>Ga0070695_100002023_pt1 | contig 11572 bp, 12 predicted proteins | sample KBSK1252metaG_FD_65471 | JGI IMG/M metagenome (GOLD analysis project Ga0070695, IMG submission 65471) | Corn, switchgrass and miscanthus rhizosphere microbial communities from Kellogg Biological Station, Michigan, USA - KBS K1-25-2 metaG | ecosystem: Host-associated > Plants > Roots >...
AACTGGTTGGGACCCACAAAATGCTACTTGCCAATACCTCGCACGAATTGCGCACACCGTTGGCGCGCATCAGACTTGGCATCGAACTGCTCCACGGAGCTGAGGACGCCAAGCGCAAGGCGAACCTGGAGAAGGATATCGCCGAACTCGACAGCCTCATCGATGAGATCTTGCTGTCCAGTCGCCTCGATGCCGTGCACGCCGTGGACCGCAGCGAGGATGTCGATCTGCTTGCCGTTGCCGCCGAGGAGGCCGCGCGCTACGAGCATTGCTCCGTCACCGGCGAAACGGTGGTCGTGCGCGGCGATCGTGGGCTATTGCAGCGAATGGTGCGCAACCTACTCGACAACGCCTGGCAGCACGGCGTCGCGCCCATTAGCGTAGACGTAAGCCGCGCCGACGGTGCGGCGATGGTGCTGGTCTCCGATCACGGTCCGGGCATCGCGCCCCACGACCGCGAGCGAATATTCACCCCCTTTTATCGCGCCTGCGGCGGCGGCGTGGGCACCGGATTGGGCCTGACCTTGGTCCGACAAATTGCCCGCCAGCATGGCGGCGACGCCAGCTGGACCTTGACGCCAGCGGGTCTCAATGCCATTCGCGTCGTGGTCCCCTGTGCGCCAGGTGCAGGCGCAGCCGGTCCTGCCGCCCTCGCGCGTCCCACACCTTGAGGCGAGCGGTCGCCGGCTCGAGCCAAGCTGTGGCGGCGGCAGTCAATGGCGCGAGCGCGGCGGGAAGCCACGAGGTTCGGCCTCGTCAACATGGTTGTGTGGTGCTGGAGCATCGAAATGAGCGACAAGCTGCCTGCTGACATCACCGGCAAGCGGATCCTGGTCACCGGGGCGGCCGGTTTCATCGGCTTTCACAGCTGCGGGCGGCTGCTTGCCGGCGGTGCGGAGGTGCTCGGCGTCGATGATCTCAACGCCTACTATGATGTGCAGCTGAAGCGGGCCCGTCTCGCCCGGCTCGAAGGACGCGCGGGCTTTGCCTTCGAGCGCTGTGATGTCGCCGACAAAGCGCGCGTGCTGGCGCTGCTGGAGGCCTTTCGACCTCACTACGTGGTGCACCTGGCAGCCCAAGCCGGCGTGCGCTTTTCGCTGCAAGATCCCTCTGCCTACGTGCGTGCCAACGTCGACGGCTTCCTGGCCGTGTTGGAGGCCTGCCGCGCGCGGCCGGTCCATCACCTGATCTATGCCTCCTCGAGCTCGGTCTATGGCGCCAACGGCAAGGTGCCGTTTTGCGAGACCGATCGGGTCGACAACCCCCGCTCGCTTTATGCCGTGACCAAGCGGGCCAACGAGCTGATGGCACACACCTACGCCGAGCTGTTCGGTATTCCCGCGTCGGGTTTGCGCTTTTTCACGGTGTACGGTCCCTGGGGCCGTCCGGACATGGCCTATTTCTCCTTCACCAAGGCGATCCTGGAGGGCCGCCCCATCGACGTTTTCAACCACGGTCAAATGCAGCGTGACTTCACCTACATCGACGATGTGGTCGAAGCGATTGCGCGACTGCTTCCGCTGGCGCCGAACACGGCGCCTGCGGTCGGCGCGGGCGGCGGTGATGGCGCCGCCGCAGCGGTTGTGCATCGACTCTACAACGTCGGCAACCACTCGCCCGTTGCCTTGCAGCACTTCATTGCCGTGATCGAGGCGGCGCTCGGCCGCAAGGCCGACCTTCGCCTGCTGCCGATGCAGCCTGGAGACGTGCCGATCACCTACGCCGACGTTGCAAGGCTCGCCGCCGCCGTCGATTTCGCTCCGCGCACGCCCCTTGCAGAGGGTATGGCTCACTTCGTTGCCTGGTATCGCCAGTTCTACAACATCTAGAGAGCGTATGTGTTCGGCGCCCGACGCGGGGTTGCTTGCCGGCTGCGCCAGCGTCCAAGCTCGACCTCCCGAACCTGGCAGAACGACAGCCCCAGCAAAATGTTCAGTCATCTGTGGTTCATCTCCGCCTGCTTAGGTTGCCGGCGTTGACCCGTCTGCAGATGAGGCTTGCCATGAGATATTTCGCAGTTGTTGCCCTGCTGGTTCTGGCCGCGACGGCGGCCACCGCTCAAGCGCCGACGCCGACCTGCAAGGCCCAGGCCGACCAGAAAAAGCTCGCCGGCGCCGCCCTCAAGTCGTTCATGGGCAAATGCGAGAAGGATGCGGCGGCGGCCTGCAGCAAATCGGCGTCCGACAAGAAGCTGAGCGGTGCGGCCAAGAGCAGTCACGTCAAGAAGTGCGTGAGCGATAGCGTCGGCAACTGACGAAGCGCTGTCGCTGACGGTAGCCTTGTTCGCTCGCGAGGCGGCGACCGAGCCCGACGGGGCTGTAGCGCGCGCCGTCGCAGGTGCGCAGCAAGCAGGCGTTGGCGTGCGTGCCGCCCTACGCACTTGCGGCGTAGCGGTTTGCGGCGGGAGATCCGTTTAGCCAAACCATGAAGGGCAAGAGGTCGGCGCGCGGCTTCACACCAGGAGTTTGCGAATGCGTGCGCTCAGCAAGTCGATCAGCATCACAGTGAGAACGACGATCATGACGATGGTTGCCGTCTCCGCATATTGAAAGGCGCGGATATTTTCATAGAGTGACTGGCCGATTCCGCCGGCGCCAACGATGCCGAGCACGGTGGCCGAGCGCACATTGGTCTCGAAGCGATAAAGCGTAAAGGAGCTCCACAGCGGCATGACTTGTGGCACGATGCCGAAAATGACTTCCTGCAGGCGGCTGGCTCCGGTCGCCCGGATGCCCTCTACGGGTCGAGGATCAATTGACTCCACCGCCTCCGAGAACAGCTTCGCGACGATACCAATATTGTGGATGGCCAAGGCGAGGATCCCGGCGAGCGGGCCAAGACCCACGGCGACGACAAACAGCAACGCGAACACGATCTCATTGATGGCTCGGCAGGCATCCATTAGCCGGCGCACCGGCTGGACCATCCATTGCGGGCACACATTGGCCGCGCTCAGAATCGCAAACGGCATGCCGAACAGCACGGCCAGCGCCGTACCCCAGAGCGCCATCTGCACCGTTTCCAGCATCTGCTCGGCGTAGGTGGGCCAATCGCGCAGATTCGGACGCATAAAGCCGGAGGCAAACTCGGCCATGTTGCGCCAGTCAGTGATGAGCCCGCCGATCTTGTACATCTCGACCGGCGTCCAACTCCATGCCAGGAGGGCGGCGATCGCCAGCCAGATGACCCAACCCCGCGCGCGCTTGAGGAAGGGAGCGCGCGGGATCGCAACATTTGCCAGCTCGGCCGCGCGCTCCGGGACCTCGGCGGTTAGCCGCATGGCAGCTCCTTTCGCACAGGCAGGCAAGGTGCGGGTCGGAACGGCCGCGCACCTCGAATTGAGACGTTCTTCACCGCGTCACTTCAAGGCGGCGATCCGTTTGCCGAGTTCGTCGAACTCCTTCTGCAACTCGGCGAGCTGGGCCTTCTTGTCGGCTTCCGCCATGCCGGTGTCGGCCTTCACCTTTGCCAGCGCCTTGTTGATCTCCATTTGCCGGATCGGCAGGAGCTGATTGTTGTCGGACTTCTTGAAGGGCGCCCATTGCAGGCCGGCTAGTATCTTCCTTTCGTTCTCGTCGCTGGTGGCATAGCCGAAGATGAAGTCGGCGATCTTCCTCTTCAGCGCCGCGTCGAGGTCCTTGCGCCACACCAATGGGTCGGACGGAATCAGCGGCGAGGTCCATATCACCCGAACCTCCTTGGCCTTGTCGGGCGCGGTTTTGGCTAGACGCTGCAGGTTCTCGCTGTTGTTGGTAGCGGCTTGCACCAGCTTGTTGGCAACAGCCAAGGCGTTGGCTTCATGATTGGCATTGCGCACGGTCTTGAAGCACTTCTTGGCATCGATATTGCGCGCCGAGAAAATGAAGGTGGTGGGGACCAGGAAGCCCGAGGTCGAGTTCGGATCGCCGATGCCAAAGTCGAGCGTGCCGTCACATTTCAAGACGTCTTCGAGCGTCTGGAAGGGGCTGTCCTTATGGACGATGATGTGCGACCAGTAGCCAGGGTTGCCGTCCTTGTCGACGGTTTGGGCGAAGATCTCGCCGCTGGCACGATCGACCGCCTCCATCGCCGATTTGTTGCCGAACCAGGCCACCTGCACCTTGTTGAAGCGCATGGCCTCGATCACCCCGGCGTAGTCGGAAGCATAGAATGCTTTGATGTTGAGCCCCGTCTTCTTGGTCATGTCGGCCAAGAACGGATCCCAGATGGTCTTCAAATTGGCGGTCGTCTCCGTCGAGATGATGCCGAAGTTGACCTCCTCGGCCGCAGCAGCCGGCGTGGCCGCCAGCATTACCGCAATCGATGCCGCCATCAGTGAGCGAAGCATGTCGTCACTCCTTGCCTGTCTTGCTCAGTCTTCTCACTTACTGCCCGCCGAACCATTGGGTCCGGAAGAGAATGCGGCCGCAATCACGCCGACGCGGCAGCGGCGGCGCCCCGCAAGCTGGTTTCGCCGGCTTCAATGCGATGTGCATGGCCGTTGGCAGGCACCTGGCCGGCCCGCGCGGGCAAGAACAGCTCCTCGCTCTCGGCGCCGTAAAGTTCGCTGAGAAAGCTGGGGGTTAACGCATTCGACGGGCCGTCATAGACGATGCGCCCGTCGCGCAGTGCGATCGTGCGCGGGCAATAGGAGAGCGCATATTCGACCTGGTGCAGCGACACCAGCACGGTGATCTCGTCCTCACGATTGAGCGCCGCGAGGATGTCCATGACGCGGCGCGCGGCGCGGGGATCGAGCGAGGCGATAGGCTCATCGGCGATCAGCACCGTGGCGCCCTGCACCAGCGTCCGGGCGATGGCGGCACGCTGCTGTTGGCCACCGGATAGTTCCGCGCCGCGCTGCAGGGCATGCTCGGCAATGGCAACGCGGGCCAGCGCCTGCATTGCCCGCCGCTTCTCGCTGCTGCGGAAGCGGGCGAGCGTGCCGCGCCAGCGCGGAATTTGACCGAGCAGGCCGAGGCAGACGTTGGTCAACACGCTAAGTCGCGGCACCAGATTGAACTGCTGGAAGATGATGGCGACGCGCGCGCGCAATCGCGCCGCGGAGGCGCAGATGCGCCCGTCCTGCTGAATCGGCTCTCCCAAAACGCTGATTTTGCCAGCGGGCGTCGGCCCGGAACGAGAGGCCGGTCGGTCGATGCTGACGAGACCGGCAATGGCACGAATGAGGGTGGATTTGCCAGAGCCGGAGGCCCCAATCAGGGCTACCATCTCGCCGCGCTCGATGCGGAAGCCGATATCCTGCAGCACCGGCGTTCCGGGACGGAAGGACTTGGCGACCCCAATGACCTCGATGGCTGCGCTCAGCACCCTGACGCCCCCGTTTCGTTCGCGTCGACCTAGCGCCGCGCCGTGACAAAGCAAGCCATGACTTGATGACAGCCGTGTAACAGGGCGCCGCGCGCGACGTCGATGTCTGCTGACCGTCACAAAACTTTTAAGCAGCATCGCTAATCAGCCGCGCATGGCGAGGGCGCAAGGGAACGGCAGCGACCGTGTCGGCGCTGAGATTGCACGGCGTCAGGCACTGATGGGGGCGTGTGCGCGAGCGACCGAGGAGGAGCTCGCGGACGCACTCGCGAGCCTTGGTGATGTGCCCGTCGCCCAGGAGCTGCGCGCGCCGGAAACCGGACTGGTGATGGTGCGTGGCCGTATCGGCGGCACCGGCACACCTTTCAACCTGGGTGAAGTGACCGTGACGCGGGCGGCGGTGCGCCTTGCCAACGGCTCAATGGGCGTATCCTACCTGATCGGTCGCGCGCATCGCCGCGCCCGCCTGGCGGCGATGCTGGATGCGCTGGCGCAGGACACGGCAAACCTCACCAGGCTGGAGGCCAACCTGACGCGGCCCGTCATGGCCCGCCTCGCCGCCGAGGACGCGCGCGTGCGGGCCGACGTCGCGGCCACCAAGGTCGACTTCTTCACCCTGGTACGGGGCGAGGGCTGAGCCGTGCCGCAGCCGGGTTTTGCCGATCCCGTGCGCGACTCCCAGGCGGTGTTTCGCCTCGCCCTGCGCGCCATGGCGGCTCCGGGCACCATCCTCGACTGCGAGACATGCCCAACCCCATTCGGGCCGCTTTTGGCGCCGGCCGCCGCGCTTGCCTTGACGCTGTGCGACTTCGAGACGCCAGTGTGGCTCGATCAGCCGCTTGCAGAAAATGTCGAGGTTGCCGGCTTCTTGCGCTTTCACACCGGCGCACGGCTGGTCGCTTCGCCGGCGGAGGCTCTCTTTGCCCTCGTTGCGGACTCGGCCCGCCTACCGGCGCTTGCAAACTTCGGGCAGGGGAGCCCCCACTATCCGGACCGCTCCACCACGCTGCTGGTGCAGGTCGAGTGCTTGGAGGCACGCGGTTGGCGGCTCGAGGGGCCGGGAATCCGCAGCTTTACCCGGCTGTCGGCCGCGCCGTTGCCCGCCGACTTCGTGACTGAACTTCGCCTCAACCGGGCCCGATTTCCCTGTGGGGTCGATATCTTTTTCACCACCCGCCGCGTCATTGCGGCGTTGCCGCGCAGCGTGCGCGTCGCGGAGGCGCCCTGATGTATGTCGCCGTAAAGGGTGGCGAGGCGGCTATTGCCGCGGCGCACGAGCTTTTGGCGCGCCAGCGGCGCGGTGACCCAAATCTGCCCGAAATTTCCGCCGCTCAGATTCGTGAGCAGCTCGCCCTCGCGGTCAACCGCGTGATGTGCGAGGGCTCGCTCTACGATGGCGATCTGGCAGCGATTGCCATCAAGCAGGCGCGTGGCGATCTGATTGAAGCCATCTTTCTGCTGCGCGCCTACCGTGCCACGCTGCCGCGCCTCGGCTATGCGGAGCCGATCGATACCGGCGCCATGTGCCTGCGCCGACGCATCTCCGCCACCTATAAGGATTTACCGGGCGGCCAGATGCTCGGGCCCACGTTCGACTACACGCATCGCCTGCTCGACCCTACCCCGCTGACGGTTGCACCGCCACCCCAGCAGCAGCGGTGCGAGCCTGCCAGCGAACCGGCACCGCAGGTGACGCAGTTGCTCGATGGCGAGGGGCTGATCGAGAGCAATGCCGGCGCCGATGGCGACGCCATCGGCGACCTCACCCGCACGCCGCTAGCGTTTCCGGCGGGCCGCGACCTGCGCTTGCAAGCGCTCGCGCGTGCGGATGAGGGTTTTCTGCTTGGCCTCGCCTATTCGACCCAGCGCGGCTACGGCCGCACCCACCCCTTCGCGGCGGAAATCCGCATGGGCGAGGTGGAGGTTGAATTCATGCCCGAGGAGCTTGGCTTTGCGGTTCCGCTCGGGCGGATCACGCTGACCGAATGCGAGATGGTCAATCAATTCCATGGCTCGGCCACGCGGCCGCCGCAGTTCACGCGCGGCTATGGTCTCGCCTTCGGTCACGCCGAGCGCAAGGCGATGGCGATGGCACTGCTCGATCGGGCCCTGCGCAGCGAAGAGTTGGGCCAAGAGTGCGCGGCGCCGGCGCAAGATCAGGAATTTGTACTGGCGCACTGCGACAACGTGCAGGCGACCGGCTTCGTCGAGCACCTGAAGCTGCCCCACTACGTCGATTTCCAAGCGGAGCTGGCGCTCTTGCGGCAGTTACGCGCAGACTGGCTTGCCGCCCGCGGCGGCAAGCAAGAAGACACGGCGGCTCGCGCCGGCGACGGGGTGGCGCTGTGACGGACGCGGTTGCCTACAACTTTGCCTACCTCGACGAGCAAAGCAAGCGCACGATCCGGCGCGCCATCCTCAAGGCGGTCGCCATTCCGGGCTACCAGGTGCCCTTCCCCAGCCGCGAAATGCCGATGCCCTACGGCTGGGGCACCGGCGGTGTGCAGGTGACCGCCTCGATCCTGGGACCGCACGATGTCCTCAAGGTTATCGACCAGGGCGCCGATGACACCACCAATGCCGTTTCCATCCGCCAGTTCTTCGCCCGCACCGCTGGGGTGCGCACCACGACGCGCACCAGCGAGGCAAGCATTATTCAGACGCGCCATCGCATTCCCGAGGCGCCGCTCGCGGAGGGCCAAATCGTTGTCTTCCAGGTGCCCATACCCGAACCGCTCCGCTTTCTTGAGCCGCGTGAGAGCGAGACGCGGCAGCTGCATGCGCTCGAAGACTACGGGCTGATGCACGTCAAGCTGTATGAGGACATCGCCCGGCACGGTCACATCGCCACCGCTTATGCCTATCCCGTCATGGTCGAGGCCCGCTATTTGATGGACCCCTCGCCGACGCCGAAATTCGACAACCCCAAGATGCACATGTCGCCGGCGTTACAGCTTTTCGGCGCCGGACGTGAACAGCGCATCTATGCGCTGCCACCCTACACGCGCGTGGTAAGCCTCGATTTCGACGATCATCCCTTCGCGCGGACGCGCTTTGCGCAGCCGTGCGCCCTGTGCGGTGAGCGCCATACCTATCTCGATGAGGTCCTGCTCGACGATCGGGGCGGGCGCATGTTCGTGTGTTCGGACACGGACTACTGCCAGGAGCGCAGGACGACTGCAGCACCGGAGGCGCGCAATGAGCGCCGCTGAAGAGGCGCTGCTGACTGCGGCCGGCCTGACCAAGCTTTACGGCGCCCGCATCGGTTGCATGGATGTCTCGCTCGATCTTTACGCCGGCGAGGTTTTGGCCGTCGTTGGCGAGTCGGGATCGGGCAAATCCACCCTGCTTTCCCTGCTCGCGACCCAATTGCGGCCGACGCATGGCCACATCCGGTATCGCATGCGCGATGGGGTCGTACGCGATCTGTTCACGCTCGGGGAGGCCGAGCGGCGCTTCTTGTGGCGCACCGACTGGGGCTTCGTGCACCAGGACCCCCGTCTCGGCTTGCGTATGGGCGTGTCGGCGGGTGGCAACGTCGGCGAACGCCTGATGGCGGTGGGCTGGCGCAACTATGGAAGGATACGCGGCGAGGCACTTGCTTGGCTGGCCCGCGTCGAGATCGATACCGAACGCATCGACGATCTGCCGACGACTTTTTCCGGCGGCATGCGGCAACGTCTGCAGATTGCCAAGCACATGGTAACCGCGCCGCGCTTGGTGTTCATGGATGAGCCGACCGGTGGGCTCGACGTTTCCGTGCAGGCTCGCCTGCTCGACCTGATGCGGGGCCTGGTGGCGGACCATGGTCTTGCGGTCGTCATTGTCACCCACGACTTGGCCGTGGCGCGGCTGCTCTCGCACCGGTTGCTCGTGATGCGGCATGGCCGTGTGATCGAAACCGGTCTCACCGATCAGGTGCTCGACGACCCACGCGAGCCTTACACGCAGCTTCTGGTCTCTGCCGATTTGCGCGGGTGAGGCATGGTCGCCACCGACACCGCCCTGGTCACAGTAACGGGAGTGGGCAAAACTTTCGTTATGCACCTGCGTGCCGGAGCCACGCTGCCGGTGTTGCGCGAGGTTTCTTTCGAGGTGCACGCGGGCGAGTGCGTTGTCCTCGACGGTCCTTCCGGTATCGGCAAATCGTGCATACTCAAAATGATCTTTGGTAACTATCGCATCGACGCCGGTAGCATCCTGGTGCGGGAGGGCCGGCAATACACCGATGTCGCCCGTGCCTCGCCTCGCGACGTATTGCGCCTGCGCCAACGCGTGATCGGTTACATCAGCCAATTCTTGCGCACCATCCCTCGTGTCGGCGCACTCGATGTTGTGGCGCAAGCGGCGCGCGACCATGGACTAGAAGCGGCCACTGCCCGATCGCGCGCGGCCGATCTGCTTGCGCGTCTCGCCATCCCCGAAAGACTTTGGCAGCTGCCTCCGGCCACCTTCTCCGGTGGCGAGCAACAACGCATCAACATCGCGCGCGGCTTCGTGGCGATGCATCCGGTGCTGCTGCTCGACGAACCGACGGCCTCGCTTGATCAAGTAAATCGCGCCGCGGTGGTTGAGTTCATACGCCATCGCAAGCGTGCCGGCACGGCGCTCATCGGTATCTTTCACGACGAAGACGTCAAGCGTCTGGTTGCCGATCGCGCCATCGATGTTAGCCGCTTTCGAGCCTGAGAGCCGAGATCCGTGGATAGGACGCGCATCTTCGAGAATGCCAGCATCGTGCTCCCGGCGGCGGTGATGGTCGGCTGGATCGCCGTCAGCGGCGATCGCATCGTCGAAGTGGGCGAAGGCCGGGCACCCGAGCGGGGTCGCGACTACGCCGGCGACTTCCTAGTTTCGGGCCTGGTCGACCTACATACCGATCACCTGGAAAACCATCTACAGCCGCGTCCCAAGGTGGCGTGGCCGCCGATGGCGGCCGTCGTCGCCTACGACGCACAAATTGCGGCATCTGCCATTACGACGGTTTTCGATTCGGTGCGCGTTGGCAGTGATCTCGCCTATCGCTCCGTCGCGGCGGAGCTGAAGGCGATCCTGGCCGCCATTGAGGCCGCTAGAGACCAGGATCTTCTACGCGCCGAGCATCGTTTGCATGTGCGCTGCGAGATCTGTGCCGATGACGTGGTCGAGCAGACCGGCTGGTTGCTGCAAGCTTATGACGCCAAGCTGATCTCGTTGATGGATCACACGCCGGGCGCTCGCCAGTTCTGTGATGTTAGCGCCTGGAAGACCTACTATGGCGGCAAGTCCGGCCTGCCCGACAGCGAGTTGGAGCGCTTCATGCACGCGCGGCGCGCACAGTTCGCCGCCAACTACGTGCGCCACCGCGCCGCGCTCGTCGCCCTCGCTAAGGCGCACCGCATCGTCACGGCAAGCCACGACGATGCGACGCTGGCGCATGTCCAGGAGGCTGTCGCCGAGGGCGCGGCGATTGCCGAGTTCCCGACCACGGCCGAAGCCGCCGCGGCCTGCCATCGCGCCGGCGTCGCCGTGTTGATGGGTGCACCCAACGTGGTAAGGGGCGGCTCGCACTCCGGCAACGTGGCTGCCGAGGCGCTGGCGCGCGCAGGCGTGCTGGATATCCTGTCCTCCGACTACGTGCCGGCAAGCCTGCTGATGGGCGCTTTCGAGCTCGCTCGTCGCATTGAGGGCTACGGTTTGCCGGCCGCCCTTCGCACGGTTACCCTGCACCCGGCGCGGGCCGCCGGGCTGAACGATCGTGGACAGATCGCAGCCGGGCTGCGCGCGGATTTGGCGCGCGTTCGCGTTGTGGGGGAGCTTCCCGTTGTACGTGAGGTCTATCGTGGCGGACGACGGGTCATTTGAGGATGGCCAAGTTTGCGCGTTGGGGCCGGGCCGGGTCGTCTTGCTTGTGGGACCAAGCGGCGCCGGTAAGGATGCCGTTCTGCAGGAAGCCCGTTGCCAGTTGGCCGGTCGGACGCAATTTACCTTTGCCAGGCGGGTCGTGACCCGAGATGCCGACGGCAGCGAAGATCATGACTGCGTCAGCGCCAGTGAATTCGCGGCCCGGCTCAGGCAAGGTCGCTTTGCGCTCAATTGGCAAGCTCATGGGCTGCAGTATGGGATTGGGGTCGAAATCGACGAAGCGGTTTGCCGTGGTGGATACGTCCTGTTGAATGCCTCGCGCACGATCGTTGCCAGCGCCCGCGCACGCTATCGCAATGTCGCGGTGGTGCTGATCGACGCCCCCGCCGAGCTGCGGGCCGATCGGTTGTCGAAGCGC
>Ga0070695_100002024_pt1 | contig 11568 bp, 9 predicted proteins | sample KBSK1252metaG_FD_65471 | JGI IMG/M metagenome (GOLD analysis project Ga0070695, IMG submission 65471) | Corn, switchgrass and miscanthus rhizosphere microbial communities from Kellogg Biological Station, Michigan, USA - KBS K1-25-2 metaG | ecosystem: Host-associated > Plants > Roots >...
GGTGAAGCCCTCGCGGGCGAGCAGGGCGGCCAGGATGCCGTTCATGGCGGCCTTGCCCGGATGGAGCGGCTTGCTCATCGTGCCGAGCGACTGCTCGAGCCCGGCGGCCTGCGTGCCCGCGATGCCGAGGGCGCGGCCCATCGGCTCGGCGGTGAGCCCCAGCAGCCGGCCCGCCGCCGCGACTGCCCCGAAGTGGCCGAGGACCGCGGTGACGTGGAAGCCGCGGTCGGCGAGCAACGGGCCGATCACCCGGCCGATCCGCGTCTCGACCTCGAAGCCGGCGACGAAGGCTTCGAGCACGGCCGCGCCGGAGCGGCCGCGCCACTCCGCGACGGCCAGCGCCGCCGGCGCGACCGGCGCCGAGCCGTGGACGATCGAGGCCAGGTGCGTGTCGTCGAAGTCGAGCGCGTGCCCCTGGGCGCCGTTGGCCAGCGCGGCCAGCAGCGCGCTGGTCCGGCGGCCGCGCCCGATGATCGTCGCCTGCGGGTCCCCGCCGCTGGCGCCCACCACCGTGTCGAGCGCGGCGGCCAGCGGCTCGGTCGAGCCTCGAATGGCCGCGCCGATCCAGTCGGTGAGGCAGAGCGCCGCGGCCTCGGTCACCGCGCCGGGGAGCGTGCGCAGGTCGAGACCCAGCGCGAAGTCGATGAGCGCGTCGGCGACCGGGGTCCGGCGATCGTCGGGCATCTAGGGCAGGATCACGTGCTCGGTGGTGATGATGATCGGCAGCGCGCCCGGCGCGATGAAGTGCGGCTCGTCGGCCCGCACGAGCGCGTACTGGGCGGTGCCGGCGGAGGCGCGCATCGCCTGGGTGTCGTCGAACCACGTGATGGCCACGCCGTCGTAGGCGGGCGTCCGTCCCCGCTCGTAGGCGGAGGCGCGCGTGTGGCTCTGCACGTAGCGGCGGATCATGGGGATCTGGGCGGCCAGTGGACCGTGGATGTCTCGCCAGTAGCGCTGGAACTCCGCCACCGCGAGACCGGGCTTGCGGGTGACGAGCTCCACGTTCTTGGCGGCCCCGGCCGGCACCGGCTCGTTCTTGATGACGTGCTCGTCGGTGGCGATCACCCGCGTCGCCGCGCGGTCGATGAAGCGCGCCTCGTCGGCCTCGACCGCCGCCATCTCCGGGCTGCCCCGCAACGCGTGCATCGCGCGGCCGTCGTCGAACCAGACCTCGGCGATGCCGTCCCAGACCGGCGTGCCCGTGCGATAGCCGGCCGGCCGCGTGTGCGACTGGACGTAGCGCCGGATGCCGGGCAAGCGCACCACCACCTCGGGATGACGCTCGCGCCAGTAGGCCTGGAAATCCTCCACCGACATCCCGGGCCGGCGCTTGATGCAGGTGACGACCTTGATCACGGCGGGATGATAGCAGCCGGCGCGCGGAGCGGCTAGCCGCGCAGGCGCGTCGCGATGCGCTGGACGGCCTCGACGCTGTCGGCGTGGGAGCCGAAGGCGGTCACGCGGAAGTACCCCTCGCCGCTCGGGCCGAAGCCCGAGCCGGGCACGCCCACGACCTGCGCCTCGGCCAGGAGCCGGTCGAAGAAATCCCACGACGACGTGCCCGCCGGCGTCCGGATCCAGATGTAGGGCGCGTTCCGACCGCCGTACACCGTGAGGCCGGCCCGCTCCAGCCCTTCGCGCAGCGTGCGCGCGTTGTCCATGTAGGAGTCGACGAGCCCGCGCACCTGCTTCTGCCCCTCGGGGGTGTAGACCGCGGCGGCGGCCCGCTGCACGATGTACGGCGGGCCGTTCGACTTGGTCGCGGTGCGCCGCAGCCAGAGCTGGTTCAGGCTGGCCGCCGCGCCGGCCGCGGTGCGGCCCTGCGCTTCGCGCGGCACCACCGTGTAGGCCATCCGCAGGCCGGTGAAGCCGGCGCTCTTGGAGAAGCTGCGCGACTCGATCGCGACCGCGCGCGCCCCCTCGATCTCGTAGATCGACCGCGGCACGTCGGGATCGCGGATGTAGGCCTCGTAGGCCGCGTCGTAGACGATCACCGCCTCGTGCGCGCGCGCGTAGTCCACCCAGCGGCGCAGCATCGCGCGGGTCATCACCGCGCCGGTCGGGTTGTTCGGGTAGCAGAGATAGATGAGGTCGACGGGCCGGTCGGGCAGCGCGGGCTGGAAGTCGTTCTCGGCGGTGCACGGCAGGTAGACGAAGCCGGGGTAGCGGCCGCTCGCGTCGGCGGGGCCGGAGCGCCCCGCGATGACATTGGCGTCGGCGTACACCGGATAGGCCGGATCCATCAGGGCCACCACCGCGTCCGGCGCGAACAGCTCCTGGATGTTGGCCGCGTCGCTCTTGCCGCCGTCGCTGACGAAGATCTCGTCGGGCGCGAGCGTCACGCCGCGGCTGCCGAAGTCGTGCTCGGCGATCGCGGCGCGGAGGAACTCGTAGCCCACGTAGGGCCCGTAGCCTCGGAGGGTCTCGGCCCGTGCCTGCTCCCGGGTGGCCGCCTGCAGGGCGTCCACCACCACCGGCGGCAGCGGCAGCGTGACGTCGCCGATGCCGAGATCGATCAGGCGGGCGTCGGGATGCGCGGCCCGGTACGCCTGGGTCCGCTTCTTGACCTCGGCGAAGAGGTAGCTCGCCTTGAGATTGAGGAACGCCTCGTTGATCCGCGGCACGCCGGCTCCTCCTTCCTCGATGCTCGACCGCCCGGTCAGGACGCCGTTTCGGGACGGGAGCGGGCCCCCCCGGAGACGGTGATGGTGACGGTCTCCGTCCCGACCCGACCGTTCTCTCCGGCCGCGAGCGTGATGCGGTGCTGGCCCTCGGACAGCCGATCGACCCGCACACTGGCTCCCCGCCCGAGGTCGCCATCGAGCGACGACGTCCAGCGGAGGTGGTCCCGCTCGACCCGGGATTCCTCCATCCAGAAACCCTGTCCGAGCAGCTGCATCGGTCCGCCGGCAGCCACCACGGCTCCGTCGACCGGCGCCACGATGAACGCCTGACACCGCTTGAGGGCCACCGCGAAGGGCGGGCTCTCGACCGTGGTGGTATCGACGCCGTCCGTCGCGACGACCGCGACGAGGCATCGCTCGCCCCCCGGCAGCTGATCGAAGTCGACCGTGGCGTCGCGCGCCTCGGTGCGCCATCCCACCCGCTGCCAGCGCCGGCCCCCGTCGTGGCTGTACCGCAGCAAGAACTGGAGCGCGGCATCGCGAGGGGACCGTGCCTCCCAGGTCACGCGGTGCCGCCCGTGGATCTCGTCCGGCGGCCGCCAGGTCAACGCAACCTCGGGAGGCCGCTCCGCGCGCCGGATCTCGAGCACGACGCGGTCCCGGTGCGTGAAGCGCACCGCGCGCGTGTCGGGGTGAAACGGCACCCAGCCGCGCACCGCCTCCGTTGCCGGCCGGCCGTCGTAGGTGCACGGCGAGTAGACCCGCAGCGGGTAGCGGCCCAGCGACTCTCCCCTCTCGGTGAGCAGCTCGGCGGCGAGCGGGCTGTCGCCGACCCCCTCGCGGTCGCTCCACGGCGCCTGGGTGGTGAGATAGCACGGCCGCAGATGGAGCCGCCCGTCTCGGTACAGGCGACCGATCACGCGCAGGTAGCGGACCGCCGCGGACTCACCCGCCGGCATGTCAGGCCAGCCCTTGCACGGAGCGTTGCCACGTCACGGTCGATGGCCAGAGCCCGTTGCCCGCGCAATAGCCCATCAGCTCGCCGGTGATCGTATCGACGACGGGCGTCATCGCGTAGACGTCGACCCCGGTCTCCTCGATGTAGGCGGGCAGGCCCGGATCGATGTCGTCGGGGCCTCCCGCCGGGCAATTCGCGTGGTGCATGCCAAAGGTGTGACCCAGCTCGTGCGCGAACACCTCCGGTCGACCGGCCACGCAGGCCATCACCAGGTAGTCGTTGCTCAGGGGCCACGGCCGATCGGTCGTCTCCGAGCGGGCCGAGCCCTTCGTGGTGAAGGAATCGATGCCCGGCCGGAACGCGGGAAGCAGCCCCACCCAGCGATGGTCCCAGGAATCGTCGGCGTCGCCCGCCACGTCGTCGAGGTCCTCGAGCAGATCGTCCCAGCCGTCGCCGGTGCCCAGATCGCGGTCCACGGTGACGACGGTGTAGCCGGGATGAACGCGGATCTCCCATCCGTCGTCGGCGACCGGGAAGCGGGCGATGGCACCCTGGAGCGCGGTCTGCCACTCGGCCACCGTCGGGGCGGGCAGGTTGCGCCAGTCGTCCGCCAGCATGATCCGGACGAGGCTCACCTTCTTCAGCGGCTCGAACTTCACGTGGACCGTGCGGACCGCGGTGCAGTTCGGTCCGTCCTCGACCCCCGCGGGAAACGTCTCGACCCGGACGTTGACGTCGAGCCGGAGATCGCCGAACAGGTGCTCGGTGGGCAGCAGGAAGTTCAGCGAGCCGCCCAGGGCGTACCGCGCAGTGGGGAAGAAGGTGGCGATGGTGGTATAGGGACTGTTCAGTGCCGGCACGGTCGCGAGATGCTGATTGTCCCGCCAGAGGCTGATGGTTCCCGTGACCCCGGGCAGCGTGGAGGAGCTTCCCGCGAACCCGAAGAGGCCGAGGCCGGCATCCAGGTACACCCGCACCAGCGTGCGCCGTCTCGCCCCGAGGCGGAGGCTGTTGTCCAGGCGCTGAATGGCTTGCGTCACCTCGACTCCGAGCACGCGGAGCGCCGGCTGCTTCACGACGAGGACGCTCAGGGTCTCGCGAGATGTGCCGCAATCGTTCGTGGCGCTGGCCTCCGCCTGCAGCGTGGTCGGGGCGCTGACCGACGGAGCGGTGAAGGTCACCGCGTGCACGCCTCCGGGAAGCGCGCCCGTGTCGAACACGACGGCGCCGCCGTTGCGCACGACCACCTGGGTGGTCACGCCCGGTCCCACGCTCGACGCGAAGGTGACGGACACGCCGGCTCCGGGCTCGACGGAGATCGCGGACGAGACGCCGTCGATCTTGAAGTCGAGGATCGCGGGCACCCCGCCCGCGAAGAACGGCAGCGTGCGACCCAGCCGGTAGATCGACCAGATGCGCCCGCACAGGCAGAGGCTGCCCTCGTAGATCGAGAGCCGGATCACGCCCGGCCCGGCGCCCGCCGGCACCCGGACGCGGATGGCGGTGTCCGACCACGCCAGGACATCGGTGGCGACGACCCCGTCGCCCTTGCCCGGGAACACCACCGACCCCGTCACGCCGAAGTTGACACCGCCCAGCACCACGACCTCCCCCGGGCACGCCGACGGGTCGTCGATCGTGCGGATCTCGTACTGCGGCAGCGTCCTCTTGCGCTCGGCCACCTGCGCCAGCGCGCCGATGAGGCACTTCTCCTCCTCGCTCGGCATCTGGTTGAGCGGCGGCTTGAAGTCCGGCACGAGATCGCCCAGCTTCCCGGGGATCTTGCCTTTCGGGCGGGGCACCTTGCCCCAGCCCGGCGGCAGTCCCGGACCCAGCGGAAGACCCGGCGGCCCCGAAGGCAATCCCGGCATGGCGGGGGGCAGCCCCCAGCCCGGGCCCGGGCCGCCCATGAGGGGCTTCATCGCGCCGGTCGCGCCGGTGGTGGAGGCGCGCAGCAACAGGTCGATCCACGGGCTGGACCACAGCACGGCGGCGAGGCCGTTCAGCGCGGCCCGGATCTCCGCCGGATCCTCCACGGCCCAGACCACCGCCGCGGCGATCTGGGCCAGCCCGACGCGATCGAGGATGCGCTGGGCGTCCGGACGCTCGCTCTCCACGTCGTCGGCGGCGCGCTCCGACCCGGCGTCATCGTCTTGCCCGAGGCTCGGTCCGGCTCCCAGCGACAGGAGCGCGGCTCGCAACCGGTCCCCGGCCTCCATGTCGCCGGCGAGCACGCCGCGGGCGTCCGCCATCAGTCCATCGGCCCACGCCAGGGGCCGGATCGCCTGCTCCAGGGCGTCCGTCGCCTCCACGTCCAGCGTCCCCTCGCGGATCAACGCGCTCACGTGCCCTCGCAGCGCCGCCGCCGAGGCGCGCACGAGCAGGGCGGGCGGGGCATGCTCGCGCCGGACCGGGACCGCCCGCTGAAGCACCGCGCGGGGTACGCGCACGCGCAGCGCCTGCACCGGCTCGCGCACCTCGACCACGGATTCGCCGAGGCGCGCGCCGCCCGCGTCCTGCACCAGCACGTGCAGCGACACGGGAACCGGCAGGCCCACCTCCAGGCGGAACTCGCCGAACTTCGTCGTGGTGGTCTCGGCGACCACCGCGTCCGATCGAGGCACGAGGGCGCGCACCAGGAGGATGGGATGAGCGTCCATCCCGTCTTCGTCCGCCACGACGTGACCGCTGATGGCGGTGATGAGGCGCTGGTACCGGATCGCGAAGCATTCCCTGAAGATCACGCGCCACCTCCTCCGCGTCGCATCGTGAACGCGACGGCAGCATGAAGGTGCGACGTGGACGCGTCAACGAAAAAATCGTCGCGCAGCATGTCGACCAGGTTCTCGGCCATGGCGTCGTCCTTTCCGGGCCGGCACCTTCCGTGCCGACCGTGCGGCTCCCGGTCGAGCGACGCGACTCTAGACATCGGTCGAGACGGGATCCATCGGACCTTGGGCTATCGGACCTTGGCCGATCGGCGGTGAGCACCTTGGGCCTAGGAAAGAAGGTGGCGGGGACGCGGTCAGTGCTCGACGACCGACCGCAGCTCGGTGATCTTCCACGCGCCGCCGATCTGCTCGGCGATGGCGACGACCACGTCGTGCGGCGCGTTCCGGAAGCGTCCCATCGCGGCGTCCCGATTGCCGCCGGCCGCCACGAGCACCAGCGCGGGGCCTTTCGCGCCGAGCGGCCTCATCGCATGGACGAGGCCGTCGGCGACCGTGGGCGCGATCGGCGCCCGGCGCGGATGGCGACGGATGATTTGACGTTTTTCCGCGCGCCATAGTATCGTCGGACCTGCCCAACACCGGCCTCGGGACGACTCCCCGGTGGGGTGTTCCACGATGGAGTGGACCAGATGTCTCACCGCTATCACCGGCTCACCCAGCCACTGATCCGGGAACGCCGCGGCCCCTCCGGGTTCCGCTCCGCGACCTGGGAGGAGGCGCTCGACCGGGCCGCCGCCGGCCTGCGGCGCGTGGTCGCCGACCACGGGCCCCACGCGTTCGGGCTCTTCAGCTGCTCGAAGAGCACGAACGAGGTGAACTACGTCGCCCAGAAGTTCGCGCGCACCGTCGTCGGCAGCAACAACATCGACAGCTGCAACCGCACGTGACACGCCCCCAGCGTCGCCGGGCTGGCGACGGTGTTCGGGGCGGGCGGGGGAACCAGCTCGTACCGGGAGATCGAGGAGACCGATCTCATCCTCCTCTGGGGCTCGAACGCGCGGGAGACGCACCCGATCTTCTTCCATCACCTGCTCAAGGGCCTCCGCCACGGCGCGCGCCTCTTCGCCATCGACCCGCGTCGGACCAGCTCCGCGCAGTGGGCGGAGCGCTGGGCGGCCCTCGACGTGGGCTCGGACATCGCGCTGGCCAACGCGATGGGCCGCGAGATCATCGCGGCCGGGCTCGAGCACCGCGAGTTCATCGCGAGCGCGACCGAGGGGTTCGAGGCATACCGGGCCGCGGTCGAGCCCTGCACCCTCGCCTGGGCCGAGCGTGAGACCGGGGTGCCCGCCGAGCTGATCCATACCATGGCCCACGCCTACGCGCGGGCCGGCCGCGCCATGATCTGCTGGACGCTCGGCATCACCGAGCACCACAACGCGGTCGACAACGTGCTCGCGCTGGTCAACCTCTCGCTGCTGACCGGCCACGTGGGCCGCTACGGCAGCGGGCTCAATCCGCTCCGCGGGCAGAACAACGTCCAGGGCGGCGGCGACATGGGCGCCCTGCCCGACCGGCTCCCGGGCTTCCAGCACGTGGAGAACGACCCGCTGCGCGCGAAGTTCGACCGCGCGTGGGGGACGGCGGTGCCGCCCGCGAAGGGCTGGCACCTGTCGGAGATGTTCGAGGCCATGGGGCGCGGCGCCCTGCGCGCGCTCTACGTCATCGGGGAGAACCCGCTCCAGTCCGAGGCCGACCAGCACCACGCCCGGCACGTCCTCGAGGGACTGGACTGCCTGGTGGTGCAGGATCTGTTCTTCACGGGCACCGCGGAGCTGGCCCACGTGGTCCTGCCGGCGAGCGCGGCGTGGTGCGAATCGGAGGGCACCGTGACCAACAGCGAGCGTCGGGTGCAGCGCGTGCGCCGCGCGCTCGACGCCCCGCCGGGCAGCCGCGACGACCTGGACATCCTCTTCGACCTGGCCCGGCGCCTGGGGCACGACTGGGGGCGGCCGGACGCCGAGACGGTCTGGAACGAGCTGCGCAGCCTCTCGCCGATGCACGCGGGCATGAGCTACGCGCGCCTGGACAAGCACGGCGGGCTGCAGTGGCCGTGCTACGACGAGGAGCACCCGGGCGAGCTGTTCCTGCACAGCCGGCTGTGGGAGCGGCCGCTGCGGGGCCCGCGGGTGGCCTTCCAACCGGTCCAGCACGATCCACCGGTGGACCGTCTCGACGACGAGTTCCCGGTGCGGTTGACCACCGGACGGCGGCTCGACGACTACAACACCGGCGTGCAGACGTCCGCGTACGCCTCGCCGCTGCGTCGCGGCGAGACCCTCGACGTCTCGCCCGAGGACGCCGACCGCTACGGCGTGCGCGAGGGTGAGGTGGTGCGCGTGCGCTCGCGCCGCGGCGCCGTGGAGGTGCCGGTGCGCCTCGACGACGGGCTCCGGCGCGGCCTGGCCTTCATGACGCTCCACTTCCAGGACGACGTGGCCACCAACCTGCTCACGATCGACGCGACCGACCCCAAGTCGGGGACGGCCGAGTTCAAGGCGACCGCGATCCGCATCGAGCGCCTGGGGACCTGAGCCGATCGACCTCAAGATCGTCGGTCCGAGCGTCACCGCCGCCGAGCGCGCCGCCATCGATGCCGTGGTGGGCGACACCCCGCGGCGCGACCTGGTGCTGCCCGCGCTGAACGCGGTCCAGGCGCGCATCGGCTGGGTGAGCCGGGGCGCGCTCAACGAGATCAGCCGCCGGCTCGAGGTGCCGCCCGCCGAGCTGTGGGGCGTGGTCACCTTCTATCACCTGCTGGCCACGACGCCCCGCCCACCCGTGGTCGCCCACGTGTGCGACGACATCGCCTGCCGCATCAAGGGCGGCGAGGCGCTGGGCGAGGCCCTCGAGCGCACGCTGGGCGCGGCCGGCGCGCCGCGCGACGGGAGCGGCACGACGTGGATGCGGAGCCCGTGCCTGGGCCAGTGCGAGCGCGCCCCCGCCGTCCTCGTCATCGCCGCCGGCGAGGCTCCCCGCGCGATCACGCTGGCCCCCGCCGAGAACGCGGAGATGGTCCTCGCCGCGCTCCGCAACCCACCCGCCACCCCCGACACATCCCTCTCCCCTGAGGGGAGAGGGCAGGGTGAGGGGCAGGCCAGCGTCAACGCGCCGATCACCCGCTCGGTCCCGCAAGCCGGACAGCCCGGCCTCCGCCTGCTCCAGCGCATCGGGCGCGTGGACCCGCGGAGCCTCGACGCCTACCGGGCGAGCGACGGCTACCGCGCGCTGGCCCGCGCGTTGGAGCTCGGGCCGGCCGGCGTGATCGAGGAGGTCACGGCCTCGAAGCTGGTCGGCCGCGGCGGCGCCGCGTTCCCGACCGGGCGCAAGTGGGACGCGGTCGCGAAGGCCCCCGCGCGGCCGCACTACCTGGTCTGCAACGCGGACGAGTCGGAGCCGGGCACGTTCAAGGACCGGCTGCTGATGGAGGAAGACCCTTTCGCGGTCGTCGAGGGCATGACCCTCGCCGGCTACGCGACCGGCTGCGCGCGCGGCTACCTCTACCTGCGCGGCGAGTACCCGCTGGCCGCGGAGCGGATGGCCGACGCGATCACGGCGGCGCGCGCGGCGGGGCTGCTGGGCGGCGACGTGCTGGGCCGGGGCTTCGCCTTCGACATCGAGATCCGGCGAGGGGCCGGCGCCTACATCTGCGGTGAGGAGACCGCCCTGTTCAACTCGATCGAGGGCAAGCGCGGCGAGCCCCGCAACAAGCCGCCGTTCCCGGTAGAGATCGGGCTCTTCGGGCGGCCCACCGTGGTCAACAACGTGGAGACGCTCGTGAACGTGCCGGCGCTGCTGCGCGCGGGCGGCGCCGCCTATGGCGGCATCGGCACCAGCGGCTCGGCCGGCCCCAAGCTCTTCTGCGTCTCCGGCGCGGTCGCCCGGCCGGGCCTCTACGAGGCGCCCTTCGGCATCACCCTGCGCGCGCTGCTCACGCTGGCCGGCGCCGCGCCGGTGCGCGCGGTGCTCCTGGGCGGCGCGGCCGGGGTATTCGTCGGACCCGACCAGCTCGACGTCCCCCTGACCTTCGAGGGGACGCGGGCGATCGGCGCGACGCTCGGCTCCGGTGTGGTCATGGCCTTCGGCGAGGGCGCCGACATGCTCGACATCGTCCGCCGCATCGCCGAGTTCTTCCGCGACGAATCGTGCGGCCAGTGCGTGCCGTGCCGCGTGGGCACGGTCCGACAGGAGGAGCTGCTGGCGCGGCTGCGCGCGGCGGGCCGCGCCGGCGCCGACGAGCTGGCCCTGCTGCGCGACCTGGGCCAGGTCATGCGCGACGCCTCCATCTGCGGCCTCGGCCAGACCGCCTCGAGCGCGGTGGAGTCCGCGCTCGCCCGCCTCGCGCTCGTGGAGTCGCGCGCGTGAAGCCCGCTCCGATCTGGTTCGAGAGCCCGCCGCCGCCGAGCCGACCACCGGCCGCGCCCGAGCGACCCGCCGCCGCCCCCGTCGATGTCGTCATCGACGGCGAGCCGGCCACGGTGGCCGCCGGCGCCACCATCCTCGAGGCGTGCCGCACGCGCGGCCTCGACGTGCCCACCCTGTGCTTCCTCGAGACCTTGACGCCGGTCAACGTCTGCCGGGTGTGCGTGGTGGAGGTGGCGGGCTCGCGCGCGCTCGTTCCGGCCTGCTCGCGGCCGGTCGAGCCGGGCATGACGATCCTCACCGACTCGGAGCGCGTCCGCCTCTCGCGGCGGATGGTGCTGGAGCTGCTCGCCTCCTCCGTGGACCTCTCGACCGCGCCGGGCGTGGGCGATCTGGTCGCCCGCTACGGGGCGCGCCCGGAGCGCCACGGCCCGCCCGCCCGCGCGGCGGCCCGCGGCGAGCGCGACGCCCGGGAGCCCGGGCATCACGAGGCGCCCGACGGGGCCGCCGCCGAGACGGTCGCCCAGCCCGTCAAGGTCGACAACGACCTCTACATCCGCGACTACGGCAAGTGCATCCTCTGCTACAAGTGCGTGGAGGCCTGCGGCGTCGACGCCCAGAACACCTTCGCGATCGCGGTGGCCGGCCGCGGCTTCGACGCGCGCATCTCCACCGAGGGCGACGTGCCCCTGCCCGACTCGGCGTGCGTGTACTGCGGCAACTGCATCGGCGTGTGCCCCACCGGCGCGCTCATGTTCAAGCGCGAGCACGACATGCGCGCGGCCGGCCAGTGGGACGAGGCGCGCCAGCACACCGCCGACACCATCTGCGCCTACTGCGGCGTCGGCTGCACGCTGACCCTGCACGTGCAGGACAACCGCATCGTGAAGGT
>Ga0070695_100002038_pt1 | contig 11541 bp, 9 predicted proteins | sample KBSK1252metaG_FD_65471 | JGI IMG/M metagenome (GOLD analysis project Ga0070695, IMG submission 65471) | Corn, switchgrass and miscanthus rhizosphere microbial communities from Kellogg Biological Station, Michigan, USA - KBS K1-25-2 metaG | ecosystem: Host-associated > Plants > Roots >...
AGATCAAGGGCAAGCTTGCCGCACCGGACTTCGATCCCAGTCACATCATCGTCGTCTCCGCTCTGCTGGCAGGCGGCGATGCGGCGCAGTGGGAGAAGGGGCAGGAGAAGCTCAAGCAGCTGAAACCGAGCTTCAAGGCCTATTACACCAATGACGCCAACAGCCAGCAGCTTATCGCCAACGGCGAGACACCTGTGCAGGTCATATTGTCAATGAACGCGCACCACATGGTTGGCCAAGGTGTACCCATCAAGCTCGTCATCCCGAAGGAGGGCGCGGTCCTCGGTATCGACACCATCGCGATCATGAAGGGGTCAAAGAAGGTCGACCTGGCCTACAAGTTCATCAACATTATGTTCGACCCCGCCATACAGGCGGAAGTCGCCACCCTTAAGAAAGGCAGCCCGGTAGTGTCGAACGCCAATCTCAATCCTGAGATCGCTAAGCTTCCCGGCGTATTCTCGACCCCTGAGCAATGGAAAAGCCAGGCCATCATCATCGACCACAAGTTGCGGGCCGCGAAGACCGCGGAGTGGCGCAAGTGGTTTGCAGAGAACATCATGAACTGAGGGGATGGCTTCCGCGGCGGACGTCCGGCCTGCCGGCCGTCCTGCTGCGGGTAGGTCCGCGCGATGAAGCCGCAACCCTTCCTGCGCACGTTTGTCTTTCCGGCCGCACTCTGCGCGCTCGGTTTGCTTGCAGCGATGGCGACCGTGCTGCAGTACAGCTTGCGCGCCTATGTGCCCGGTTCACTCGAGGCCGGAGGACTTACGTTCGACAACTTTTCGGCGCTGCTGAAGCCACTCTATGCCCGCGTCTTCATCGACACCGTCTGGATCTGCTTTCTCACCGCGGCCTGCACGCTGCTAGTAGCGTATCCGATTGCCTACGCGCTGGTGCATGCCCAGAATCGGCTGATCAAAGCCGCCATCCTCATCATCGCCGTGACACCGCTTTTTCTGGGCGAGGTGGTAAGGACCTATTCGTGGATCGTTGTCCTTGGCAACAACGGCTTCATCAACTCCGTTTTGCTCAAGCTGGGGCTGATCGACCGTCCGCTTCAGATCATGTTCACGACCTTCGCCGTCGTTACCGCCCTCGTCCATGTCACGTTGCCGGTGATGGTCATCATGCTGGCAGCCGCCTTAGCGCATATTGACCCAACCTTTGAGAAGGCAGCGCAGAGCCTCGGCGCAGGTCCCATCCGCGCGTTTCTTACCGTGACATTGCCGCTCTCCACACCCGGCATCATCGCCGGCGTCACCACGGCCTTTGCCTGGACATTTAGCGCCTTTGCAACTCCTCAGCTGATTGGGGGCGGCCAGGTGAACATGATCTCAAATCTCGTCTATCAGCTCGGCCTCGCCAGCTTCAACTTTCCCTTCGCGGCCAGTCTCTCGGTGGCTGGGCTCGCGCTCACCTTCGCGATCCTCAGCCTATTGCGGATCGTAGCTCGGCCTTTCGACAAGTTCGGTCCGCATTGATATGGCACGGTCCACTTTCCAGCGCATGTTAGGGATTGCCGGTACCTTGGCCGTGCTGACCATTCTTGGCTTCGTCATTCTCCCGGCAGCTGTCGTCACTTTGGCTGCGTTCAACGACAAGGCACTTCTCGCGTTTCCCCCGGAGAGTTGGTCGTGGCGTTGGTTTGCCAAGGCCCTCGCCTACGAGGACTTCCGCTCGGGCGTCCGCAATGGCCTCATCGTCGCCGGCTGGGCCTCCTCCATCGCCCTGTTGGTGGGAACAACTTTCGCCTTTGCGCTCGATCGGTATTCGTTTCCCCTCAAGCGGACGTTAGAGGCCGTTCTGTTGTCGTCGTTGATCGTGCCCCATTTCACCATCGGGCTGGGTTTTCTAATTCTTGCCGCGCAGATTGGCTGGGCGCGCGGCTTTGCCGTGGTCATCGCTTGCCACGTCGTGCTGGTCCTGCCGTTCGTGTTGCGCAGCGTCTACGTCTCGTTGCGCAATCTTGATCAAAAGCTCGAGCTTGCCGCCGCAAGCCTCGGCGCCTCGCCGGCCAGGGTGCTCGCTACCGTCACCCTGCCCTTGCTCGCGCCTGGCCTGGTCGGTGGCTGGCTGCTGGCGGCGATTCTGTCGTTCAACGAATTCACTGCTTCGCTGTTCGTCACCGCGCAACGCACCCAGACGCTGCCCGTCGCGATGTACAACTACGTGCGCGAGTATGCCGACCCTTCCATGGCCGCGCTCTCAGTCCTGTATATCGTGGCGACGGCCACGCTACTAACGTTGGCCAACGCCTATCTCGGCCTTGGGAAAGTGTTGAATGTCGAGTCTCGCCGCTGAACGTCGATCGAACGGGCGTGCGGTAGCACCCACGACGGCCGACTCCGACAATGCTGCCGTTCGCTTGCTGGGTGCGAGCAAGCGATTCGGCAAGGTAGTTGCCCTCGACGACGCCACGCTATCCATCCGCCGCGGCGAGCTCATGACCCTTCTCGGGCCGTCGGGGTGCGGCAAGACCACGTTGCTCAGTCTGGTCGCCGGATTTCTTGTGGTCGACGACGGCGAAATCGAGATCGACGGCAAGCGCGTCAATGAAATCCCGACCTACAAACGCGAGATCGGGTTGATGTTCCAGAACTATGCATTGTTCCCGCACATGAGCATCGCGGACAATGTCGGTTACGGCCTGCGGATGCGGGGGATCGCCAAGCCCGACTTGAAGCGTCGGGTTGCTGAGGCGCTCTCCCTCGTACGGCTCACCGGCGTGGAAGACCGCCGGCCCCACCAGCTCTCGGGCGGCCAACAACAGCGCGTGGCGCTGGCTCGCGCGCTTGTCGTCTCACCGAAAGTCTTGCTGCTGGACGAACCATTTTCAGCGCTCGACCGAAATTTGCGCGCATCCATGCAGATTGAGATCAAGGAGATCCAGCGCCAGCTCGGAGTGACTACGATCTTTGTGACCCACGATCAAAGCGAAGCCTTGAGCATGTCGGATCGGATCGCCGTCATGTTCGAGGGACGCATTCGCCAGGTCGGTAGCCCGGACGAAATCTACCGCCGCCCCGCCGACCGCTTTGTCGCGTCCTTCGTTGGCGACGTAAATGTGCTGCGCGGGCGTCTTGACAGGGTCGACGGTCAAGCCATCGTCACGCTGGGCGCGGCGAAGATATCCGTTCCAACAGAGCCACTCGCCCGAGTGCAGTCCGGTGATCGCGTCGACCTGTTCATACGGCCCGAACAGCTGCGCTTTGCAAATGCAGGCGGGCCGATTGCCGTTGATGGCATAGTGGCAGCGCACATCTATCAGGGCGGCTACGTCAATCTCTATCTTGAGGCGCCTGAAGTTTGCTCCAGCCGCATACTGGTGAGATCGCCGGAGCCCGATGCGATCAGCCGCTGGCCCATCGGCACACGCGTCGGCGTATCAATCGCGAGCTCCGACGCCATGGCGTTCGAGGCGGAACCATCGCCGCAGGGCGTATAAGGGAAAGAGGAGAAGCTTTATGCCGGCCCGAAAGGCGGACAGCGTCGCCACAGCCTATCTGGGTCTTCTTGCCGAGCGCGGGGTCGAATACCTCTTTGGCAATGCGGGAACCGACTTTGCCCCCATCATCGAGGCCTACGCGGAGGCTGAACAGAAGGGCACCCGGGTGCCGCAGCCGATCCTCGCCACCCACGAAAACCTTGCGGTCACCATGGCGCATGGCTACGCGATGGTCTCGCGCAAGATTCCCGCCGTGATGGTGCACGTCAGCGTCGGAACGGCCAACATGGTCTGTGCTGCGATGAATGCGGCCCGCGAAAACATCGCCATTCTTCTTACAGCGGGACGCTCGCCCATCACAGAAGGCGGCCTGCTCGGCTCGCGCGACGGCTATATCCACTGGGCGCAGGAAATGTACGACCAGGCCGGAATGATTCGTGAATTGGTCAAATGGGACTACGAGCTACGCAACGCCGAGCAGCTCGAAACCGTCGTCGATCGCGCCCTCGCCATTGCAGCTACCGAGCCGCGTGGGCCTGTCTATCTGAGCCTCCCGCGCGAGGTCTTAGCGGTGCAGGCACAGGGAGACCATCGGACATCGACCCGTCTTCGTGCCGCGGCGCCGGCCGCGCCCAACCGCGAAGCCGTCGCCGAGGCAGCGCAATTGATAGCCAGGGCCAAGAGCCCGCTGATCCTGTCGGCCAGCGCCGGCCGCAATCCCGCTGCGTTCGATGCCCTGGCCCAGTTCACCGATCGATTTGCCATTCCCCTCGCGCAATTCCACCCGCGCTATCTGTCACTGCCATCGTCGCATTCCATGAACCTCGGCTACGACCCGAGTTCGCTCGTAGCCGACGCCGATCTCATCCTGGCGATGGAGATCGATGTTCCCTGGATTCCCGACCATGTTGCTCCGTCCGAGGGCTGCAAAGTCATCCAATGCGGCTTCGACCCGTTGTTCGCGCACATTCCCATTCGAGGGTTTGCTTGCGATCTCGGCATCACCGGTTCGACAGCAACGATCCTCCAGGCGCTGACAGACGCGCTGACGGGGGAGGTCGCCGAGGCAGTGGTGGCGAAACGGCGGACACGTATCATCAAGCAGAGAACTTCTATGGCAGCGGAGTGGGAGAAGACCCGTGAACTCGTCTCCATGCGCAGACCCATCCATCCGGCCTGGGTCAGCCATTGCCTCCATCAGGCAAAGGACCCACGTTCGATCGTTGTCAACGAGTACACGCTCCGTTTGACGCATTGCGGATTCGAATACCCCGACAGCTACTTCGGTTCGAGCTCGGCCTCAGGTCTGGGTTGGGGGGCGGGTGCCGCGCTTGGCGCCAAGCTCGCGGCTCCCGAGCGACCGGTGATTGCCGTCGTCGGCGATGGCGCCTATCTCTTCAGTAATCCAGCCGCCGTCCACCATGCTGCCGCCTTGCACGATCTGCCGGTTCTCTTCATCGTCATGAATAATGCGATGTGGAACGCCGTGCGCCACTTCACGAGCGCGATGTACCCAGGCGGCCGCGCCTCGAAGCGCAATGAGTCGCCGTTCATGCGTCTCGATCGCCTCCCCGCATTCGAGCAAATCTGCATCGCGGCCGGCGGCTATGGCGAGCGCGTCGAAGACCCTGCCGCATTGCCCGACGCCCTCGAGCGCGCCACTGCCGTTGTGACGCGCGAAAAGCGTCAGGCGCTTCTTAATGTGATCTGCAGTGTCGAGTAAATCTCTCTTCGCGCATCGGCGCGCGGCCAAACCGCCAGATGCCCAGCGTCTGGCCGACAGGGGCTGAGTTTTCCGCTCCCGATTGTACTGGGGACCTCATGTGAAAGGGTTGAAAGAGGGAGCAAGGGTCGATCATGGTCCGCTACCTCCTGCCATACAGACCGGGCGCGCGCCGTCGCTCATGACTGCTTGTGGCAAGCATTTCCGAGCGTCAGTCCCAGCTCACGCGCCAAGCGGTCAACGACATCGTACGTCTTGCCGGCGAAAGCGAAGCTCGGCAGAGGCTGGCTTCCCATGCTCTGCCATACACAGTGCGCGCAAAACGCGACCCCGGCGTTTAGCGGCGCAGCCCCTCGAGTTCCCCTTTCGCCCAGTCGATCACCTGCTTCGGGGTATAACCAGTCACTACGCGTGCCACCATCCCCGGGATCATGGAGCGGCTCCAGATCTGCACCCCAATGTCTGGCGGCCCGCTTGAGCCAACGATGTAGTACTCGGCATCATGATGGGGGCGCACAGGATAATTGTAGACCGTGCCTTTTGGCGGCTCAATTTCAGCCCAGACCGGCAGATCCGCCATCGATAGAAATGGTGGGATGTCATAGCCCGCCGCGGGAATGCTAAGCTTGGTGACGATGTCGCGCTGGCTGAGGAACGTCATCAGGTCCTTTGCCGCCGGCTTATTCTGTGCCCATTGCCAGATGCCCCAGAAATAGGGGCGATGCGGCACAAGTCGACCCATCTTGCCCCTGGGGTTTGGAAAGTGCCAGGTGTCGGCTGCGATAGCGGGCGCATCACGCTTGGCCACAGCCCAAGCGCTGGGCGGGTTCCAGATCAGGGCTGCCGAACCTGCCACGAAGGCTTTATTGTTGGACGCGTCATCGTAGGAGACGGTGTTGGAGGGCAAGTAGGGCACGAAGCGCTTGACATAATCGATCGCCTCGCGGACCGGATCAGAATCGACGGTGACGTTGCCCTTGTCATCCACGAGATGCGCCCCGAACGCTCCGAACGTGGCGCCCCAGGTCTGGTTTGCGTCCGTGCTATTTGCTCCGCAGCCAAACGCAAACAGGTGGCCCGCCTTGTGACACTGCTCGGCCATCTTCAGCTGCTTTTCATACGTCCACTCGGCCGCACCATTGGTCTTCACGTCCTTGGCCGGGTACCACTCGGTCACATCCTCGCCCGTGATATTTTTGATCATGGAGATACGTGCGCACGGCGGCAGGGGCGCCGAGCCCCAGGCGACCGGCACGCCCAACCATTTCCCGTCCGCCTTGCCAAGATACTCCACGGCCTTACTCACCGGTCCGTACTGCTTGATCAGCCCTTCCATAACGTCGTTCACGGGCGTCAGCTTGTTGCCATACTGCTGGGCATTCCATTGGTCGAAAGCAAGGATGTCGTGCCCGCTCCCCGCCTGTGCCTCTGCTGCCTGCGTGAGCACGATCTTGTTGCCGGCGGAGGGAATGAAGTCGATCGTTACCTCAACCTTGTTCTTGGCTGCCCATTCGTCTACCAGCCCCCTCAGCACTGGATTGGCCGCCGGTACCCAGTGGTCCCAGATGCCCATTGTCAGCTTGCCAGCGGCGGCGGCTGTCTGAACATGCACCAGCGGCAGGGTCGTACTTACAGCGCCAGCCGCGACTTTCAGCGCTTGGCGACGGGTCATTTGATGGACAGGTGTCATGGGCTGCTCCTCCCTTTGTGCGCAGTTATCTATTTTTTGAACGGAATTACTGATGCCTCTGGCACTCTCGATGCGTATTGAGGCGCGTCGGGCAATATACTGGCTCGGCCGGCTCATGTCCCATTCTGTGTGATGCCTATTGTTTGCGGAATAGGCCTTGGCGCCTCGGCTTTGGACGGCGAACCCGAGGCGGGTCTTCTAAAAACGCACCTCAAAACATGCCCTTTGCACGCCGAGGTCGCCACCGCGCTAGTTGAGTAGCGCGCTTCGGTAGCTAGCGCTTTCAGGTCTCGAGCTGCCACGGCCTCACGCCACTTTGGATGCAGCGAGCCAGTCTGTCCCGCTGCTCAACCTCCTCTGATCAGTCGCTTTATTGGGCGGAGGTTCACGGGTACACGCGGCGATGATCGTCCATGCCAATCACGGTCGTGCTCTTTGTCTATGGGGCCCCATTGCCAAGCATCAAGATATACGGTGCGGCAGCGAGCGGTGTCAGTCGGTGCGCTGCTGCGCCCGGCAGCCGTTCATGAGCACCGATGACCAGCCATCCGTTTGGCCGCAGCCGGCCGGCTAGTCTCTCCAAGACCTGACATTGCAGCCGTGGCGCGAAATACGTGAAAGCCAGATTGCGGCACAGGATAAGATCGAAGAAGCCTGGGATAGCCTCGGAGCGCAAATCGTGATGCATGAACGTGATGTCGCGACGATGCCGTTCGAGGATGCAGAAGAATTGATCAGCTTCTTCGAAACCCCGCGCCAGCAAATCGGGCGGCAGTTCGCGAAGCGACGCCCCTGGGTAACAGCCTTTCCGTGCCCGTGCGAGCACGGCATCGTCCACATCTGTCGCAACGATGGATAGGCGAGCCGCGGCACCCGTTTTCAGATCCCACAGAAGTCTGAGCGTGTAGGGCTCCTCGCCCGAGGCACAGCCAGCCGACCAGCAGCGGGCGTCGCGCTGCTGGTCCCTCGCCCGCTCCGCGATCCCAGGAAGGGCACGATCACAGAGTATCTCGAACATCCGCCGGTCTCGAAAGAAGCGTGAAATGGTGATGCGGCAGCAGTCGTCGACGACCCGCCATTCATTGGGATTTCCATCGAGCAGATCACGATAGGCCGTAAATCCGGACAATCCGAGCAGGCGAATGCGCCGCTTGAGACGCTTGCACACCTGCGTTCGCACTTTTCGGAAGCCCGCCCATCGGAGGTCCAACCGCGGCAGTGCCCATTGCAGGAATGCTGTGCAATCGGGATCGTGCATCCCTGAACCCTTCCACTTTGAATTCTATCCGCTGGAGCGTCCAACACCCTCCAGGTTGCATTGATGCACTCCTACGACACCCCGCCCTCATGGCAAGCTCGAGTTGCGACAGCGTGCGCCGATCGCGCCACGAGCAAAGTCGTGACGGGGCCCCGACCGTGCCTGTCATGACTACCTTGCATGTAGTTGAGAATTGCCTGGCTGCCGCGCACAATGCGTGTCGTTTTGATCGCCCGCAACGGCAATGTTTGCAGCAACACAAGAGGTTTCAGCTGGTCTGGGCTCCCGCTCGGCCGACAGCAGGAGTGTCGCAATGGGCGAGGGCACCTTGCAGGGCCCGTTGGTCGTGTTCGCGGCTGTCATGACATTGACGCCGGGTCCCAACGTCGTACTCGTCACGGCCTCGGGCGCGAACTTCGGGTTCCGTCGCACGATCCCTCAGATGCTCGGCATCACGCTAGGCTTTGGCTTAATGGTCATTGCTGCGGGCTTCGGTCTCGCCGGCTTGGTGCACGCCGAGCCGCGTCTGCATGCCCTGCTGAAATATGTCGGTGCGGGCTATTTCTTCTATTTGGCTTGGCGCATCGCACATGCCGATGCCGGCAGCGGCGCGCCCGCAGGCGCGACGCCAATCGGGTTCGTCGAAGCGGCGCTGTTCACGTGGATGAATGCCAAAGCCTGGATAACCGCGTTGGGCGCGCTCGCAGCCTACAGCACCGTGGGCGGTGACGTGCTTGGGGAGACCTCGATAATTTCCGCGGTGCTCGCGGCGTTCTGCTTGGTATCCGTGGTGATCTGGGCCGGGTTCGGCGCAGCGATCGGACGCTTCCTCGCCAATCCGCGCGCCCGCATGGCCTTTAACTGGTCAATGGCCACCCTGCTGGTGCTTTCACTTCTGCCGGTGCTCAACTGACAGGGTCGATGATCCTCACACGCCGGATCACCGGAGGCGCAAGCGCGGACGGTATCGTCTGCTGCTTGTAACAAGCTTAGGGAGAGCGTCGAGCGTGGCCTCGCGCAATGGGAGGCGAGGAACCGCCGCGCGCGATTTGCCGATTTTCAAGTTGCGAGGCCTAGGTTTGGGCAACCCCCGCAGCTCATCGCGGGCAGCTCTCCTCCTCGAGCTCTTGCCGCCTCCCCGGCAGCGCCCTTGCTTGGCCAGTGAAAGGAGGGATGGCACCAGCCCCTGCGCCGGCTGTCGAAGGCCTCATGGGCGGCAGTGCCTTATGATACATTATGGTGTCGGCTACCGTTTCGCCAGGCGAGGTGCGGGCGCGGCAGCTAGAATGGCCACGCAGGGAGCAGACAAGGGGAGCCTGTGAAAGTCACCGCCATCGAGACCATCCGCGTTGGAGAGTTCCCCAATCTGCTTTGGGTGCAGGTTCTGACCGATGCGGGCGTGACTGGGCTGGGCGAGACCTTTTACGGTCCGGCCGCGGCGGAGGGGCATATCCACGGCATCATCGCCCCCTATCTGATCGGCAAGGATCCGCGCAACATCGAAGCGCACCAGGCGCATCTAACGGGCTACATCGGCTTCACGGGCGCCAGCGCCGAGATGCGGGGCCGCTCGGCGATCGACATCGCATTATGGGACATCCTGGGGCAGAGCGTCGGCCTGCCGCTATGCGACCTGCTGGGCGGGAGGGTACGCGAAGAGATTAGGGTCTACAACACGTGCGCGGGCTACTCCTATGTGCAGACACGGCCCACCCAGGGCACCGACAACTTCGGCCTCGACGCGGCCAAGGGGCAGTACGAGGATCTCGACGCGTTTCTGAACCGCGCCGACGAACTAGCGGTCTCGCTACTTGAGCAAGGTATCACGGCCATGAAGATCTGGCCGTTCGATTACGCCGCGGAGCGCTCGTCTGGCCATTGGATCGACGCGGACGAGCTGCGGCGCGCGCTGGTGCCGTTCGAGAAGATCCGCAAGGCCGTCGGCGACCGCATGGAAATCGCCGCCGAGCTACACTCCCTGTGGAGCCGCCCGCAGGCAATCAAGATCGCCCAGGCGCTTGAGCCGCTGCAGCCGATGTGGGTAGAGGATCCGGTGTTCATGGACCACCTCCATTCCATCGGCGAGGTGGCACGCGCGGCGCGGGTCCCCATCGCCGTCGGCGAGACGCGCGGAGGGCGGGCCGACTTCCGCGCCTTGCTTGAGCTCGAGGCGCTGTCAATGCTGATCATGGACCTAACGTGGGGCGGCGGCGTGAGCGAGGCGCGTAAGGTCGCGGCGATGGCGGAGGCCTGGCACGTGCCGGTCGCTTTCCACGACTGCACGGGGCCGGTGGCGCTGGCGGTGTCGACGCATCTTGCGCTGCACGCGCGCAATTGCTGGGTGCAGGAGATGGTGCGCGCCTTCTACTACGGCTGGTACCACCGCTTCGTTACCGTGCTGCCGCCGGTGGCGAAGGGCCGGATCACGGTGCCGACGGGGCCGGGTCTCGGGCTCGCCCTCCAGCCCGGGATCGGACAACGCCCGGACGCCACCGTGCAGCGCACAACGCCCAGCGATCTTTGAGCGCCCGCCATCACAGCAGGCTCGGCGCGGCCGTCCCGGAACACTTTCACTGACCTAAGCGCACGCGACCGGAAAGACCCAAAGGCGATCATCGGGACGAGACGGGCAAAGACTCACTCATTGCGGCGAACCATCGAGTAGACAATGTAGGCAACATAGAGAAATGAGCCAAGCGACGAAACCGCACCTGCCACGTAGGTCCAGGCAGCGGCCCCGAGCACTTTCTCAACTCCCACCACCTGTTGTTCGCCACGAATAATTCCCTCGCTCACGAGCAGCTGCTGTGCGCGAGAGCTGGCATCGAACTCCACCGGCAAGGTGATCAAGGTAAAAAGCGTCTGAGCCCCGAATAGAATGACCCCTGCCCAAGCCAGAGAATTCGCTCCAAGCAGCACTCCTGCAATGAATAACCATGGAGCGATTTTCGCGCTCAATTGGACGGCCGGGACAATCACCGATCGCGCTTTGAGAGGCAGATAACCAGCGGCATCTTGCAACGCATGGCCAGTTTCATGTGCAGCAACGCCCGCGGCCGAAAGGCTGGGCGTGTAGTAGACCTCCGGACTAAGGCGTAACGTCTTCGACTGCGGATCGTAGTGGTCGCTCAGCATGCCGGGCGTCGATTCAATCCGCACCCTTTGGAGTCCTTGCGCATCCAGCAATGCTCGCGCCACCTGAGCTCCGGCGATGCCGCCGGAGGTGCCGACCCTGGAATAGCGCACATAGTTCGACTTGATGCGCGCCTGCGCATACAGGCCAAGCAGCAAGCCGGGCGCGACAAACCACCAGAACGTTGCATCTTCAAACATCGCCGCCTTCTTCCCGATTTTCGCCTCTAGTCATCGCCGGATCAACACGGGATCGTATAGAGTCGCTTCGAGCGAAATCAAAGCTCGAT
>Ga0070695_100002039_pt1 | contig 11538 bp, 8 predicted proteins | sample KBSK1252metaG_FD_65471 | JGI IMG/M metagenome (GOLD analysis project Ga0070695, IMG submission 65471) | Corn, switchgrass and miscanthus rhizosphere microbial communities from Kellogg Biological Station, Michigan, USA - KBS K1-25-2 metaG | ecosystem: Host-associated > Plants > Roots >...
TGGGGTAGAGGGGCGCGAGATAGAACGCTCCCGCTGGCTGCCCCGCTCCCGCGGCCAGCCCCCGGGCCCACCCCACGTAGAGGGCCTCGTCCAGCATGGGGCGCGCGAAGGTGGGATCGGTCCCCGGCTGCGCGGCCACGTAGGCGAGCCGCAGCGCCAGGGCGACCGCCCCCAGGGCGGCCCAGGCCACGACTTCGCGCCGCGTCATCAGGGGGTGCCGCCGGCGGGGGCCAGCGCGTCCCTCCGCCGACGCGCCTCGCCCGCCTCTTCGTTCCGACCCACGGCGGTGGCGGCTCCGGCCAGGGCCTCGAGCGCGGTGGGGGAGGTGGGGAAGCGGGCCACGGCGGCACGCGCACGCTCCACCGCGTCCTCGCGGCGTCCCAGGGCGGCGAGCGCCGCCACACGCCCCACCCACGGCCCCTCCGTGGTGTCGCCGCGGTCGATCGCCTCGTCGAAGCGAGCCAGCGCCTCTCCGTTCCGTCCGCTCTGGAGCAGGATCTCTCCCAGCAGCCCGTGCGGGGCGGGGAGGGTGGGCTGGAGATCGATGGCGCGGCGGTAGAGCGCCTCGGCATCGGTCATGCGCCCTTGCATCTGGCGGACGAGCCCCAGCCGGTACGCGGCCCCGCCGCTCTCGGGATAGAGGGCGTAGGCGTCCTGCAGCACGCGCGCCGCCTCTTCCCCCTGGCCCAGGAACAGGTCCACGTAGCCCAGGCCCACCAGGGCGTCGTGGTTGTCCGGCTCGAAGTGGACGGCCATGGAGAAGAAGGAGCGCGCGTCCGCCAGCCGGTTGTCGCGCTGCAGCGCGAGTGCGGTACGCAGCGCGTGATCCGCCACCAGATAGCGCGCGTAACGGTGGCCGGATTCCGCCACCGGGAGCGCAAGCTGCATGGCCTCCGCCGCTTGCTTGCGGGTGAGCAGGATCTCGGCGTCCGTCACCGCCTGGTAGGCGGCGGCCAGGGCGAGAAAGGAGCTGCGCCATTCTCCGTGCAGGCCCAGGCGGTCGGCGCGCGTCTCGGCCTCGGGCCGCACGAGCCCGATGGCCTCGAGATTGGGGCCCACGGTGTCGGAGAAGACGCCCCGCGGCGCGCGGAACTCCGTGCGCGGCCGGTCGTCGGTGTTGCGGTCGGCCCCCGCGGTGAGTCGGCGCACCTCGTCCTCGTCCATCTGATAGAAGGAGAGCAGCTCCATGGGGCCGCGCACGCCGATCTCCTGGAGGCTCGCCGCCACGCGCGGCTGCGCGGTGCGGCGGACCAGCTCGGCCACGTCCACGGGAGGGAACGCCTCCTCGCGGCCGAGCATCACCAGGGACAGACCGGTGGAGAAGACCCGCACGTGCGGGAAGCTGTCGGCGAAGCTCCCCACGATCGTGGCCACGTCCCCGGGGAGGAGGCGCCAGATGGGCGCGAACTGGCACATGACCCCGCCCGGGGCCAGGCGTCTCCGGCACAGCGCGAAGTACTCCCGGCTGTAGAGGGCTCCCGATCCCGTGAGCGAAGGGAAGTTCGGTGCCGACGAGATGACGTCGAACCGCTCCTCCGTGCGCTCCAGCCAGTTGCGCCCGTCGTCCAGGACGATGCGCACGTGCGGGTCCTTGAGGATCCCGTGATTCTGCACGGCGAAGAAACGGCTGGCCGTGAAGACCCCCTTCTCCAGCTCGATCGCGGTCAGCCGCTCCGGCGCGTAGACGGCGATGGAGCCGGCGGTCACCCCGGCGCCCAGGCCCACGATGCAGGCGTTGCGCACGGGGCCGGGATGGAGGGCCATGGGGAGGTGACCGAGCATGCGCTGGGAGAACATGTCCTCCAGGTGATCGGAGGCGGTGGGGCTCCCGTTCACCGTGATGAAGCGGCCCTTGGCGGTCTTGAAGGAGATGATCGTCTCGTTGAACCCCTCCGTGTAGGTCATCAGGTGGTAGTCCCCCACCACCCGGTCCAGGTTGAGCTTCCCCGCCGCGTCCATGTGCTGGCGGGGCTCGAAGTACACGCCGGCACCCAGCAGGCGGCGGTCCCAGGGAGGAGAGAAGACGAGCGCCGCCGCGATCAGCACCACGCCCGCACCGGCGGGGAGCGCGAAGCGCGGCGAAAGGGGCCCCCGCTCCGCCACCAGGCTCCCCAAGGCCAGAACCAGGGCCACGACCACGATCCCCTGCAGGGTGCGCTCTGCGCCGACGGTGGGGAGGAGCACGAACCCGGTGAGGAACGAGCCGACGATCGCCCCCACGGTGTTCCAGGCGTAGACCCTGCCGATGCGGCGTCCGGCCCCTCCCCCGCCCCGGTAGGTGCGCACGGCCACCGGGAACGTGCCCCCGAAGGCCAGCGCGGGAGGGAGCAGGGTGAGCACCGACAGCACGGCCTTGGTGCGCGTCATCCCCGCGAAGTCGATCCCCATGGTGTGCAGGATCTCGAGGAACAGGCGCGGCATGGCGTTGACCGCCATCGAGCCCAGGAGCACCGTGAGCGCCACCGCACCGGCCGTCACCGCCAGCAGGCGGACCGGCTTCTGCACGCGGTCGGCCAGGGGGCCGAAGGCCAGGGCCCCCAGGGCGAGACCGAGCAGGAACACGGTGAGCATGGCGCTGAAGGAGTAGACGGTGCTCCCGAAGACCATGACCAGCACCCGGAACCAGACCACCTCGAAGGCGAGGGCGATGGCGCCGCTGCCGCAGGCCACCGCCAGGGGCCACCAGGCGGGACACGAGGCTTCCTCCTGCCATGCCGCTTCGACGGCATCGGGCGTGGCGGCCGCCGGCTCTGCCTCCGCGGAGCGGTCGAGCAGCCAGGCCGTCGTGGCCACGGCGGCGTTTCCCGCCACCGCGAGCAGCGTGGTCCGGAAGAGGCCGAGCGCCGGGATCAGGTGGAATCCGGCCAGCCAGCACCCGGCGGCGGCCCCCAGTGTGTTGACGAAGTACAGGATCCCCAGTCCCCGCCCGAAGCGCGCCGACCGCTGCAGGAGCCCCCGTCCCAGGGCGGGAAGCGTCGCCCCCATCAGTGCCGTGGGGGGAAGGAGCAGCAGCAGGCACAGCGCGAACCGGACCACCGAGCGCACCACGAAGTCGTCGGGGAGCACCGAAGCGAGGGCAGCGTGCGCCATGTCCGCGCCCCGCAGGAGGAACGGGAGGAGGAGGGCATAGCCCCCCACGCCCGCCTCCAGGAGCGCGAACATCCGCAGCGGCCGCCGCACGCGGTCGGCGAGGCCCCCCAGCAGCGCCGCACCCGCCGCCATCCCGCCCATGAAGGACACGAGCACGGTGGAGACGGCGAAGGCCGTGACCCCGAACACGGTGACGAGCTGCCGCGTCCACACCACCTGGTACACGAGACCGCAGGCCCCGCTCACCACGAAGAGGGCGGCGAACGCCGGACCCAGGCGCGCGGCGCGCCCGTCGTCGCTCACTTGCTCCCCTTGGCGGCGGCAGCCTGCACCTTGGCCACCGCGGCGGGATAGGACGGGAGCAGGCGCAGGGGTGCCAGCACCGGCTCGGTGGCCAGAACCTCCGGATCGGCGTAGCCGTGCCGCACCGCTTCCTCGAGGTCGGCGGCCGCACCGGCGGCATCCCCGCCCCGGGCCCGCGCCGCGCCGCGGGCGAGCCAGAGCGAGCCGTTCCCCGGCTCCGCCGTCACCAGGCCGTCGAGGAGCTTGCGCGCCTCTTCCGGGCGGCTCGCGACGAGGAGCGCCAGGGCATGCTGGTAGGTGAGGGCGTGGTCCTCCGGATGGCGAGCGGAAGCGGCCTCGAAGACCGTGACCGCGCGCGCCGGGTCGCCCAGGCGCACCCACAGCTCCCCCAGCACGATCGCGCCGGGCGCGAACTCCGGGTAGACCTCCACCAGCTTCTCCGCGAAGCGGCGGGCCCCTTCCAGGTCGTTCCTCTCGATGCTGGCGTGCGCGCTCTCCAGCAGCACGAAACGGTTGCTCGGGTCCTCCTGCAGCACCGTCTTCCACGCTTCGAGCGCGTCCTCGGGCTGATGCGCTTCCAGGAAGTCCCGGCCCTGGGAGATGGCCCGCAGGAGGTGCACGTTGTCCCGCGGGTTGCGCCCGTCCCGCCGCTCCGCGGAGACGGCCCCGCCCACGTAGCCCAGGCTCGCCATCATGGCCAGCTGCTGGGGATCCATGGGCGTGGGGTTGACCGCGCCCCCTTCCTTCCCGGACCAGGAGGCCTCCATCCGGGACAGCTCGGTGGCCAGGTCCTGGGCCACGTCGCGATCGCTCGTGTGGCGGTCGTCGCGCTCGCCGGGATCGCTGGCCAGATCGTAGAGCTCCGGAGTGCTGGACCGGATGTACTTCCAGCTCCCGCGACGCACGCCCTCCAGTGGGCTCCAGCCGTACAGCAGCGAGTCGGCCAGGCTCTCGAAGTAGACCGCGCGCGGCGGCATGCGCTTCCCGCGCAGGAGCGCGACCAGGCTGCGCCCCGTCATGGGCGGCGGCGTCAAGCCGGCGAGCTCCAGCAGGGTGGGCGCCACGTCCACCAGCGACACCGGGTCCGGGACGCGGTGCGCGCGCAGGCCCGGAGCCTTGACCAGGAGCGGCACGTGGAGCGTGCTCTGGTACACGAGATCCGAGTGAGCCAGCTCTCCGTGCTCGTACAGCCCTTCCCCGTGGTCCCCGGCGATCAGCACCACCGCGTCGTCCCACCGCCCGAGCCGCTTCAGCTCCTGCACCAGCGTCCCCAGCGCCTGGTCCACGGAGGCGATCTCTCCGTCGTAGGGACGCTCCCGGAACTGCGCCGAGTAGGGGAAGGGCGGCACGTAGGGCGCGTGGGCGTCGAAGTAGTGGAGCCAGAGGAAGGCGCGCGCGTCCCCCACCCCGCGCAGCCACTCCATCCCCAGGCGCGTCACCTCCTCGGCGTTCCGCTCCGTCTGGGCGGAGAGCGGACCCTTGGCCTCGGCGAAGAGGTCGCGGTAGACCTCGAACCCCTGGGCGAGACCGGTCGTGCGCGCCACCGGGTAGGCGGCGGGAATGGCGGCGGTGCGGAATCCGGCGTCCTTGAGCCTCTCGGCCAGGGTGACGCTCGCCTCGGCCACGTGGAACATCCCGTTGTAGCGGACGCCGTGGACCGGCGGGTACTCGCCGGTGAACATCGAGGTGTGCGAGGGAAGCGTCGCGGGCACGGCGGCCTGCGCCTGCTCGAAGAGGACGGTCTCGTTCGCCAGCCCGTCCAGCACCGGCGTGTGACCGAGACGATAGCCGTAGCAGCCGAGGCGGTCGGCGCGCGTGGTGTCCAGCGTGATCAGGATCACCGTGCGCGCGGGCTTGGTGCAGCCGCCCAGCAGGGCCCCGCAGGCGAGCGCGAGCACCGCCGGGACCCCGCGCCCGGTCATCGTCCGTGCGCTCGCAGCAGCTCGGCGTAGGCAGGTGCCTTGCGGATGGAGACGAGGTCGAGGTCCTTCTCCAGGTGATCCCAGTCCCGGTAGCCGAGGTCGATGGCCTGACCGAGGCGCTGGATGGCGTCGTCGGTGTCCCCCTGGAGCGCGCGCAGGCAGGCCTGGTCGTAGAGGATCTCCGGCTCCCGGGGCCCGATCTCCCAGGCGGCCTCGAGCAGGGCCTGCGCCTTCTTCCGGTCCTCGTACCAGACGTGCCCCGCGATGTGCAGGGCCTCGCCGCGGTCGGGGAAATCGGCGAGAAGCTTCTTTCCCACCGCCGCGGCCTGGTCCGTGGCGCGGTTGACGACGAGCTGGAACCCCCACTGCAGCAGCGCGCCCAGGTTGTCCGGGTGCGCCTCCTGGAGCAGCCTCGCCTGCTTCGTCGCGGGGAGCGGACGGCCCGCGGACACGTGGCCGCGGAGCCGCTGCAGGCGCACGAGCACGTCCGTCCGGGTCGCGTCGTCCTTGGGGCTGCGCTCCCCGCCACCCTTCCCCAGCACGACGCCCGCGGAAACGAGCGCGGCACGCTTGGCATCGCTGAGCACACGCGCCCGCGGCGCCGCCCCCCGGGACGCGTCCTCCACGAAGCGACCCTCGCGCTCCACCACCGCCAGGTTGGGCCAGGCCACCTGGTCGTCGGGCGCCCAGGTCCAGGCGCGCCGCTCCCGCGCGGCCGCCGTCTTCGCGAAGAGGTCGCCTCCCTCCGTGGAGGGCAGCGTCCAGCCGGCCCGGACCGCCAGCGTGGGCGCGACGTCGAGGAGCCACGCGCGTCGCGTCTCGTGCTTGGCGGGAAGCCCCTCCCCGCGCCAGAGCAGCGGAACGCGCAGCGTCTCCGGCGTCAGCCAGAACGCAGCACCCCGCCGTCCCTGCTCCCCCAGGTGCGTGCCGTGGGTCCCCACCACCACCAGGTCCACGTCCGTGCGCGTCCCCAGGGCGTCCAGGATCTTGCCCAGCGCCGCGTCCACCTCACGCAAGGCATCGGCGTACTCCGCCGGAGCTCCCGCGTCGTCCTTGCCCACCGCGTGGTTGTGCAGCGTCCCCAGGTGGACCCAGGCAAAGAAGGGGGTGCCCGGGGGGAGGGTGCGCATCCACTGGACGGCGTGATCCGCCACGTCGGCGGCCGCTCGCTGCGGTGGCTCGAACGCCGCCGGGCCGATGGCGGTCTCCTCGGGGCCGTCGAAGAGGTCGAAGCTCCGCGCGAACCCGCTGGCGTAGGAGCAAAACGGCGTGGACACGAACGCGCCCGTGCTGGCTTTCCCCTCCCGGGCGGCGTCCCCCAGCGTCCGCACCTTGGCGTCCAGCCGGTCCGAGATGTCGTCGCGCACACCCAGGCGGTCCGGCGCTTGACCGGTCAGCAGCGTCGCCGCCGCCGGCCGCGCCATGGGAATCGCCGTGGTCGTGTCATCGAAGACGACGGCGCCGCCTCCCAGCTTCTGGAACGCGGGCAGCGCATCCTTCCCGCCGTAGGCCGGCAAGCGGTCGGGACGGAGCGCCTCGATCGAGACGAGCACCGCGCTGCGCGGTGCTTTCGGCTGCTCGACGGCCGAGGACGAGCAACCCAGCCCGAAGAGCGAGACGAGACCCACCCCAAGGAGCACACAGACACGCATCACGGCACACCCTCCGGAGGCCGGAAAGGATACCGGCAGGACCCGGGGCATGCCATCGGACCGGATGCGCGACGTCGGTCTAGCGGTGAGGACGAGGACGGCCGGGGCGATCGACGTGCTTGAAGTCGGGATCGGCCATGGCCGGGTTGCAGTTGAGGCGCGTGCGGGCGCTCACCGTGTCGGCGGGGACGCCGTCCACGAGCGTTTGCGTCGCCACCCACTGATTGCCGTTGATGTTCGAACAGTTCACGTTGAAGGGCGTGGGGGTGCCCGGGGTGACCGTGGGACCCGGCGTGTAGGCCGAGGGACTGGGGCCGGGATCCGAGTTGCCGAACGCGGACATGATCCGGTAGGTCGGCGCCGCGGCGACGGCCGACCCCAGCGTGTAGATGCCGCCGGCCTGGGCCTGCACGGTCACCAGCAGGACGATGTCCGTCCCGCTCCGTGACGAACTCACCACCCGCGGACGGGGCTTGATGCCGAAGTCGAAGTCAGCCTGCAGCGCGCCCAGATCGAAGAGGCCAGGAGGGTTCTCCGGGACCTGGATCGTCAGGTTGTGGCCGCTGTTGGTGTCCACCGTCAGGGTGATGGAGCCGGCGGGGCAGCCGAAGACCTCGGCCGCGCCCAGCTCGCCCAGGATGTAGTACTTGCCGGCGCCGGCGGCCGGATAGGGCCGCAGCCAGAAGTCGTCGCCGAACGTCCCCTCGTTGGCCAGGGCGCGGTTGCCGGTCTGCCAGAAGCGGCCGACCACCGTGCTGTTGTCCTGCCCCGGGGGGAGGTTGACGTAGTGGTACCCGAACGCACTGCCGGTCCAGCCGGTCAGCGTCTTGTTTGGGAGGCAGCCCGCGCGGGAGACATCGGCTCCCATGAAGGCGACGACAACGGAGAGAAGCAGACCTGCTTTCATCGTCCCCCCCCTGAGAAGAAAAAAGGGCCGCGAGGTTGCCCCCGCGGCCCTCATCCTACTTACGAAGACCGATCGGACCTAGCGGCCGCTCCGAGGATTGGGCCGGCCGGGACGATCCACGTGCTTGAAGTCGGGATCGGCGAGCGCGGGATTGCAGTTGATGCGGGTGCGGGCGCCCACCGTGTCGCTGGGCACGCCGTCCACGAGCTCCTGCACCGCGACCCAGCGGTCCACCGCCGGATTCGTGCAGTCGGCGCTGAAGGGCGCCGGCGTGCCGGGCGTCACCGCCGGGCCGGCCGTGTAGAGCGCCGCGTTGGGGCCGGGATCCGAGCTGCCGGAGGCGGAGACGAGGCGATAGGTCGGCGTCACGGCGACGGCCGAGCCGATCGTGTAGATGCCGCCGGTCTGGGCCTGCACGTTGACCTGCAGGTTGACCGCGGTCCCCGCACGGGACGAGGAGGCGACCTGCGGACGGGGCTTCACGCCGAAGTTGAAGTCGGTCTGCGCCGCGCCCAGATCGAAGAGGGCCGGAGGATTCTCCGGGACCTGGATCGTGAGGTTGTGACCGCTGTTGGTGTCGATCGTCAGCGTGATGGAGCCGGCGGGGCAGCCGAAGACCTCGGCCGCGCCCAGCTCACCCAGGATGTAGTACTTGCCGGGGCCGGCGGGGGCATAGGCCCGGAGCCAGAAGTTGTCGCTGAACGCGCCTTCGTTGGCCAGGGCGCGGTTGCCGGTCTGCCAGAAGCGACCGACCACCGTGTTGTTGTCCTGACCGGGCGGCATGTTGACGTAGTGGTACCCGAACGCGCTACCGGTCCAGCCGGTCAGCGTCTTGTTCGGGAGGCAGCCCGCGTTCGCCGCCGGAACGGCCACGAGGGCGACCACGGCGAGAACGGCCGCCGCGCCGAGAATGCGAGTCGTCGTCTTCATGTTCTAAATCCCCTCCCCCTGATCAATAATGCGAAGGAACGTAATTGACAGTGGTGCTCATCTTGACGAAGTAGGCCTCACCGGGGATCAGCGCGAAGTCGGGACCGGCGCCCTTGCGGCCGGTGTAGACCTGCAGGCCGTCCGTCGTCTTGAGGAACTTCTGCACGTTGGTCACGTTCGCCAGGCCGATGTCGTTCATCAGCGCGCTCGCGGTGGTCGCGGTGCTGTGGTACGGGTACGAGAAGAAGTTCGTGCCCGAGTTGGAGCCCCCGCCCAGTGCGTTCAGCGGGTTGGCGAAGGAGGGATCGTGCGAGCCCACCACGATGTAGTTCACCGTGGTGCTCATCTTCACGAAGTAGCCCTCGCCGGTGGCCAGCGGGAAGTCGGGGCCGGCGCCCTTGCGACCCGTGTAGACCTGCAGGCCGTCGTTGGACTCCAGGAACTTCTGCACGTTGGTCACGTTCGCCAGGCCGATGTCGTTCATCAACGAGCTGGCCGCGTTCACGCCCGCCTGCCGGTTGTCCGGGAGGGCCAGGGTGTTCGTGCCCGAGAGGGACACGCCCGCCTGCAGGGCCTGCAGCGGATAGTTGAGCTTGAAGCCCATATTGGAGGCCAGCAGTCCGCCGGCCGCGAGCACCACGGCCAGAGCGACCGTCAGCACCCCGATGTACGTCCTCTTCGTCATTCTTTCCCCTCCCAGGTCAGTACCGTTCGGGTCAACGACCGGGTCCCCCCCTGTCGCCTGTCCCTTCCCCGGCCAAGCGGCTTGCCGCCTGGGTCGCGCTAAATCTACGGGGAAGTTCCCTGGCGTCAAGGATGGAATCCGGCGTTCCCCCTCCTGGCGGTTGGCAAACAACTTAAAAAACTACTCAATCCTGTAAAAAACGAGATTCGGACCGCTGCCGACCCGGTCGGCGTAGCGGCCGTTCGCCACGCGCACCGCGTGACGATCGTCGAAAGCGAAGGGAACGGCGGATTTCGTGACGGTGCTCCCCGCGGCGACCTCAAAGATCACCCGGCCGTCCACCTTGCGGGCGATGGGATCCTCGGGGGTCGGCGTCCCCGTCCCTCCCCGGGCGGCCAGGACCACGACGGTCAAAGCTAGGGCCAGCGGCAGGGCCCCGGCCAGGGCCAGCCGCCACGACGTCGGGAACAGCACGGCCAGGGGTCCGCGGGCTTCTCCCGGCTCGGCCACCCGGCGCAGGATCGCCGCCCGGGCCGCAGGAGAGAGCGTCTCGGGGGCTTCCGCCTCCCGGAGGGCCCTCACCGCACGTTCGAGATTGGGATGGCGCTGCATGGTGCCGGTGTCCTCCTGTCGTAGAGGACTACCGGCGTGGCCGCCCGGACGTTCAACGCCCCGGGATCTTTTTTTCGTCCTCCAGGAGCCGGCGCAGCCGGTCCCGGGCCAACCCTAGATGCCGGCGCACGGTGATGGAGGTGATCCCCAGGGCACGGGCCACGTCCGCGGTGTCCAGCCCTTCCAGCTCCCGGAGCACGAACACCGCCCGCTCGCGCTCGGTGAGCGCAGCCAGGCCGGCGACCAGGCGCCGGGCCAGGTCGGGGTCCGTCCCGGCGCCGGGGATCCGCGCGGCCTCGTCGTTCCAGGGGACCTCCTCGAGCGTCCCCCCGAAGCGCAGGCGCCAGTCGTGGGCGGCGTTCACGGTGATCCGGTAGACCCAGGCCCCGAAGGGCCGGCCGCGACGGAAGCCCCCCAGGTGCCGGAACACCCGGACGAAGACCTCCTGGGCCACGTCCTCCCGGTCCGAGACCGGGACCCCCAGGAATCGGAGGACGCGCAGGATCTTCTGCTCGTGGGCGGAGACCAGGGCCTCGAAGGCACGGACGTCCCCCTCCTGGGCCGCCGCCACCAGGGCGGCCTCCCCCCTCTCGCCGGAGGCGGCGGCGTCGGGAAGGCGCAGGTTGGCGGGGACCGGGATCCCGTCAGAAGGAGGAGAGGTTGCCACGCTCGTCCACCACCAGCACCGAGTAGTGCTGTCCCCCCGCGGGCGGCGTCAGCTCCACTTGCGTCCCCGTGGTGGTGGCCACGGGGGGCCCCACCGTGCCGTTCCGGATGTCCGCCCGCGTGAACGGCGTCGTGCGCGCGTAGACACGATACTCGCGGATGCGGCTCGGGCGTCCATCGAAATCGGTGGTCACCGCCGGCCAGGAGAGGATCAGGTTTCCCGGGGTGACGCCGGACTTGCCCAGGGTCAGGGTGTCGATCCCGTTCGGGAGCTGGCGCCCCAGGCCGCCCACGTTCCCCTGCGCGTCCAGCGCGCGCACCAAGTAGTAGTAGGCGGGGCCCGCGGCGTACGCGCCCACGTCGGTGAAGGTGGCCGCGGAGAGGTTCGTGGCCAGGGGGGGTCCCAGCGAAGGATCGAATCCGGCGGAGGTTCCCCGGAAGACCTGGTAGGTCACGGTGCCCGCCGGCTTCCCGTAGATGTCGGCAGTCACGGGGTTCCAGGTCAGCACCAGGTCGCCGCCGGAGCGGTTCACCCGAAGGGAGGCGATGAAGCCGGGGGACCTCACGCCGCGCACGAACGTGGGGGTGGCGACCTGCTCCAGCGACTGCGAGGTCAGGCTCGACGTGTTCGTCGCCCGCACCACCACGTAGTAGGGGATCCCGTTCGTCAGGCTGCTGAGGACGAAGCTCGTCGTCTTGGCGGCGCTGGCGCACTGGGGATAGGTTCCGGACGCGATCCCCCAGCAGACGTCGTAGCGCACCAGCTCGTTG
>Ga0070695_100002040_pt1 | contig 11538 bp, 14 predicted proteins | sample KBSK1252metaG_FD_65471 | JGI IMG/M metagenome (GOLD analysis project Ga0070695, IMG submission 65471) | Corn, switchgrass and miscanthus rhizosphere microbial communities from Kellogg Biological Station, Michigan, USA - KBS K1-25-2 metaG | ecosystem: Host-associated > Plants > Roots >...
ACCCCTAATTGCAGACGATCGGTGGTTCTAGCGACAAAGCTCGCTCGCGACTTTGGTGATCAGGCCTTGCGGCGTCGCCCGCCATACCCATCGAGAAAGGCGCGGATCGCGGCGCGGACGTGGCGGTCAATCTCGGCATCTGTGCTGGCGTGGTGACGACCCGTGAACATCGCCTGGTTGATCGGTATCCACAGCAGCAGCCCAACAAAATGGTTGGCTGCCAACCTCGGATCGTCCAGGCGCAACAGGCCATGATCGGCAAGGCGCTGAAAGCACGTCGCCAGGGCAGCGAGCACGCGCCCGAAACCCTGTTCGTACCAGGCGCGGGACACTTCGGGGAATCGGTCGGCGTTGGCGATCACCAGACGCCGCAGCTGCAGCAGCCGTGGTTGCATGAGGGCAGTGCGGAAATGACGGGCAAGGTCTGCCAAGTCCCTGTCGAGGTCACGCGTGTCCGCGAGTTTGGCTGTCAGCATCGTGACGAGAGCGTCGACCTGGCCCGTTGTGGCGCCAACAATCTCCGCGAACAGTCGCTCCTTGTCGGCGAAGTGCTTATAGACCGTCGCCTTGGACACCCCCGCCTTGGCTGCAACATCGTCCATGGTCGTGCTGTCGTAGCCCTTGTTCAGGAACACGCTGGACGCCGCCTCCAAGACCGCTCTGCGCTTGCGGACCGCTTGCTTCTCTGGCTCCAATCCCATGTCCCGACTTCCAGGGTTCACTTGACCGAGAAAACTATACGGTTTAGTACTCAGACATACGCCCCGCTAACGCACAGAGGAGAATTGTCATGGGTGCTCCGGTCGTTCATTTCGAGATCATGGGTGGCAAGGGCAATGAGCTGGAGACCTTCTACAGTGCCCTCTTCGGATGGAAGATCAACAGCAACAACCCATTGAGATACGGCATCGTCGACACAGGAGGGGGATCGGACAGCATCAACGGCGGCGTGGGCATCAATCAAGGCGGGGGCAATCGAGTATCCGTTTACGCCCAAGTCGATGACCTCCAGGCCACACTGGACCAAGCAGAGAAGCTCGGCGGCAAGACAATCCTGGCCCCGACCGAAATACCGGGCGGACCAAAGCTCGCCATGTTTGCCGATCCCGCAGGAAATGTCACCGGGCTCTTCACCGAAAAATGGGGCGGCAAGTAGCTGGTCACCGTCAGCACAGGGGTCGCAACATGCGCACTGTCGGCATCCACAGTCCGACCACGCCAATCATGCTTTGGTCAGGGCGTATACTGAGCGCCTTGGCCGTGGCGTTCTTGCTGTTCGATGCTTCGATCAAGCTGATCCCGCTCGCCGTCGTGACGGATACGATGGTGCAGCTCGGCTATTCAGGCGGCGCCGATCTCGCGCGCGGGCTCGGCGTGTTGACCCTCGTCTGTGTGGCACTCTATATGTATCCGAGCACATCCGTACTCGGCGCTATACTGCTTACCGGCCTGTTCGGCGGCGCCATGGCCAGCCATCTGCGTGTTGCCAGCCCGATCTTCTCGCATCTACTCTTCGGCGCCTATCTCGGGGTGATGGTCTGGGGCGGGCTATACTTCCGCGATGCCCGATTGCGCGCGCTGCTGCCGTGGCGGCGACCAGACAAGCAAGGCTGAGTGCCGACAGTTCCGCTTCGGGGTCATGTACGGTCCTCGCGGCGACGTCCAGCGAGCGTCAGTTGATCCTCCGATTACGGACGAGATCGCTGCATCCGGGCGTGCCAGACGCCGAAGGACCAAAAACCTTCCAAGAAGTTTTTCTCGGCATGTCACACGCGCTCGCCCGAGCGCACGGGGCCGCGCTGTCCGAAAGCTCCGACAGGCTCTTGGAGGTGAGCTCATCAACGGGACCTATCGTTGCGGTTCCTGGCGCGGAAAGGGCGATCGCGCGTCGCCCCGGGCCGTGGTTCATTCGGCGTCAAGGGTATTTTGGCGAGGGCCTCGAGGACGGCACCGGAGCCGGCCAAGGCTCCGAAGATGCCGTTCTCGACCGTGACCATGTGAAGTGCCGCCTCGTGCGCCCATTGATCGCCGCTGGCGCAGGCGTCAGATATGGTCAGGCACTGGAAGTTCCGGTCGCAAGCTTCCCTCAGGGTGGTGTGGACACACACGTCCGTGGTGCAACCGGTCAAGAGAAGATGCGTAATTCCCTGTGATCGCAGTACGTGCTCGAAATCGGTGTAGGTGAAGGCGCCGTTGCACGTCTTGTCGACGATGATATCGCCCGGCGCAACGTCGATCTCTGGCACGATCTGGAAGCCCGCGCCGGAGCGCAGCAGAATGTCGGTTCCCTCGAGGCCTGCTCGCGCACGGCGCCACTTCTCGTAGGGCGTCATGTCGGCCATATCCGCCCTGTAGCCCTGGCGCGTGAAGATGATGTGCATCCCTGCCGATCGCGCGGCCTTTATCAGACGGTTGACGGTCGGAAGGATCGCCCGTAGCGGCGACGGGTCGTATCCGCTGCGGGCAAAATATCCGCTGATAGAAAGGAAATCTTCCTGCAGGTCGATGGCGAGCAGCGCGGTGGCGCTCGGAAGCAGGTTTCCGTCATAGGGAAAGTCGAATGGCTTCGCTGATATCATGACGTTTCCTTTAACTTTGATTCTAGTCCGGCGGGGAACAGTGGCGACGAGCTCGCCGTTACGCCGATCAGCTGGCGCCGCCTCGAGCCCGCCCGCACCGTGCTCGGCGAGGTGGCACACGGAGCTGCTCCAGCGCCTCGAGTTGACCCGCTATTGACGCAGCCCGATTGCGCACCTCGCGTTTATGGTCCATGAGCTTGGCCGTCCTTTCACTGCCAATGGCTTCGGCAACAAAATGCGGCAATGGTGCGAGGAAGCGGGATTGCCTCACTGCTCGGCACATGGGTTGCGCTGGTGCTACTTTGGCGGCCGAGAACGGCACAAGCGCCCATGAGCCCACGTCGATGTTCGGATGGCTCACGATCAAAGAGGCCGAGCGCTATTGCAAGAATGTCGAGCAGAGATGATTGGCCGCTCGGGCGATGAACAAGCTTGAGCGCACTAAAGGAACATAACAATGAACACTTTCGCGCGAAACTGTGTCCCACCGGGGACAAGTCCCTGATTTTAGTTGAGGGGGATGGTGCCCAGGGGCGAGGTGTATAATGCCAGTATATCAATGGCTTTTAAAAAGTGGGGACCTTATCCTTCCCACAGTATTCCAGGACGCCCTGTAGGCTGAGGTCCCCACCTGCCGGCTTACCCTCTCTTACCGCCATCTTGCGAACCATGCAGACCTGCCCGCGCCCTTTGGCGCTCCGCCGTCGAGCGAGGCGCGATCCCTGTCACGCAAGACAGCAAATAGCGCTTGTGACCCGAGAAGCGATGCCCGCAAGGAGGCACCGTCCAGGCAGACGCGGCTACTTCGCAGATCCCTATCTTGCCGGCTCGGCGATCCAGTCGGCGTCAGGCTTGACCTCGGCGGTTTCGCGCCTTTCCTGCCACCCATCTATGCCGGCAGGAAACCAGCTGACGCTCGTATAGCCTTTTCTCACGAGCCGCTTGCCGGCGTTCCAGCCGCCCCAGCAGTCCGGGCGGCAGAAGACCACAATCGGTTTTGCCTTGTCGCCATGCGTCAGCTCCCCGATGCGGCGGTAGAACAGGTCCTCACGCGCGGCAGCGAGCGGCGCGGCGCCCGCGCCTGGCATCCAAATCGCATTGGGGAGCGAGCGGTGGATCGGCAGCCATGGCCGGTCGCTGGGGAAATCTTCGGGCTTGCGGGCAGCCGGGCCGACATCGAGCAGGAGGGGTTTACCGGGTAGCAGCGCCTCGATGGCAGCAAAATCCACAACCGCCGCTCCTGCGAGCGTCTTTGGGGTCGGCCCGTGCATGGCACCCGTCCACAGGCCAAGCGGCTCGGGGACATCGCCGGTCGAGCCACCGCTCGCAACTGCAAAAAGAAGTGCGATGCCCAAAATGATTGCCGCTTTCCCGGCCGTTGCGATCGGGGCACGCATTTGAAAGTGGGATCAGTTCGTCGTGGTCGTGTCGAAACTTTGCTCCCACCGGCCATTCTTGGTGTCGGAGGCAATGACCTTAAGCGGGCCTTTGCCTTCGGGGACGAAGGAAAAGGTGATGACCGGATTGGTGGAGAGCGAAATGTCGGCGTCGAGATCGAAGATCTTGCGATCACCATAGGACACGGAAAGCTTGTCTATATAGCGCGACGGCGTGTAATTGCGCGTCAATTGGTTCATCTGCATGCCACTAAAATTGGGATGGCGAACCATCAGCGTCGCCTGCATTGACTTGCCGGGTCCGGCCCCTTCGGCGAACTTCATCCGCATCTCACCTATGCCCTGCATGGCCTCATCGTCGCTAGACGCGACCGGTGCCGAGCAGCCACCCGAGGCCTTCACGAAGGCGACGGTTCCGAATAGTCTACCGTCTCTGGTCTCAGCCACGGCGTGCACATTGGTATAGGTATCGACCCTGACCCGGAGCTGCAGCGAGCCGGGATCAGCTGCCGGCCCGAAGGAGACATGGGCCGCGAGGGGCGAGGGATTATCGTCGATCACCAGGTAGACGGACTTGATCTTGTCCTTCTCCGGCATGGTCAACGTGACCGGCATGAGCGCGGCGTCCTCCGCCCGCTCTGGCGCATCGAGCTTGATCAGCGTGTCGGTCGGCTCGATCTTGCGGTCACCGAAGATGTACTGGGCGATCGCCTTCCAGCGCGCCGCACGCTCGTCAGATGTGGCGGTGGTATCGGCGGCAACAACATATGGGGCTGGCGTCGCGCCAATCAGGGCGACACTGAGGGCAAGCGGCAGGATCTTCATGCGTCTCCTCATCGTGACGGCTCCGGCCTACTCCCACTCGAGTTCCTTGTAAGCCTGTATAACATTGCGCTCGTTGTAGTCATCGAACAAGGCCCAGCGGTTCCGTTCGGCTTGCGCTACGGTGCGCCCCGCGTCCGCGATGGACACGCCGGCGGTTATGGCCTTACGCGTCTCGTCGCGGAGAACGGAGAGATAGCGCGTCAGGTCGGTGAGGGCGGCCGCGAAATCCACGACCGCCGGCCCGTGGCCCGGCACAGCGCGGGAAACACCCAGCCTTTTCAGTTTTTCGATTTCGTTCAGCCAGCCACGCAGACTACCATCGAGAGAAGGAACCCGACGCACGAACAAGAGATCGGCCGGAAACAGCAGGCCAGTCTCGACATCGAGCATCGACAGATCACAATCAGTGTGAGCTCTCCCGTGCGCGATCAGCCGGAGCACTCGGACGCCGAGGTCGATTTCGATGCCATCCCTAACCTCCTCGGTCGGATAGACCACCACGCCGGCCCGGTCGGGCCCGAGGGCTTCGGCAAGACGCTTGCGATAGAATTCACCGCGGGCCTCGAGCGCCGCCCTCAGGGCGTGGTGACCGATGATGGCTGGCTGGTCCTCCGCGAAGGCCGCCGCGCCGAAAGAGTGGTCCGGGTGAACATGCGTGATCAGCACATGTCGAATGGGCTTGTCCGTCCGCTTCCTGATTTCGGCGCGAAGCCACTGGCCATCCACGAGACTTCCGCAGGAATCAGTGACAAGCACGGAGTCGCGCCCGACGATGAAGCCGATATTCGCAATACCGCCCGCGTTTGCTAGTGTCGCCTCTTCATGCAGGCCGGAGCGAACAAAAATGTCCGGTCCGACCTCCGTCAGTCCTCGTGGCGCGGCGCCGGCGGGGCTCGGCAGACAGCACAGACAGAATCCGCAAGTGAGGGCCTCTCGGCGCGTCACCAGAACGGCTGATGCCGGTTTGCTCCGAGGTTGGCTGAACGCATCTCGCAACATGCGCGAAACCTTGCATGGGAAACAGCGACCGTCACCATAGCAAGAGACGACAAAAAACCAAGTCGGGTGCAACGTTTACCGGTTGATCGCGCCTGTTAGAGCTTCGGCAATCGCCTGTCACGCAGCCGCAGGGGCTAGAAAGGTGGGAGCGAGGCCGGACCGCAGCCACATTGCACCCGTTCGAGGTTTCAGCGAAACGCTGGCTTTTGCGCGGCTACACCCATGGCCATGTTGCCCAATATGCCTACTTGATCGCCACAGGGGTGGGGCGCAAGGTTTCCTGACACGTCATAGAGAGGGAGCTGAAATTCCAACAGCAGGGCTGCTGAGGCCGCCACAGGCGGCCCAAATACCAATCCCTGCCGTACGCTATCACCGGAATAAAGCAGACGGGCTCCGCTAGGTGCGACCTACGAGGAAATTTGGCGGCAATAATCTAACCTCGTCGGTGCCCAGGGGCCGAAACCTGCTTCTTTTGCAAATCAAGCATTTGCGTTGTCCCACTAACCACGCACTTCACCACGCTTTCCGCATCTGTTTCGCGGTCAAGTGTCCCACCACCTCGATCCCAATAGCGTGCCCCGCGCACCGGTTGGAACGACGGTCACGTGGAGGCATGCCATCTGCCTCATCGCTGCGACAGAAGACCCTCAGAAACCGGACCTAGTCGCAGCGGCGGCGAAGACTTCTCGCTTGTGCCATCAGATTCAGAAGTGCCCGCGATGGTAAGGGACTAAGCTTTGGTCGGGGCCGATTCGAGGAGCCGTAGGATATGCCGGAATTCGCTACGCTCGTGGTCTTTGCCGCTGCCTGTCTGGCACTGACCGCTTCTCCCGGTCCCGATATGCTGTTGATCGCATCACGGAGCGTCAGTCAGGGACGAAGGGCCGGGTTCGCATCATTGGCAGGGGTTCAAGTGGGGACCTATTGCCATGCACTAGCAGCCGCGTTCGGTCTTTCGCAGCTGTTCGTGGCGGTGCCTATGGCCTATGACGCCGTTCGCTACGCTGGCGCAGCATATCTCATATTTCTTGCGTGGCAGACGTTTCGGTCAAATGGCATCATAGCTATGCCAACTGGCGAAGCTCTGCACTACTCGCCCGCGGTCATGTTCCGGCAGGGGTTGATTACAAATCTTCTGAACCCGAAAATGGCGCTATTCGTATTGGCCCTATTCCCGCAGTTTGTAAGACCGGGAACCGGTTCGGTCGTCGCACAGATGATGATCCTTGCGACCGTGCTCAACATCATTGGTCTTGTCGTAAATGGTATCGTCATTCTCGCCGCGAGCAAGTTCAGTCTCGCATTCGTCCGCCACCGCAAGTATCGCCGCGTTCCTCAAATTCTGCTTGGGACAGTGTTTGCCGGTCTTGCGATCCGGCTTGCGTTTGATGAGCGCCGGTAGCCGTGCACCCTTCCGCTTTGCATCAAAAACGGCGCCGACCTATTGTCCGATGCTGGGGCGAAGGAGCCATGGACCGACCAGCCCACGGCAAAGAGGGCCAATTGCGGTCGTCGACAAACTGCCAGATCGTGTCGTATCAGACATCACAAACGCGCGGCAGGTAGCAATGCTTGCGCGCGAGTCACTCAATTTTGGACCAGTCAGAGATGTTTAGCCTCGAAGGAAGAACTGCAATCGTCACGGGGGCCGGGAGAGGACTCGGCGCGCAAATTGCGATGGGTCTCGCACAGATGGGAGCATTTGTTTTTTGTGTAGGCCGAAATGCCGAACCGCTCTTGGAGCTCTGCGCATCTATCGCTGAGACCGACGGCGCGTCTGCGCCCTTGATCTTCGATGTTGCCAAGGAAACTGATGCCGTTATCGCGGTCAATCATGTGATAGAGGCAAAGGGTCGGCTCGATATCCTTGTCAACAATGTCGGAGCACGCGATCGACGGTCGCTCGGGGCGTTCCAACTCGACGATTTTCGCCGCCTCCTTGAAGTCAATTCAGTCGCGCCCTTCCATCTGGCACGACTGGCTGCCGATATCATGGTTAAACAAGGCCACGGCCGCATTATCAACATGACATCCATAGCAGGCCCGCTCGCAGGCCCCGGCGATGCAATTTACACGGCTTCGAAGGGTGCGTTGGAAGCCATGACACGCGCTCTGGCAGCCGAGCTGGGCCACGCCGGGGTCACAGTGAACGCGATTGCCCCCGGCTTCTTCGCCACGGAGTCAAATACCAAGGAGACAGAGGATCCCGCGGTGCAGCGTTGGATTAGCCGTCGAACAGCCTTGGGTCGCTGGGGAAACCCGCCCGAAATCGCGGGTGCGGCGGCGTTCCTGGCGTCTGACGAGGCCTCCTACATCACGGGCCAAGTACTCGTCGTGGACGGCGGGCTCACCACGCACTTTTGAATTCCGGTTGGGCGCGAGTGCTTCCGCCGATGGCCGTTGTCGGTCAACTTCGGCAACCGCGGCCTGTCCGATGACGTGTCCCGCCGCTTCGGGTGCAACCCCGGATGGCGGACTAGATTGACGCTCAAGTAAAGCTGGTTGGCCATAGGCCCAGCAGCCGACATGTTGCGACGCAGTCAACCCGGGTTGCTGCGAAGCAACGGAAGGTGGTGGGTGCGGCTGCTGCTCTTGGCGCATCGTCCTGTCCCCTACTCTTTGCTTTAGCAGTGATGGGAAGCTGTCCTGCATCATGCCTGCGCTTGTAATGGCTGACATCGCGGGCCATGGTGCGCGATACCTAATAAGCCGAGGGTTTGATGGACCTCTCCGACAACGCTGCCCATATTCTGATTGTCGACGATGACCAGCGCATTCGTGATCGACTCGCCCAATATCTGTTCGAGAACGGCTTCCGCGTCACCACTGCCAACGACGCCACTTGCGCCCGCGCATCAATGCGCGGCCTCACCTTTGATCTCGTCCTCCTCGACGTGATGATGCCGGGCGAAAGCGGGCTCGACCTCGCCCGCGACCTCAAGACGATCTCCAACGTCCCGATCTGCATGCTAACCGCGCGCGCTGAAGCCGAGCATCGCGTCGAAGGTCTCGAGCTTGGCGTCGACGATTTCGTTCCTAAGCCATTCGAGCCGCGTGAGCTGGTGCTGCGATTGCGGAACATTTTGAGACGCGGCCTTAGTCCGTCCGGCTCACGTGACGAAATCAAGATGGGCGACTACGCTTTCCATGTCGACCGAGGCGAGCTTAAGCGGGGGGAAGAGAGCATCGAGCTAACCGAACGGGAACGCGATCTGCTGCGCCTTTTTGCGCAACGCCCAGGCTTGCCAATTGCCCGCCACGAGCTCGCTGGCGCTGCATCAACCGGCAGCGAGCGTGCAATCGATGTGCAGATCAACCGACTACGTCGCAAGATCGAGCCCGACCCCGCGAATCCCATCTATCTCCAGACCGTGCGTGGAAAGGGTTACATTTTGCATACCGATTGACGCATCCTGTCCGTAGGTCCCAGGTTCCTGCCTTGGCCGGGGTCAGCCAGCACAATGGAGCTTCGTCCCAGGAACGGTCGAAGCACACTGTCGCCCCTGCAAGTTCTGATGTCGTCGATTGCAGACGTGCCCTGTGTGGTCAGATGATGGTATCAAGTTCGAGGTGAACAGCTAGAAGGGCGAACCGTGGCGTCACCGCACCTAAACGAGAGCATTCGGTACGTTGTCGAAGGAGGATGTCGCCTCTCGGGCGCGATCGAGCCAAGCGGCAACAAGAACGCGGCGCTTCCCATCATCGCCGCATGTTTGCTGACAGATCAACCTGTGCACCTGTCGAACGTGCCACGCATCCGCGACACGGAAACGCTGGTTGAACTCATTCGCTCGATCGGGGCACAGGCGACGTGGGAGGGGGCAAACAGACTCGTCATCAGCGCCAAAGACGTTCGTTCCGTCAATCTAGACCCAAGTCTGTGTGCGAATATCCGCGCTTCGATACTTCTGGCGGGACCGCTGCTGGCACGCTGCGGCAACGTCGTTCTACCACCTCCAGGCGGCGACGTGATCGGCAGGCGGCGCGTCGATACCCATCTTTTCGCTCTGGAGCAACTCGGCGCAGCGATCTCCGTTGACCAGGACTACCAGTTCACGGCGAAGAAACTCGTTGGCGCCGATGTGTTCCTGGACGAGCCTAGCGTGACGGCGACGGAAAATGCCCTGTGTGCAGCGACTTGCGCCGACGGCACAACAATACTTCGCAATGCGGCGTCCGAGCCACACGTGCAGGATCTTGCGAACTTCCTCGTCGCCCTTGGTGCCAAGATCGATGGTATCGGTACAAACAGGATGACGGTTCACGGCGGACACGAGCTCGGTGGGTGTTCCCATCATATCGGGCCCGATCACATCGAGGTTGGCTCGCTGATCGGATTGGCTGCCGTAACCCGCTCTAGCCTCACTATCAAACGGGCTGGAGTCGAACATTTGCGATCGACACTCATGAACTTCGAAAGGCTTGGCATCCATTGCCGGATTGAAGGCGACGATCTCGTCATTCCCGCCGAGCAGTCAAGGAGGGTCAAGGACGATTTCGGCGGGCATATCCCGAAAATCGAGGACCAACCCTGGCCTGCCTTCCCAGCGGATACGATGTCCATTGCGATCGTGACGGCCACTCAGTGCGAGGGTGTGGTGCTCATGTTCGAGAAGATGTTCGAAAGCCGCTTGTTCTTCGTCGACAAGCTGATCGCCATGGGCGCGAGGATCGTGCTTTGCGATCCGCATCGGGCGATCGTCTCCGGGCCGTCGCGATTGCGGGCCGCCCGGCTCGAGAGCCCTGACATCCGCGCCGGAATGGCCATGCTGTTGGCTGCGATGTGCGCCGACGGCGTGAGCACTATCAACAACGCACAGCAGATCGAGCGAGGCTACGAGCGGATCGACCAGCGGTTAAACGGGCTCGGGGCCAAAATCACACGTGTGCCCGAGCGCGCCTGATGACATTGGGCGACGAAGACTGCGCTTGCCGAGTTCGACGTGTCCACAGAAGGCTCGGCCAAACCTCAGAGCGTCCGTCCTGCGGTTGAATAACTGACCGATTTTATCAAAACGTAGGAGCATTCAGAATGCGCGCATGTCAAGCTACTAATCTAACCGCAGCTCGATTTCGTGTACTTCTCTGTCGAGTGCCCTTTTTACGAATTCTACGGAATCAATTGCCGCCCCAAGTTGGCTGCGAAACTGTTCGATCGCTTCTTTCATTGGTGGCGGCAGGTCAACCCAGCAGTTAATCACGCGATGCATCGCTTCTTCGACGGTTCCTAGCATTTCCTCAATCGCGACTTCACGGTAGGTTTTCGCCATGGCGCTTTCGCCTCATCTTCCAGCAAATTAGCTACTCAGTTTCCGAATGGGATCGATCGGGCTCGCTGACAGGAGTGGGGCAGACGTCTGGCTGGCGCTACTCATCGAAGGGCGCCTTGATGACGAGATCGACGACAGACGGAGCCGAAGCCTAAGCCGGCGAAGATACGAGCGGTGTCGTGCGAGGCAGCGATCGACCAGTTGTTCAAATGCATGCGGTCGGCTAGTTCGGCCCGAACCTAACAGCGCTCAGTACTCCCAGGGGCCCGGTACCCAACGAAAGGCGTCGCCGGCGACCGCCACATGGCAGACGGACGGAAACGACAGGTGAGTGGCCACCAGCGACTCGCGGTTCGCCGCCAGCTCTCGCAAAAGACGGACCCGGACGCGGGCCGCCTCCTCGGGGTCGTGTTCGAAGCCGTTGTACCAGTCGGGGTGCTCGAACCCGACCTGGAACACGGCGTC
>Ga0070695_100002041_pt1 | contig 11538 bp, 7 predicted proteins | sample KBSK1252metaG_FD_65471 | JGI IMG/M metagenome (GOLD analysis project Ga0070695, IMG submission 65471) | Corn, switchgrass and miscanthus rhizosphere microbial communities from Kellogg Biological Station, Michigan, USA - KBS K1-25-2 metaG | ecosystem: Host-associated > Plants > Roots >...
TGGAAGTCGCGCCCGGCACCGCGCTGGGGCTCGTTGGCGCAAATGGCGCCGGCAAGACCACGTTCATCAAATGCGCGCTCGATCTGTGCGCCGCCGACGCCGGCCGGGTCGAGATTTTCGGCCGCGACAGCCGCCAGGCCGCGGCGCGCGCGCGGCTCGCCTACCTGCCCGAGCGCTTCGTGCCGCCCTACTACCTGCTCGGCCGCGAATTTCTCGCCATGACGCTCGAACTCGCGCACGCAAGATTCGAGCGCGCGCGCGCCGATGCGCTCGCCACGGAACTGGAGCTCGATCCCCAGGCGCTCGATCGCCCGGTGCGGCAACTGTCGAAGGGCATGACGCAGAAGCTCGGGCTCGCCGCCTGCTTCCTGCTGCCGAGGAATCTTTACGTCCTCGACGAGCCGATGAGCGGGCTAGACCCCGCCGGCCGCGTGGCGGTGAAATCGGTGCTGCGGCGATTGCACCACGGCGGCAGCGCGCTGCTTTTCACCTCGCACGTGCTTGCCGACGTCGAAGAGCTGTGCTCGACGATCACGGTGCTCGAGCGCGGCAGCGTGCGGTTTCGCGGCGCACCGGCGGAACTGTGCCGGCGCTATGGCGAAACCAACCTGGAGCTCGCCTTCCTGCGATGCATTCGATCCGATGTCGTTGCGCTCAGCGCCTGAGGGCAGGCCCCGGCTTCTCGTCGTCGACGACGACGCGCTGATCGTCGACACGCTTTCGTTCGCGTTGGGCGCCGAATTCGAGGTGCACGCCTGCGAATCGCGGCTGCACGCGGTGGAATTGCTGCGCCAGCTGCCCGAGCCCCCGCAACTCGCGCTGGTGGACCTCGGGCTGCCGCCGACGCCGCATGCGCCCGACGAGGGCTTCAAGCTGATCGCGGATCTGCTCGCGCATTCGCCCGGGATGCGCATCTTCGTGCTCTCCGGGCAGAACGACGCCGCGCACGCGCGCCACGCGCGGGCGCTCGGCGCGGCGGAGTTCGTCGCCAAGCCCTGCGACCCGGCCGCGCTGAAGAAAATCCTCGCGCGGGCGCTCGCGGTGCAGGATGCGGAGCAGAGCCACGAGCGCGGCACGCAGGAGCTGATCGGGCAAAGTCCGGCACTCATGAAGCTGAAGAGCCAGCTCGCGCAGTTCGCCGATTCGCCCTACCCGGTACTGATCGAGGGCGAATCCGGCAGCGGCAAGGAGCTGGTTGCACGCAGCCTGCACGGGCTTTCGGCGCGCGCCGACAAACCCTACTTCGCGCTCAACTGCGCCGCGATCGCGCCCACGCTGGTCGAACCGACGCTGTTCGGCTACGCCAAAGGCGCATTCACGGGCGCGGCGGCCAACAAGTCGGGTTATTTCGAGGATGCACGCGACGGCACCCTGTTTCTCGACGAAATCGGCGAGCTGCCGCTCGAGATGCAGGCCAAGCTGCTGCGGGTACTCGAAAACGGCGAATACCAGCGCGTCGGCGAGACCAGCAGCAATGTGTCGCGCGCGCGCGTGATTGCCGCGAGCAACCGCGACCTGCGCCAGGAAGTCCGCAATGGCGCGTTTCGCGCCGACCTCTACCACCGCCTCTCGGTTTTCACGCTCGGCGTGCCGCCGCTGCGCGACATGGAGAGTGACAAGCTCCTGCTGCTGGAGCATTTCATCCGCTTCTATGCCGATCAGTCGGCGGTGAAACCGTTCTCGCTGGACGCCGCCGCCGAGCAGCGCTGGCTTGCCTATCCCTTCCCCGGCAATGTGCGCGAACTGCGCAACATCGTGATCCGCCTTACCACCAAGCATGCCGGCCGCCAGCTGAGCAGCGCAGATCTCGAGCCCGAATTCGACCTCGCCTCCGGCGCGCAACGCGAGCCATCCCCCGGCGACGGCGACGCGAGGGAACAGGCGCTGCGCCACCTGGAGCGCAGCCGCGGCGTGCAGCTGGACGAGATGCTGCAATCCATCGAGCGCGGCTACATCGAGGCCGCGCTCAAGCTCACGCGCGGCAACGTCAGCCAGGCCGCCAAACTGCTCGGCGTCAACCGCACCACGCTCTACAGCCGGATGAACCATCCGGAAGAAAAGGAATAGCCGCCAGTGGCCCTGTACCTCGAGCACTTCGGCCTGCACGAGCCGCCGTTCCGCATCACGCCGCACGCCGATTTCTTTTTCGATGGCGCCGACCGCGGCGCGACGCTGGAGGGCCTGCAGTACGCGATCCTGCACGACGAGGGCATCGTCAAGGTGAGCGGCGAAATCGGCAGCGGCAAGACCACGCTGTGCCGCGTACTCATGGAGCGCCTGCCGGCAGAGGTCGAGACTGTCTTTCTCGCCAACCCCTCCTATTCGCGCAGCGAGATCCTGCACGCAATCGCCGAGGAACTCGGGCAGCCCGCCGAGCGCAATCCGGCCTCCGCGCTGCGCGACCTGCAGGCAAAGTTGATCGAACTCTACGCGAGCGGGAAACGCGTGGTGGTGATGATCGACGAGGCGCACGCGATGCCAGAGGACACGCTGGAACAGGTGCGCCTGCTGTCGAATCTGGAGACCAGCCGCCACAAACTGCTGCAGATCGTGCTCTTCGGCCAGCCTGAACTGGACCTGGCGCTCGACAAGCCCACGATGCGCCAGCTCAAGGACCGCATCACGCACAGCTTCCGCACGCGCCCGCTGAAAGTCGACGAAACCGGCAGCTACATCGCGTTTCGCATGCGCGCCGCAGGCTACAAGGGGCGCGAGGTCTTCACCGCGGCGGCAATCTCCGCCATCGCGCGTGCTTCGAGCGGCCTTACGCGGCGCATCAACGTGCTGTGCGACAAATCTCTGCTCGCCGCCTTCGCCGCGAACACCCACGCGGTAACGCCGCGCCAGGTGCGCGCCGCAGTAGCCGATTCCGATTTCGCCCCCGTGGCGGGGCGAAAAATGCGCGTTGCACCGAGTCTGACCGCGGCAGCGTTGCTCGCGGCGGGCGCCATCGCCGGGGCGAGCACGTACTACTGGTTCGATCGGGGCAGCAGCCCGGTGGCCGCCGTGCCGGCCGCCGCCCCAGCACCACCGCCGGCGGCTGCAGCCGTAGCAACCAAGGCACCCGCGCCCGACGCGGTGGCACTGGCGACGAGCGCACAGACTCCCGAGAAACCGGCGGCGCCGGTGCTTTCGCCCGAGCAGTCGCGCCGCTTCGATGGCTATGGCGCGGGTGGCAATGCCTTGCTGCGCGAGCGGCTCGTCGCGACGCGGGAGCGACTCGAGCACGAACCGGACGCGAGCTACAGCATCGAATTATTCGTCACCGAAAACAGCGATGCTGCGCGCACCGAACGCTTCCTCATGCGCGCGCGGGACTTGGTACCGCTCGAGGAGGTCTATCCCATCCCCCTCGCGATGGGGCCGCGATATCATCTGCGGGTCGCGTACGGCGCATACCCGGATAAGGGAACCGCGGCGGAGGCGGCCAGACGACTGCCGCCGAAGTACCAAAAGGCGTTCCAGGTGGAACTGCGCAGTTTTGCCGAACTGCGCGCGGCCATCTGAAGCGCTTTCTGAAGCTTCCGCAGAAGTCAGAAAACGCTATGGGGACAAATGCTTAGAAGATATTCTTCAGAGCACTGTGCTATGCTAGCCGGATGGGAGAACGTGTGCTCGCGGCGAGCCTAGGCAGGAAGATTGCCTGGGCTGTATTTGCGGCGATGTTCGCGGGTTGCGGCCAGACGCCGCTCAAGCCCTCTCCCTCGCATGTGCAGACGGAAGCGCCACGTCCGGCGGGGACGATCCCGGCGCCCGTGCAGATCGCGCCTTCCCTGCCGCCGCCATCGGCCGCGCCGCGGCCTGAAACCTACAGCGTTGTCGTCAACAATGTGCGCGTCCAGGACCTGCTGTTCGCACTCGCCCGCGACGCCAAACTGAATGTCGACATCCATCCGGGCGTGGCCGGCTCGGTGACCTTGAACGCCATCGACCAGACTCTGCCGCAGCTGCTCGGCAGGATCTCCAAGCAGGTCGACATGCGCTACGAGATGGACGGTCAGACGCTCTCGGTCATGCGTGACACGCCGTACCTGAGGGTCTACCGCATCGACTACGTCAACCTTGCGCGCGACGCCATCAGCCAGGCGAACCTGTCGACGAACGTGAGCGGCGCCGCGGCCTCCCCGGGCGGCGGCGCGAGCAGCGGCAGCCAGAACAACTCGACCTCGAGCATCAAGACCACGTCGATCAACAAATTCTGGGAGACGCTGGTTGCCAATGTGCGCGACCTGCTGCGCGAAACCGACAAGATCATTCCGGCCAATGCGCCGGTCGCAGCCGCGCCGGTTGCGCCACCGGCGCCGGCGGTACCCGGTGCACCTGCCGCCGCGCCGGTCGCAGCCGCTCCGCAGCCCTTTTCCGAGTTCCGCGAAGCCGCCTCGGTGATCTCGAATCCGGAGTCCGGCGTGCTGAGCATCCGCGCCACCTCGAGGCAGCACGAAAAGGTGCAGGAATTCATCGACCAGGTGATGAGCAGCGTCAAGCGCCAGGTGCTGATCGAAGCGACGATCGCGGAAGTCCAGCTTAACAACCAGTATCAGCGCGGCATCGACTGGCAGCGGCTGCGCAGCGTCGCCGGTTTCGGTTTCGCGCAGTCTTCCGCCACCACGCCTGCCGGAATCAACACCAGCGCATTCACCCTCGGGTTTGCTAGCGGTCCGGGCCTGGGAATTAGCGGCACGCTCAAGCTGCTCGAGTCCTTCGGCGACGTGCGCGTGCTCTCCAGCCCAAAGCTGAGCGTGCTCAACAACCAGACCGCGGTGCTCAAGGTTGTCGACAACCTGGTGTATTTCACCGTGACGGCGAGCACCACGACCTCCGCCAACAGCCCGGCGGTGACCACGTTCAGCACCGCGGTCAATTCGGTTCCGGTCGGTTTCATCATGGCCGTGGTGCCGCAGATCAGCGAAAACGACACGGTGCTGCTCAATGTCCGTCCAACCATTTCGCGCAAGCTGACTGACATCGCCGATCCCAATCCGTCGCTCGCCAATCCCTGCGGGATTCCGGTGCCAGTGGGCGGCTGCAACATCCCGGGAATCTCGAGCCTGATTCCGGTGATCCAGACGCGCGAGATGGAATCGGTGATGCGCGTGCAAAGCGGCCAGACCGCGGTGCTCGGCGGGCTGATACAGGATTCGGTGACCAACGTCGAAGACACGATTCCGGGGGTGCGCACCGTGCCCGGAGTCGGCCAGCTGCTCGCGCAGCGCAAGGACATCAACCAGAAGACCGAGCTGGTGATTTTCCTGCGCGCGGTGGTAATCCGGGATTCCAGCGTCGACGGCGATTATTCGCGCCTGCGCGACCTGCTGCCGGGCAGTGACTTCTTCCTGAAACCCAATCCGAGCCGGGAATAGCCGGCGCCGCGACATGAGCCTGCTGCTCGAGGCGCTGAAAAAGGCGGAGAAAGCCAAGGAGGAGGCGCAGCGACGTGCCGAAAGCGGCGCTTCGGCCAGCGATCCTGCCGCAGGCTCGTTCGACACCGACGCGACCGTCGCGGCGGACGGCAAGCACGTCATGCGCCGGGATGAATTGCCGGACATCTCGGCGCCGCTCGAAATCCTGAGCGACGATCTGCAGCCTGCGGCGCGCGGCAAAGCCGCGCCGCCGCTGGAACTCTCGATCGCCGAAAGCCCGCCGCCGCCACCGGCGAGCGATCGCCGGGCGATGGGGCGCGCGGCGCAGCGCGCGAGTTCCGGCAGCGAATCCGCCGATGCCACAGGCGCTGAACGCGTCGCCGCGCAGAAAGTGTTCGAAGCGAAATTCAAGGAGCCCAATCCTCGCCTGCCGTTCTACATTTCGGTCGGCGTGCTCGGCGCATTTGCGGTAGGCACCGTCATCTATTTCTGGATTCAACTGCGGCCGCCGCCGCCGCTGGTCAATACCAATCCGCCGCGTTCCGCCAGCGAGAAGCCGCTCGAGGTTGGAACGCAGAAACCCGCAGTCGCGGCGAGCGCACCTGCCAGCGCGGGGCCAAGCGCGATTCCGGGCTTGCCTAGCACTACGCCATCGCAACCCGCGGCGGCGCTGGCGACTGGCGCGACACCTGCGGCCACGGCGCCTGCGCCCGCTGCAACAGCGCCGGGGGCAGCGGCCCCTGCGCCGGCGATTACAGCCTCGGCGTCAAAGCCGGTCGCGAGCAACCGCAGTACGACGCGCGCTTCGGCGGCAACGAAGGATCGAGAAGGCGCGCTCAGCGTCACGCGCGGCGGGCCCCAGATTCATCCGCAGGTGAGCACCGGATACAACGCGTACCAGGCGGGCGATCTGGCGAAAGCACGCGGTGAATACCAGCAGGTGCTGCGCGAGGAGCCAGGCAACCGCGACGCGCTGCTCGGCATCGCCGCAGTCGAGATGCGCGGACAGCGCTACGACCTCGCGGACGCTTATTACCAGCGCATCTTGCGAGCGGATCCGCGTGACCCGCACGCCCAGGCGGGCCTGCTCGCATTGCGCAGCCAGCAACTGGACCCGGTGCTGGTCGAGAGCCGCGTCAAATCCCTGATTGCCGCCGACCGCGAGGCGAACGTGCTGTATTTCACGCTCGGCAATCAGTACGCGCAGCAGGGCCGCTGGGCGGAAGCACAGCAGGCCTATTTCAAAGCCTTTGCCGCAGATCCCGAGAACGCGGACTACGCTTTCAACGTCGCGGTAAGCCTGGACCAGCTGCACCAGCCGAAGCTCGCGCTGGAGTACTACCGGCGCGCGCTCACGCTGGCCGAAAAACGCAGCGCCAGTTTCGCGCCCGAAGTCGCGCGCGCACGTGTGCAGCAGCTCTCCCGCTGACACTATTTTGCAGTGCGGCAACCGAGAGTAGCGAGCCTGCTCGTTGGCGTGCCGGGTATCATTGAGGCTGGATGAATTCGCCCACCAATCCGCAAGCGAAGCGCCACATCGGACAGATCCTGATCGACCAGGGGATCCTGACCGAAGACCAGCTGCGCATCGCGCTGCTCGAGCAGATGAAATCGCACCTGCCGGTCGGCCGGCTGCTGGTGCAACTGGGCTTCGTCTCGGAAGCAACGCTGCGCGACGCGCTTTCCGAGAAGCTCGGTCTGCAGTCAGTGGACCTGGTGCACATCATCGTCGACCCGGCGGCGCTGAAAATGCTGCCGCGGGACCTGGCGCGCCGCTACCACATGTTCCCGGTGGCGCTCGACCGCCAAGCGAAGAAGTTCATCGTTGCACTCGCCGACACCAACAACATCGTCGCCGTCGACCAGCTGCGCGCGCACCTCAAGGGCGACCTGGAGATCGAGCTGCGTCTCGCGGGCGACTCGGAGATCGAGCGCGCGATAGAGCATTACTACGGCCACGAGTTCTCGATCGACGGCATTCTGCGCGAGATCGAGACCGGCGAGGTGGACTACACCTCGATATCCGAGGGCGACGAATACAGCCAGCCGGTGGTACGGCTCATTTCGGCTCTACTTGCCGACGCGGTCGACCGCAGCGCGTCCGACATCCACTTCGAGCCCGAGCAGAACTTCCTGCGCATCCGCTACCGCATCGACGGCGTGCTGCGGCAGATCCGCAGCCTGCACAAGACCTATTGGCCGGCGATGGCGGTACGGCTCAAGGTCATGGCGAAAATGAACATCGCCGAGACGCGCGCACCGCAGGACGGCCGCATTTCGGCGACCATGGCCGGTCGCGTCGTCGATTTTCGCGTTGCCAGCCTGCCCACTTCCCACGGCGAAAACGTGGTGCTGCGGATACTCGACCGGCAAAAGGGCATCGTGCCGCTCGATCGGCTCAACATGGAAGAGTCGCAGCTCGAACTGCTGAAGCGCATGATCGCGCGGCCCGAGGGCATCATCATGGTCACGGGCCCCACCGGAAGCGGCAAGACGACGACGCTCTACTCCATCCTGAACCACATCAATTCCGACGGCGTCAACATCATGACGCTGGAGGACCCGGTCGAATATCCGATGACGCTGATCCGCCAGACGTCGGTCGCGGAGGCGACGAAGCTCGACTTCGCCAACGGCATCCGCGCCATGATGCGCCAGGACCCGGACGTCATCCTGGTGGGTGAAGTGCGCGACGAGGAGACCGCGGAAATGGCGTTCCGCGCCGCGATGACCGGCCACCAGGTCTACACGACGTTGCACACGAACTCCGCCGTCGGGGCGATTCCGCGTCTGCTCGACATCGGCATCGTTCCCGACATCATGGCCGGCAACATCATCGGCATCATCGCGCAACGTCTGGTGCGCAAGCTCTGCCGCACCTGCCGCCAGTCCTACGACCCCGAGGTCAAGGAACGGCGCCTGCTCGGGCTCTCGCCGACCGAACCGACGGCGCTGTTCCGCTCCGTCGGCTGCGAGCAATGTGATTACCAGGGTTATCGCGGCCGCGTCGGCATCATGGAAATCCTCAAGATGGATCCTTCGATCGACGAGCTGGTCGCGCGCCGCGCGACGGCGCGCGAAATCCTCACTGCGGCGCGCGCCAAGGGCTTCAAGCCGCTGGCCGAAGACGGCATCCGCCTGGTGCGCGGCGGCGTGACGAGCGTGGACGAGCTCATGCGCGTCGCCGATCTCACCGATCGCATGCCGTAGGGGACGGTTCGGCGCAGCCGATCCTTCCCATGCCCCTTTACACCTACAAGGCGATCGACGCCGAGGGCAAGGCGGTGAATGGCCGCGTCGACGCGGGCAACGTGTTCGACCTGGAGCAGCGCCTCTCGCGCATGGGGCTGGACCTTGTGAGCGGCGCGCCGAGCGCGCAGAAGAGCCGGCTCATCGCCGGCAGCAGCATCAAGCGACAGGACCTGATCAATTTCTGCTTTCACCTCGAGCAGCTTGCGAGCGCCGGCGTGCCGATCGTCGAAGGCCTCATCGATCTGCGCGAGAGCGTCGAGAACATCCGTTTCAGGGAAGTGGTCGGCGGCCTGGTCGAAACCATCGAGGGCGGCAAGAGCCTGTCGCAGGCCCTCGCCGACTATCCGGAAGTGTTCAGCAAGGTGGTCGTAAGCCTGATACGTTCGGGCGAGCAAACCGGCAAGCTTTCGGAGGTCCTGAAGAGCCTCGCGGAAACCCTCAAGTGGGAGGATGAACTCGCGGCGCAAACCAAGAAGCTCCTGATCTACCCGCTGTTCGTCGGCGGCATCGTGGTCCTGGTCACGTTCTTTCTCATGATCTTCCTCGTGCCGCAGATGGTCGGGTTCATCAAGAACATGGGCCAGGAAGTGCCGCTGCAGACGCGCATCCTGATCCACGTCTCGAACTTCTTCGTCGGCTACTGGTGGGTGGTCCTTGCCGCACCGTTCGTTTTCTGGTTCGGACTCAAAGCGGCCGCGAAAGCAAATCCCGCCGTCGCCTACTGGATCGACGACTTCAAGCTGCGCATACCGTATATCGGCCCGATCCTGCGCAAGATCATCCTGTCGCGCTTTGCCTCGAGTTTCGCGATGATGTACCGCTCCGGCATCACGGTGCTGGATGCGATCCGCTCCTCGGAGGAAATCGTCGGCAACCGCCCGCTCGAGAATGCGCTGCGCACGGCAGGCCAGCAGATCGCCGAAGGCAAGGGCCTCACCGCCGCGTTCACCGACGTGGGACTGTTTCCTGCGCTCGTGATCCGGATGCTCAAAATCGGTGAGAATACCGGGGCGCTCGACAGGGCGCTGCTCAACGTCAGCTACTTCTACAACCGCGAGGTGAAGGAAGGCATCGACAAGGTCCAGGCGATGATCGAACCCGCGATGACGATGGTGCTTGGCCTGATTCTCGGCTGGGTGATGCTCTCGGTGCTGGGCCCGGTTTACGACACGATATCGAAGATGAAGTTCTAGCCCGCGCCGAGCGATGTCAGCCAAACTCGTCCTCTTCTTCACCGCCGCGGAACACACGCTGTATCGCTGGGCGGGCGGCGCGCTCGAACGCGAATCGAGCTTCGGCGCCGACGCGCAGGGATTGCAGGCGTTTCGCACCCATTTGCAGGGCCGCCAGGGCGCGCTGGTCTATGTCGTCGCCGACCTCGCCGGCGAAGACTTCCACGAGGATCAGATCCCGTACCTGCGCGGCAACGACCGCCAGGCAGTGGTGCAGCGCCGGCTCGCGGGCCGCTATCGCGACACGCGGCTGGCGGCGGCACTCTCGCTCGGCTTCGTCACTGGCGAGCGGCGCAGCGAGCGCCTGCTGCTCGCCTCATTCACCAACGCGGAGCAGTTCACGCCCTGGATCGATGCGCTGGTGGCCTCCGGCGCGCGGCTCTCGGGAGTCTATTCGGTGCCGCTGCTCGCGCCGGCGCTGGCGGCGCGGCTCGGCGCGCGCACCGGGCGCAGCATCATCGTAACGTCGAACAGCACCGGACTGCGCCAGTGCTTCGTGGAAAACGAACGGCTGCGCTTTGCCCGCCTGGAGCGCAGCGCGGAGGTTGCGCCGCAGGAGCTGGCCGCGTTCGTGCGCGCCGAAACCATGCGCCTGGTGCAGTACCTCTCGACACTGCGGGCCCTGCCGCGCGACGGCCCGCCGATCCAGGTGCTGGTGATTGCGCCCGCCGCGCAGCGCGCGGCGCTCGAACAGGTGCTGGTGTCGGATGCGCGCCTTACCTTCCAGACGGTTTCCATAGACGAGGCCGCGCGCAAGGTCGGCATTAAACGGCCGGCGGCCGAGATGCCCGGCGAGCAGCTGTTTTTGCACCTGGCGGTCAGGAATCCGCCCAAGGAACAGTTTGCAAAGCTCGAGGACCGGCGCAGCTTTTTCCTCTGGAACCTGCAGCGCACGATCGTGCGCGCGGGGGCCGCCGGATTCGTCGCCTGCGCCCTTTACGCCCTCTTCCAGTGGTACGACCTGTACGACGTCAAGGAGCAGGTGTCGGTGCAGCAACGTGTGGCAAGCGAGGCGACGCAGCAGTACCAGCGCATCACGGCGTCCTTCCCGGTGACACAGACCACCACCGATAACCTGAAAGTGACGGTGCTCGAGTTCACCAAAATTGCGAATCAGTCGGCTGCGCCCGAGCCCGCGCTCGCCTACCTGTCGCAAGTTGTGGAAAAGTTTCCGCAGATGGAGATCGAGTCGGTGGTGTGGCGCGTGAGCAAACCCTCCGCCGACGCGCCGGCGCCCAAGGCAGGTACGCCAGCCACCCCTTTGAGCAGCGAAACGCTGCAAGTACTGGAAGTCTCTGGGCGGGTGAATGCGACGCGGCGCTCCGATTACCGTGCAATCACCGGCCAGGTGCAGCGCTTTGCTGAAACGCTGCGCACTGATCCGGCCTGGCGCATCCTGCGCACGCAACTGCCGTTCGATGTCACTTCCGAAGGGACGCTTTCGGGCGACATCGGCGCCGGCGAAGGCACCGAAGCGCCGCGGTTCACGATCACCGTAGGACGGGCGCTGAAATGAACTTCACCGCCCAGGAACTTAAGAAGCTCGCGCCGTCGTTCATGCTGCTGGTTGCGCTACTGGGCGCGGGCGCCGGGCTGATCCTGTGGACGCAATCGGAACAGGCGACCGCCGCGCGTCAGCTCGCTGCCGCCCGCACCGAGCGCAGCCAGGCGCAGGAGCGCCTGACGCGCATCGC
>Ga0070695_100002049_pt1 | contig 11523 bp, 14 predicted proteins | sample KBSK1252metaG_FD_65471 | JGI IMG/M metagenome (GOLD analysis project Ga0070695, IMG submission 65471) | Corn, switchgrass and miscanthus rhizosphere microbial communities from Kellogg Biological Station, Michigan, USA - KBS K1-25-2 metaG | ecosystem: Host-associated > Plants > Roots >...
TGCTCGCGCGCGTCGACGATCGTCATATGCATTGCCTTGCCAAGCGCGGCACCGATCTCGGCGAGCTGCACGAGGCGAGCTACCTGATCAAGACCGATCTCATGCGGGGCGCGGGCATCGGCCTCTTTTTCGGCGCACTCGCCGGCGTGATCCTCGGTTACCTGATCGTCAACCATCCGCCGGAGGGCACCCATCCCGGGCTCGCGGCTGCGGTGCTCGCCGCGCTGGTCGGCGCGCTGCTCGGCCTGTGGATGGGCAGCATGGCGGCCACGGCGGCGCCCAATTCGCGGCTGAAGCAGTACGACCCGGAAATCAACCGCGGCAAGGTGCTGCTGATCGTCGACGTGCCCTACGAGAAGGTCGACCGCATTCGCGACATCGTCGCTTCGCGCCATCCGGAATGTGTCGCCATGGCGCAGGAAACGCGCTACCCGGCGTTCCCCTAAGCGGGTCCGCCGCGCTTCGTTTGAGCGGCTCCGCCGCGCTTCGTATCGCGGAAGTAGCGCTCATCGTCATAGAACTCGGCGCGCTCGTTGTCGGCCCAGCCCGGATAGCCGAACACCGGTAGCGGCGCCAGCTCGCGCGGGCTTGCGTCGTCGCCGCGGCTCGCGAGCCAGGCGGCCGCCGCCAGGTCGAGCTCGCCGCCCAGTGGCGCGAAGAGCGCCTTGCAGGTCACGCCCGGCCAGGGCTTGAGCGCCTGCTCCAGCACCGCGTGCCCCAGCACCACGAACCGCATCGCCTCCTTGACGCGCTCTCGCCGGTCCCAGAAAAGCTCCTTCCAGCGCAATTCGCGCAGCAGGCGGTTCAGCTCCTCATCGCCGCAGATGACGATGGCGCCGCCTTCGTCGAAGATCGTCAGCAGGTCGCGCAAGCGACCACGCTGACCGCTCTCACGCGGGATTTCCGCCGCGTGCATGGCGTTGATGCACGCCTTGGTGCGCGGAAACGCCAGCCAGCAGAGCGCATTGAACCAGTCGTGCAAGGTGTCCGGCCGCGTGGCGATTTCGCCTGTTTCGTGCACGCGCAGCTCATACGCGCTGCGTCGAGCGCCCGCTGGCACAAAGCGCACCGGTTTGCCGCTCTGCGTTCGCAGCTCGCGCGCGGCAGCCGCGCGATTCAGCGCGTCGAGCGAGCGCTCGATGCCGAGCCACGGGCGCACGGCATCGTAGATCGGGTGACTAAAGGAAGACACCACAACTTCAAGCGAGCTTCCAGGGCAGCGTATCGCCGGCGCGCAGCGGCACGAGCCGCTCGCCGCCGAAGTCGAGCGTCTCGGGCACGCGCCACTCCTCGCGCGCGAGCGTTACGGCTCCGCGGTTATGCGGCAGCCCATAAAAGTTCGCGCCGTGCTCGGCGGCGAACGCCTCGAGCTTGTGCAGCGCACCCGCTTCCTCGAAGGCAATGGCGTAGAGCTCGAGCGCCGCATGCGCGGTGTAGATGCCGGCGCAGCCGCACGAGGCTTCCTTGGCGCCGCGCGCATGAGGCGCGCTGTCGGTGCCGAGAAAAAATTTCGGGTTGCCCGAGGTCGCCGCCTCGACGAGCGCCTGGCGATGCTCCTCGCGCTTGAGCACCGGCAGGCAGTAATGATGCGGGCGAATGCCTCCCTGGAAGAGCGCGTTGCGGTTCATCAGCAGGTGATGCGCGGTGATGGTCGCGGCGACGTTGGCGCCGGTGACTTCGACGTACTGCACCGCTTCGCGCGTGGTGATGTGCTCGAGCACGATCTTGAGCCCGGGGAAACGCTCGACCAGCGCGCCGAGTGTCTCCTCGATGAACGTCTGCTCGCGCTCGAACACATCGATATCGGGGTCGGTGGACTCGCCGTGCACGAGGAGCGGCAGCCCGACTTCCTCCATGCGTTCGAGCGTATGGAAGCAGCGCGAGATGCGCGTAACGCCGGCATCGGAATGAGTCGTGGCGCCGGCCGGGTAAAGCTTGACCCCATGGACATGGCCGCAGAGCTTGGCGCGCGCAATCTCTTCCGGCGGGGTGTCATCGGTGAGGTAAAGCGTCATCAGCGGCTCGAACTCGAGCCCATCGGGCAGCTCGCCAAGGATGCGATCGCGGTAGTGCAATGCCAGCGCAGTGGTAGTGACGGGCGGCTTCAGGTTCGGCATCACCATCGCGCGCGCAAAACGCCGTGCGGTATCGGCGAGCACCGCCGCCATTGCGCGCCCATCGCGCAGATGAACATGGAAGTCGTCCGGGCGCCGGAGGGTGATGCGATCCATCTCGCCCGATTCTACTTGCGGCCGCCTTTCATCCCATCGAGCGCCTTGCGATAGAGCACGCTTTTCGGCATGCCCGTAATGCGCGCCGTGAGTTTCGTGGCCTCGCTCGGCGGCAGCGCCTCCAGCAGCACGCGGAGCACGCGCTCGGCATCGACTGCGGTCGCGGGACGCTCCTCGCCCGGCGCGAGCACCAGCACGAACTCGCCTTGCTCGCGCTCTTCACGCTCGCCGAGCCAGTCGAGCGCCGCGGCGAGCGGCAGGCGCGCGACCTCCTCGAACTTCTTGGTGAGCTCGCGCGCGATCGCAATCTCCCGGTGAGGACCGAACTGCGCGACGAGATCGGCGAGCGTCTCGCGCATGCGATGCGGCGCTTCGTAGAACACCACGGGGAGCGGCAGGTCGAGCGTTTGCAGCGCCTTGCGGCGTGCCGCCGCGGCGGCCGGCAGAAACCCGGCGAAGAGGAAGCGACTGGCGGGAAAACCGGCCGCCGACAGGGCCGCCGCCGCGGCGCTGGGGCCCGGCACCGGCCGCACCGGGATGCCGGCGCGATGGGCTTGGGCGACGAGCCAGGCGCCCGGGTCGGCGAGCCCCGGCGTGCCGGCATCGCTCACCAGCGCCACGTTTTTGCCTTCGCGCAGCGCGCCGATCAGCTTGGGCGCCGCGGCGCGCTCGTTGTGCTCGTGCAGCGCAACCGTGCGGGTATCGATGCCGTGGCGTGCGAGCAGCGTGCGGCTGGTGCGCGTGTCCTCGCAGGCGATCAGGTCGGCGCCACGCAACGTCTCGATGGCGCGCGGGCTCAAGTCGGCGAGATTGCCGATCGGCGTCGCTACCAGATAAAGGGTCCCGGTCAACCGGCGGCTCTCCCCATTCGTTAAGCGTGCCATGAACCCGGAAGGGGCGCGAGCCGAGGAGCTCTGCGCCGACCTGATGCGCGCCGCGGGCTTGCGGCTGCTCGACCGCAACTGGCGCTGCCGCCACGGCGAGATCGACCTCATCGCCGAAGAGCGCGGCACACTGGTCTTCGCCGAGGTGCGCATGCGCTCGCCCGGCAACTTCGGCGGCGCAGCGGAAAGCGTCACTGCGGCGAAGCGCGCGCGGCTGATCGCGGCGGCGCGGCTCTACCTGATGCGCCACCCGCAGGCGACGTGCCGCTTCGATGTGTTCCTCGTCGATGGACCGCCGCGCCATGTGCAGTGGATCAAGAACGCGTTCGGCGAGTAGCAGCGTGTAAAATCGCCGGCGCATGCAAGAGGCCCGCTCGAGGCTGGTCCAGCGCGTCGCAGCGCATTTCGCCGATAGCGCCAAGCTGAAAAGTGAAGCTGCCGCCGTTCTCGGCGAGCCGATCGCGCGCGCGGCAATGCTGCTGGCGCAGGCGCTGCAAGCCGGCGGCAAGGCGCTCGCCTGCGGTAACGGCGGTTCGGCGGCCGATGCACAGCACTTCGCCGCGGAGCTGGTCAACCGCTTCGAAGCGGAGCGGCCGCCGCTCGCGGCGGTTGCGCTGACCACGGACAGCTCGAACCTCACTTCGATCGCCAATGACTACGCCTGGGAGCAGGTCTTCGCCAAGCAGCTGCGCGCCATCGGTCGCCGCGGCGATGTGCTGCTCGCCATCTCGACCAGCGGCAATTCGCCGAACGTGATCGAGGCGTTGCGTGCGGCGCACGAAATCGGCGTCGCGGTGATCGCGCTCACGGGCAAAGGCGGCGGCAAAATGGCTCCCATGCTTAGCCGCGATGACGTGCAGATCTGCGTGCCTCACCAGAACACCGCGCGCATCCAGGAGGTCCATTTGCTCGTGCTGCATTGCCTGTGCGACGCGATCGATCAGCAGCTTTTCGGAACCAGGCGATGAGCGCCCGGCTCATGTGGGTCGTGGCCGCGGCGGCGCTGCTACTGCAGGGCTGCGTCCCGATGGTGATCGGCGCGGGCGGTGCGGCGGTCTATTCGTCGCTGGAGGACCGGCGCAGCACCGGCACGCAGATCGATGATGAGGCGATCGAGACGCGTGCCTCGAACCGCATCTCTGACCGCTTTGGCTCGCGCGTGCATGTCAACGTCACCTCTTACAACCGCATCGCGCTCGTCACGGGCGAGGTGCCGGACGACAGCGCGCGCGCCGAAGTCGAGAAGATCGTGCGCGCGGTGCCGAACGTGCGCGACGTGACCAACGACCTGCAGATCTCCGGCATCTCCTCGTACGGCTCGCGCAGCAACGACACCTATCTCACTTCCAAGGTGCGCGGACGGCTGTTCGATACGAAGCGCGTGAGCCCGGTGCATCTCAAGGTCGTCACCGAATCCGGTGTGGTCTACCTGATGGGCGTGGTGACCGAGCCGGAAGCCGAGGAGGCGGTCGACATCGCGCGCAACACCGGCGGCGTGCGCAAGGTGGTCAAGGTGTTCGAGTACTGCAAGCCGAACGACGACATTTGCCGCCCGCGAACCAAAAGCGGGAGCTAGCCCCGCAGTACGAAGCGAAGATCCGCGACCCGCGGTCGCTTGATTGGCTGGCGAAGCTTGCCCGGCCGCTCGTCTTCACCAACGGCGTGTTCGACATCCTGCACCGCGGTCACGTCACCTATCTCGATCGCGCGCGCGCACTGGGCGCGAGTCTCCTCGTTGCGCTGAATGACGACGTTTCGGCGCAGCGCCTCGGCAAAGGCCCCGGCCGGCCGCTGAATCCACTCGCCGACCGGCTCGCGGTAGTCGCGGCGCTCGCCGCCGTGAGCGCCGTCACCTGGTTCGACGAAGACACCCCGGAATCCCTGATCGCCGCTTGCCGGCCCGAGGTGCTGGTGAAAGGCGGCGACTGGCCGGTCGAGCGCATCGCCGGCGCGGCCGGCGTGCTGGCGCGCGGCGGCCGGGTACTCTCCATCCCGTTCGAGCACGACCGCTCGACGACGGCGCTCGTGCAACGCATCAGAGGTAACATCTGAAACCATGAAGCTCCACCAGCTCAAGGTCGAGTACGAAGCCGAGCAGGACCGGCTGATCATGCTGGTCGCAACCAGCGAATCGGTGGAGCTGCGCCTTGCGCTGACGCGGCGCTTCGTCAAGCTGCTCTGGCCGCTCCTCGTCAAGCTGGCCGAAGAAGCGAGCCCGCGCATCCGCACGCAAGCGAACCCCGAGGCGCGCAAGGCGCTGCTCGGTCTGGAGCACGAGCATGCCGTCTCGAAGGCCGACTTCAGCAAGCCCTACGACGCCGGCAGCGCCACGCGGCCGCTCGGCGATGCGCCGCTGCTGCTCGCGCGCATCCAGACCGGTCACGACCGCAACGGCCAGCCGGTGGTGGCCCTGCATCCTGCCGAGGGGCAGGGCGTCACCCTCTCATTCGACTCCGTGCTCTTGCACTCGCTCTGCCGCCTGCTGCAGGCGGCCGTCAAGAAGAGCGACTGGGACATGGAGCTCAAACTTCCGGGAACGGAGCCCGCAGAGGCCGGCGAGCGGCCGGCACGTACGTTGAATTGAGTTCATTCGATCAGCTTGGCTTGATCGCGCCGCTCGCGCGCGCGGTCGCTGACCTCGGCTACGAGAAACCGACGCCCGTACAGGAGCAGTCGATTCCGCTGGTACTCGCCGGGCGCGACCTGATGGCCGGCGCGCAAACCGGCACCGGCAAGACGGCGGCCTTCGCGCTGCCGATCCTGCAGCGCTTCGCACCGCTCGCTTCGACCTCGACCTCGCCCGCGCGCCACCCGGTACGCGCACTGGTGCTCACGCCGACACGCGAGCTGGCGGTGCAAGTGGCCGAGAGCTTCCGTGACTACGGCAAGCACCTGCCGCTTCGCAGCACGGTGGTCTACGGCGGCGTCGACATGAACGCGCAGATCGCGGAACTGCGCCGCGGCGTCGAGGTTTTGGTGGCGACACCCGGGCGGCTCCTCGACCACGTGCAGAACAAGACCGTGATGTTCAACCAGGTGCAGGTGCTGGTGCTCGATGAGGCCGATCGCATGCTCGACATGGGCTTCCTCCCCGACATCAAGCGCATCATCGCTTTGCTGCCGGCCGCGCGGCAGAACCTGCTCTTCTCCGCCACCTTCCCGGACGAGATCCGCACGCTCGCCAAGACCCTGCTGCGCAACCCCGCGGAGGTGCAGGCGACGCCGCGCAACGCGCCCGCCGAGCTCGTGACGCACGTGCTGCATCCCGTCGCCCGGGAAAAGAAGCGCGAGCTCCTCGCCTATCTGATCCAGACGCGGGGACTCAAGCAGGTGCTGGTCTTCACCGGCACGCGCATTGGCGCGAACCGCCTGGCGCACCAGCTGCGGCTCGACCATATCCATGCCGACGCCATCCACGGCGACAAGACCCAGGCCGAGCGCGAGGCCGCGCTCGCCGACTTCAAGTCGGGCAAGACCGCGGTGCTGGTCGCGACCGACGTCGCCTCGCGCGGACTCGACATCGAGGGGCTACCGCAGGTGATTAATTTCGACGTACCTCACTCGCCCGAGGACTACGTCCATCGCATCGGCCGCACCGGCCGCGCCGGCCTCACTGGCGAAGCCATCTCGCTGGTGGCGCCCGAGGACCTCGACTCGCTTGCCGCGATCGAGCGCCTGATCAAGCGGCGCATCGAGCGCGTGCTGATTCCCGGTTTCGAGCCGCATGGCGCGACCGTCGCCGCGCTGATGGGCGACCAGCCTTCGCGAAAACCTAAACGCGGCGAGCCTGCGCCCGCCAAGGCGAAGCCTCCCACCGATCCGATCTTCTCCAAACCTTACGAGCCGGGCACCGCTCCCGCCGCACCGGCGAAAGCCGAGGCGCCCCGCGAGTCGCCCAAGCGCAAGCAGCCGCAGCGCGCGGCGCTTTTAGGCGGCCTGAAGCGCGCCTAGCTAGACGCAGCGCGCCCCATCCACCTCGATGCAGACGCCGCTGATGAATGACGCCTCGTCGGAGGCGAGATAAAGGCAGGCGTTCGCCACATCGAGCGGCGTTGAGAAGCGGCCGAGCGGGATGGTGTCCATGTAGCGCTTCTTCACCTCCTCGGTGATCGCGCCGCCGGCGAACTCGGCCGAGAGACCGGTATCCGGGCTGAACACCGGATTAACGCAGTTGACGCGGATCTTGTCGGGGCCGAACTCGGCGGCCATCGACTTGGACATGAGGATCACGGCGGCCTTCGAGCTGTTGTAGACGGCGAGGCCGGGTCGGGGCCGCACGCCGGCGGTGGAAGCGATGTTGACCATCGCGCCGCCGCCCCGGCGGCGAAAGACCGGCACGGCGTGCATCGCCGATAAGTAGACGCTCTTTACATTCACGGCATAGACGCGGTCGAACTCCGCCTCGCTTACCTCGAGGTAGGGCTTCTTGCGGTGGGTCCAGCCGGCGTTGTTGACCACGATGGCGAGCTCGGGACCCGCTTCGCGCACCAGCCGCGCCCAGTCGGCACCCTTCGTGACATCGCCCTGGACGAAGCGCCCGCCGAGCTCGCGCGCCGTGCGCTCGCCGCGCGGATCGATGTCGTTCACCACGACGCGCGCGCCTTCTTCGGCAAAACGCTTGGCGATGCCGGCACCGAAGCCCGAGCCCGCGCCGGTGATGATCGCGACTTTGTCTTTCAACCTCATGACGCCTCCTTGAACGGGCTGTGCTCGGCCAGCTCGTTGACGTAATGCGTGATGCCGGCGCGCTCGCGCTCGAGGAAGTGTTCGACCGCCCGCGCGAACCTGGGATGCGCGAGCCAGTGCGCCGACTGCGCCTGCACCGGCAGCAGGCCGCGGAAGAGCTTGTGCTCGCCTTGCGCGCCGCCCTCGAAGATCTGCAGCTTGCGCGAAATGGCGTACTCGATCGCCTGGTAGTAGCAGCACTCGAAATGCAGCAGCGGCACGTGCTCCGCCGCGCCCCAGTAGCGGCCGTAAAGCGCGTGCTCGTCGCGCAGGAAGAACGCGCAGGCGAGCGGACGCCCGTCGCGCTCGGCGAGCACCATCGCGACATGCGCCGGCAGCATGGCGCCCAGGCGCAGGAAAAATTCCAGGCTGAGATAAGGCGTCGAGCGGTGCGCGGCATAGGTGCCGCGGTAGCAGCGGTTGAAGAATTCCCAATGCCGCTGCTCAATGGCCGGTCCTTCCAGCCAGCGGAAAGTGACGCCCGCCTGATGGACGCGCCGGCGCTCCTGGCGAATGTTCTTGCGCCGCGCGTGCGACAGGCGCGCGAGGAAGTCCTCGAAGCTCGTGTAGGCCTGGTTCGCCCAGTGGAACTGCACCGTGCGGCGCATGAGGAAGCCTTGCTCGGCAAGTACCGCGGCATCCTCGTCGGCGGCGAAAAGCACGTGCAGCGAGGAGGTCTCGCGCGCCAGCTCGAGCGCGGCCTGCACCAGAGTCTTCTTCACCTTGCTGGACGCGGCGAGGAGCCGTGGCCCGCGCACCGGGGTGAACGGCACGGCGCAGACGAGCTTCGGGTAGTAGTCGATGCCGTGGCGCTCGTGCGCCTCGGCCCAGGCCCAGTCAAATACATACTCGCCGTAGGAGTGGTTCTTCGCGAAGAGCGGCATCGCGCCGACCAGCTCGCCCGCGCGGCTCGCAAGCAGGAACTGCGGCGCCCAGCCCCGTCCCGCCGCGGCGCAGCCGGTGTCGATCAGCGCCGAGAGGAACTCGTGCCGCATGAACGGCTGCGGGCCGGCGAGCGCGTTCCATGCGTCGCGATCGACGCGCGCGAGCGACTCGGCGATGCGCACGGCTTCCAAGTCGCTACGATACAATGGCCGTCATCAACGGGAGCCCCCGATGAAGAAAGTCGAAGCGATCGTCAAACCGTTCAAGCTCGACGAAGTGCGTGAAGCGCTTTCCGAGATCGGCGTCACCGGCCTTACTGTCACCGAGGTGAAAGGCTTCGGGCGGCAGAAGGGACATACCGAGCTCTACCGCGGCGCCGAGTACGTGGTCGATTTCCTGCCGAAGGTGAAGATCGAGGTGGTCGTGCCCAACGACCAGGTCGAGCGCGCGATCGATGCCATCGTCAAGTCGGCGCGTACCGGCAAGATCGGCGACGGCAAGATTTTTGTCACCTCGGTCGAGCACGTGGTGCGCATCCGCACCGGCGAGGTTAACGAGGCCGCCGTCTGATTCGTCGTTCCCGCGCCAGCGGGAACGCCTGATTTTTGGGCCCCCGCGTTCGCGGGGCCGACAGACCTAGCTCTTCAACAACAGCAGCACGGCGCCGCTGCCGCCCTGCGTGGCTGGCGCCTGGGTGAACGCCAGCACCTCTTCTCGAAGCAGCCACTTGCGCAGCAGGCCTTTCAGCACGGGCTCGCGCTGGCGCGAGCCAAGCCCCTTGCCGTGGACGATCCGTACGCAGCCGAGGCCGCGCCGACGGCAATGGCGCAGGAATTCGGCCACGTTGAGCGCTGCCACGTGGCGGTTCATGCCGTGCAGGTCGAGCTCCGCTTCCACCACCCAGTGCCCGCGCCTGAGCTTGCGCAGCACCTCGCGCTGTACGCCTTCGCGCAGATAGACCAGCTCGTTGCCGGTATCCAGAGCCTCGTCGACCGAGAACGGCCCGGCGAGCGATTCGGCGAGCGCGGCGCGCTCGTCGCGCAGGCGCTGGCGCGGTACGGGCGCCGGCCGCCGACGATGGACCACGCGCTTACGGCTCTCTAGCGGCTCGGCGTCGGCGACCGCGCGGCGGAACTCCGCATCTTCAGGCGGCGAGGCCATCGAGATATTTCTCCGCGTCGAGCGCCGCCATGCAGCCCGAGCCGGCGCTGGTGACGGCCTGGCGATAGACGTGATCCTGCACATCGCCCGCCGCGAAAACCCCCGGGATGCTGGTCGCGGTGGCCATACCCTCGGCGCCGCCGCGCGTGACGATGTAGCCCTCGCGCATCGCGAGCTGCCCGGCAAAGATCTGGGTATTGGGCGTGTGGCCGATAGCGACGAACAGGCCCTTCGCGGCGAGATCGCGCTTCTTCGCCTTCTTCAGCTCGTGCACTCGCACGCCGGTGACCCCGCTCTGGTCGCCGAGCACCTCGTCCACCACCGCGTCGAGCACCAGGCCGATCTTGCCGTCGGCGACGCGCTTCATCAGCTTGTCCTGCATGATCTTCTCGGCGCGGAATCGGTCGCGCCGGTGCACCAGCTGGACGTTACGCGAGATGTTGGCGAGGTAAAGTGCCTCTTCGACCGCGGTATTGCCGCCGCCGACGACGACCACGTCCTGCCCTTTGTAGAAGAAGCCGTCGCAGGTGGCGCAGGCCGACACGCCGCGCCCCATGAATTTCTGCTCCGAGGGCAGCCCGAGGTACTTGGCCGAGGCCCCGGTGGCGATAATCAGGGCGTCGCAAGTGTACGTGGCGAGGTCGCCCTCCAGCACGAACGGCCGCTCGGCGAGGCGCGCGACCTGGATGTGGTCGTGCAGAATTTCGGTGTCGAAACGTTCGGCGTGCCGCCGGAAGCGTTCCATCAGCTCCGGCCCCTGCACGCCGTCGGCGTCCGCCGGCCAGTTGTCGACGTCCGTCGTGGTCATCAGCTGCCCGCCCTGGGCGATGCCGGCGACCAGCACCGGCTTGAGGTTGGCGCGGGCAGCGTACACTGCGGCTGTGTAGCCAGCGGGTCCGGAGCCGAGGACGAGCAGGCGCGAATGTCGCGTCGAGCGCTGAGCCATGGTCTCCAAAAATTATAAGGCGCTGGTTCTGCTAACATAGATTCGCAAAAAAGAAGGGGGCGTTTTGGCTATGGCAACGACGGTATCGACAGCGGTGTTGAAAGCGGTGCCGCTGTTTACAAGCTTTCCTGAAGAACAGGCGCGCATGCTCACGACGATGGTCACGCGTCGGAGCGCACCGCGTAACACGACCATCATGTCGAGCGGCGACGCGACCGACTCGCTCTACATCGTGCTCTCCGGGCGGCTCAAGGTGATGATGAGCGACTCCGAGGGCAAGGAAGTGATCCTCTCGATCCTCGGGCCGGGTGAGTTCTTCGGCGAGATGGGGCTGATCGACGACGAGCCGCGCTCGGCGAGCGTCGTGTCGATCGAGCCCTGCGAGCTGCTTTCCATCACCAAGCGCGACTTCAAGCGCTGCCTCGCCGAGAACTTCGAGATGGCGATGGCGGTGATGCGCGGGCTGGTGAAGCGCCTGCGCGAGGCCGACCGCAAGATCGGCAGCCTGGCGCTGCTCGACGTCTACGGCCGCGTCGCGCGGCTGCTGCTCGACATGGCGGAGAACGTGAACGGCGAGAAGATCGTCACCAAGCGCCTGCCCAAGCAGGACATCGCGAAGATGATCGGCGCCTCGCGCGAGATGGTGAGCCGCGTGATGAAGGACCTGCAGACCGGCGGCTACATCGAGATG
>Ga0070695_100002051_pt1 | contig 11521 bp, 13 predicted proteins | sample KBSK1252metaG_FD_65471 | JGI IMG/M metagenome (GOLD analysis project Ga0070695, IMG submission 65471) | Corn, switchgrass and miscanthus rhizosphere microbial communities from Kellogg Biological Station, Michigan, USA - KBS K1-25-2 metaG | ecosystem: Host-associated > Plants > Roots >...
TGACCTCCCTCGTGCAGCTCGAGCGGAGCGACGTCCCTGCCCCCGTCAAGCCGGAGCGGACCAAGAAGTCGAAGTAGAGGGAGTGCATGCCTCGTCCCCACAGTGGATTCGCCAAGCGCCAAAAAGAGCTGGCCCGGTCCGAGAAGAGGAAGTCCAAGCTGGCTCGCCGCCAGAAGTCCAAGGACGGAGGCGAGGGCGACCCCGTCGCCGAGGACGGCTCCGAGGACTCCGCCGAGGACTCCGCCGAGGAGTCCGGCGAGCCGTCTACCGAGCAGGATGGCGGCGAAGGGCAGGGCGCGATCTGAGCGCCCTCAGCCCAGGACGATCCTGCCGCCGTGCGCGTAGGCCAGGTCGTTGAGGCGCAAGAACCCGCCTCGACGCCAGCGCACGCGTGCTCCTCGGACGTCCCCGGTCAAGGCTTCCGCTCCCCAGCCCGAGTCCTGAGCGTGGGCGACCGAATCGAGAAAGTCGTCGCGCGCGCCGCGGCTCTGGAAGTGGGCGGACGCCCAGGGCCCGAAGTCGTCCGGGAACTCGCCCGGGAGGATTTTCCGGGAGGAGGCCATCTGTCCCTCACGCTACCATGGGCGAGCGGCGCACGGCGCTCCGAGCAGCTATGTTGGCTGTCGACATCGCGCTCAACCGTCGAGGAAGGGAGCCTTCTGAGAGCCAACCTGCGAGTCTTCGAACGGCCGGATCCGAGCAAGGCCGTCTTCCAGCTCTTGACCACGTTCTCCGCCCTGATCCTCGCGTGGGGCGCCGCCTATATGGCGCTGGGCGTGCACCCGCTCCTGGCGATCCTCCCCGGCCTGGTCACGGTGGGATTGCTGGTGCGGGTCTTCATCATCGCGCACGACTGCGCCCACGGTTCCTTCCTTCCCTCGCGCCGCTGGAACGATCGAGTGGGACGCGTGTGCGCCTTCGTGGCGCTGACCCCCTACGCGGCGTGGCGCCACACCCACGTCCTGCACCACGCGCAGGTGGGGAACCTCGACGAGCGGGGAACGGGCGACATCTGGACGCTGACGGTGCGGGAGTATCGGGGAGCGTCGCGCCTGCAGAGGCTGCGGTACCGGGTGTTCCGGAACCCCGTGGTGCTCTTCGTGGTGGGGCCCGTCCTCTACTTCGCCCTCTGGCAGCGGATCCCGCCCCTGGCCGCGTCCCGCGCGGTGGAGCGCCGCAGCATGCTGTGGACGGACCTCGCCCTGATCCTGGTGGGTGCGCCGCTGCTCCTGGTCTTCGGGGCGGGGGCCGGCCCGGCCCTCCTGCTCCACCTCAGCCTGCTGGCGGCTGCGGCCTCGGTCGGCTCCTGGCTCTTCTACGTGCAGCACCAGTTCACCGAGACGTACTGGGAGGAGAAGCAGGGCTGGGCCTTCGAGGTGGCGGCGCTGCAGGGCTCGTCCTACTACCGTCTGCCCCGCATCCTGCAGTGGTTCTCCGGCAACATCGGCTTCCATCACGTCCATCACTACGCCGCCCGGATCCCCAACTATCACCTGGAGCAGGCGCACCAGAGCTGGGAGGCGTTCCAGCAGTCGCCCACGCTGGGCTTCTGGCGCAGCCTGCGCAGCCTCACCCTGGCGCTGTGGGACGAGGAGGGAAGGCGGCTGGTGTCGTTCCGCGCCGCGCGCCGGCTCCCGGCCTGAGCATGAAAAAGGGGCACCCGGAGGTGCCCCTTCGTCCGCGCAGTGCGGTCCGAGCCTAGCTGCGGTAGCCGCCGCCGTAGCCTCCGCCGCCGCCGCCACCGGTCCGCTCCCTCGCCTCGTTCACGGTGAGCGGACGTCCGTCCATCGCGTGACCGTGCAGGGCGCGGATGGCATTGTCGGCCTCCTCGCTGGAACCCATCTCCACGAAGCCGAAGCCGCGGGGCCGGCCGGTTTCCCGGTCGGTCACGAGCCTCACGTCGGAGACGGTGCGCCCGTTCTGGGCGAAGAGCTCGCGGATCTGCGTTTCGTCCGCGGAGAAGGGGAGATTGCCGACATACAGCCTGGTACCCATGTGAGACTCCTGGCACCGAGGCGTGGTGTACGGGTCGCACACGGGCGCCTGGGCCTCGTTTCGGCTTCGGCGCGTCAAACCTTCGTCTTGTACGAGAGAGTGGCGACCAGAACCTGGGCGCACCATAGGACAGGGATGGCGACCTGTCAATGTCGCGCGCTCTAGCCGCACAGCACCGAGCCGCCGTTGACGTTCAGGATCTCGCCCGTCACGTAGCTCGCGAGGTCGGAGGCCAGGAAGGCGACCGCTCCCGCGATCTCCTCCGGGGAGCCCGCGCGTCCCAGGGGGATTCCGGCGCGGATCCCGTCCCCGCGCGGGCCGCCCAGGTCCTCGGACGTCATGTCCGTCTCCACCCAGCCCGGCGCCACGCAGTTCACGGTGATCCCGAAGGGCGCCAGCTCGGCGGCCAGGGACTTGGTCAGGGAGATCACCGCCCCCTTGGTGGCGGCGTAGTGGGCGTGCCCGGACTCGCCCCGCTGCCCTGCCGTGGAAGACACGGTGACGATGCGGCCCGCGCCCGCTTCCTTCATGTGGGGGACGGCGGCGCGGATGGCGTGGAAGGTGCCGTCCAGGTTGATGCCCAGCATCTCCCGCCACTCGCCGTCGCTCATGTCCTCGATGGGGGAGCCACGCCAGATGCCGGCGTTGGTGACGAGCACGTCCAGGCGGCCGAAGCGGTCCACGGTCTCGTCCACCAGCATGTCCGCCTGGCTGCGGTCGGCCACGTCCGCGCACAGGGCGAAGGCCTGGCCCCCCGCCTCCTCGATCCGCTGCACCACCAGCTCCGCGGACGGGCGCTCCAGGCGATAGTTCACGCAGACGCGGGCTCCGGCGCGGGCGAGCGCCATGCAGCAGGCGCGGCCGATGCCGCGCGAGCCACCGGTGACGAGCGCCCCCTTCCCGGTGAGGTCGATCACGCTTCTCCCTCCAGGACGGCGAGCTGCCCGCAGGCGGCGCGGGCCTCGGCCCCCCGGCTCCAGCGGATGGAGGCGGGGAGGTGTGCGGAAAGCAGCCGGTCGCGGATGGCGAGCACGCGCTCGCGGGAGGGAGGGAGGTAGGGGAGCTTCCCGGGGACGGGGTTGAAGGGGATCAGGTTCACCTTGGCCGGCACCCGCCGGAGGAGGGCCGCCAGGCGGCGCACGTCGTCGTCGCCGTCGTTCACGCCGGACAGCAGCACGTACTCGAAGGTGAAGCGCTCCCCGGAGACCTCCGCGAAGCGGCGGCAGGCGGAGAGCAGCCGCTCGATCGGATAGCGCTGGTTGATGGGCATGAGGCGGTCGCGCAGGGCGTCGGTGGTGGCGTTCAAGGACACCGCCAGGCGCGGGCGCTCGGGCTCGGTGGCGAGCCGCTCGATGGCGGGGGCGAGGCCCGAGGTGGAGACGGTGACCCGCCGCCTGGAGAGGGCGAAGCCCTCGGGATCGGTGAGCAGGCGGAAGGCGCCGAGCACCCCGTCGTAGTTGTGGAGCGGCTCGCCCATCCCCATGAAGACGACGTTGAAGCCCGGATCGGCCTGGGCGCGGTCGTCCTGCAGGAGGGCCACCTGGCCCGCGATCTCCCCCGGGGTGAGGTGGCGCGTCAGTCCCATCCTCCCCGTGAGGCAGAAGTCGCAGGCCAGCGCGCACCCCACCTGGCTCGACAGGCAGAAGGTGACCCGCCCGCGCTGGACCATGGAGACCGCCTCCACCGCCTGCCCGTCGGCGAGGCCGATCAGCGCCTTCACCGTGCCGTCCCTGGCCTCCGTGCGGCGCACGATGCGGCCGGGGTCCACGCAGGTGTCCTGCCCCACGGCCTCGCGCACGCTCCGGGGGAGGTCCGTCCAGCCCGCGGGGGCGTAGGCACGACGCGCGTAGAGCCAGCGGTAGACCTGGCGCGCGTGGAAGGGCCGGGCCCCGTAGGGGGAGAGCGCCGCGGCGAGCCCCTCCCGGTCCAGTCCGAACAGGTTTGCGGTCACGGAAGGGAGTGTAGCGACTGGGCTTCGGCTTGAGCTAGCCTTGCCCCCTTTCGTACCAGAGGAGTGGTGCTTGAAACGGGAACACCTGGCCTTCCTGCTGGGAGGGCTCGCCTTCGGCTTCCTCTTCGGCTTCGGCGTCGCCCACGCGCTCGCCACCCGGCCGGGCTCCACCCCGGCCCAGGAGGCGGCGGGGGAGATCCCGTCCCCGGCGGGGCCGCCGGCCCCCAGCCAGATCCCGTCCGGGGCCCAGGCGGGCGGGGGAGGCGCTCCCATGATGGCGGAGCTGCAGCGCCTCCAGCAGCAGGTCCGGGACCACCCGGACGACGGCGCGGCCTGGACCCGGATCGCCAACCTCTATCACGACGCCGAGATGTTCCCGCAGGCGGTCGGCTTCTACGAGAAAGCCGCGACCCTGCTCCCCAACGACCCGAACCTCCTGACCGACCTCGGGGTCTGCTACCGGAGGGTGGGGGAGCCGCAAAAGGCGCTCGACGTCTTCACCCGCGCCGAGAAGGCGGACCCCAAGCACTGGCAGAGCCTCTACAACCAGGTCGTGGTCTACATGGACCTGAACCGGCACGCCGAGGCGGTGGCCGCGCTGGGGCGGCTGGAGAAGGTGAACCCGCAGGCCCCCAGGCTGGCCGAGCTCAAGCAGGCGGTGGAGCAGGGCCGGGCGGGACGCTCGTGATCCGCCGCCTGTTCTGGATCGTGGTGGCCGCCCTGGTCTACTGGCTCGTGCGCCGGGTGGGACGGGGGGTGGTCGCGCAGAGGCCGCCCCGCCCGGCGGACTCTCCCCGCTTCGAGGGGGCCATGGTGCGCGACCGGGAGTGCCAGACCTTCCTCCCCCGGGGCCGGGCGCTCACGGTGCGGGCCGAGGACGGCGAGCACTTCTTCTGCTCGGCCGGCTGCAGGGAGGCGTTCCTGGCCCGGAGCCGGCCGCTGGCCCGCTGAGCCCCGCGGGACCTATGTTCTCGCGTCGCCGGGCATTTTTGTGCCCCAGGTGGCGGAGAAGCGGATGGTGGATCGCGGTGCTTCCGAGGCCCTCCACGAGAGGGCGTCCCAGCACTACCTGAACGGGGAGTTCGCGGAGGCTCTGGCCGCCTGGGAGGAGCTGCTGCGCCTCGCTCCGGCCGACGAGCGCGCCCTCGAGGGGACGCGCCTGTCCCGGATGATGATGCCGGACGCGCCGGCGGCCGTGCTCCCCGACCCCGTCCGCCAGTCGGAGGGGATCGACTTCGGCGACCTGGCCGGGATGCCGGCCCTGGGGCTCGATCGCACGGAGGAAGCGGCGATCGACGCCGCGCTCTCCAACCTGGGGGCTCCCGTGGCCGTCGAAACACCCGCACCGGCGCCGCCGCCGCGGGCGGGCGAGAAGAGCCTGGCCGACCTGCTCGACCTGGAGATCGACCCCGTCGCTCTTCCCGCGCAGGGGGAGGCGGAGGTGAGCGAGAGCGCGCTGGCGCCGTTCCAGACGACGTCCGCGGCCGCCCCCGGCGGGCCGGCCCCCGCGGCGGGCGAGCTCTCGCGCCGCCTCACCGAGCTGCTCGCGCAGGCGGAGACCGCCGCGGACGCCGGGAACCTCGACGAGGCGAAGGCGATGCTGGCCCGCGTGGCCGTGCTCGACGAGGACAACATCGCCGCCATGGCGCTCGGCGACAAGATCCGCGAGAAGGAGAACGAGACCCACCGGCAGATCGACGACTGGATCGTGGAGGGCGTGCAGCTCTTCGAGCAGGGCCGCCCCGCGGAGGCCCGCGCCAACTTCGAGCGGGTGCTGTCGATCATGCCCGATCACCTGGAGGCGCAGGACTACGTGCGGCGCATCGAGGAGTCCGTGGCTGCCGCGGCCGCCCCGCGCGCGGTGCCCCCTCCCGCCACCCCGGGCGCCCCGGTTGCGGTGGAGGAGGACTTCCTGGCCTCGCTCACCGCACCGGCCTCCGTGGACCCGGCGCTGCAGGGGATCCCGCTCGCCGGACCGTCGCCGCGCGGGAAGGCCCCGGCCGCTGCCCCGATGGCCGCTCCGGTGGCCCCGCCCGCGCCCGTCGCCGCCCGGCGCCTCTCCCCGGCCGTGCTCGTGGGAGCGATCGTGCTCCTGGGGGGGGCCGGATGGTGGTTCCTTCGCCCCCACGAGCCGGCGAGCGACATCCCGGAGAGCGCCCAGACGGGCGACCGCGAGGCGCGGGGCGCCAAGGCACCCCCCTCTCCCAAGGCGGACCCCGCGCCCGCCGCGGCCACGGCCGTGCTCCCTCCGCCGCTGCCCCCGGGCGACCCCCGGGCTCGGGTCGAGCAGGCGCTCGCCCGGCAGGACTGGTCGGCGGCAATCGTGGCCTACAACGAGATCCTGGCCGCCGCGCCGGACGACGTGGTGGCGCGCGCCGGCCTCCTGGACGCCGCCCAGCACTACCGGGAGCACAAGGCCCTGGACGAGCAGCTCGAGCAGACGCGGCGCGCCTTCCAGGACGGGGAGTACGAGGCCGGCCTTCGCCTCCTCTACCGCATGCCCAAGGGGGTGGACCCCACGAAGGTGGAGGCGGGGAAGGTGGCCGGCTGGGTGAACCTGGGCATCGTGTCCCTCAAGGCGGCGGAGCCGGACAAGGCGCTCCAGAGCTTCGGGGAGGCCTTGACCCTGCGCCCGGACGACACCGAGGTGAAGAAGCTGCAGGCCTTCGCGCAGGACGCGGCCGGCAAGCCCAAGGACGCCGCCTACTACGCGCGCGTGGAGGGGATGGAGTTCCGCTCGCTTCCCAACTAGGGTCTAGTGACGCCTAGTGACGGAAGTGCCGCCGCCCCGTGAACACCATGGCCAGACCGTGCGCGTCGGCGGCGGCGATCACCTCGTCGTCCCGCACCGATCCCCCCGGCTGCACGACGGCTCGGATCCCTGCCGAGGCCGCCACGTCGATCCCGTCCCGGAAGGGGAAGAAGGCGTCCGAGGCCATCGCCGCACCTTCCAGAGGGCGATCGGACTTCCAGGCCTCCTGCGCCTTCTGGGTGCCGATGCGCGCCGAGTCCACCCGGCTCATCTGACCGGCGCCGATCCCCACCGTGTGGTCCGCTCGGGCATAGACGATGGCGTTCGACTTCACGTGCTTGGCCACCGTCCAGGCGAACTGGAGCGCTTCCCATTCCTGCTCTTCCGGGCTCCGGCGGGTGACCAGGCGTCCCTCGCGCACGTGCTCGATCCCGGCGTCCCAGTCCTGGGCCAGCAGGCCGCCGGTGACGCGCCTCAGGTCGGGGCCGGTGCGCCGGTAGGCGGCGAGGGGCCCCACCGCCAGCACCCGCAGGTTCTTCTTGCGGGCGAGCACGGCCCGGGCCTCGGGCTCCACCTCGGGAGCCACCACCGCCTCGTAGAAGGCCTCCACCAGGAGGGCGGCGGCCGGGGCGTCGAGCGGGGCCGTGAAGGCGAGGACGCCGCCGAAGGCACTGACGGGGTCGCAGGCCAGGGCGCGGCGGAAGGCCTCGGCGGGGGTGGTGCCCAGGGCGACGCCGCAAGGGTTCCCGTGCTTGACCACCACGCAGCCCGGGCCCCGCAGGTCCTGGAGGTCCACCGCCAGCCCCAGGGCCGCGTCCAGGTCGAGGATGTTGTTGAAGGAGAGCTCCTTCCCCTGGAGGACCTGCGCGCCCGCGAGGCCCGAGGCCTCTCCGGCCACCCGGTAGAACGCCGCGCTCTGGTGCGGGTTCTCGCCGTAGCGCAGGTCCTGCACCTTCTCACCGGAGACGCGGAGGGCCTGGGGCCAGGAAGCGCCGGTGCCGCCGTCCGCGCGCTCGGCGAGCCAGCCGGCGATCGCCGTGTCGTAGTCCGCGGTGTGGCGGAAGGCCTTGGCGGCCAGGCGCCGTAGCGTCGCGGGGGAGAGCGCGGCCCGCGCGCGCAGCTCCTCCGCCACCTCCGCGTAGTCCGCCGGGTCCACCACCACCCCCACGTGCGCGTGGTTCTTGGCGGCGGCCCGGATCATGGCGGGGCCCCCCACGTCGATCATCTCCACCACGTCGTCGAAGGCCGCCCCCTCGCGGGCCGCCGTCTCCTGGAACGGGTAGAGGTTGACCACCACCAGGTCGATGGGAGGGATGCCGGTGCGCGCCAGGTCGGCCGCGTGCTCGGGGTTGTCGCGCACCGCCAGGATCCCGGCGTGGATGCGCGGGTGCAGCGTCTTCACGCGGCCGTCCAGCATCTCCGGGAACCCGGTGTGCTCGGACACGGGGATGGCGGCGATCCCCTCCGCCCGCAGCAGCGCGGCCGTGCCGCCGCTGGACAGGATCTCGATCCCGAGCTCGGCCAGGGTCCGGCAGAAAGGGACGAGGCCGTCCTTGCGGTAGGTGCTGACCAGGGCGCGCTGCACGCGGTCCATCGGATCCTCCGGTCGGGTCTAGCGGTCCTGCTCGCGGCGGCGCCGCTCCTCCGTGGGGAGGTAGGGGGTGCGCGCGAGGTCGCCGCCGCCCCGCCGCCAGGCGTCGCACCATACCCGCACGACGCCGGTGACGGTGCGCGACCAGGCCAGCGAGCCCACCGCGAAGGGGACCGAGCGATCGTCGAAGGCGGCGGGACCGGCCCCCGGGCCGGCGGCGGCCAGCGCCCCCTGCAGCTCGCCGTCCAGGCGGGCGGCGTCGTCGAGCTCGCGGCGCGTGAAGGCGGTGAGGTCGCGCCGCTCCAGCTCGGCGTCGTCGTGCCCGTAGAAGACGAGGGGGAAGCGGGTGCGCCGGTCCTCCACGAACTGGGAGAGGAACACGTAGCGCCCGTCCGCGCCCGCCCGGGCGTTGGGGGGGAACTCCGCGTCGGCCAGGAAGTGCGCCAGCTCGCCCAGCGCGTGCACGACCTCGCCGAAGGGACGCCCCTCCTGGAGCGCGCGCACCACCGCGGCGTGCCGCGCGGCCAGCGCCGTCTCCAGCGTGCCTCCGGCCGAGGCCGGCCGGTGCTCGGGACCGTCCTCGTCCGCCATGGGCTCGAGCGCGCCGCGCAGCAGCGCCTCTCGGTCGTGGGTGAGGGCCAGGCGCAGCGAGGCCGGCATGAGCCGCGTGGCCTCGTCGATCATGCGCACCCTGGCGGCGGGCGCCCACGCCAGGACCGGCGGGACGCACGGTCCCAGCAGGACCAGGCAGAGCGCGAGGACGCGCCTCACTTCTTTGGTGCGGTCTGGCCCATGGACAGCCCGACCGTCTTGGCCTTGCGCTCGTACAGCCCCATGCGCACCACCAGCAGGCGCGGGTTGTTCACCACCTGCGGGTTGTACGCGGGATCGCCCAGGCGCGGGTCGAGCAGGAGGGCGCGGGTGTACTCCTGGATGGCGGTGTCGTAGTCCCCCTGGTCGTCGTGGAAGATCCCCAGGTTGTAGTGGGCGCGCGCGTGCGTGGCATCGAGCGCGATGGCCTTCTCGAAGGAGGACTTGGCGCCGGCGTCGTCCAGGCGAAGCTGCACCATGCCCAGGTTGTTCCAGACCTCGGGGTCGGCGTGATCGAGCTCGGAGGCGGCGCGGAAGTACTGCTCGGCCGGCTCCAGGATCCCTTGCCCGGCCAGCCACACCCCGAAGGCGTTGAGCTGGGCCGCGGTGGCGGAGCCGCTGTCCACGATGTCCAGGTACTGGATGCCGGTGAGGTCGGTCCCCACCCGGCTGGCCCGGAGCCGCTGCTGCACCACCACCAGGCGGCGCGGCACGCCGGGGGCCGTCGTCCCGGGCGCGGCGGAGGCCTGGGCCACGTCGTCCTCGCGGGGCCAGAGGCGCCGGAAGAAGCCTTCCTTCTTCTCGGGAGCGGGAGCGGGAGCCGGGGCGGGAGCGGCGGCCTGCGCCGCAGGCTTGGCCGTCGACGTGGGAGCGGCCGCGGGCGGAGGAGCCTGCGCCGGCGGCTTGGACGTCGACGTGGGAGCGGGCGCCGGCGGAGGAGTCTGCGCCGGGGGCTTCGGCTTCTCCGTGGGAGCGGGCGCCGGCTCCGGGGGCGGCGCGGGGTCCTCTGCCCGTCCTGGCGTCATCGCCAGCAAGGCCACCAGGAGAAACAGCGCCGAGGCAGCGGTGCGGAAGGCCATGGCCGCGCGCTCAGCGCGGGCGCGCCTTGAGCTGGACCTTGCGGTCGAGGACCACGATGCGGAGCTCGATCTCTTCACAGCCGGTCTTGTCCTTCAGGCGCCGCGCCTGGGAGGCGATCCCCTTGACGAAGGCGCGGAAGGATACTCCATCCTCCCCTTCGCCCGCCTTCTTGCGGGCCTCCACGAAGCGGGCGTGGAGGAGCTTCATCGAGTCCTCTTCCCGGGCGGGATCGGTGACGCGGCAGGTCGTGAGCAGGCGCTCGGCCTTGACCCGGTCGGCCACCGGGGGCGCGGGGCGGTCCCCCTCCTCCAGGGTGCGCAGCGTCTTGCTCCACAGCTCGGACATGGCGTTGAAGCGGCTCACCAGGGAAGCCAGGTGGAAGCGCTGCGAGTACTTGCGGATGGCGGCGCCGGAGAGGCGCTTGACGATCTTGTCCAGCTCGGAGCGCAACTCGACGGGCGGCCGCGGAAGCGACCCCGCGAAGAACATGTCGTACTGCACCTTGAGCTGGCGGAGACCGACCTGCAGGCGCTCCAGCTCGGCGTCGATGAAGGCCTCGGGGTCGTTGGGAACGTTCGAAGCCAAGCACTCTCCGTCCGTCTAGAATCGTCCGCTCGACCGCGGACGAATATGGGGTCCCGCTCCGCACCATGCAAAGCGACCTGAGAGGCATCCCCGCCGTGGGCGCCCTGCTGGCGCACCCGGCCTTCGGGCCCGTCCTGGACCGGGCCGGCACCCCCCTGGCCACGGCGTTGATCCGCGAGGACTTGGAGGCGATCCGGCAGGCGGTCGAGGGGGGGACGCTGGACCCTCTGGCCCTTTCCGCCCAGGTGGCGCCGGAGGCGGTGGCGGACCGGGTGGGGGCGGCGGCCGCGCGCCTGCTCCAGCCCCGCCCCCGGCGCGTGATCAACGCCACCGGCGTGATCGCCCACACGAACCTGGGCCGGGCGATCCTGTCCCGCGAGGCGGCGGTGGCGGTGGCGGAGGCGGTGGCCGGGTACCTCGACCTCGAGTACGACCTCGCACGCGGCGCGCGCGGGAAGCGCATGACGCACCTGGCGCCCCTCCTGTCGCGCCTGTTCCCCGGTGCCGCCGCGCTGGTGGTGAACAACAACGCGGCCGCCGTGCTCCTGGCCCTGCACGCCCTGGCCCGCGGGCGGGAGGTGGTGGTCTCGCGCGGCGAGCTGGTGGAGATCGGGGGCGGCTTCCGGGTCCCCGAGATCCTGGCCGCCTCCGGCGCGCGCCTGAAAGAGGTGGGGACCACGAACCGCACGCGCCTGGCGGACTATCAGGCGGCGGTGGGGGGGAAGACGGCGGCGTTCCTCAAGGTGCACCCCAGCAACTTCCACCAGGTGGGCTTCACGGAGTCGGTGGCGGTGGCGGAGCTGGCGCCCCTGGCGCGGGCGAGCGGCCTGCCGCTCCTCGTGGATTGGGGGAGTGGCGACCTCGTGGATCTCACCCCCTTCGGCATCCGTGACGAGCGACCGGTGTCCGCCCTCCTCGAGGACGGTGCGGATCTCGTCACCTTCAGCGGGGACAAGCTGCTGGGCGGGCCGCAGGC
>Ga0070695_100002052_pt1 | contig 11521 bp, 8 predicted proteins | sample KBSK1252metaG_FD_65471 | JGI IMG/M metagenome (GOLD analysis project Ga0070695, IMG submission 65471) | Corn, switchgrass and miscanthus rhizosphere microbial communities from Kellogg Biological Station, Michigan, USA - KBS K1-25-2 metaG | ecosystem: Host-associated > Plants > Roots >...
CCGATCCGGATCACCTCGCCCCGCCGCGCCCAGCGCGCGAGGGGCAGCGTGAGCTCGAGACCGAGCTTGAGCGCGCCGTACACCGGGCGCCACTCGGCCACGCGCGCGAGCCACGAGACGCCGTGGTCGCGCAGCCAGAACCCGAGGCTCCAGAGGTAATAGCGCGGCTTCGCCTGGTGCCAGCACCAGACCACGCGCCCACCCGCCTGCCCGATCGCCCGCTCGAGCGTCGCCGGCGTGAAGTGGGAGAGGTGCCGCGGCAGCTCGAGGCCCGACCAGGCGCGGCCGAAGAGGCGCGCCCCGAGGCCGCCCGCGTTCGGTACCTCGATCACGAGCAGCCCGTCCGGCGCGAGCCAGCCGAGCATGCGCCGCACCGCCCCCACCGGGTCGGGCACGTGCTCGAGCACGTGGAAGGCGGTGATCAGGTCGAACTCCCCCGCGGCGAACGGCGCCGCCTGCAGGTCGCCCGCGTGGACGCGCGCGCTGAAGCGCCGCGCCTTCGCCGCCGCCGCCTCGTCCACCTCGACCCCCGCGACCTGCCAGCCGAGCGCCCGGGCCACGCCGAGCGCCCCGCCCGAGCCGCACCCCACGTCGAGGTAGCGCCCGCGCCCGCGCCACGGCGGGCAGTCCCAGCGCAGCCGGCGCAGCATGAGGCGCGCCCGCAGCCGGGTGAGGGGCCCGGCCCCGCCGCCGCGCCAGACGGTGTAGCCGAGCCCCCATGCGAGCGCCCACCGCACCGCGCGCACCCGCGCCGACCCGCCCTTGAACGGGATCCGGGGCGACGGCTCCTGATGGCGCGGGTAGTGGCCGGGATAGCAGTCGGCCAGGTGGTCGTCGCGCACGCGCGGCCGCTGGTAGAGGAACCCGCAGCCGAGGCAGCGCGCCACCGTGTACAGGCCCGGCACCGCGAAGGCGCGATCGGGGGTGGCCCAGAGCGGCGCGGCGTCGGCGGCGCCGCAGAGGAAGCACGGCGTCTCGACGGTGGGCAGGGACGCCGCGCCGTCCCCCTCACCCGGGGCGCCGGCCGCCATTACTTCTTCGAGAGGAGCCAGTGGCCGATCGCCAGGTGGGGCAGGCCGGAGCGCTCGAAGGTGTCGACCGCGTCGGCGGCGCCCTCCACGATGGGCTCGCCGTGCAGGTTGAACGAGGTGTTCAGCACCGCGCCCACCCCGGTCCGTCGCTCGAACTCGCGGATCACCGCGTGGTACTCCGGGTTCCACTCGCGCTCGAGGATCTGCGGCCGCGCGGTCGCGTCCTGGGGATGGATCGCCGCCGCGAGGGCGTCCCGCGCCTCGGGCCGCGTGGGCATCGCCAGCATCATGTAGGGGGAGGCCAGGCCCTTGGGGTTGACGAGGTAGTCCCCCGCCCGCTCGGCCAGCACCGTGGGCGCGAACGGCATCCAGAAGTCGCGGTTCTTGATCATGCGGTTGATCAGGCCGACCACCCGGTGGTCCGACGGGTTGGCCAGGATCGATCGGTTGCCGAGGGCGCGGGCGCCGAACTCCATGCGCCCGGCGCAGCGGGCCACCACCCCGTCGGAGACCAGCAGCTCCGCGATGCGCTCCTCGATCCGGTCGTGATAGGCGACCTTGTACTGTCCCTCGAGCCCGCGCTCGCGGATGACCTGCTCGGCCTGCTCGTCGGTGACCGACGGGCCCAGGTAGGCCGGCCCGAAGGCCTGCGGGGTCGCCACGATCCCGCGGCGGGCGCACTCCTGCAGGTACCCGAGATAGGCCGCGCCCACCGCATTGGACTCGTCGCCCGAGGACGGGAACGCGAACAGCTCCTCGACCCAGTCCTCCTGGCCGATGAGCATGTTGGCCTTCACGTTCATGAACACGCCGCCGCCCAGCGCCAGGCGCCCGCCGCCGTAGCGCTCGCGCATGAGCCGCGTCCACCGCAGCAGCACGTCCTCCAGCAGCCGCTGGGCGCCGCCCGCCACCCAGTCGAAGCGCAGCCCGACCATGGCGCGCAGCAGGAGCTGGTAGCGCTCGCCGGAGGCGAGCCAGCGGAAGCGCGCGGGCCGGCCCGCCTCCAGGTCGAAGACCGCGCGCAGGGCCTCCTCCGCGCGCCGCGCGTACTTGTCCGGGGCGTAGGGCGCCAGGCCCATCACCTTGTACTCGTGCTCGCCGAACTTCATGCCGAGCGCCAGCGTGACGAACGAGTAGAACGCGCCCACCGAGCCGGGGGCACTCGGGGTGGCCTCGTGCCGCTCGAGGGCGAGCGCGGACCCGGTCGAGGCGGTGGCGCAGAGGCCGTCGCCCGAGTTGTCGTTGGTGAGTACGAGGGCGGAGCGCCCCGCGAAGCCCGAGCCCCAGTAGGCCGCGGCCGCGTGACAGGTGTGGTGATCGAGGCACACGATGCGCTCGGCGCCCCCGCCCAGGTGGCCGGTGACCGCGCCGAGCCGCTCGCGCTGCGAGATGCCGAACTTGCCCCGCGAGGCGTCGATGAGCCCGAACCTGGCGCCCCACTTCCGGACCTTCTTCTCGAGCGCCCGCCGCCGCGAGGGCCACGCCACGCCGTAGTACTCCCGGGCGTAGTCCTCGTCGTGCAGCACCCGGTTGAGCCACTCGCGCGAGGCCGCCCGGGCCCCCGCCAGCGCGATCACGTCGATCTGGTCCGGGCGGATGCCGAGCTCGCGCAGGAGCGTGTCGATGGCCCGGCGCGGGTAGCCCGCGTCGTTCTTGAGGCGGCTGAAGCGCTCCTCGGAGGCGCAGCCGACGATGCGGCCGTCGCGGAGCACCGCCGCCGTCGCGCAGTGAGTCTCGGTGATGCCGAGGACGATCATGACCCCGGTAGTATACCGCCCCCATCTCTCCCTCTCCCCCAAGGGGAGAGGGCCGGGGTGAGGGGTCCGGAGGTGAGGGGCCCGGGGTGAGGGGTCCGCCCGCCCTACGCCCCGACCGACCCCGCCAGCCACCGCGCGGTGCGCAGGAGCCGGCCGTCACCGTTGCGGGGCCCCACCAGCTGCACGCCCAGCGGCAGCCCGTTGGCGCCCTGCAGGAGCGGCACGCTCACCGCGGGCAGGCCCAGCAGCGTCCAGAGCGTGCAGAAGGTCGGCTCGCCGGTCGACTCGAGCCCGGCCGGCGCGGTGCCCTCCGCGGCGGGCGTCAGGATCGCGTCGTAGCGCTGCTCGAAGAGCTCGGTGAAGGTCGCGTCCAGCGTCGGCACCGCGGCCCGGGCCTCGAGGTACTCGAGCGCGCCGCCGGCGCGGCCGCTCTCGATACGGGCGCGGAGCGCGGGAGAGAGCCGGTCGCGCCCGGTCTCCCACTCGCGCCGCAGGTTGAGCGCGACCTCGGCGTCCATCACCACGCGGTGCCACTCCGCCAGCTCGTCCGCGCCCACGGTCAGCTCGACCTCCTCGACCTGCCCGCCCAGGTGCTCGACCAGCTCCCCGAAGGCGGCCTGGGCGTCCTCCGCCACGCGACTCCAGCGCCCGGAGCGGAAGAAGCCGAAGCGCGGCGCGATCGGCGGCTCCTCGAGCGCGATGGCCCGGTAGGGCGCCCGCCCGCGCGGATGCGTGTCGGGATCCCGCTCGTCGTGGCCGGCCAGCTCCTCGAGCAGCAGGCCGAGGTCCTCGGCGGTGCGCGCGAAGAGCCCGACGTGGTCGAGGCTCCGCGAGAGGCGGAACATCCCGTGGCGCGAGATCAGGCCGTGAGTGGGCTTGAGCGCCCACACCCCGCAGTAGGAGCCGGGCCGGATCGTGGAGCCGCCGGTCTGGCTGCCGAGGGCGAGCGGGATCATGCCGGCGGCCACCGCCGCCGCCGAGCCGCTCGAGGAGCCTCCGGGGGTATGGGCCGGATCGTGCGGATTGCGCGTCTTGCCGGGGGTCCGGGTGGCGAACTCGGTGGTGACCGTCTTGCCCATGATGATCGCGCCGGCGACCCGCAGCAGCTCGGTCACCGCGGCATCCCCGGACGGCATCCGCCCGGCGTGCAGCACCGACCCGTTCTCGGTGGGCATGTCCGCCGTGTCGATGATGTCCTTGAGCCCGACCGGCACTCCGTGCAGCGCTCCGAGCGGCCGCCCGGACCGCCGCCACGCGTCCGCCTCGCGCGCCTGCGCCAGCGCGTGCTCCGGGTCGAGGAAGGTCCACGCCTGCACCTCCGGCTCCACGCGGGCCACGCGCTCGAGGCACGCGGCGACGAGCTCCCCTGACTCGATCTTCCCCGCCCGGATCAGCTCCGCCGCCCGCGCCGCCGACAGCCGCCAGAGATCCCCGCTATCCATGCGGCCGCGGTGTCAGCGAGCGGGATTGGGCTCGAGGGTCACCGCGATCTGCTCCTGGTCGCGGCGGAAGATCAGCGGCAGCGGCCCCTCGGGACCGGCGGCGAGCAGCGCCTCGCGAACCGCGTCCAGGGTGACGACCGGCCGGCCGTTGACCTCGGTGAGCACGTCGCCCACCTGCATGCCCGCGCGCTCGGCGCGGCTGCGCGGCAAGACCGCCGCGACCGACGGTACCGCGCTCGGCCGGGCCCCGCCCAGCTCCGGCTGCGCCTCCGGGTCGCGCACAAAGAAGCCGTACTCGGCCGCGACCCGATCGGCGGCCATCGCGTCGGGCATGGCGCCCACCCTCACCTGCACCGGTCGACGGCCCTCCTCGGTTCGCAGAACCGTGAGGCGCACCGTCTCGCCCACCGACGTAGACGCGATCGCGCGCTGCAGGCTCCGGGTGTCGACCACCGGCCGGTCGCGGAAGGCCACCACGAGGTCCCCGTTGCGCAGGCCGGCGGCCGCCGCGGGGGTCTCCTTGATGACCTCGACGATCACCGCCCCGAAGCCCTCGCGCATGCCGAAGCGCTTGGAGATGTCCTCCATCTCCTGCTCGGAGAGATCGCGGATGCGCACCCCGAGCCAGCCCCAGCGCGTCGCCGCGGCGGCCGGCGGCGCGAGCACGGCCAGGAGCAGCGCGAGCGAGACGAGCGCCCGGGTCACGCGCGCCCGCCCTCGCCGGTCAGGTGGCTCAGCAGGTCGTCGAGCGCGGCGGCCAGCCGCTCGAGCCGGCGCTCGACGTGCAGCTCCTCCAGCAGGGCCTGCCGGGTCGCGGCGCTCGGCACGAGCGTCGAGGCGATCTGGTCGCACAGCCGGGCCGGCTCGGTGAGAGCGTCGAGGCTCTCCTGGAGCTCGGTCCCGGACCGCCCGACGGTGGCCAGGATCCGGGCGGCCCGGCTCTTCACCCGGCTCGCCAGCGCCGCGACCGCGGGGGCGTCGGCGCCGATGTCCTCGAGCGGGGTGGCCGCCACCATGCGGTAGAGGGTATCCGCGGGCAGCTCCCGGTCGATGCGCGCCCGGCACTGGCCCTGCAGCAGCAGGTTGTACCGGCCGGTGGCCATCCGCTCCCACTGCACGATGCGCCCCACCCCCATCACCTCGTACACCGCCGGGCGGCCCTCGTAGGCGTCCTCGTAGCCCGTCCGCAGCCCCACCACCGCGAGGCGCCGGTCCCGCGAGAGACAGTCGGTGATCATCGCGCGGTAGCGGGCCTCGAAGATGTGCAGGGGCAGCATCGTGTGGGGGAAGAACGTGAGGTCCGGGAGGGGAAAGATCGGGAGCGAGATCTGGGTCGCCACCCTCGTCCTCCGGCGGACTACCGCAGATCGGGGAGCTTGAGCGCGCCCACCGCCTCCACGCGCGCGACCGCCGCGGCCGCGATGCTCCGGAACGCCTGCGCCTGCGCGGAATCCGGATGGCCGACCGTGATCGGCACCCCCGAGTCACCGCCGGCGCGCGTGTCCATCTCGAGCGGGATCTGGCCCAGCAGCGGCACCCCGAACTCCTCGGCCACCCGCTGGCCGCCGCCCTCGCCGAAGATCGGGTAGCGCCGCCCGGTGTCGGGCGCGATGAAGTAGCTCATGTTCTCGACGATGCCGAGGATCGGCACGTTGAGCTTGCGGAACATGCCGAGCGCCTTGCGCACGTCGAGGAGCGCGACGTCCTGCGGGGTCGTCACCATGACCACCCCGGAGAGCGGCACCACCTGCGAGAGCGAGAGCTGGGCGTCGCCGGTGCCGGGCGGCATGTCGAAGACGAGGTAGTCGAGCGGCCCCCAGCTGACGTCGCGGAGGAACTGCTGGACCGCCGAGTGGATCATCGGGCCGCGCCACACCAGGGCCTCGCGTTCCGCCACCAGGAGCCCGATCGACATGATCTTGATGCCGTGGGCCTCGACCGGGATGATCTTGTTGTCGAACATCCCGGGGCGCCCCTTGGCGCCCATCATCAGCGGCACGTCGGGCCCGTAGACGTCCACGTCGACCAGCCCGACCTGCGCGCCCGACTGCTTGAGCGCGAGCGCCAGGTTCACCGCGACGGTGGACTTGCCGACGCCGCCCTTGCCGGAGGAGACCGCGATGGTGTGCTTGACCTCCGGGATGAACTCGGCCGCCGGCGCCCCACCGTGGCCGTGGGCTTGGGCGGCCGGCGCGGCGGCCTGGGGCCGGGTGGCCCCCGCCGAGCCCATCTTCACGCTCACCCGGCTCACCCCGGGCAGCTGGGCCACCGCCTTGGAGGCGCTGCTGTGGAGCGCGGCCTTGGTCGCGGGCGCCTGGCCCGCGAACGCCAGCATGAAGGAGACTTCCGCGTCCTGGATGCGAATCTCCTTCACCAGCCCGAGGGACACGATGTCCTGGCCCTGGTCGGGATCGCGGATCGCTCGGAGCGCGTCGAGGACGGTGCGCTCGGTGGGGACAGGGGGCGTGGCCATGTTCTGCGCGCAGTATACTTGCCGGCGCCGAGCAGCGCCACCTCGGCGCGGCCCCGCCGCGCTCTACGGCCGGGGCGGCGCGTCGCGGACGCCGTGCCGCTCGAGCTCCCAGATCCTTCCCGATGGGCAGGACGCACACCGCGCACGCGGCGCCGACGCCGGGGCCTCCCCACGTGGGATCGGGCCGGCGGGAGGGGATCCTTCCGTTCTCTATGGCAACCCGGGCACGCTCGCGCAGGTGAGACTCGTCGGGCATGGCTGGACCGTGCCAGATGCCAGGGGGCGAGACGCCCGGTGCGTCATGGGAGGCAACCCGAGGCGACCATGAACCAGGTCCTGCCGTCCAAGCCCTCGGAGAACTTGAAAAATCGGGCGGGACTTGCTACAACGGTCAGGTGCTCGGGCCCGACGACTTCCGCCGCGCGATGAGTCACTTCGCCACCGGAGTGACCGTCATCACCGCCTGGGACGCCGACCACCGACCCACCGGCCTCACCGCCAGCTCCTTCACGTCGGTCTCGCTCCACCCCCCCCTGATCCTGGTGTGCGTGTCCCAGAAGGCGCAGAGCTATCCGGCGATCAAGGCGGCGGGCCGCTTTGCGGTGAACATCCTCTGCACCGGCCAGGAGGCGGTGTCGCGGCGGTTCGCCACCGCCCCCACCGCGACCGGCGAGGAGAAGTTCGCCGGCCTCGAGTATCGCCCGGGAGCCGGTGGCCTGCCGGTGCTGGACGACGCCCTCGCCGCGCTCGAGTGCACCGTGGTCCACGCCTACCCGGGCGGCGACCACACGATCTTCGTGGCCCAGGTCGACGCGGCCGACTGCCGCGACCAGGTGGGCCTCGAGCCGCTGCTGTACTTCCGGGGCAAGTACTCCCGGCTCGACTCGTAACCAGGAGGACTTCCCCTGATGCCCGTTCCGCTCTCCCGCCCGCCGGTCGACGATGAGATCAAGGCCGCGGTGCTCGCGGCCGTCGACTCGCGGCAGTACATCCTCGGGCCCGAGTGCAAGGCCTTCGAGCAGGAGTTCGCGCGCTACCTGGGCAGCCAGCACGCGGTGCTCACGAGCAGCGCCACCGCCGCGATCTGGATGGCCCTCAAGGCCTTCGGGGTCAAGTCCGACGACGAAGTGCTCGTGCCCTCGCACACCGCCTTCCCCACCGTGGAGGCGGTCTGCTCCGCGGGTGCGAGGCCGGTGTTCGTCGACGTCGACGACTCCTACACCGTCAATCTGAACGATGCCGCGTCGAAAGTCTCACCACGGACCATCGGCTTCGTGCCGGTGCACCTCTACGGCCACCCCGCCGACCTCGACGGCATCCGCCGCCTGTGCGGGGACCGCAGCCTGTGGCTGCTCGAGGACTGCGCGCAGGCCCACGGCGCCACCTGGCAGGGCCGCAAGGTCGGCACGTTCGGGCGCGCGGGCGTGTTCTCGTTCTACCCGTCCAAGAACCTCACCGTGATGGGCGACGGCGGCCTGCTGGTCACCGACGACGACGACGTGGCCGCGCGCTGCCGGCGGCTCCGCGACCACGGCCGGCTCAACAAGGACGTGCACGCCGAGGTCGGCTTCAACCTGCGCTTCAACGACATCCAGGCCGCGATCGGCCGGGTGCTCCTCCGCCGGCTCGACGCCATGAACGACCACCGCCGCGCCCTGGCCGCGCGGTACCGCGCGGGCCTGGCCGGGCTGCCCCTGGGCCTGCCCGTCGAGGCGCCCGGGGCCCGCCACGTCTACCACCTCTACGTGGTGCGCACGCGCGAGCGCGACGCTCTCGCCCGGTTCCTCAGGGAGCGCGGGATCGCCACCGGCATCCACTACCCGGTGCCGAGCCACAAGCAGCCGGCGGTCGAGTCCTTCGACCCGCCCGCGCTGCCGGTGACCGAGCGCCTGGTCGGCGAGATCCTCAGCCTGCCGATCTCGGCCGGCCACACGGAGGCCGAGGTGGACGAGGTGATCGGCGCGGTCAAGGAGTTCTTCCGCACCCGGTGACCGGCCGGCACCGAGGAAGCGCGCGCCGCCCGTGAACATTCTCCAGATCTACCCGAAGGCCGACTTCTTCACCGGCGCCGCCATGCAGCTGCGCGACCTGGCCGCGGGCCTGGCCTCCCGCGGGCACCGCGTGGTGGTGGCCACGCGGCCGAGCGCCCAGTGGGAGCGCGCCTGCGCGGCGGCCCGGGTGCGCCACGCTCCGGTGCCCATGCGATCGAGCCTCGACCTCCGATCCGCGTGGGCCCTGGCCCGCCTGATCCGCGAGCACCGCATCGAGGTCGTGCACTGCCAGAAGGGGCGCGCCCGCTCGCTCGCCCTGCTCGCCGGGCTGGTCGCCCCGATCCCGGTGCTGATCCTGAACCGCGGGGTGAGCTTCCCGGTGGATCGCTGGACGCGCCTCGGCTACACCACCCCGCGCGTGTCCGCGGTCGTCGCGGTCTGCGAGTCCATCAAGCGTGGGCTGGTGGCGAGCGGGGTGCCGGACACCAAGATCGAGGTCATCTACTCGGGGACCGACCTCGGCCGCTTCCATCCCGGCGTGGACGGGCGGCGGATCCGGGCCGAGCTCGGCCTGTCCCCCGAGCACGCCCTCGTCACCCAGGTGGGGATCCGCTCCTGGCGGGGCAACGACGACGTGCTGGAGGCGATGGCCCGCGTCTGCCACGCGGCCCCGCACGCGCGACTGCTCTTCGTGGGCGCGCCCCCGCCGCGCATCCCCACCCTGCGCGGTCGGGCCTTCCGCCGGGGCATCGGCCACGCGGTGTCGGTGCTCGGCCACCGCGAGGACATCCCGGAGATCCTCGCGGCCAGCGACCTGGTGGTGGACGCCTCCTACGCCGGGCTCGGGCTCACCGGCTCCCTGCGCGAGGCCCTCGCGGTCGAGACCCCGGTGATCGGCACCGACATCGAGGGCCACCCCGAGCTCATCGTCGAGGGCGAGACCGGCCTGCTGGTGCCGCCCCGCAACCCGGACGCCCTCGCCCAGGCGATCCTGCGCGTGCTCGAGAACCCGACCCGGGCCAAGGCCATGGCCCGCGCCGGCCGCAAGCGGGTGGAGGCGCAGTTCTCGATGGCGCAGAAGACCCAGCGGACCGAGGCGCTCTACCGGCGCCTCCTCGCGGAGCGAGGGCCGGCGTGACCGCGCGCTACGGCCTGCTCGCGCGCCTGCTGCCCTATCTCCGGCCCTACTGGCCGGTGCTGGTCCTGGGCGGCCTGCTCGCGCTCCTGGTGTCGGGCGCGGAGGCGCTGATCGCCTGGATGGTCAAGCCCGCGATGGACGAGATCTTCCTCAAGCGCGACGTGACCATGCTCCGGGTCATCCCCCTGGCCCTGCTGGGCGCCTATCTCCTGAAGGGCGCGGGCCGGTTCGGGCAGTCCTACCTGATGGCCTCGGTGGGCGAGCGGGTGATCGCCCGCATCCGGCGCGAGCTCTACGCCCACATCCAGTCGATGCCGCTCGCCTTCTTCGCCTCGCTCCACTCCGCCGAGCTGATGACCCGGGTGGTCACCGACGTCAACCGACTGGCCCGCCTGTCCTCGACGGTGCTGGTGATGGCGGTTCGCCACGTGGGCACGATCGCGGCGCTGCTGACCGTCATGTTCCTGCGCGAGTGGGTGCTCGCCCTGATCGCGATCGCGGTCTTCCCCGCGGTCGGGGTCGCGGTGCGCACCATCGGCCGCAAGCTCTACAAGATCAACCGGCGGACCCAGCAGAAGATCGCCGAGCTCAACGTGGTGCTCCAGGAGTCGTTCACCGGGACCAAGATCGTCAAGGCCTTCGGCCGCGAAGGGCTCGAGCAGGAGCGCTTCAACTCGGTCAACGACCGCCTGCTCGGCCTGGCCCTGAAGGACCGCCGCATCGACGAGATGGCCGAGCCGCTGATGGAGGTGCTGGGCGCGGTGGCCATCATGGGCGCGCTCTGGTACGGCGGGTACCAGGTCATCTCGGGCGCCCTCACTCCCGGCGAGTTCTTCTCGTTCACCGCCGCGGTGATCCTCCTCTACGGGCCGGTCCGCCAGCTCTCCCGCATGGTCAACACCGTCCAGCAGTCGATCGCCTCGGTCGAGCGCGTGTTCGAGATCCTGGACACCCCGCCCGCGATCGTGGACGCCCCCGGCGCCCACGCGCTGGGCGGCTTCGGCGGCTCGATCGTGTTCGAGGCGGCCGGCTTCCGCTATCCGGAGGTGGAGGACTGGGCGCTCCAGGACGTCTCGCTGACCGTGCGGAAGGGCGAGCTGGTCGCCTTCGTGGGCATGTCCGGGGCTGGCAAGAGCACGCTCATGGAGCTGCTCCCCCGCTTCCACGACGTGACCACCGGCCGCATCACTCTCGACGGCCACGACCTCCGGCACGTGACGGTGAGCTCGCTGCGCGCCCTGATCGGCATCGTGACGCAGGAGACCTTCCTGTTCCACGACTCGGTCGAGTACAACATCGCCTACGGCAAGCCGGGGGCCACCCAGGCCGAGATCGAGCGGGCGGCCCGGCAGGCCCAGGCCCACGACTTCATCGCGGCCCTGCCCGAGGGCTACGCGACCTCGGTGGGCGAGCGGGGCGTCAAGCTCTCGGGCGGCCAGGCCCAGCGGCTGGCCATCGCGCGCGCGTTCCTGAAAGATCCGCCGATCCTGATCCTCGACGAGGCCACGTCGGACCTGGACGCGGAGAGCGAGTTCCTGGTGCAGCAGGCGCTCTCCGAGCTGATGCGGGGCCGGACCGTGCTCGTGATCGCCCACCGGCTCGCCACCGTGAAGCACGCGGATCGCGTGGTGGTGGTCCACGCCGGCCGCATCGCGGAGATCGGCACCCACGACGAGCTGATGGCGCGGA
>Ga0070695_100002053_pt1 | contig 11515 bp, 11 predicted proteins | sample KBSK1252metaG_FD_65471 | JGI IMG/M metagenome (GOLD analysis project Ga0070695, IMG submission 65471) | Corn, switchgrass and miscanthus rhizosphere microbial communities from Kellogg Biological Station, Michigan, USA - KBS K1-25-2 metaG | ecosystem: Host-associated > Plants > Roots >...
GAGCGTGACGTTCTCGAGCTTGATGCCGAGATCCTCGGAGATCGCCTGGCCGCCGGTCAGGATCGCGATGTCCTGCAGCATGGCCTTGCGGCGATCGCCGAAGCCGGGCGCCTTCACGGCCGCCACCTTCAGGCCGCCGCGCAGCTTGTTGACCACCAGGGTGGCGAGCGCCTCGCCCTCGACGTCCTCGGCGATGATGAGCAGCGGCTTGCCGCGCTGCGCGATCTTCTCGAGCAGCGGCAGCAGGTCCTTCATGTTCGAGAGCTTCTTCTCGTAGAGCAGGATGAAGGCGTCCTCGAGGATGGCCTCCATGCCTTCCTTCTCGGTCACGAAGTAGGGCGAGATGTAGCCCTTGTCGAACTGCATGCCCTCGACCACTTCCTTCGTGGTCTCGACGGAGCGGGCCTCCTCGACGGTGATCGTGCCTTCCTTGCCGACCGCGTCCATGGCCTCGGCGATGATCTTGCCGATGACGTTGTCCGAGTTGGCGGAGATCGTCGCGACCTGCTCGATCTCCTTGTTCTCCTTCACGTCGCGACTGAGCTTCTTGAGCTCGCCCACGACCGCCTCGACCGCCTTGTCGATGCCGCGCTTGATCGCCATCGGCGACGAGCCGGCCGTCACGTTCTTGAGGCCCTCGCGGAAGATCGCCTCCGCCAGCACGGTCGCGGTCGTGGTGCCGTCACCGGCCACGTCCGAGGTCTTGGACGCCACCTCGCGCACCATCTGCGCGCCCATGTTGTGGTACGGCTCGTCCAGCTCGATCTCCTTGGCGACGGTTACGCCGTCCTTGGTCACGGTCGGCGAGCCCCACTTCTTGTCGAGCACGACGTTGCGGCCGCGCGGCCCGAGCGTGATCTTGACCGCACGGGCAAGGATCTCGACGCCCTCGAGGATCTTCTGACGCGCCGCCTCGCTGAACAGCAACTGCTTCGCTGCCATGTTGCCTCCTATGGGTGCCACCGCCCCGCGGCCGGCTCGGCCGGCGGGCGCGTGATGTCGGTTACTTCTTCTCGGCGGCGAGAATGCCGAGGACGTCGTCCTCGCGCAGGATCACGAACTCGTTGCCGTCGATCTTGACGTCGGTGCCGCTGTACTTCCCGATCAGGATGCGATCGCCCTTCTTCACTTCCATGGCGATGCGCTTGCCTTCCTCGGTCATCCGGCCGGGACCGACGGCGACGACCTCGCCCTCCTGGGGCTTTTCCTTGGCGGTGTCGGGGATGATGATCCCGCCCCGCTTGGTCTCCTGCTCCTCGATACGGCGGACCAGGATGCGATCCGCAAGAGGCTTGACGTTCATCGGCTTCCTCCACGTGAGGCGCCCCGATGCGGGGCGATTCTCTAGAGATGGGGTTCTCGACGGCGCTCGCGGCGGATCCGGCCCGGGCGGGCCGACAATGCCGGGAAGCGCTGTGCGTCGGGGACGCTATGCGATCGCGGCCGTTTGCGCAAGTCGCACCGGACAATCGAATGCTGCACATGCCATTACGGGTCTAGTGATGGCCTCGTCAATCGCACCGATTGTCCAAATGGCACGGTCGATTTGGCAGGCGCCAAATGCGGTCGCCAGTCGCGGTGAGACCAGTGATGAGGAGTGGTGGGGCCGGGCTCAGGGATTCTCGAGCAGGGCCACGCGAGCGACCCCGTCGAGGTAGCCGATGCTGACCGTGCCGTCGACTCCGACCCTCTGGTTCAGTCGCGGCGGACTGGTGCGCGAGTACACCACGATGGTGTCGCGGCCCTGGTAGAGATCGAAGACGTAGCTGCCGCCGACCGAGAACGCCTCGCCGGCGCGCCCGTTGACGTGCACCGAGCGGCCTTCGAACGCCTCGGGGCGCTGGCGGATCTGCGCCAGCGAGACGCCGGGCGTCCCGCGCGGGAAGAACATCCACACCGCGGCGCCGAGCGCCACCACCACGACCGCGCCGATCATCACCGGCTTGGGGAGCACGCGCAGCTGCTCGAGCCACTGCGCCCAGAATGGAGGCTCGGTCGCGAGCGGCGTCAACGCGCCGCCGTCACCGCCTCCGTCGTCGGATGCGGCCATGCCGGGGCCGCCGATGCCGCCCTTCGAGGGCAGCGCGTCCTGCGCGAAGCCCTGGAACGCCTCGGCCTCCGCCAGCTGCGCTCGGGCCGCCGGCTGCTGGCGCAGGCGCGGCACACTGCTGGCGGCGGCCTTCCATGGGTTCGTGCCCGCGGTCTCTGCGGCGGGCGGGCCGGCGACCTCGTCCTGCTCGGGCGCCGCCTCGGTGGTCGCTTCGGAATCGTCCGGCTCGGCCGTTGCCTCGTCACGACCGGGCACCAGCTTCAGATCCGGCGGATCCCGCCGCGCGGGCGGCATGGGCGCCATCGGCCGGGTCGGGCGTTCGGCTTCAGCGCTGGCGCCTTCATCCGCACCGACCAGCCAATCAGGCTTGGCGGATGGGCTCGGGGCGGCCTGCGGGTTGGGCTCGATCGGCTCGGAAAGCGACATGATGCTCCCCACGGTGCGGACCGGAATGGGATGGAACAACAGCAGAAACGTTATCGGCCGGCGGGGGCCGCGGGCTTAGCCCCGACTCGAACGGCGGGACCGGCCCGGGCGCGGCCCGCGCGGGCGGCGCGCGGGGTGCCCATCGCCGATCCGATACTGCTGGATCTTCCGGTAGAGGGTCCGGAGCCCGATCCCCAGCAGGGCCGCGGCGCGGGGCTTGTCCTGGCCGGCGTGGGCCAGCGTCGCCTCGATGAGCTGACGCTCCACCTCCTCGACGGTCATGCCCGGGGACACCACGAGCCGCTCGGCCTCCCCCACCGGTGGACGCAGCGGGGCGGGCAGGTCGGCCAGGTCGAGCGCGCGCCCGCGCCCGGCCACCAGAATCATGCCGTCCAGCGTGTCGCGCAGCTCGCGCACGTTGCCCGGCCACGAGTGCGCGACCAGCCGGTCCAGCGCGCCGCGGGTGACGCTGCGCGTGACGCGGCCGCGGCCCGTCTCGCGCAGGAGCCGCTCGATCAGCACCGGGATGTCTTCGCGGCGATCGCGCAGCGGGGGCATCGTGATCCGCGCGACCGCCATCCGCTGCAGCAGGTCTTCGCGGAAGTGGCCGGCGCGGGCCAGGGTCGCGAGATCCTTGCGCGTCGCTGCGATCGGGCGCACGTCGAGGCGCATCGGTCCCGTGCCGGGGCGCTCCAGGGTGTGCTCCTGCAGGACGCGCAGCAGCCGCACCTGGGCCGCGGCGGGCACCACGTCGATGTCGTCGAGGAACAGCGTGCCGCCCTCGGCCAGCTCGAGGCGGCCGCGCCGGAGTGCCCCGTCCACGGGTGCGTCGTCGCCGAACAGCTCACGCTCGAGTGCCCGCTCGCCGAGCGCGCCGCAATCGACGCAGACGAACGGCGCGTCGCGCCGCGGACCGTTGTCGTGGATGGCCCGCGCGGCCAGGCCCTTGCCGGTGCCGGGCTCGCCCTCGATGAGCAGCGCCGAGTGCGTGGAGGCGAGGTGGCGGACCTGCTCCGCGACGCGGGTGATGGCGCGCGAGCGGCCGGTGAACGGCGCGAGGCCGAGCCACTCGTCCGGCCCGCCGGCTCTGACGGTCACGCGCGACGCCCGAGGCCGCCCTCATCGACCCGGAAGCGATCCGGGCCAGATCGGCGAGCCCTCGCTACGGAAGGCCCGCGAGGGCGCCGAGGACCCGTTCGTTGCTCGGAATCTCGGCGAGCACCGGGCTCACGTCCTTGTAGGCGAGCTTGCCCTGCTTGTCGACGACGAACGTCGCCCGGCCCGAGTGGCCCGACTCCTCGAGCAGCACACCGTACGCGGCGCTGGTCTCGCGCTTGAAGTCCGAGAGCAGCGGGAAGGAGATCTTCAGGCGCTCCGCAAACGCGGTGTTGGAGTAGTGGCTGTCGACGCTGATGCCGAGGACCACGGCGTCGAGCTTCTCGAACCGTGCGATCTCCTTCTCGATCGCGGGCAGCTGGTGCGAGCACACCGCCGAGAAAGCCAGTGGATAGAACACCAGCACCACGTTCTTGCGGCCGCGGTATTCCGAGAGGGCCACGAACTGGCCCCCGGGGCCCTTGAGCCGGAACTCCGGGGCCATCTGACCGATCTCGAGCGGTGCCGTCGCCTGCATCATGCCTCCGGAAAAAGCCCCCGCGGCCGGGGCGTGGCTCCCAGGGTTCGGGTGGAACGCGGGGGGCACGATGAATGGCCGGAGGCGCGGGTGTCAAACCCCCACGGCCATGGCGCGGGCCGCCGCGGGCCGCACCAGGTCCTGGCTGACGGCCGCGAGCTCCGCGAGGCTCGTCACGCGACGCTCGTGTTCCCACCGCACCGCAAGCGCCCGGAACAGGCGGGCCGTCGTGAGCGCGTCGCCGAGCGCCCGATGCCGCGGCTCGAGCGGGAGCCCGAACCGCTCGGCCAGCGCCCCCAGGGAGTTGCTGCCCGCGCCCGCCAGCCCGCGCGCGAGGCCGAGCGTGTCCACGATCGGGTTGAGCAGCGCCGGCTGGCCGGCGCGGCGCAGCTCGGCGATCAGGAAGGGCAGGTCGAACGACACGTTGTGAAAGACCAGCGTCAGGTCGCCGCAGCGCCGGCGCAGCTCGGCCATCACCTCGGCCGGCAGCGGGGCCGTGGCCACCATCGCATCGCTGATGCCGTGCACGAGCGTGGCGTCGGCGGGAATCGGACGGCCGGGCTGGATCAGGTTGGACCAGGTTTCGCCGATCTCACCGTCGTCGATCGCCACCGTGGCGATCTCGATCAGCGCGTGGCCGTCGTTGGGTGCGAGTCCGGTGGTCTCGGTGTCGACCGCCAGCAGGTGCTGCCCCGACAGCAGCGGCAGAGGATCCCTCCTCGCGTGACGACGCGCGGCGCGCGGCGGTCAGCGCCGCGGGGTGCGCGCGGGCGCCGAGCGCTTCACGAAATCGTCGAACGTGACTCCACGGTCCATGTGGCCGTCGCCGACGTAGCGCAAGAGCAGCAGGAAGCGATCGGCGTCGACGTAGCCCGGCACGTTGGCGAGATGCGCGCCTTCCGGCCGGAGAAAGATGGTGGTGGGGTACCCGCTCACGCCGAAGCGCGCCGCCAGTGTGCGCGACGTGAAGTCCTGCCCGTCGTAGCGCGCGGGCTCCTGAGCCTCGGCGTCGAGCTTGATGGTCACGAACTTGCGCGAGAGGTAGTCGAGCACCTCGGGGCGCGAGTAGACGTCGGCGTCCATGCGCCGACACCATCCGCACCATTCGGTGTACACGTCGACGAGCACGGGGAGCCCCGCGGTGCGGGCCTCTTCGAGCCCGCGATCCCACGTGCGCCATTCGAGACGCCGTGGGGGCCCGGCGACGGCGTGGCCCGCGCCGAAGAGAAGCAGGAAGACGGTCAGGCTGAGGATCGAGCGCTTCATCAGACCTCGCGGGGAGCCAAGCGGCAGAGCAGGGAGCGGAGAAAGGCTAGCACGTGGTTGGATGCGCCCACAACGCGCCTGCGCGGGCGTCGCGCCGTTTCCTTGCGATTCCCTGACGCCTACGCGTAGACCGTGTGGCGCAACGTCTCCGCCGGCCGGGACGGGTCCACCCACACCCCGCACAGCCGCTGGGTTCCGAACTGGCCGGGGTTCACGGCCACGGTGCGGCCGATCGCGTCGCGATACGAGGACGAGACGCGCGGCGACTCGTGAATGTGGCCCGCCAGGAGCAGCGGCGGCTGGTGCTGCTCGGCGAACGCGCGGATCGCGCGCGAGCCGACGTGGAGACCGGCGCCGATCATGTCGCAGCGCGTGCCGCGCGGCGGCGAGTGCAGCACCCACACGGTCTCGGCGGCCGGCGCGCGCGCCGCCAGTGCCTCGAGCGCCCCTGCGATGGTGGGCTCACGGCGCTCGGGATCGAAGCGGTGCGGCGTGAGCCCGTCGCGGCCGCTCACCCAGCCGTCGAGCCGCGCGGGCGATTCGGGCGCGCCGTCGTCCCAGCGCTCCCAGTCCTTCATGGCGAACGGCGTGATGGGCACCCACGAGAGACCGGCCACCGGCACACCATCCACGTGGGCCACGCGGTCGTGGAGCAGACGCCACAGCGCGCCGTCGTGGCGCTCCAGGCAGTCGTGGTTGGCCGCCCAGTCGTCGTTGCCCATGAGCAGCATCAGCTCGCTGCCGGGCGAGGCCTCGTGCACGCGGCGCGCGAACTCGACCAGGAATCCCTCGAGGAACACGCGCTGATGCGCCACGCCCTCGGCGCCGCCCGCGTGGGGGGCGAGATCCCCGCCGATGAGCACCGCGCGCGGGCGGTGCGCGGCGACGATCGCCACGAGCTGCTCGTAGAGCGCGCCCTGTCCGTGCAGGTCGGAGGTGTAGAACCACTCGGGCACGCGCGACTCCCGCGGACGGAACAAGTTCAGGACATGTCGGAAGGGGACTGCTGCGACTCTAACGGAGCGCTTCGCAGGCCCGCAACCAGCGGAGAATCTCCTTGACCCCCTGCGCGGGCGCTGCGGATACTTTTCGCCTTCCGCGCGTGGCGACTCCCCTTCACGAACCGTCCCGAAAGGAATGCGACCCATGTCCCGTCGTCATGCCCCGCGCATCGCGCTCGCGTGCGCGCTCGGCGCGCTGATGGTGTGCCTGGCCGGCGCCGCGTCGGCCGCGCCCTCGGCAAACCTGCTGACCAACCCCGGCTTCGAGGGCACGATGCCCGGCCAGCCGTGGATGCCCGCCGCGTGGGACACGTCGTGGAGCCAGATGCCCACCGTCTTCTTCGGCCGCGACACGATGGTCACGCACAGCGGCCGCTACTCGGTCAACGTCGCGAACGTCAGCACGCTGATTCCGCTCTGGCACAACTGGAGCCAGACGCTGGTCGTGGGCCCGGAGATGTGGAACAAGGACATGGTCTTCTCGGTGTGGACGCGCAGCAACGGCGTCCAGGGCCGTGCCTACGTCCTGCTCCAGGCGTATCGGGACTCGGTGGGCAAGATGTCGCGCGTCTGGAACGTGCCGCGTGACACCGCGCTGGTGCGCCTGGGCCTTCACATGGTCGACGACCCGTACGTGTACCTCGGCGCCAAGCGCGAATACTTCTCCGACGCGGAGACCGACTGGGTGCGTCGCCAGGTGCGCGTGTTCATCCCGCCCTCGACCAATCTGGTCATCGCGCGCTGCGGGCTGTTCGGCACCGGCCAGGTGTTCTTCGACGACGCCTCGCTCACCGCCGAGACGGCGCTTCCGCCGGCGCCGCTGCCGGTCGGGGTCAACCTGCTCGCCGACCCGGGCTTCGAGGGCGATGGCAACCAGTGGGAGTACTCGCTGCCGCCGTACGACGAGATGCGCTGCGATCGCGACACGGCGGTGGTCCATTCGGGCAAGGCGTCGGTGCGGTTTACGGGCGGCGGCGCCGGCATGGTGCAGACGCGCGCGGGCGTGGCGCAGGTGATCGGCAACCGCGGCCTGTCGGGCAAGCACATCCGGCTGACCGGATGGGTCAGGTGCGACAGTCTGCTGAGCCTCGCGTACATCAAGCTCTACTGCACCACCCTCAAGCAGGACGAGGACGTGAGCGCGCCGCGCCAGCTCGGCAACACCACGCCGTGGACCAAGCTGACGATGGAGATGGACGTCCCGAAGGACACGTACCAGGTCTGGGCGTGGCTGCTCTACAACGCTCCCTCACAGGGGCGCGTGTACTTCGACGACGCGTCGCTCGAGATCCTGGGCCCGGCGCGCGGCGCGGCACCCGCCGGCGCCACCACCAAGCCCAAGCCCGCGCAACCGATCCGCGCCAAGTAGCCCGAGCACGCGCGCCGGAATCGCGCGCCGCGCGCCGCGTTGTGGCGCGCCGGCACTCCGCGCTTGACAGGCGTGGAGCCTCCGGCACAATTGCCGTGCAGCTGGGCAGAAAGATCTCCTTGGCAAGGAGCTTTCTATCCCGAGCCGGGGTCCCGTTCGCTGCGCGGGGCCTGCCCGATGGCGATCGTGGGACTTCACGAGCGAGGTGAGTCGCCCGATCCGCAGGAAGGCCTGGCGGCAGAGGGGCTGCATGGCGTCCGGTACCACTTGCCCGAAGTGGTTCCCTCACGAACGCCACAACGCTGAGAGGATCCCCCCTCCTAAGCTGCTGCTGCACAGGTCCCCGATCACGGTCCCCTTCTCCATGTGAGCTTGGCCGTTCGCGCGGCGCCCATCGGCGTCCGGCGATGGCATGGAGTGCGGGGACCGGATCTCAGCGTGGGCCCTTCCAGCCCGCGCCAGGCTGCCCGAGCCGCGGGATCCGGCCCCGCGCGTTTCACGCGCGATGGGGCGAAGCCTCAGCCCCAGTGCCGGCGCTTCAGGTACCACCACGTGCCGACCGCGGTCGCGACCAGCAGGCAGAGCGCGTAGAGCCAGCCCCAGCTCCAGGCGTACTCGGGCATGCGGAAGTTCACGCCGTAGTAGCCCGTGATCACCGTCAACGGCAGCATGATCGTGGCGATCACGGTCAGCACCTTGATCACCTGGTTGAGCCGGTTGGAGACGATGGTCACGTGCAGCTCGAGCAGGGTGGCGGCCTCGTCCCGGAACGAGTCCAGCAGGTCGCTCACGCGTGCGAGCCGGTCATAGACATCGCGCAGGTAGGGCCGCATCTCCGCCGGGATCGCGCGGAACTCGTCGCGCGTGAGCGCCAGCACCGTGTCGCGCTGGGGCCCCACGATGCGGCGCACCGCCGAGAGCCCGCGCTTGAGCTTGAGGATGCCTTCGTCCATGGGCTCGTCGCCCTTGCCGAACAGCCGCTCCTCGAGATCGTCGATGTCCGCCGCCACCCGCTCGGTGATGGGCATGTAGTGGTCGACCAGGACGTCCAGGATGAAGTGCAGCAGGTGCGCGGGCCCGCGCGCCAGCAGCTCGCAGCGGCGCGGGAGCACCGCGCGGGCGGCACTCACCGAGCGCGTGGGCGCATCGTGGTAGGTGACGATGAACCGCTCGCCGACCAGCAGATCCAGCTCGCGCAGCGTCGGCAGCTCGTCGGCCTCCCAGCGCGCCGAGTGGACGGCGATATAGAGGTAGTCCCCGTAGTCGTCGACCTTGGGCCGGTTGATGTGGGCGACGACGTCGTCGAGCGCCACCGGGTGGATGCCGAGCGGGGCCAGCAGCGCCCGCGCCGAGGCCTCGTCCTCGCCCTCCAGGTCGAGCCAGACCACCCCGGGGCCCGACCGGGCGAGCCGCGCCGCCTCGGCGGGATCCACTTCGCGCGCGCCGGAGGCGTCGGCGCACCAGGCGCGGATCACGAAGGCCGGCCGGCCGCGCGCGCCGCCAGGCGCAGCGCCAGCTCGCACGTGTTCTGGTGGATGCGCACCGTGTCGCTCACACGCCGCGCGTAACCGCCGCCCAGGGTGACGACCGCCGGGATCCCGCGCTCGGCGCAGCCTTCCAGCACCAGCCGATCGCGCTCGAGCAGCCCCGCGAACGTGAGGCGCAACGCGCCGAGCTGATCGTCCTCGAACGGATCGGCGCCGGCCTGGTAGAGGATCAGCTCGGGGCGGTGCTCCCAGACGCGCTCGAGGCCGCCCGCGAGCCGCCGGTTGAACTCCTCGTCCCCGACGCCGTTGTCGAGCCCGATGTCGAGGTCGCTGCGCTCCTTGACCGGATAGAGGTGCTCCTGGTGGAGCGAGAGCGTGAAGACCGCGGCGTCGTCACGGAACAGGTGCGCGGTGCCGTTGCCCTGGTGCAGGTCGCAGTCGACCACCGCCGCGCGCTGGATCCGCCCTTCACGCTGCAGCACGCGGATCGCGACAGCGAGATCGTTGATGTAGCAGAAGCCGGAGGCCAGCTCGGCGTAGGCGTGGTGGAAGCCGCCGCCAAGATGCACGCCGAAGCCGTGCGTGAGCGACTCGCGCGCGGCGCGCGTCGTCCCCCCCGCCGCCAGGACGTACGCGCGCACGATCTCGGCGGTGAGCGGCAGCTCGGACATGCGCGTGCGCGACGTCCAGCGCAGGGACTCGAGGTCGTCGAGGTAGGCCTGGGAGTGGACGAGCAGGAGGTCGGCGTGCGGGGCCGGCGCCGCGAGCAGGACATCCTGTTCCGTGACGAGCCCGGCCGCGATCAAGCCGTCGCGCACCAGCCGGAACTTCTCGGTGGGGAACACGTGACGGCCGATGTCGCACTCGTACTCGGGGGAATAGACGACCGGCGCGGGGCGTCGCATCGGACGATGGTGCCACCGGGGCGCGGGCGGCGCAAAAAGGGCGCGAACGGGCGGGCGCCTCGGCTACAATCGTCGCCTCGCATGCCCGCACCCCCTGCACCCCAGGCTCGAGCGTTTCGCGACCTCCAGCGCGCGCTCGTCCGTCGCCGTTTGATGCAGCTCGACCCGCGCATGCGGGCCGAGCTCGTGCTGTTGGCCCTGCTGATCGCAGGATTCCTGTTCTGGCGGGTGCGCGTGCCGCTCGACGGCCTGGTGCGCGCACGCGGCGCCTGGGCGGGGGCCGCCGTGGTGGGCGTGGTCTGGCTCGGGCTCGCGATCGCGGGCGTGTTCCTGGCCGCCGACCGGCATGCGCGGGCGCTGCGCGTCGGCCCGCCCGGGCCCGAATGGCTGGCGCTCCCGATCGAGCCGGCCGTGCTCGGACGCCACCTGGGCTGGAACTCGCGCAGCCACGTGGTGTGGCTGGTGGTGCCGGCGGTGGGGGTGCTGGTCGCCGCGATCGGGCTCCTGCCGGTGTGGTGGCTGGTGCTGTTCGCCGCGGTCTTCGCGTGGCTCCTCCTCGAGGCCGGCCGCATCGGGATCGCGCTCGGCGAGCGCGCGGCACGGAGCGGCATCGAGCGGCGCTCCGGACTGCATCCGCTCGTGCGCGTGCTGGCCGTCGCGGCGCCGCGCGTGATGCGGCGGCAGATCGCGCGCCCGTGGTGGCCGCGGCTGCCGGCATGGGCCGCCCTGGCCCTCAAGGACCTGACGCTCACCGCCCGTCACGGTGCGACGCGCTCCGCGGCGCTGCTCCCGATCGTTTTCGGCGCCGCCTCGCTGCTGGCCTGGGGCCTCCCGGGCGAGACGGCGCTGCGCCACGCCGTCGCCTTCGGCCTGGCGCTGATCGCCGCGGCGGCACTCGCCGAGTGGCTCGTCAGGCTCTCGGGCTCGGATCCGTTCGCAGCCCTGCGCGTGCTGCCGATCGGCGTCACCACAGTCTGGAGCGCGCGCATGGCCTGGGGCCTCGCGGGCGTGGCATTGCTCGTGGGCGGACAGGCGCTGGCTGCGCGCGAGCTGGCCCCGCACGCGCGCCAGGTGCTGCTGGTGTGGGCGGGCGGCGCCGCGCTGGCGATCGCGATGCTGGGTGTGAACTACGGCGTGACGCTGTTCCCGCGCGCCGACATCGCGGGGCGGATGCTGGGCCTTTCGCTCGCGCTGGCGATGGCGGCGAGCGTGATGATCCCGCTCTCCGGCTGGATCGTGCTGCTGAGCGCGGTGCTCCACTCGGCGCGACGGTTGCCTCGGTGGTCGCGGCTGGAGGAGGCCTGATGTTCCGCATCGAGGGGCTCAGCCGCCGCTACGGGGCGCTCGTGGCGCTCGAGGACGTCTCGTTCGCGGTGGC
>Ga0070695_100002059_pt1 | contig 11499 bp, 10 predicted proteins | sample KBSK1252metaG_FD_65471 | JGI IMG/M metagenome (GOLD analysis project Ga0070695, IMG submission 65471) | Corn, switchgrass and miscanthus rhizosphere microbial communities from Kellogg Biological Station, Michigan, USA - KBS K1-25-2 metaG | ecosystem: Host-associated > Plants > Roots >...
CTCTTCCTGGGCAATGCGCATTCGATTGCTGACGCCGGTGAAAATGGTGGGCTTGACGAAGTATTTGCCGCCACCCTCCTCCTTACCTGCCGGACCACCACCGAGAACGCAGGTGGCGCCCTCGCCCTTGGCGACGTCGATATAGGATAAAATCTTTTGGTACTGCGCCGGTGTCGTTACCGGACCAACCTGGGTGTCGAGCTTGCCAGGATCGCCAAGCCTGGCGGTCCGCGCCATTGCTACCAGTTTCTCCACGAAGCGGTCGTGGATCGTATCCTGCAGCAGCAGGCGCGAGCCGGCGATGCAGGTCTGGCCTGTAGCCGCGAAGATACCCGATACCGCACCGCTCACCGCATCGTCGAGGTTGCAGTCGTCGAACACGATGTTGGGCGACTTGCCGCCGAGCTCCAAGGAGACCTTCTTGAAGGACTTGGCCGCGAGCTCGTTGACGCGCGCGCCGGTGACGGTGCCGCCGGTGAAGGCAACTTTGGCGACCCGCGGATGGGTCACCAGCGGTTCACCGACGACGGCGCCATAGCCGGTCACGACATTTATGACACCCGGCGGCAGCTCGGCCGGCTCAATCACCAGCTTCATGAATTCAAGCAGCGAAGCCGAGGTAAATTCCGAAGGTTTCAGAACAACGGTACAGCCCGCCGCCAGCGCGGGCGCCAGCTTCCAGCCCACCAGCATCAACGGTGAGTTCCACGGCGTGATGAAGGCGCACACGCCAACCGGTTCACGCAGGATATAGTTGAAATGGTCCGGCCGGTCGGCGGGCACGACGGCGCCTTGGATCTTATCTGCAAGCCCGCCGTAGTAGTAGAACCACTCCGGCAGATATTTGGTCTGCGCGTGCATCTCAGACATCAGCTTGCCATTGTCGCGCACCTCGATCTCGGCCAAATGCTGGGTGTGCTGCTCGATCAGCCCGGCTATGCGGCGCATGATTTTGCCCCGCGCGGTCGCCGTCATGGCCGGCCAAGGACCTGCCTCGAAGGCGCGCTGGGCCGCCTCGCAGGCGCGGTCGACATCGCTTTTGTCGCATTCGGGTATCGTGGCCCAGGCCTCGCCCGTATAGGGATCAAAGGTCTCAAACGACTTGCCGGAGGCGGCATCGCACCAGGCGCCATCGATAAAGGTTTGGTAGGCTCTGATTTTGCTGGGTCGATTTAGCATGGCGAAATTCTCCAAGGCCTGACGGCGGCGGACGGCTTGGCGCAAAGGCTAGTGCGCGGCGCCGACCCGTTCAAGCCGCAGGCTTAGCAGCCCGTCGGCGCCCACATTACGGCTCAGTAATGGTTTCCGCCCACATCCGGACATGAATGTCGGATCTGTTTCACCCCGCTGGCTGCGGCATTGGCTCGAATGCCGTACGTCGCCGCCATGGGTGCCAAATAGGTGGCAAATGGGCGGCAATTGGGCTGCCAACGCAGGTTGCCCATATTGCGCTGCCATCGCGGGCTACCCCTGCCGCGCTACCATGGGCCTCGCCGGATGAGGATAGAGCAATGCGCTCATCAGCCTTGCCATTGGCGCTCGTGCTGGCCGCTGTTCTGGCCAGTCCGGCGCCCGCGCAGCTTCCGTTCGGCACACCGCCATTGCCCGAATCCGGCGTGCGGCGCCAGTGCAACAAGGATTACGTGGCCTCGCTCGAGGCGCAGGCCAAAGCCGTTGCAAAAATGCGCACGGCTGGGCCTGAATTCGTGGGCGAAATTTGCAGTGTGATCGAGCAGGGAAGCGCCCTTTTCGGCGGTGAACTCCCCGATGGCATGCGCCGCCAGCTCAAAGACCTGCTCGGCTTCGACGTCGACCTTCGCTTCATCAAGACGCAGTGCCGGATTGGTCAAGGCAACCTCGACCGTGAGCTCACGACCCAGCTCGGCTTTCTCAAATCCGAGATTATCCGCTGCAACGACAGCATTTGAGCGCCCGCGTCGGCCCTTCTTGAGGCGGCGGCTTTTGCCGGTCGGGGCCGGGTGAACAACCGCCGCATCGTTGCCAGGGGGCGTTGCGAAGAAGGCTCGACCGCTTTGAACCTTCTGGCCTAGTCTGTCGTTGAGGTCCATTTACCGATGGGGAGAGGCGTCATGGCACGGGACATGGCGGCGATCGTTGTCGCACTGGCGGTCGTGATCGGCGTTTGGTCGCGCCAACCCGCCGCGGCGGAAGATGGCCAGGTCGATTTGCTGCTGGTGCTTGCCGCGGATATCTCGCGCAGCGTCGACGACAAGAAATTTCGTCTGCAACGCGACGGCTATGCGGCCGCCATCGTCGATCCGCGCGTCGTGCGCGCCATGCAGGCTGGTGCCTTCGGCCGTATCGCCATCTGCTACATGGAGTGGGCCAGCGATCAAGATCAAAGGGTGATCGTCGAATGGACGCGGGTGGGCAGCCCGGGCGAAGCCAAGGAGGTCGCCGACCGCATTCGCGACGCGCCACGATCGTTCATGGGACGAACCGCGATCGGCGCGGCCATTGATTTCAGCATGAATCTGTTGTCGCGCAGTCCGTTCGGGGCGCCGCGGCAGATCATCGATGTGTCCGGCGACGGCACCAACAATTCCGGACGCGACGTCACCTTGGCCCGCGACGCGGCCATCGAGCGCGGCGTCATTATCAATGGCCTCGTCATCCTCAGCGACATTCCCCTGCCGACCAATCCCATGCACACGCATCCACCAGGGGGACTGACGGCCTACTACGAGAACAACGTCATCGGTGGCCCCGGCGCCTTCGTCTTGGAGGCGCAAAGTTTTGAATCGTTCGGACAGCTTCTCATTCAAAAACTCATCAAGGAGATTGCTGCGCTGCCGCCCGTGCCGCCGGGCTAGCGCGCGCCAAGGCCTCAGGGAAACATGAGCGAGGCGGCGAAGCGACCGAGCGCGAAGGCACCGGCGGAGGCGGCGCAGGCAGAGGCAAAGCGCGCCAGGCTGTCGGCCAGCAGAAGCTGTGCGATGCCGCCATCGGCGTAGCGAGGATGCACCTTGTCGGGATCGGTAAGACCGAGGACGGCCAGCGCGAGGGCGGCAACGAGCCAGAACCACCAAGGCGCGTTGAGGAAGCCGGCGCTGGCGGTGGCGAGAATTGCAAGCTGCGTGAGCATAACAGCCTCCCACTTGATGAGCCCTGAGGGCGCGTGTCGCGCGAGTCGGAGGCCGCGGTAAAGCGGCCAACTTGCAACTGGGGAAACTGGTAGCAGCCGCCGTGCAAAAATGCGTTTTGCTTGGCACCGAGCGGCTACAGCGCGGCAAGGGACTTGGCCGCCCAGGCCGCCGCGCGGCGTCCCACGGCGTCGCCGACGCGGGCGTAACCGTCGCGCGCAAGCTGGGCAACGAGCTCTGCCTTCAAGCGCGAAATCAGCGCGGGCCCCTCGTAGACGAGCCCGGTGTAGAGTTGCAATAGCGTGGCGCCGGCTTCGATCTTGGCGACGGCGGCGGCCCCCGAATCGATCCCGCCAATACCGATCAGGGGAACGGCACCGCGGGCGAGCTGATGCACACGGGCGAGAGCGACCGTCGATCGATGGAACAACGGCCGACCAGACAGCCCACCCGGCTCGTCGCCCTGCCGCGCATCTGTCAGCCCCGTGCGCGCAAGCGTGGTATTGCCGACGGCGATGCCATCGAGGCCCCGCGCCACGATCACCTCCACGATGCCCGGCAAATCGGCTTCGGCGATGTCGGGTGCCAGCTTGACCACGATGGCTCGACGGGGCTTGCCGGCAGCGATGAGCTCCGCGCGCGCCGCGAGCACGCGTTGCAGAAGGCTGTCGAGCTGGGCCGGGGCTTGCAGATCGCGCAGGCCGGGTGTGTTGGGGGAGGAGACATTGACGGTGAGGTAGGCGGCAACCTCGCTGAAGGCGCGAATCCCGGCAACGTAGTCCAACGCCCGATCCACCGTATCGCGATTGGCGCCCACGTTGACGCCAATGATGCCGACCGAGGAGGTCGGCCTGGTCAAGCGCGCCAAGGCCGCGGCGTGTCCGGCGTTGTTGAAGCCCAGCCGGTTGATGATGGCTTTGTCGCCGCGCAGCCGAAAGATGCGGGGCCGTGGATTGCCGGCCTGCGGGCGCGGTGTGACCGTGCCGACCTCCGTGTGGCCGAAGCCCATGGCGAGAACGGCGTCGGCGACGCGGGCATCTTTGTCGAAGCCAGCGGCGAGGCCAAAGGGATTGGAAAAGCGCAATCCCCAAAGCTCAACCGCCAAGCGCGGATCATCGGGATCGGTGGCGCGCGGATAAAACCCGGCCTCCAGCGTCTTCAGCGTCAACTCGTGGGCCTGCTCGGGATCCAGCGCATGCAGCAAGGGTCGCGCGAGTTCGAATAGGGCGCCAAACATCTTTTTTCATGTCCTATTAGGGTCTTAAAGGTGTCGGCGATATGCGCGTATACACTTCGTCCAGCACAAAACGATCCTACGCGCAACTGCCCGATTACCAATTGCAAGTACGGCTCGATCCATGCTGACAATTGGGCTAACGGAGCCGAGAGCACGTCCTCCATGATTGGTCAATTTTCTTCAGGCACGGTGCCGCTCGGCCAGCTTTTCGCCAACCCGATTTCGATCGAGGCGCCCGGCTATCAGCGTTCCTTTGCCTGGACGGCAGAGGAGGCAGGTCAACTGTTTGCTGATATCAACCAAGCGCTTGCGGAAGAGACGGACTACTTTCTCAGTTTCATGCTGTTCATCGAGCGCAATCGCCCGCGCTCGCTGCTTCCGGCCTGGGCACGCGCCCGCAGCGAGCGGGTGCTCGAAATCGTTGATGGCTTTCAGCGATTGACCTCGCTAACCATTCTGTTTTGCACCTTGCGGGATCTCGATGCCGAACAGGGTCGGCCCACCAATGCGCGGCTCGCCACCGCGATTGGCGCGGATCTCAGACGGCGGCTGGCGCTGCGGCCGGTCGAGGCGGCGTTCTTCGAAAAATACGTGCAAGCGCCGGGCGCAACCCGAATCAAACCCACCGCCGCCAACCTGTCTCCCGCCGAGGTTCGCATCATTGCCGTGCGCGACCATTTTTTGGCCGAGCTCGGCGATATGGAAGCGGCAGACAGACCCTTCTTCGTCGACTTCCTGCTCGATCACTGCTGCGTGGCGTCGGTCATCACCAATGATATCGATCGCGCCCACCAGCTGTTCACCATCCTCAATGCCAGGGGTAAGCCCCTGGCGCGCAGAGATATTTTGAAAGCAACGCTTTTGGGCGGTGTGCCGAAGGAGGCTGCCAGCAGGGCGGCAGCGCTCTGGGCCGATCTGGATCAGCGCCTGGGCGACGAATTTGAGAACCTGTTTAGTCACGTGCGCAGCCTGTACGGGCGTGCCGGGGGGCACGTGATCGCAAGCGTCAAGGAAATTGCCGCACGCAACGGCGGCGCGCTACCGTTCCTGGAAGGGGTGTTGCGACCAGCCGCGAGCGTGTTCGACGAATTGCGGCGCGCCAGCCACAGCGGCTCCAGCCATTCCGCGGCAATCGTGTGCACGCTGAGTTACCTCAATCGCTTAAGATTTTCCGATTGGATTCCGCCGGCCCTGCTGTGGCGCCTAACCAGGAGTGAGGATGCCGCCGAACTCGCCTGGTTCTTGCGGGCACTGGACCGCCTGGCCCTCGGTATTCGCCTGCTTGGGCTCGGTGCCCACAAGCGCGCGAGCTGGTTCGGCGCGCTGACGGTGGCCATCCGCAATGGTGAGGACCTGAAGGCGGCCAACGCCGTGCTCAATTTTTCGCGCCAGGACGTGCGTACCATGCAGTACAATCTGCGCGACCTGCATGCCCGCGACGCGTCAACCGCCAAGCATCTACTGCTGCGACTGACCGATCATATGGCGGGCAACCCGCAATCGTTTTCGTTTCCCGACGACATGAGCGTCGAGCACGTGCTGCCGCGAAAATCCAACCCGAATAGCCAATGGCGGGGTTGGTTTGCCGACCCCAGCGAGCGCGAAATTTATACCGAGTCGCTAGGGAACCTGGTGCTGGTGACCAAAGCCCAGAACGACCGCGCCGGCAACCAAGACTTTGCGCGCAAGCTCGAGGTCTATTTCAAGACGGCGGCCGCGCCTCTGCCCGCCCTCAATGAACCGCTGCGCGGATTGGCGGAGTGGAAGGCTTCGCAAATCAAGGCGCGCGAGGCCGAGATGCTGCGGCTGATCGAAGGCTTGTGGCAGTTTGGCTTCAAGATCGGCGGCAGCGAGGCCGGCGAGCCGGCCAAGAACCCACCGCTGCACCGGCGCCGCGCCTCGGGATGAGCCGAAGGCAATAGCGCCTCGGCCGGGGCGGCGACGCCTCAATGTTTGCGCTTGCCAGCAAAGAAGGCCCGGATCGCCGCCTGGGGCTCGCCGGTGGTATAGGCGTTGGAAAGCGCATCGATGCCCGCATAGATGCCCTCCTCAATGGACACGCGCTCCCAACGGTTCATCAATGCCTTTTGGGCACGGATCGCCTGCGGTTTCGCTCGGCAAATGGCGCCGAGCCAGTCGGCGATCGCCGCGTCCAACCGATTGCCCGGCGCAACCTTCTGCAGGAAGCCCATGGCGGCGGCGTCGGCCGCCGAACAGAGGCTACCTGTCAACAACATCTCGCGGGTACGACCCCAGCCAATCAGGCCCGGCAACAGCGCGGCCTCGATCACGGAGGGGATGCCCATTTGCACTTCGGGCATGCCGAAATGCGCATGTTCGGCGGCCGCCCGCAAGTCGCAGCTGGCTGCAATCTCAAGGCCAGCGCCTAGGCAGTAGCCATTAATCTTCGCAAGCACCGGCACGGGGCAGTCGCGGATTGCCTTGCAGGCATCGTGCAGCCGCGTAATAAAAAGACGCGCACTGTCGGCGCACAGGCCGCCAAGCTCGTTGAGATCGGCGCCGCCGATGAAGGCCTTCTCGCCCGCGCCGGTAAGTACGACCGCACGCAACGCCGGTGCCTGCGCCAGACGCGTCATGGCAGCGGCGAGCTCGACGATGATGGGCGTCGAAAGACAGTTAAGCCGACCCTGATTGTCGATGCTAACGGTGGCAACGGCGCCGCCGTCGGGGCGATCTTCCACCTTCACTTGCACGCTTGTATCCGACATTCTCTGTCTCCGTTGTCGCTGCGAAGTCTGCCAGATCAGCCAATGCCGCTCCAGAACCGCGTCACCCCCGCCGGCGACATCATCGCCACACCGCATCGCGGCCTGCTGATGGGCAATCGCGGTGGCGCCTTTCATTTGCCTGACCGCACGCTGGGAAGCCGACGCTGGGCCTCTCGCCAGTGGATCGCCTGCGTGCTCGCGTTCAAGGATCGACACCGCCCCGCCATGATGCAGCCCCATCGTTACACGGAGCTGTTTTTTCTCGACGAGGCGACCGCCCTGGCGGCAGGCCATCGACCCTGCTTTGAGTGCCGGCGCCGCGATGCAGAGCAATTCGCCATGCTGTGGGCGCAGGCGCGCAACTGGCCGGCGCCGGCCCGCGCACCCGAAATGGACCTGGTCTTGCAGGCCGAACGCGTTGGCCGCCATGGACATAAAGTTACCTTTATGGCCCAACTTGGCTCGCTCCCGGTCGGCTCCTTCATTCGGCTCGCGAACGCACCCGAGGCGGTGGGTTATCTCGTTCAGGAGGATCGCCTTCTTGCCTGGTCGCCGGCCGGCTATGCGAACGCAACGCCGCTCAATCGGCGCCGGCAGGTTGAAGTGTTAACGCCGCGCTCCGTCGTTGCCGTACTTTTAGCCGGATATCGTCCCATGCTGCACCCTTCGGCCGTTGCGAGCTGAACATCGCGCTTGGGGAACGACTTGCATGACCCGCTCGACACTCAAAACCACCATGCGGCGTGTCTATGCGCTGCTTGGCCTGGTGCTGGCGATTTCGCTTTTTGCCAAGTTCGTCGATCACATTGCGCCGTTACGAGGATCCGGCCTCGAGGCGTTGCTGAAGGACGCCTACGAATTCCTACGCGACATGTCGCTTTTGATTGCCACCGGCGGGGTTGCCTATATCACCAACGTCTACCAAAGGCGATCTAGCTTTGTCGATGCGCTGAAGGAGGAATGGCGCGATATCATCGCGGCCAAATCGGCGCTGTTCTCCTATACCCAGCTTGAGAAGCCCACTGTCGAACTCTATCTTGCCACCTTCTGTAAGCTGTCCGAGACGATCGATAACATGCGCTCGGTCTATCAAAACGTCGGCGAGACCGGCGAGCTGGTGGGACTTTATCCTTACGCACCGCTGCACGACATGCGTCGCGCGCTGCAGACCCTCGACCCGCGCAAGAGCCCGCAAGCGCCCGACGCCGAGACGCGTGCCTTGGTGCGCGATGCAATCCTGCAATCGTTCTATGCCCTGCGCGAAAACTTCCTGGAGGAACTCGATCTCGAGGAGCCCGATCACCCGCTGCTCATTTCGGGCGGGCGCCGGGCCAAGGTATCAGGCTCAACGGGCAGCGCCCGCCGCCGGCAAGAACGGCAGCGGGCGCGTCAGGATCCCGCCAGCTCGTCGAACCCACGCATCGATCAGCTGCTGGCCGAACTCATACAGAAGGAAGAGCAGACGGCCAAACCCTGGCGACAGCCGGCCGCGAGCGCAGCGCTAGGATCGGCAAACGGCCGGGCATCCTGATGCAAGAGTTTAGCGGCCGGGCGAGGTGAAGATGGGCTCCTGGCGCATGGCCCGGCGCTTTTGTGGTGCCTCGAGGGCGGCGTGCGCGGCGTTGATGCGCCGTGCCATGGCGGCCAAGTAGTCGGCCACTTCTGGCGGCAGCACCACATTGGCGTAGCGATCGGGATGATAGGCCTTGGCCAGCGCCACATAGGCCTCCCGGATCTCATCTCTGGCAGCCCCGTGCGCAAGGCCGAGCACGGCATAAGGATCGAATTCGCCGTTCTCGCGCAGGCGCGCCTGCAACGCGGGCACCCTGGGAACGCCCAGCGGTTTGACGGCCGCAAGTTGCGCCTTGGCGATGTAGCGTTTTTCACCACCGTAGGGTTCGAACTCGATAAAGGCGGTGGCGCCGTTGAGGGCGTCGACCACGCTCTTGAGGACAGGCACCAGGAGCTTGCCTTTGATCAGCGTGCCGTCGAGCAAGTTGATCTCTACCGGCACCGCGCTCACCTCGGGTGCATTGTCGACCCTGTTGCGCTCAAACATGAGGCCCTCGTTTTGCCTGTGTCGTTTTGGAACGGCGGCGGCGCCCACCAGGGCGATGGAGCAAGAAAGAGGCCCGCCTCAAGGTTTGGAGGTGGCGCCGCGCCACCCAAGCCGTCGGGTGCTTCCACTATGACGCGATTTCATGCCGACGGGGACCGGCGGGTGGCCGGCAGCCGGCGGCGGCCGAAACGCCGCCTGTGCAGCCTTCGCCGACCGTCGCGCCGGCTGCCGTCCGCGATCGACCCTGTCCTGGCCCCCGATCCGCCCCGGTGGTGGCGCGCTGGCCCGCTTCGGCCGGCGCCCCTCAGCCTTGGCCTCTGCCGCCCGCGCTGGGCTGACGGGGCGCGCTGGCGGCAGCGCACAGAATGTGCTACCCGCGCCCCAAAGGTTGGTGCGCTGCAACATCCCGGGCCGTGCGCCTTCGGCCCGCGGGGCCAATCCGTTCCTTAAGGACCCCTCAATGGACATTCGCAATATCGCGATCATCGCCCACGTGGACCATGGCAAGACCACACTGGTCGATCATTTGCTGCGACAAGCGGGCGCCTTCCGCGAAAATCAGAAGGTGGAGGCGCAGGCCCTCGACAGCAACGATCTGGAACGCGAGCGCGGCATCACCATTCTTGCCAAGTGCACCTCCATCCTCTGGCAGGGCACGCGCATCAACATCGTCGACACGCCGGGCCATGCGGACTTCGGCGGCGAGGTGGAGCGCATCCTTAACATGGTTGACGGTGCCATCGTCCTGGTAGACGCCTCGGAAGGGCCCTTGCCGCAAACCAAGTTCGTGGTGTCAAAGGCGCTTAAGCAGGGTTTGCGTCCGATCGTTGCCATCAACAAGATCGACCGCCCCGACGAGCGGCACGACGCCGTGTTGAACGAGATTTTTGACTTGTTTGCCAACCTCGGTGCGACCGATCAGCAGCTTGATTTTCCCGTCTTGTACGGCTCCGGCCGCAACGGCTGGATGAGCCCGGATCCGGCCGGACCGCGCACGGGTTTGCGGCCGCTATTTGAGCTGATTGTTCGCCACGTGCCCGCCCCAGTGGTGGAGGATGGACCCTTCCGTATGCTCGCCACTACGCTCGAGGTCGACCCCTATCTGGGTCGCATCCTCACCGGCCGCATCAGCTCCGGTAGCATCCAAGCCAATCAGACCATCAAAGCGCTGCGCCGCGATGGCACGCTGTTCGAAACCGCGCGCATCACCAAGGTTTTGGCCTTTCGCGGCCTCGATCGCTCCGCCATCGACGTGGCGGAGGCCGGGGATATCGTGGCCATCGCCGGCGTGACCGAGGCAACGGTTGCCGATACCCTCTGCGATCTTGCAGTCGAGACGCCCCTGGCGGCACAGCCGATCGACCCGCCGACGCTGGCGATGATGTTCCGCATCAACGATGGGCCATTTGCGGGGCAGGAAGGCGACAAGGTGCAAAGCCGCGTCATTCGCGACCGCCTGCTCAAGGAGGCCGAGCGCAACGTTGCGATTCGCGTCATCGAGCAGCCAGGCAACAAAGATGCCTATGAAGTGGCCGGTCGCGGCGAACTCCAGCTCGGCATCCTAATCGAGACCATGCGCCGCGAGGGGTTTGAGCTCACCGTGTCGCGTCCTCAAGTCCTGCTGCACGCGGACGCGGTGACGGGGCAAAAACTTGAGCCGATCGAAGAGGTCATCATCGACGTCGACGACGAGCATTCCGGCATCGTCGTACAGAAGCTCTCTGAGCGCCGCGCCGATCTCGTGGAGATGCGGCCCTCCGGCGGCGGACGTCGGCGCCTGGTCTTCCAGGCGCCGACGCGTGGCCTGATCGGCTACCAGAGCGAACTGTTGACGGATACGCGGGGCACGGCCGTGATGAACCGCCTATTTTATGGGTACGCGCCGTTCAAGGGCGAGATCACGGGACGGCGCACCGGCGTACTGGTCGCCAACGCCGCCGGCGAGGCAACGGCCTACTCGCTCTACTATTTGCAGGAGCGCGGCGCGATGCTGATCGATCCCCAGACGCGCGTATACGAGGGCATGATCGTCGGCCAGCACACCCGCGACAACGATCTTATCGTCAACGTCATCCAAGGCAAGAAGCTCACCAACATTCGCGCCGCCGGCAAGGATGACGCGCTCAGCCTGACGCCCCCGCTCCGACTGACCTTGGAGCGGGCGCTGTCCTATATTCAGGACGACGAACTGGTGGAAGTGACGCCAAGGTCGATCCGCCTCAGGAAGCGCTGGCTCGACCCCAACGAGCGCAAGAAGCGCGAGCGGGCGCGCGAGGCCCAGCAGGAGGCCGTCTAGTTACTTCCCGGCGCAAAAATGACGGCGCCGTGCGGTGTGGGAGAATCACTCGGTGCCGAGAAAAGTGCAACATC
>Ga0070695_100002062_pt1 | contig 11493 bp, 9 predicted proteins | sample KBSK1252metaG_FD_65471 | JGI IMG/M metagenome (GOLD analysis project Ga0070695, IMG submission 65471) | Corn, switchgrass and miscanthus rhizosphere microbial communities from Kellogg Biological Station, Michigan, USA - KBS K1-25-2 metaG | ecosystem: Host-associated > Plants > Roots >...
CCGCGGGGGCGGGGAGATCGGCCGCCGGAGGCAGGTAGCGGACGTCCAGGCCAGGGAGCGCCTCGCCGCTCCCTCGCCCCGCGGCGAGAACCGTAACCGGCACGCCGCGGCCGAGAAGTGCACGTATTTCCCGGAAAACGAAGGTCTCCGTCAGCTCCGGGAACGTTCGCAGCACGTAAGTGATCCGCGACGGAGGCGGCAACCCTTCTCCTTCCTTGACACCCCCTCGGGCGTGACGGAATACTCTAGTGCCATCGAGCGGCAGGGAGCACGATGACCCCCAGTGCAGGATCTGTCCGCAAGGTTGTCCTCCTCAATCCCCCGGGGGACCGGCTCTACATCCGCGACCAGTTCTGCAGCCACGTCTCCAAGGGGACGTACTACTGGCAGCCGCTCGACCTCCTCATGATCTCGGGACGCCTCCACGCCGAGGGCTTCGAGCTCGCGGTGGTGGACGCCATCGCCGAGGACCTGGCCCCCGAGGAGGCCCACGCCCGCATCGAGGCCTTCCGGCCCGAAGCCATTCTCTTCCTCACCGGCAGCGACACCGTGGAGTCCGACCTGGCGTTCGTGGCCGAGGCCAAGCGCCGGGGGGTCGCCGTCGCCGTGGGGATCGGCGACGTGCTGCGCGAGATGGGGGACCGCCTGCTCATGGCGCACCCCGAGATCGACGCCTACATGACCGACTTCGTGACGCACGGACTGGGCGCCTACCTCCAGGGACGGACGGAGGAGGCGGTCAACCTCACCGTGCGCACCGACACCGGGCTCCTCAAGAACAAGGCCCCCCGGGGTGCCAAGTTCTTCACCCTGCCCACGCCGCGCTACACGCTCTTCCCCCTGGACCGCTACCGCCTGCCCTACAACCGCTACCACCCGTACGCCACGATCATCACCTCCACCTGGTGCCCCTTCGACTGCAGCTTCTGTCCCTTCTCCTCCACGCCCTACGTGGCGCGGGAGGTGGACGACGCGCTGCGCAACCTGGACGAGATCCACGCCATGGGGATCCGCCAGGTGCACATGGCCGACTGGACCTTCGCCGTGAACAAGAAGCAGGCGAAGGCCATCGTGCAGGGGATGCTCGACCGCAACTACGGCTTCACCTGGTCCTGCCTGTCGCGGGTGGACGTGGTGGACTTCGAGCTGCTGGCCATGATGAAGCGCGCCGGCTGCGACCTCATCGAGTTCGGGGTCGAGTCGGGAAGCCAGGAGATGCTCGACCGCTACTCCAAGCGCACCACGCTGGAGGAGATCCGCCGGGCCTTCGGCTGGTGCCGGCAGCTCGACCTGGACACGCTCGCCACCTTCGTGCTGGGCCTGCCTGGGGAGACCCGGGAGAGCCTGGACGCCACCCTCGCCCTGGCGCTGGAGATCGAGCCCACCTTCTGCTCCTTCAACGCCGCCAGCCCCCGCATGGGGACCGAGCTGCGGCACGAGATGGTGGAGACGGGGATCATCGAGGACCGTCTCGACGCCGTGCTCGACTCCTCCCGCTCGCTTCCCGTCTTCTCCACGGCCGAGCTGACCGCCGAGGAGGTGGCCAGCTTCCGCCAGCACGCCATCCGCCGCTTCTATCTCAGGCCCTCGTACCTGATGCGGCGGCTCCGGCGCGTGGGGTCGTGGGTGCAGCTGCAGAACTATCTCGGGAACGGGCTGTCCCTGGCCTGGCAGTCCATCCAGTCGGCGCGCGCCCGCCGGACGTAACACCCTGGGGCGTTCCCCCCTCCGCTTGCCGCTGGCCGCGGGCCTCGCCGCTTGCGCCCTCACCCTTTGCCTCGTCCGCTCCTGGCGCATCGACTTCCCGTACTCGATCGACTTCCAGGTGTACTGGCTGGCGGGGAAGCGCGTCGCGCACGGGGAGGGTGCCGCCCTCTACGCCGCCGGCGGCGGCCCCGCCCAGGGGACGCCGCAGGCGATGGCGGCGCACGAGTTCAAGAACGTCCCCGTGGTGGCGTGGGCCTTCGCTCCCTTCGCCAGCCTCCCCTACCTGGAGGCCAAGCGCGCCTTCTGGTGGCTCTCCCTGGTCTGCCTGGTCGCCGGCGGCGCCCTGGCGGGAGTGGGGCTGCTCCCGCGTGGCGCGGGCTCGGGCGCGGAGCGGGCGCTCACCGGCGCGGCGCTGGCCCTGGCCTGCGACCCCGCGCACGTGTCCCTCCGCCACGGCCAGACCACACCGCTCATCCTGCTGCTCCTGACCGGCGCCTGGGTGGCGGCGCGCCGGGCCGCCCCCCGGGCCGAGGGGGCGCTGCTGGCGCTGGCCGCGACGGTGAAGATCCCCGTGCTGGCCCTGGTCGCGCTCGCGAGCTTCCGCGCGCGATGGCGGACCCTGCTGGCCTTCGGCCTGGTGTCGGCCGCGGTCGTCTGCGCCTCCTTCCTGCTGTTCGGGCCGGCACTCCACGGCGCCTACCTCCGCGGCCTCGCCGAGCACGCGGGCACCGTGATGCCCGGTCACAACAACCAGTCGGTGGCGTCCGTGGCCCAGCGCCTGCTGTCCGACGCCCCCGTGAACGACTGGACGCCGCGGCTGCGGACGCCCCCGGTGCGGTGGGCGACGACGGCGACGACGCTCCTCCTCGGCCTCGCCTTCTGCTGGGGCCTGCTGGCGCGGCGCCGGAGCCCGCTCGACGACGGGCTCGACGGCGCGGGAGCGCTCTCCTTCGGCTTGCTCGCGCTCCCCGTGGCCTGGGACCACTACTTCCTGCTCCTGGTCCCGGCGGTCGTGGCCGTGGTGGCGGCCTTCGCCGCGCGCGGCCTGCTGTCCCGGCCGCTGGTCTCGACGGCGCTGTTCCTGGCCGTGCTCGCCATCTTCCTCCCCACCCCGGAGCGCCTGCTGCAGGTGGGGGAGAGCCTGGGGCCCGCCGCGGGACTCCTGCTGTCCCACCAGGCCATGGGGGCGTCGCTCCTGCTCCTCATGAGCGCCGCCGCGCGGCGCGTGCCGTGAGCGCGCTGGCGGAGCGGCTGCTCGCGGTCGCGGCCTGGAACGCCCTCCTGGCCCTGCTCGCCACCGGGGCTGCCGCCCCCGACGTCTCGCCGCCGCTGCGCATGCTGGCGGCGGGCCTGCTCGTGCTCGTGCTCCCCGGAACCGCCTTCCTGGGCGGCTTCCGGCGTGCCCTGGATCCTCCGCGCCTGGCCCTGGCGGCGGTGGGCCTGTCGAGTGTCGTGATGGGAGCGGGGCTCGTGGCCACGGCCCTGGGGGAGCAGGACCCCTCGCGCATGCGGCTCCTTTGCGTGGTCGCCTCCGTGGGGAGCGTGGCCCTGTTCGTGCTGGGAGTGCCCCGCCGTCCCGCGCGCGGGAGCCACGGGATCCTGTTCGCCTCCACGGCGGCGGCCGGCTTCGCCCTCGCGAGCACCGCCGCGCTGCACGTGCTCCCCCCCTTTCCCGAGACCGAGCGCGAGGTGCGGGGCACGGCCTGGGGTCTGGCCGCCACCGGCCGACCCTGGTTTCCCGGCGAGCGCGCGCGCCCGCTGGCCCTGGGACACCCGCTGCTGCTGCACGCGCTGGTGGCGGAGAGCCTGCTCGTGACCGGCGAGATCGGCGTCACGCAGAGCACTTACACCTCGGCCCGGGCCTCGGCTGCGGCGCGCGCGGCGGGGGTGCCGGTGGATCTCTTGGAGGTGCGGAGGGAGGACCACGCCACGTTCCTCTCCGAGCCGGCGCTCCTTCCCACCCGGGCCGTCTCCGCACTCCTCTTCGCCGGCACGCTGGCGCTGCTGTGCGAGCTGACGCGCCGCCTCACCGGCTCCCGCAGCGCGGGCCTGGCCGCCTCCGCGCTCTTCGCGCTGTCTCCGGAAGCGCTCCTCCACGCCGGGTCCGCGGGGCACGGCACGGCCGCCGCCTTCGCCATGCTCGCCACCGCGCTCCTCATGGAGGCGCCGCTGGGGCGGCGGCCGGAGCTCGGCTGGATCGCGGCCGGCGCCGCGCTGGGGGCGGTCCTGGACCAGGGGACCGCCGTGCTCGCCGCGGGGGCCGCGCTCCTCGCGGCCGGGCGCGCCGGCGCGGCCGCGGTGCGCGCTCCGGCACGTCGCCTGCGCGCGATGGGAGAGGCACTCGACCGGCGCGCGGCGGCGCTGCTGGTGGGATTCCTGCTGGGCACGGCCCTCTGGTGGATCTACGGGCTCTGGGTGGATGCGCCCGGGTTCCTCCGGACGCCGCTCTGGACGCCGCGCATCGGCGAGGGAAGGACGCTGGCCGCGGCCTGGGCCGCGTTCTCCGCCGCGACCGGCCACGGGCTCCTGCCCGTCTCCCTCGCCGCACTCGCCGTGTGGGCGGTCTTCCCGGGGGCGTCGGAGCCGCGGCGCACGCTCGCCGGCTGGGGCCTGCTCGCCGCCGGGGTGGGGGCGTTCCCGGCCGCCCTGCCCGCGCTGGTCCCGGCGGCGGTGGCCCTGGCCTGGACGGGCGATCCCCGACGCCCGCGCACCGGTGGGGAGCCCCTGCGCGCGGTGCCGCGACCGATCGCCTGGACGGCGGGCGCGCTGCTCCTGGCGAGCCTCGTCTTCGAGGCCACTGCACTCCTCCGTCTCGTGCAAGACTTCCGCGCGTGAGGCCGCGCCTTACGGTCCTCGTCCCCACGCGCGGTCGTCCCGACCTCGCAGGAGCCTGCGTCCGCGCCCTGCTCGCGCAGCGCCACCCCTCCTTCGAGATCGTGGTCTGCGACCAGTCGGCCGACGGCGAGACCGCGCGCGCGCTGCGCGAAGCCGACGACGGCTCGGGCCGGCTGCGGCGCATCCCGGTGGACGGTGTGGGGCGCAGCCGCGCCCTCAATGCCGGCCTCCCCCGGACCCGGGGAGACTGGATCGTCTTCACGGACGACGACTGCACGCCGGAGACGGGATGGCTCGCGGCCGTGGAGGCGGCCTGCGCCGAGGCCGGGTCCGGGGCGGCCGTGCTGGGACCGGTGCATCCGGGGCCGGTGTCGCCGGGGATGGCGATCCCTCCCGCCACGCTCGAGGACCCCGAGCCCGCGGACTACGCGGGACGCATCGACCGCGACCTCATCTACCCCAACGTGGCCGTGCCCCGCCGCGTCTTCGCGCAGCTCGGCGGCTTCGACGAGCGGATGAGCGTGGGCACGCCGCTTCCGGGGGGCGAGGACAACGACTTCGGCTACCGCCTGCTGCGCGCGGGCTTCCGCATCCTGTACCGCCCCGGGCCCGGCGTCGTGCACCACGCCTGGCGGACGCCCCAGGCCCGGGCCCGGCTCAAGCGCGACTATGGGGTGGGCCAGGGAGCCTTCTACGCCAAGCACCTGGCGCGCGCCGACGCCTGGATCGCCTGGCGCCTCGTCCGCGATCTCGTGCGCACGACCCGCGCCTCCGGTGGGGCCGCCCTGCGCGGGCGATTCGCGGAGGGCGCGGGGCACGCCCGCTTCCTGGGCGGGATCTTCGTGGGACTGGCCGGGATGAGCGGCCGCCTGCTGCGCGGCGTTCCCTCGGGGGAAGGCGCCGTCGCGGCCGCGATGCGCGGAGAGCCGTCGTGAGCGGCCGGGTGGCCGACGTGGAGATGGACGGCCTGGAGGCCCTGGTCCGGGAGAGCGCCGGGGCCGACCTCCTCTACGTGCTGCTCCGCGAGCGGGGCCGTCCCGTGGGCCGCCTGGTGCTGGAGCGCCCGCGCGCGCTCGACGGTGCCGAGCTCCGGCGTCTGGCCGAGGAGGCGACCGCCCCCGCCCGCGCCGCCGGGGAGGAGCAGGCGGCCGCGCTCCCCGCCGACCACCTGAGTGTCGTGGTCGCCACCCGCGACCGGCCGGAGTCGCTCTCGCGCACGCTGGCTGCGCTGCGCAGGCTCTCGCCTCCGCCCGGCGAGCTGCTCGTGGCCGACTCCGGCTCAAGGGATGCGGCGGCGGTGGCGGAGACCGCCCGCCGCCACGGCGCGCACTGCGTGCGCCTGGATCGCCCCGGACTCTCCCTGGCGCGCAACGCCGGCGCCGCGGCGGCGACAGGAGAGGCGATCGCGTTCCTCGACGACGACTGCCTGGCCGATCCCGGCTGGGTGGGGGCACTCTGCCGGGGCTTCGGGGACGGCGCGGTGGACGTGGTCACGGGGCAGCTCCTTCCCGCCGAGCTCGAGACCGACGCCCAGCTGCTGTTCCTCCGCTACGCCCACATGGATCGGCGCGGCTTCGTCCCAGCGCGCTTCTCGGCCGCCCATCCGCCCTCCAAGCACTGGCCGCTGGACGCCTGGCGCATGGGAAGCGGCGGCAACCTCGCGGTGCGGAAGCGTGCTTTCGCCCGCTTCGGCGGGTTCCGCGAGGACCTGGGCCTGGGCACCCCCGCGCGCGGCGGGGAGGACCTCTTCCTGCTCTGGCAAGCGGTCCGCTCCGGCTCCACCGTCGTCTACCGTCCGGACGCGCTGGCCTGGCACGCGCACCACCGCACGCGGGAGGCGCTGGAGAACGTGCTCTTCGGCTACGGCGTGGGCCACGCCGCCTATCTCCGGGTGGCGCGCGGCGCCGGGGCTCCCTCCGCCGCAGTCGCGCGCTACCGGGCGATGGTGCTGTGGGACCGCGGGAAGCGGTACGCGCGGGCCCTGCTCACGGGCGATGCCGCGGTGCGACGCCTGGTGGCGCGCGAGATCGCCGGGATGCGCTCCGGCGACGTCACGCCGCTCGACGCCAGGACGCCCTGAGCCCCAGGCGCCACGTGCGCGGCGTGCCCAGCGTCGTCACCGGCGTGCGGCCCGCCACCACGTCCGCGTCCAGGAGGTTCTCCCCTGCGGCGAAGGCAGCCCATCCGGCACGCAGCGGAGCCTCGATGGAGAGGTCGAGGACGCCGTAGCCGGGGAGCGGCAGCGCGTTGCGATCGTCCTCGAACGCCTCGCTGGCGGCACGGAATGCGAGCCACGCCGCGACGCGCGGTGCGCGGTAACCGACGCGCGCCGATCCCTGGACGCGGGAGACCTGCGGGATCTGCTTCCCAACCAGGGCTTCGTCCTCCGCCTCCACCACCTCGGGATCGGCGAGGAGCAGGCCCGCCCCGGCGGCGAAGCCCCGGGGAAGCTCGCCCTCGACGTCGACCTCCAGGCCGCGCGTGCGCGTGGCGCCCAGGTTCTCCCGCCGCCGCAGCGTTCCCTCGGGCCCGGTGGAGAGCGTGACGTTGGCGACCGGGTCGGTGAGGCGCAGCGAGAAGAGGTTCGCCGCGGCGCGGGCGCGGCTTCCCGTCCAGGTGAAGCCACCCTCGAGGCCGGTGAGACGCTCGGCGGTGAGGTCGGGGTTGGCAAGTGTGGTCACGTCCCCCACCCGGAACGTCCGGTACAGCTCGTTCAGGGTGGGAGCGCGGAAGCCGCGGTACGCGGAGAGACTGGCGGTCCACGCACCGGACCGCCACGCGAGCGCCAGGCGCGGGCTCCAGGCGTCGTCGCGACGTCCGCTGTTGCGCCAGGCATCTCCGCGCAGGCCGGCCTCCAGGCGCCAGCGCGTGCCCAGGGGGAAGCTGTCGTCGGCGGAGAGCGCCAGCAGCTCCTGGTCCCCTCCCGCCTCGACCTCCCGGGGCGTGGGTCCGGTGAGGATCGTCTCCACGCTCCGGCCGTTCACGCGCTGAGCTTCGAGACCGACGCCCACCGTGTGCGCACCGGCCTCGATCGCCGTGCGGAGCGATCCACCGTAGGCGTCCGCCGGCACGTGCTGGTCCCGCACCAGCGTCTCCTCGGTCCTGTCCTGGGAGATTGCCGTGAAGGTCTGGTGGTACCGGTACGTCCCGCCCCAGGCGCGCGCCTGCAGGGCCAGGCGCGGGCCCGAGCGGTCGTAGCCGGCCGCCAGGTCGCGGATCTCGCTGTCGTTGACCTGCAAGGGCGTCCCGTTCCCCCGCGTCTCGTCGTACGTGGAGGCGCGCAGGAACGCGCCCCCGTGCCGGTACTGGCCCCGCACCGCTCGGCGGCGCACCCCCGCCTCCGTGTCCACGGGACCGCGCTCGTCCGGCGCCACCGGGACGTATCCGTCCACGTCGGCGGCCTCGACGGCGAGGGTCGCCATCCCCCCGGCGATGCCCGCGTCCCCCGCCAGGCCCAATCCCTCCATCCCCAGGCCTCCGCCCTGGACCTCGAGGCCGAGCCCCGCCTCCTGCGGCACGCGGGGGAACAGGCGCACCGCCCCACCCATGGCGCCGCTCCCGAAGAGGTCCGAGGCTCCGGCCCGTACCACCTCCACGCGCGCGATCTCGGTCTGGGGCACGCGCCCCCAGGCCACCCAGCCGCCGAAGGGGTCGTTGAGCGGGACCCCGTCCTCGAGCACGGCGCTGCGGCTGGCCCCGGAGGGGCCGATGCCGCGCAGAGAGACGCCCTGGGTGGTGGGGTTGGCGGTGCGGCTCCCCGTGCGCCGGAAGAGCGTGAACCCGGGGACCTGCCGGAGCGCGTCGTCCAGGGTGGGCGCGGCCGAGCTGGCGAGGTCCTCGGCCGTCACCACCCGCGCGCTGCGCGCCGCGCTGACCTGGACCACCTCTTCGAGCAGGAACCAGCCGACGAGCGCGGGCCCGAACAGCATCAGGGGTTGCGGATCTCGCAGCGGACCGGGAGCAGAGGGCCGCGGCTCCCGGGGCGCGCGCCATGGCGGGCCGCCGTCCGCTCCCCCAGCGCCTCCACGTCCAGCACGAAGGCATCCGCCGTGGCGCGGTCGCGCAGGGGGATCATCACCTCCCCCACGGCGGCCAGGACCTGCAGGAGCTGGAAGGCCTCGTCCCGCTCCATCCCCGCGTGTCGGCGCACGAGCTTGACCAGCGCCACCGGGTCGGCGACCCGCCGCTCGATCCAGCCCACCACCCGCACCTCGATCACGCTTCCCCCCGGCGCATCGGCACCGATCGTACCCCTCCCGGGAGGGTGTCGGCGCCGGCGCTCCCCGCCTCGTGGTACTCGGCGTCCTGGTTCACCCCCCAGACGTCGTAGATCTCCCGCCCGGCCACGATGTTCTCCACGGTGAGCATGGCCGTCATCATGGCGTGGTCCTGGTTGTTGTACTTGTGCATGCCGTTCCGCCCCACCAGGTGCAGCCGCGGGTAGCCGGCGGTGAGCGCGCTCCGGATCGCCTGCACGCGCGCCGCGTAGCCCTCGTCGTACACGGGGTAGGCCTTCTGCTGGCGCAGCACCACGCCCTCCAGGAGGTCCCCCGGCTCCGCCAGACCGAGCTTCTCCAGCTCGCGCCGGGCCAGGTCCACGAGCACCGGATCGGGCGAGCTCCACAGCCCATCCCCCTCGAAGCAGAAGTACTCGAGCCCGTAGCAGGTGGTGGCGGGGTCGGGGATCATCTCCGGGGACCACGACTTGAAGTTCTGCACGCGGCCCACCTTCACCCCCGGGTCGTGGATGTAGATCCAGTTGTCGGAGAAGCGGTCCCTCTCCTTGAGGATGAGGGCCACGGTGATGAAGTCGCGGTAGCGCAGGCGCTCGGCGGCCTCGCGCGCTTCCGGGGGAACGGCGGGCCGCAGCTCCAGCACGACCTCCCGGAGCGGCGCCGAGGAGATCACGTGCTCCGCCTCCACCGTGAAGGGGGTCCCGTCGGCGCGCCGGCCCGCGACCTCCCAGGCGCCGTCCTCCCGCGCCGTGAGGCCGGTCACCGTGTGTCCGAGGAGCACCTGTCCGCCCTGCTCCCGCGTCTTCCGCGCCGCCGCCTGCCACATCATCCCCGGTCCCAGACGGGGGTAGCGGAAGCTGTCGATCAGGGTCTTGATCACGTTCTCCCGGCCCTTGGGCTTGGGGAGGAGGCCGTGCACGACGGCGCTCCACAGCGACAGGCCCTTGATGCGCTGCGCCGCCCAGTCGGCCGAGATCTCCGAGCAGGGGATCCCCCACACCTTCTCGGTGTAGGTCTTGAAAAAGATCTCGTACAGCCGGCGGCCGAACTGATGGACGACCCAGTCCTCCAGGCTGCGGGTGTGCGCGCCCCGGGAGAGGCGGGCGCGCGCGAAGGAGAGGACGCAGCGCATCGCTTCCAGCGGCCCCAGCTTGGCCAGCGCCTCCATCGGCTTCAGGGGGTAATCGAAGAACTTGCCTTGATAGTAGATCCGCGAGGACCGGGGCCGCTGCAGGAGGTCGTCGGGGAGGAGCTCGGTCCAGAGGTCCTCCACCGCCTTGGCCTTGGAGAAGAAGCGGTGGCCGCCGATGTCGAAATGGTAACCGCGGTGCTGCAAGGTCTTGGACAGCCCGCCCACGTGCACGGGGTCGCTCTCGAGCACGACCACGGGGACGCCGCGCTTGGACAGCAGATAGGATGCGGTGAGGCCGGCGGGCCCCGCTCCCAGAACGGCGACGCGGGTCTTCATCCGACCTAGTTTAGGTCGCCTGTCCAGTAAGATGCTCGCGATGCGCGGCACGGTCGTGTTCATGTACCACTGGGTGGACGCCTTCCTCGGGGATCGGCTGCGCCTGTACGGGGTCACGCCGGAGAGCTTCGCCGCGCAGATGGATGCCCTGGCGCGCGCCGGGCGCCGCTGCCTGAGCCTCCTCGAGCTGGACGCGCATCTGCGCGCGGGGACGGAGCCACCGCCGGACTGCTTCGTCGTCACCTTCGACGACGCCTACGAGGACCTCGACACCACGGTGGCGCCGGTGCTGGACCGCCACGGCTTCACCGCCACCGTGTTCGTGGTCACCGACTGCGCGGGAGGGGTCAACAGCTGGGACCTGAAGCACGGCGACCCGCCGCGACGGCTCCTGGGCTTCGAGGCCATGCGCCGGCTGGATGGGAAGACCTATCGCTTCGAGGCCCACTCCTGCTCCCACCCCATGCTGCCGCGCATCCCCGCCGACCGCGCCCGTCGCGAGATCGTGGACTGCAAGCGCCGGCTGGAGGACGAGCTGTCGCGCGAGGTGCCGGTCTTCAGCTACCCGCACGGGGAATACTCGCCGCGCGAGGAGGCCCTGGTGCAGGAGGCGGGATACCGGTGTGCGGTCACGGACGACCGGGGCTTGAACCGTGCCGGGGTGCCGCCGCTGCGCGTCAAGCGCGTCATGGTGACGAGCGAGGACGGACCGCTGGGCTTCGCCTTCAAGGCGCGCACCGGGCACGACCTCCGCTCGGCGGCCCGGCAGCTCCTGGGGACGCCGCGGAACCCGGGGTACGGGCTGCACCCCGAACGTCCCGCATGACGGAGGCCCCGGCGCTCGCGCTTTCCGTCGTCGTCTGCACATACCAGCGCCTGCAGGGCCTGCGCGACAGCCTCCCCGCCGTCCTCGGGCAGGACCCGGTGCCGGGCGGGAGCGAGACCATCGTGGTGGTGGACGGCTCCACCGACGGCACCGCGGAGTGGCTCGGCACCCTCCACCATCCCGGGCTGCGCAGCATCGTCCAGGAGAACCGGGGCCTGGCCGCCGCCCGCAACCGCGGCGCGGCCGAGGCGCGGGGCCGCGCCGTCCTCTTCCTGGATGACGACGTGCATCCCTCCCCCGGCCTCGCCCGCGCGCACGCCGCGCGCCAGGGAGGAGAGGGTGCGGTGGTGCTGGGGCCGCTCCCGCTGCTGCGCCGAGGCCCCGTCTCGTTCCTCGCCGAGGGAGTGGACCGGTGGGCCGAG
>Ga0070695_100002068_pt1 | contig 11489 bp, 11 predicted proteins | sample KBSK1252metaG_FD_65471 | JGI IMG/M metagenome (GOLD analysis project Ga0070695, IMG submission 65471) | Corn, switchgrass and miscanthus rhizosphere microbial communities from Kellogg Biological Station, Michigan, USA - KBS K1-25-2 metaG | ecosystem: Host-associated > Plants > Roots >...
ACGGCCGTCGATGTTGCCCGCGAAGCCGCGCCGGAAGCGCCGGTGATCCTGTGGCCGGACAATTGGCCGGCACCGGAACTCGTTGCCTGGACGCTGGCCCATATGCTGGCGGAGACGCTGCCCGCCCGCGGCGCACACCGCGAAACCCCCGCCGGGGAAAAGTAGGGAGAATGGTGGGCGCGACAGGGATTGAACCTGTGACCCCCGCGATGTCAACACGGTGCTCTACCGCTGAGCTACGCGCCCGGCAGCCGTTCGAAGCGGCCGCAAAGAGGGCGGTCTTATCGCTTGCGCCAGAAGGGATTGCAAGGCCCCGAGGACAAGGCGCCGCGCCGCATTTAGGGCCTCTTGCAACCGGCAAAACGAAAGCGGCGGCCTCGCTGAGGCCGCCGCCCGGAATCGTTGGCGTATCGACGCCGGATTAGTAGCAGCGCGTGCCGACGTAGTAGCGCTGCCAGCCGTACCAACGGTCGTAGTACCAGCGGTAATAGTTGTAGCAGTTGCTGTAATAGTAACCGTGGCGGGTTTCCGCGAGCGCGCCCTTCGGGGCGCCCTGCGTCATTTCCGCCGGACGCACGGCTTCGCCGGGCGCCTCGAAGCTGAACTGGCCGCGGGCGGGCGCGGTCTGCGCCTGCGCGACGCCAGCGGCGCACGCGATGGCAAGCACGGCGAGGCTCGCAATCAGTTTCCTCATGGACCTGTCCTTTTCCTCAGGGAACGGGATGACACCCGCATCTTGGCGACCGGGAACGAGAAGTTCCCTCGGCACCTTTACGTACCCTGACACAAATCCGTGACCGGAGACAGTGATGACGATCACACCTCCACGGGCCCCCACGGTCATGCGGCACCGCACAATGCCCGGTGGCACCGAGCCGCGGCATCAGGGATCGCGCCACGCGCGCTGCCGATGCGGATCGCGTTTGACTCGGAATCGCGCATGAATCAGTATTTCCGCGACGCCTGGGCGGGCGACGACACGGGCGATGATCATTATCCAGGGAGGAGTCTTATGATGCGTTTTGCCGGCGTGATTGCCGCGGCACTGATCGGTCTTGGAACGTCGGTCGCAGCCGCCGAACCGATCAAGATCAAGTTCTCGCACGTCGTCGCCGATTCGACGCCCAAGGGCCAGGGTGCCCTCATGTTCAAGGCCGAAGTGGAGAAGCGCCTCGCCGGCAAGGTCGTGGTCGAGGTCTATCCCAACTCGAGCCTGTTCGGCGACGCCAAGGAGATGGAGGCGCTGGCGCTCGGCGACGTCCAGATGATCGCGCCGTCGCTCTCCAAGTTCGACCGCTACACCAAGAAACTGCAGGTGTTCGACCTGCCGTTCCTGTTCGACGACATCGCCGCGATCGACCGCTTCCAGAAGAGCAAGGTCGGCCGCGAGCTGCTCGATGCGGTCAAGGCCAAGGGCTACAAAGGCCTCGCCTATTGGCACAACGGCATGAAGCAGCTCTCGGCCAACAAGCCGCTGCGCGTGCCCGCAGACGCCAAAGGCGTCAAATTCCGCATCCAGCCCTCCGACGTGCTGCTGGCACAGTTCCAGGCGCTCGGCGCGAACCCCCAGAAGATGGCGTTTGCGGAAGTCTACCAGGCCCTCCAGACCGGCACGGTGGACGGCCAAGAAAACACCTGGTCGAACATCTATTCGCAGAAGTTCTTCGAGGTGCAGAAGTACATCACCGAATCGAATCACGGCGTCATCGACTACATGATCGTGACCAACACCAAGTTCTGGGAGGGACTGCCGGCCGACATCCGCACCGAGCTCGAGAAGATCATGGCCGAGGTCACCGATCACGTGAACAAGACGGCGGGCGAGATCAACGAGCGCGACAAGCAGCGTATCGTCGCCGCCAAGACGAGCGAGATCATCACGCTCGGCAAGGAACAGCAGGCCCAGTGGCGCAAGGCGATGGAGCCGGTCTACAAGAAGTTCGAGCCTGGGATCGGCGCGGATCTGATCAAGGCCGCGCTCGCGTCGAACAGCACAAACTGACCCATGCAAAGCCCGGTCCGCTAGGCGCCGGGATCATGCTCAAGCGTTGGCTCGAAAGGATTGAGGAGGGCTTCATCGCCCTCCTTCTCGCCGCCATGACCCTGCTCACCTTCGTGCAGGTCGTGCTCCGCTACGTGTTCAATTCGGGCCTGGTCTGGGCGCTCGAGGCGACGACATACCTGTTCGCGTGGATGGTGCTGGTTGGCGCCTCCTACGTCCTCAGGGTGGGCGGCCACATCGGGGTCGACACGTTCGTCAAGACCTTGCCGACGCGCGGCCAGCGGGCCGTCGGAATCGCGGCGGCGCTGCTTTGCCTCCTCTACGCGGCGCTGCTCTTGAAGGGCGGCTACGACTACGTCGCGCGCCTGCACATCATGGGCGTCGAAGCCGAGGATATCCCGGTCGAGCGCTGGATCCTGATGTTGTGCCTGCCGCTCGGTTTCGGGTTGCTCTTTCTCAGGCTGGCACAGGCGGCCTGGCGCATCTTGCGCGGAGTCGACCAAGGCTTTCGCGTCGGCGATGAAGCGAGCGTCGTCATCGCCGAACATGAGGCCGAAGCCGCCGCGCGCGGAGATGCGCGGGCGCCGCGCCCATGACGACCGCGTTCCTCTTCGTCGTTCTCTTCGTCTTTCTCTTCATGGGCATGCCGATCGCGATTGCGCTCGGTCTATCCAGCATTCTCACGATCATCCTGTTCGCGTCCGACTCGCTCGCCTCGTTGGCGCTGAAGTTCTTCACGACGATGGAGCAGTTCACGCTGCTCGCCATTCCGTTCTTCATCCTCTCGGGATCGTTCCTGACCACGGGCGGCGTCGCCAAACGCCTCGTCGATCTCGGCGTCGCGCTGATCGGCCACGTGCGCGGCGGCCTCGCCATGGCCGGCGTACTGGCCTGCATGTTCTTCGCCGCCGTCTCCGGCTCGTCGCCGGCGACGGTGGTCGCGGTGGGCTCAATCGTCATCGCCGGCATGGTGCGCACCGGCTATTCAAAGGAATTCGCCGCCGGCGTCATCTGCAATGCCGGCACGCTCGGCATCCTGATTCCGCCCTCCATCCCGATGGTCGTCTACGCCGCTGCGACCGAGACCTCCGTCGGCCGCCTCTTCATGGCCGGTTTTCTGCCCGGCCTGCTGCTCGGCGTCATGCTGATGGTCGCCATCTACGTCATCGCGCGCCGGCGCAACCTGCCGCGCCAGGAGTGGCGTGGCTTCCGCCACCTCGTTTGCGCCGCAGCCAAGTCGTTCTGGGGCCTCGGCCTCATCGCAGTCATCCTCGGCGGCATCTACGGCGGGGCTTTTACGCCCACCGAAGCGGCCGCGGTGGCCGCCATCTATGCGCTCGTCGTCGCGGTCGTGTTTTATCGCGATCTCAAGATCTGGCAGGTGCCCGACGTTCTGGTCAGCTCCGGCAAGGTGTCGGTGATGCTGATGTTCATCATCGCCAACGCCATGCTGTTCGCGCATGTCCTGACCACGTTGCGCATTCCGCAGGAGATCAGCGAATTGATCCTGGCCGCGGACATGCCGGTGTGGCTGTTCCTGTTGGTGGTCAACATCATTCTCATCATCGCCGGGGACTTCATGGAGCCCTCGGCGATCATCCTCATCTTGGCGCCGATCTTCTTCCCGATCGCAACGCGGCTCGGCATCGATCCGATCCATTTCGGGGTCATGATCGTCGTCAACATGGAGATCGGGATGGTGACACCGCCGGTCGGACTCAATCTTTTCGTGACCGCCGGGATCACCGATATGACCGCTTGGAACGTACTTAAAGCCGCCCTACCCTGGGTCACGCTGCTGTGCATCTTCCTTGTCATCATCACTTACGTTCCAATCGTATCGACGCTTTTGCCGGATGCGGTGTTCGGCCCCCTCAAGCATTGAGCCGATATTCCGCCGCATAGGCCCATTCCCGCGGGCGCACTGCTTTGACCGGCGCCCCGCGCGATACCAATATTAACTACAGCCGTTCGCTCGGCCGGGTTCGAGAAGGTCCCCCGTTTGTCCCCCAAAGACGCACCGCCAGCCCCGCTCGCCGAGCGCGAGGTAAAGACGATCATCGCCGGCGTGCTGCTGAGCGTGTTCTTGGCGGCGCTCGACCAGACGATCGTGGCGACGGCTCTCCCCACCATCGCCGCCGAGTTCAAGGGCGTCGACCATCTCTCGTGGGTGGTCTCGGGCTATCTCCTCGCCGCCACGGTCTCGACGCCGATCTACGGCAAGCTCGGCGATCTCTACGGGCGCCGCACGCTCCTCACCATCGCGATCTCGATCTTCGTCGCCGCCTCGGTGCTCTCGGCGCTCGCCCAGGACATGGGCCAGCTCATCGCCGCGCGCGCCCTCCAGGGCCTCGGCGCCGGCGGCCTGATGACGCTCTCGCAGGCGATCATCGGCGAGGTCGTGGCGCCGCGCGAACGCGGCAAGTACCAGGCCTATTTCGCCGCCGTCTTCGCGAGTTCGAGCGTCGGGGGCCCGATCGTGGGCGGCCTCTTCGTCGACTATCTTTCCTGGCGCTGGGTGTTCTGGATCAACCTGCCGCTCGGGCTCGCGGCGCTGACGCTCTGCCGCTACGCGCTGCGCCATCTGCCGGTTCACCGACACCCGGCGCGCATCGATTATCTCGGCGCGGCGTTCCTCACCTTCGGCGTCGGCGCGCTGATGCTGGTGCTCGCCTGGGGCGGAAATCTGTTCTCCTGGGCCTCGCCCGAGATCATCAGCCTCGCCGCCGCCGCGCTGTTGTCGCTCGGACTCTTCGCCTGGTGGGAGCGGAAGACGCCCGAGCCCCTGTTGCCGCTGCACCTCTTCGCCAATCCGGTGTTCCGCTCGGCCGGCGGCATCATCTTCTTCGCCGCGATGTCGATGATGGGATCGATCGCATTCCTGCCGCTTTATCTCCAGATCGCCGCCGGCGCCTCGGCGAGCGGCGCCGGACTGCTGCTCATTCCGATGACGCTCGGCATCGTGGTCGGCTCCACGATCAGCGGGCGCGTGATGATGCGCACCGGGCGCTACAAATTCCTGCCGATGGTCGGCATGGCGCTCGCGACGGCGGGCTACGGCATCTTCGCGCTCACCGCCGCGAACTACGTCGAGGCCCTCCACGTGGGCGTCATGGCCGCGATCGGCACCGGCATTGGCATGTGCTTCCCGGTGGTGACGATCTCGGTGCAGAACGCGGTGCCGGTGCGCAATCTCGGCATCGCCACCTCGGCAAACGGGCTTGCGCGCGCGCTCGGCGGCTCCATCGGCGTCGCGGTCGTCGGCGCGGTGGTCGCGGGGGCGCTGGCTTACACCGCGGCCACCATCGCGGCGATCTCGGCTCAGATCCGGCTGCAGCCGGGCGAGACGCTCACCTTGGCCAAGCTCACCGCCGAAGCGCGCGCCCGCATCCTGCTCGAAACGAGCCCGGCCTATTCGACGATGTTCCTCGCCTGCGCGATCATGACCCTGCTCGCCTTCGCGGCGGCGCTGCTGATGAAGGAGCTGCCGCTCCGGACCCACGCCCATGCGAGCGCGGCGGCCGGAGAGTAAGCGACGCCGCGTCAGCCGGGCGCTGAGCCGCGCTTTGATTACCGAAGATCCGCGCTAGGCGCCGATCTTCGCCTTGAGTTTCTTGAGCTCCTCGGCCGCGCGCGCGCGATCCTCGAGGCCCTTCACGCGATCCGGCGCCGTCTTCGGCGGCGTCAGCGGCTGGGGCAGCGACTCGTAGGAATACATCGCGCGTTTTTCCTCGTCCTTGGTCGGCGCGCGGTCGAGCGTGAGGTCGCGCTCGTTGACGCCGTCGGGGCGCACGACGCGGTCGCCCTTGGTCTCGAGATCGAACCACCATTTCTTGACCGGGTTGCGCTTGCCGTAGCCGAGCTTGTCGTCGAGCCAGATCAGCATCCGGTGCGTCCACTTCCACTTGATCGCCATCCACATGGCGACGCGGTGGTGCATCAGCCCTTCCTTGTTCCACGGGCACATCTTCATGCAGCGCCCGCAGGCCGAACCCTTCAAATTGGTGACCCGGTATTTCGTGCATTTCTCGACGTCCGGCTTCCAGATCTCGTAGTCGTTGTAGAGCACCTTGGGGCCGTAGGGGATCGCTTGCGCCGGGCACTCGCGCGCGCATTTCCGGCACTTGTCGCAGAAGGCCTGGAGGTTGAAGTCGATCGGCCTGTCGCATTCGAGCGGCAAGTCGGTCGTGATCACCGCCGTCTTGTGGCGCGGGCCGAGGAACGGATTGAGGATCACCTCGCCGATGCGCGAGAGCTCGCCGAGGCCCGCCAGCATCATCAGCGGCACCTGCTGCACGTCGCCGTCGGCGTTGGAATGCGCCTGCGCCGCATAGCCGAGCCGGCGGATGTAGTCGGCGACGATGCACGCGACCGACGAGCCCTTGAAATAGGCGCGATAACTCTGGCCGGCGCTGATCCAGTCGTCGCCCGAGCTTCCCTCCATCGTGTCGAAGCCCTGATCGATGACGATGACGATCGCGTATTTGTGCCGCGTCGCGATCGGGTTGCCCTTGATGTCGTGCGAGTACCAGGCCCAGTCGGGCATCTCGCAGATGCCGATCATGTCGGCGTCGAGGAAGTAGCACATCGACTTGATGTGCTTGGCGAGCTCGGCCGGATTGTTGGTGAGCGGCGCCTTCTCGGGCGCGGGCTCGCCCTTGTGCACGGGGATCTGCTTCCAATGCAGGTGCCCGATCGCGGCGTTGAAGGGCTGCTTGGTCGTGAAGCGGCGGATCTCGCGCTCGGCCGTCGGCCCGAAATCGCCCTTGAACGCGCGCACGAAGCCGTCGGCGCGCTTCGGCACCGGCTTCACGTTGGGGCCGATATAGGTCGTGGGCTTGTCGACCCGCTTGATCTTCTCCATCGGAAAGCGCCCCAAATGCATCGGTCGCTTCTTGTTCGAGAACAGCGGCAGCATGAAACGATCTCCACCGGATCCTGGCCGCGATGATATTATCACTTGATACTAATTGCAATCGCCCGCGCGGGAGCCGGAACAAGGCGCGGGCCGACGGACAGGAGGAATAACGGGCGCCGAGGGCGGGCGGCAAAGCGTTTCCCCGCCGGCCCGTCGCCCTGTCCCGTTGGTGACGCGCCGCTCACGCGGTTGTGGCTCGCGCGCGAGCGGAGAAGCAGGCAGAACAGCGCCGTGGGGCCGCGCGAAGACGCCCGCCAAGGGCGAGGACGAACCATCCGCCATGACACCTTGGACCGACCGCACCGGCGCGCTGTCGCCGATCCGGGCCGTGACCTTTGCGGCCTTGTTCATGCCGGGCACCTGGCTGATCGGGTCGCTGCTGGCGGGCGATCTCGGCCCGAGGCCCTTCACCGAGCTCGTGCACGAGAGCGGTCTCTGGACGATCCGGCTCCTCTTCCTCTCGCTGGCCGTGACGCCGCTGCGCCGGCTGTTGCGCTGGCCGGAGCTGATCTCCGTGCGGCGCATGATCGGCGTGGCGGCGCTCGCCTACGCGCTCCTGCACCTCGCGGCGTTCGCCGCGGATCAGATGTTCGATCTCGCGCGCGTTGCGGCCGAAATCGTGTTGCGCGTCTATCTCGCGGTGGGCGCGGTGGCGCTGCTGGCGCTGGTGCCGCTCGGCGTTACCTCGACCAACGGCATGATGAAGCGCCTGGGCGGGCGCCGCTGGCGGCACGTGCACCAAGCCGTCTACGCGATCGCGCTGCTCGGCACGGTGCATTTCTTCTGGCAGGCGAAATTGGATGCGTCGGAAGCGCTGGTCATGGGTGGCCTGCTGCTTTGGCTTTACGGCTACCGCGCGCTCGAGGCGCTGGCCGAGCGTCCGCCGCTGGGCCTCGCTCAAGCCGGCGCGCTCGCGATCGGCACCGGCCTCGTGACGGCTTTGGGCGAGGCCGTCTACTTCCAGCTCCGCTTCGGCGTCGACGCGGGACGGATTCTTCCCGCCAACGTCGCGTTCGAGGCCGGCTGGCGTCCGGCTTGGACCGTGCTCGCCATCTGTCTCGGCGTAGCACTCTTGGCCACGATCCGCATCGGCTTCGAGACGCGGCCGAAACCGGCGATGAATCTGGCTGTCAGCGCGGCGAGCGCGGCCCCGCGTTCCCCGACGCGCCCGCGATGAGTTTCCCGAGCAGGCGGCGCAGTTGCGCCACCTCGGCCGGCGTCAGCGAGGCCAAGATCCGGCGATAGCGCCCGGTCGCGGCCGGCTCGATCGCGCGATAGCGGCGGCGGCCTTCGGCGGTGAGTGCCAGCACCCAGCGGCGGCGGTCCTCCGCGGCGGCGGTGCGGCGCACGAGGCCGGCGCGGACCAATCTCTGCACGGCACGGCTGATCGCCATCTTGTCCATGCCCCAAAGCGCCGCCACCGCCATCGCCGCCATGCCGGGATGGCGCATCAGCGTCAGCATCACGCGCCACTCGGCCAGCGAAATGCCGTGCCGCGCCTCGATATCGTTGTAGAACGCGCGGCCGATGCGGTTGGAGACCACGTGGATGGCCGCCAGCACGTTGTCGGCCGGAACGTGCGCCTCTTCGCCGGGCGCGGGCCGTTCATCGTTAACCCGGGGGCGTTCGGCGCGCGGCACGGACATTGCTTTTCTTGGGTGACCAAGGGGCGTTTCGGCGACCTGCTTCCCGCCTTTAGCGCCCCCGTTCGATTGCGGCAAGGCGGCGCATACACCGTGCCCGGATGACAAGCCCATGCGATTGGGCTAGATCGTTTGACGATGAATATGGACACTTCTTTCGTTCCGGGCGCCGCCCGCCAGACGGCGCCCGTTTACGTGATCCACGCGCCGGCCGAGCAGACGGTGCCCTTCATCTTCTGCTCGCCGCACAGCGGCACCGAGTATGGCGAGGCGTTCCGCCGCGCCTCGAAGCTCGATTACACGACGCTCAGGAAATCCGAAGACAGCCACGTCGACGTTCTGTTCGGCGCGGCGCCGGACCTGGGCGCACCGCTGCTCTGCGCATTGTTCCCGCGCGCTTACGTCGATCCCAACCGCGAGCCGTTCGAGCTCGATCCGGCGATGTTCGAGGATCGGCTGCCGGATTACGTGAACACGGCCTCGCCGCGCGTCGCCGCCGGGCTCGGCACCATCGCCAAGGTCGTGTGCAACGGTGCCGAGATCTACCGCAAGAAGCTCCGCTTCGCCGAGGCGCTGACGCGCATCGACACCTATTACCGCCCCTATCACGCGGCGCTGATGCGGCTCGTCGAGGACACCAAGCGGCGTTTCGGCGTCGCCGTCGTCGTCGATTGCCACTCGATGCCCTCGGTGGGCGGCCCGATGGACCGCGACCCCGGCGCGCGCCGCGTCGATTTCGTGCTCGGCGATGCCTACGGCGCCGCCTGCCATCCGGCGCTGACGCTCGCCGCCGAGGCCAAGCTGCGGAGCTTCGGCTATGCCGTCCACCGCAACATGCCCTATGCCGGCGGCTACACGACGCGCCACTACGGCAGTCCCGGCGGCGGCCAGCATGCGCTGCAGATCGAGATCAACCGCGCGCTCTACATGGACGAGGACAGCTACGGCCGCCGTGCCGCGTTCGAGACCGTGAAGACGCATCTGACCGCGCTCGTCGCGCATTTGGCGACGCTGGACCTCAAGGAGCTGGCACGGTGAGCGCCGAGACGGCGTCGGCCAAGCCCGAAACGGCCGGGCCGCCGGCAAAGCAGGTCACGATCCGCCCCTCGCGCGAGGCCGACATGCCGGCCGTGCAGCGCATCTACGCGCACCACGTCATGCACGGCTTCGGCTCGTTCGAGGAGGAGCCGCCCGATCTCGCCGAACTGATGCGGCGCCGGTCCGAATATCTCTCCCGCCGCCTGCCCTATCTCGTCGCCGAGCTCGACGGACATATCGTCGGCTATGCCTATGCCGGGCCCTATCGCACGCGCTCGGCCTATCGCTTCACCGTCGAGAATTCGATCTATGTCGATCCGGCGGCGACGCGGCACGGCATCGGCCGCAAGCTTCTGGCCGAGCTCATCGCGCAATGCACGGCGCTCGGCTACCGGCAGATGATCGCCGTGATCGGCGACAGCGAGAACGCGGGCTCGATCAAGCTGCACGCGGCGTTGGGCTTCAAGCCCGCCGGCAATCTCCGCTCCGTCGGCCGCAAGAAAGGCCGCTGGCTCGACAGCGTGATGATGCAGCTTTCGCTCGGCGACGGCGACCGCACCGATCCGCCGAAGTCGAAGTAGATTCAGCCCGCCGCCGCTTTCGCCTTGCGCTCGGCCGGCCCCTGCCCGAACCCCACCGCGATGCGGTTCCAGGCGTTCATCAGCGCGACGGCGAAGGTCAAATCGACCAGCTCCTTGTCGGAGAATTCGGCCCGCGCGGCCTGATACGCATCGTCCGGCGCGTGTGTGACCGAGACATGCGTGAGCGACTCGGCCCAGGCCAGCGCCGCCCGCTCGCGCGCGCTGAAGAACGAAGCCTCGCGCCAGGCGGCAAGGCAATCGAGCCGCTGCTCGCTTTCGCACGCCTTGCGCAGATCGTTGGCGTGCAGGTCGCAGCAATAGGCACAGCCGTTGATCTGCGAGATGCGCAGGTAGACGAGATCGACCAGATTGCGGTCGAGGCCGCATTCGAGCATGTATTTGCTGACGCCGCGCATAGCGGCGACGGCGTCGGGGGCCACGGTCCAATAGGCAAGGCGCAGGCTCATGCGGAGTCCTCCATCTGTGGTCGGCTTTATTGACGAAATGGGAGGCCGGTTTGTGACACCGCCTTCTGGCCAGCCTGCGCCGCCGTTCGTAGATTCACGGTAGGCACTTCGCGCAGGATTGCATGGCCACGCTCGTCAACCGCTCGGGCCGTCCGGATTGGTCGATCGACCAGGACTGGCCCGGCTATGCCCGAGAGGAGCACGGCATTTGGCGCACTCTGTTCGCGCGCCAGGCCAAGCTGCTGCAGAAGCGCGCGGCGCCCGAGTTTCTCAACGGCGTGGCCCGCCTTGGCGTCGCCGCCGACGGCATTCCCGACTTCCGGCGCTTGAACGACGTGCTCGGCAAGGCGACCGGGTTCCAGATCGTGGCCGTGCCCGGGCTCGTGCCCGACGACATCTTCTTCGAGCACTTGGCGCACCGGCGCTTCCCCTCGACCTACTTCATCCGCAAGCCCGAGCAACTCGACTACATCGAGGAGCCGGACGTCTTCCACGACATCTTCGGCCACGTGCCGCTGCTCGTGAACCCGGTCTTCGCCGACTACATGGAGGCCTATGGCAAGGGCGGCCTCAAGGCTTTGAAGCAAGGCGCGCTCGAGAAACTCTCGCGGCTCTATTGGTACACGGTCGAGTTCGGCTTGATCGCACGGCCGGAGGGATTGCGCATCTACGGCTCGGGCATCGTCTCGTCGAAGGGAGAGTCGGAATACTGCCTCGACCACCCGGGCCCCAATCGCCTGGGCTTCGATCTGCTCCGCATCATGCGCACGCGCTATCGCATCGACGCGTTCCAGGAGACGTATTTCGTCATCGACAGCTTCGAGCAATTGTTCGAAGCGA
>Ga0070695_100002069_pt1 | contig 11489 bp, 10 predicted proteins | sample KBSK1252metaG_FD_65471 | JGI IMG/M metagenome (GOLD analysis project Ga0070695, IMG submission 65471) | Corn, switchgrass and miscanthus rhizosphere microbial communities from Kellogg Biological Station, Michigan, USA - KBS K1-25-2 metaG | ecosystem: Host-associated > Plants > Roots >...
CATGCGGGTCGTCGCCGCCAATTCCGCTCCGTGCCTGCGCTGCTATCATTGCCGCCGAGGGCAGGAAAATCTTTGCGAAGACTTGCTCTTTAACAACGGCGCTTATGCCGAATACATGCGTATCCCCGGTCGCATCGCGATGGAGAACATGCTGGAAGTGCCCCACTCCGTCGATGACGGCAGCGCGGCGCTGGTTGAACCTCTGGCTTGCGTGCTCCGAGGCATTCACGAGATGGAAGTCCGCGCGGGTGATACGGCAGTCGTAATTGGCTGCGGCCCGATTGGTTTAACCTTTGTTCGCATGCTTTCGCGTCGGGGTGTGCGCGTGATAGCCCTCGCGCGCCGATCGGCGCCTCTGGATGTCGCTCGCAGGCTAGGCGCAATCGCCACGATCAACGTAACGGAAACAACGGAGGTCGTCGCGGCGGTGAGGTCCTTGACCGATGACCGGCGCGGGCCGGATTCCGTCGTCGAAGCCGCCGGGAATCCTGCAACGTGGCAGCAAGCGCTGGCCATGGTCCGGCGTGGCGGCGTCGTGAATTTCTTCAGTGGTTTGCCGTCGGGGACGAACGTATCCATCGATCCGGCCGCCATTCACTACTCCGAGATTAAACTCATTTCGCCCTTTCATCACACTCCGCGGTTCATTCGCGAGGCCCTTGAAGCCATCCGCCGCGGCGACATCGTCGGGCATGATTTCGTGACGGAAGAGATTCGCTTGACCGACCTCCCGCAGGCCTTCGAGCGCATGAAGAGCCGCAGTGGCGAAATCAAGCTGGCCGTCCGGCCTTGATTTTCCTGAACGGATCAAAAGGTTTACTCGTTACTCCGTGCGACGCGCATTTTTTGCCCCCCGGCCGTTTCTACGGAACGAGGAATCTCTCTTAACATGCTACGCCCAGGTGAACTCGATATTGCCGCTCACGCTCCCGCGAACGCGTGCTCCCCGGCAGCGGCGCAGGAGTACACGCGCTGGCTCGCCACTCACCATTACGAAAATTTCAATGTCGTCTCCTGGCTGCTCCCGAAGGATCTGCACCGGCATTTCTACAATCTCTACGCCTATTGCCGCTGGGCCGATGATCTCGGCGACGAAATTCCGCAAAAAGAGCGCGCCCTCGAGCTTCTTGATTGGTGGGAGCGCGAACTCGATGCTTGTTACGATGGCCGGCCGTCTCATCCCGTCTTCGTCGCACTGCGCGAAACGATAATCGCGAAAAATATTCCCAAGCAGCCCTTTGCCGATTTGTTGAGAGCATTCCGCCAAGACCAAAACGTCAAACGCTATCCCACGTGGAATTCGATGATCGGCTATTGCGTCTATTCCGCAAATCCCGTCGGTCGCCTTGTCCTTTGTCTATGCGGCTATCGTGACGAAGAGCGCCAGGCCATGTCCGACGCTACTTGCACTGCTCTACAGCTCGCCAATTTCTGGCAGGACGTTTCGCGCGACCTCGAAAAGAGCCGCATTTATATCCCGCTCGACGTTGCCGCTGCTCACGGCCTCAGCGAATCCGACATCGTCGAACGCCGCTTCGATCATCGTTACGTCAATCTGATGAAAGACTTGCTCGCTCGCACGCGCCAACTATTTGCGCGAGGTGCTCCGCTCGCAAGGATGGTCAGCGGCCGCCTGAGCGTCGACCTCGAAATGTTCAGCCGTGGCGGCGTGGCCGTTCTCGATGCCATCGAAGCCATGGGCTATGACACATTGCATTCGCGTCCATCCATCAGCAAATCCAAACAAATTCGCCTGCTAGGCCGCGTCCTCTTGACGCATCTCGTTTCCCAGCCCAGGCAGCTGGAGTCCAGCGCCGGCAACTCCCCATTTTTAGGGGCGCAACATCCTGCATTCAAGCTGAGCCCATCTGTCCCCGACTCCTATGCCGCCTGCCACCAAATCGCCCGCGCCGCCCACAGCAATTTTTATTACGCGTTCTTTCTGCTACCCAAAGCGAAGCGCGACGCTTTAGCTGCCCTCTACGCCTTCATGCGCTTGGTCGATGATGTCGCCGACGAAGGCCATGATCTCTCTGCCAAGCAACGCGGCCTCGCTAAATGGCGCGCGGCCTTCGATGAAGCGGTCACGGGCAACTCGCAGGTTTTTGATGGCACGGCCGCAAAACCTTTGCCCTCGGAGCCCCTGCCTGGCGAAGCCGAGGTTTTACCCGCCCTAGTCGACACCATGCAGCGCTACAAAATGCCCGCGCGTTACCTCCACGATTTAATCAGCGGCGCCGAAATGGACTTAACCTTACGCACCTATCCGACCTTCGACCGCCTCCGCGAATACTGCTATCGCGTTGCCGGCACCGTCGGCCTTACGTGCACGCACGTCTTCGGCTTTCACGATCCGCGCGCCCTCGATCTGGCAGAAAAACTCGGCCTGGCTTTTCAGCTGACCAATATCCTCCGCGATGTCCACGACGACTACGCTCTCGGCCGCGTTTATCTTCCCGAAGAAGACCTCGCGCGGTACGGCGTTTCGACGTGGGATTTGGGCAAGAATGAAGGGTCTCTCGGCGTCCGCGAGCTTCTGCGCTTCGAAGCAGATCGCGCCTGGCAATGTTACGAAGAAGGTGCCGCGCTTTTCAGCCTCATCGACCCGGAAAGCCGCGGCGCGCTTTGGCTTTTGGTGCACACGTACAGCGCGCTGTTGGCGCGCATTGAGTCCCTCGATTTCGCCGTCTTTGGCGAACGCGTGCGGCTCTCGAAAGCGGAAAAAATGTTGTTCATCGCAAAGGCGCGCTTCGGCCGCCTCTCGGAAGAGAATATCCTTGAAAAGCGTGATCGTGATCGGCGGCGGGCTGGCGGGGCTGGCAGCCAGCGTCGCGCTGGCTGAAGCGGGCTGGCGCGTTCGTCTCTTTGAGCAGCGTCCTTTTCTCGGCGGACGCGCGGCTTCCTATGTCTTGCCCGATGGCGAGCACGTCGACAATTGCCAGCATGTCACTTTTGGCTGCTGCACCAACCTTGAAGACTTTTATCGCCGCGTCGGCTCCGCGGGCAAAATCAGATTTTTCGATCGCATGCTGCTCCTCGATCCCCAGGGCCGCCGTGGTGAAATGCATGCCGGCCTGCTGCCGGCTCCATTTCACATGACGGGCTCGTTCCTTACTTTTTCTCCGCTGGCTTTAAAAGACAAACTCGCCATCGCCCGCGCATTCTATTCGATTCTGCAAAGCGGCGGCCATCCCGCTGACGTCGATGAGCCCGGCGGCATCTCCATGCTGGAATGGCTTCGCCGCCGGAAACAAACACCCGCAGCCATCTCCCGCTTCTGGCGAGTGGTTCTTGTAAGCGCACTTTCGGAGGAACTGGATCGCATCGACGCCCGCTACGGAATCGACGTTTTCTGGAAAGCAGTGCTTTCGAACAAGACTGGCTACCGTATGGGCGTCCCTGCCGTTGCCCTCGGGGAACTTTACGACGGCTGCCGCGCTGCGATTGAACAAAAGGGCGGGGAAGTAGTATTTCGTTCGCCGCTCCGTGGTCTGCGCGTCGAGAGCGGCAAGCTGGTCGCGGTCCTCTTCGACGAAAGCCGCGAAGAATCCGCCGACGCGTACGTCGTCGCTCTTCCTCATCTCGCGCTCTCCGAACTTCTTCCCCAAAGCCTCAAGCAAACCGGCACCGCCCTTGGCAATCTCGACAAAATAGTCGACGCTCCCATCACCGGCGTGCATCTCTGGTTTGACCGCCAGGTTATGACCGAGCCTTTCATCAGTTTGCTCGATACCACTACGCAATGGATCTTCAACAAATCGGCCCTCTACGCAGGAGCGAACGGCGCGCGGCCCTCCACTGAAAAAGGCCAGTATCTGCAACTGGTCATCAGCGCTTCCTACGATCTCCTCCAAAAGCCGCGCCAGGAAATCATCGATCTCTGCCTCAAGGAGGTCCGCCACGCCCTACCCGCGGCCCGCGAAGCAAACCTCCTAAAAGCAACAGTCATCAAGGAAGCCGCGGCCACATTTTCACCGCGACCTGGAGTCGATCGCTGGCGTCCAACACAGCAAACGAACATTGCAGGTTTGTTCCTCGCCGGCGATTGGACGGCAACCGGCTGGCCCGCCACGATGGAAGGCGCGGTTCGCAGCGGCTATCTTGCTGCCGAAGCGGTCTTGCGAACGACGGGAACGCCAAAACAATTCCTTCAGCCCGATTTAAAGCCAGATGGTCTGGTTCCATTGTGGGTAAAGAAGTGAAGCAATCTGGCCGTTCGCTGCGTCCAATCAAGGGGAGTCGAACGGCTAGGCCTTTGAAGGTGTCAGGGATTTTCAGGGAGCTGCTCGAAGGCCCCGAGCTTGCGTTCCCCAGAGGTAAGCTCCTCGCAATGTTCGTCGAGCGCTGAATACGCCGCCGTGTTCCCTTGGCAGAACGAGTCGTACGCTTTCTTGGAATCCCAGAAGTCCAGAGTCACGTACGTTCGCATCCGAAACGGATCGCGCAGGAGGAGAGTTCGCTGGTAAGCAGGGTCACGAAGGAACAACTGGGCCCAATCCCCGGACGGTCCATATACGCTTTCAAACCGCTCTTCGAATCCCGGCTTGACATCGAACTCCCAGAGGACTAAAAACATAGATGTCCCATCTCCTGCTTGGACGTAGCCAATCCTGTTCTGATCCTCTGGGTAACGATTGCGCTGTGCGCCGAGTGTAACAATCCGGTCGGATACATACCACGGTTAGAGTGCGTATCAACGCGGAAGTTTAGGAAGTGGCGGTCATTGTCCGGAAGTTCGTCCGGACGGAGGCGTTTGTGGATCGAAAGTACGGTCACCGCGGCTATCGCGACGCGGAAAAAGGCGAAAAAAGAGAAAAGGGGCACGATCGCAAGCCTCCGCAGGGCGGCCCGCGCGCCGATCAGTTCGGCCCGCGCACCCCGCGCATGGTCGGCACCGTCACGCGCGGCCGCTGCTCCAATTGCGGCGCTGTCCTCACCGCTGGCTTCGATCCCAGCGGCAAATGTCCCAAGTGCCAATTTGAATTGCACAGCTGCAAGCAATGCCGCTTCTTCGATTCCGGCGCGCAGTTCGAATGCACCCAGCCCATCCCGGAGCGGATCACTCCCAAAGACACGAAGAACGATTGCAAGTTTTACGAGTTTCGCATGACGATTGAAAAAGACACCGCGCCGACTTCTTACGCTCAGCCCGCCCAAGTTGCAGCTGCCGCTCCGCCGCCGCGCACCAACGACGCGCGCCAGGCGTTCGAGGACCTCTTTAAGAAATAATCTTTCTCACGCCGCGTTCACAGGCCGGCCCACGCCAGCCAATGCGTCATACTCACGCTGCGAATTTTCCGGAAGCAGAACCCATAACGTATAAATCCCCAGTGCCGTCCCCAAGGGAAATCGCAGCAACGCTAAAAACGCCAGTACGATCCCTAACATGCGCGCCCACGGCTGCCGTTCCAGCAAGCCCCACGCCAGCAGCAGGTACGCCGCGCCAAACACCACCATAAAAACGCCCGCAGAGAGTAAGCCGCCAAACAGAAGCGGATTCCATCCAAACGCGCCGCCGAACGGCCACCGCCCCGGTCCCATCCAGCCCCATCCGGACTGAAATACGAGTCTGCGAAAGATCATCAGCCCGCCGACTTCGAGCAGCCGCAATACTCCGCTCGCCAGCCACAATGCCGCCACGATATTTAGGTTTCGTCTGACGCGGCCATCCGATGCCGGGCGGGCAGGACGAGCCATCGCCGCCGTGGCTTGCGTCGCCGGCGCCGCCATCAAGTGTTTTCCGCACGAACTGCAGTATCGAGTGCCCGCAGAGAAAGGTGTCCCGCATCCATCGCAGTACATGATCCTACCCTCCAGCTAATATTACGCTGCGGGACTCCAAAAGTTCCACGCCGCAATCGCCCGCATCCAGATGCAACTGGAACCTCCCGGCCGGGCGCGCGCATCCCGCCTATCTCGAAAATCGCCGCACGCTGAACGCAATGGGCAGCCCGATCAAGATCATGTGAATCAGAAGGCCGCGAACGAGACCCACGAGCTGATAGGGGCCCTTGGCATGCAGCGCGGAGAGCGGAAGTACGATCAGATTCATCACCAGAAATACGGCAATACCGTAAAACAGGCCGCAAACTACAGCGTGCTCGGTCATGAACTCCAGCTTGCGGCTCGCTGCGTAATAAATCGCCGCCGCCGAGCACGCGATTAGAAAGTGCAGCAGGATGCCGAGCACATACGTTCCAACGCCTCCTTGAAATGCCGTTCGCCCAAGCAGCCCGGCGGCGATTCCTCGAGGCACGCCGGGGCCATAGAGAATGAAGGCTGAGGTCAGATCCAGCGCTCCGGCAATAAGACCGCCAACAAAGATCGCCAGCACTGCATTCGGTCCTTGTACGGGCAATGTGGTTGAAGTCGCACTCATGATTTCATTTCCTCCGTCTCCATTCGATTTGCTCATTGTGTTGCTCACCACGACCTGTTGGGCACACCAGGATTACCGCAAGTTTGCGGCACACTCAGGCCATCATGTCGCGAGCCAGGCCCGAGCGTCGCTCACATTCGTCCGATGCAAGACATATTCGGCTTACTGCGTCGCTCTCGCTGCCCATTCTGTCGAAAGTCTCCGCCTCGCGGACCCGTAAGACACCGGTCTTTTGGGTTACCTTCGAGAAGAGCGAAGGCCAACCTCGGAAAAATCAATGCAAAATCTTCCCTTCGCGTTTAGGCGCCGCACCCGCCTGATTGCATGCTCCTAGCTGTGCGACAGCCTGGAGTAAATGTGTGCTAAACGGTACAACATTAATCCCAGCGACCTGCCATCATGATGGGAACGGAAGCCCCAGGTGAGGAACGTACGCCGACCCAGCAGCCGCTGATTCCCCCTGAGAGTCTTCCATTCATGAGGAACGATGGTCGTGGCAAGTGCCTGCCGATAGGGCTAGGTAAGGCGACTTGAAGTTCTTGGGAGAGAGACAACCATGGCCGGAATGCACTCTTTAAGACTAGTCACTCTTTTGTGCGCAGCGATTGCGCTGGCCGGTTTTGCGCCCCGAGCTACGGCCGACGATGAAGATCCTCCGTCGCGCGTCGCGAGACTTGCTTATGCGCAGGGATCCGTTTCCTTTCAACCGGCAGGAACCGACGATTGGGTAACCGCGGGACTTAATCGCCCCGTGACCACGGGTGACAAACTGTGGTCGGACAATGATGGGCGCATCGAACTGCAGCTCGATGGTTCGCTGATCCGGCTTTCCACGAACACCGGGATTTCATTCCTGAATCTGAGCAACAACGTCACACAAATTCAATTGAGCGCGGGAACTCTGCTCTTGCGCGTGCGGCGCCTCGACGAGACCGAGACCTACGAGATTGATACGCCCAACCTGGCGTTCTCCGTCCTCCAGCCCGGCGTTTACCGCATCGCCGTGAACCAAGCTGGAGACTCTACCGTCATCAAAATTCGCAGCGGCCAGGGCGAAGTCACCGGCGGAGGCAGCGCTTACGCGGTACACGCGAACGATTCCTACACTTTTAGCGGTGTCGATCGGTTGAATGCGAATTCCGAAGGCTACGGCAATGAGGTAGACCAGTTTGATAGTTGGGCCGCCAATCGCGACCGACATTGGGAAAACTCCAATTCTGCGCGCTACGTTTCAGCGGATGTCGTGGGCTATGAGGACTTGGATGACCACGGCACCTGGCGCCGAACTTCCGACTACGGCAATGTATGGTTTCCGCGCACATCCGTCCAGGGTTGGGCTCCCTATCACTACGGCCACTGGGACTATATCGAGCCCTGGGGCTATACCTGGGTGGATAACGAGCCGTGGGGATTTGCGCCCTTTCACTACGGGCGGTGGGTTTCCTACCAGGGTTCGTGGGGCTGGGTGCCAGCTCCGCCGCGGATTCAAGGCGCCGTGTACGTGCGTCCCGTCTACGCGCCTGCGCTAGTTGCCTGGATCGGCGGCCCGGGTTTTGCAATCGGCATTGGAATCGGCGGAGGGGACAGATATGCGTCCGGCGTCAACGTGGGATGGTTCCCGCTGGGCCCGCGCGAAGTGTACGTGCCGTCTTATCGCGTGAGCCGCAATTACGTAAACAACGTAAACGTATCGAACACGAGAGTGGATTCGACCGTGGTGAACAACTATTACAACACCACCATCGTCAACAACAACGTAAACGTGACGAACGTCAGATACGTGAACCAAAGCGTGCCCGGTGCGGTTGCGGCAACGACTCCGCATGCGTTCACTTCGGCTCAGCCGGTAGCGAGAAATGCCGTGAGAATCGACCGGCGGGAAGTGGCCAGCGCGCCCGTGCGGGCCTTCACGCCGGCGGTCGTCCCTGCCAAGCAAGCAGTTCTGGGAACAGGAGCGCCTTCCGCCAGACCACCCTCCGCGCTGCAAACACGCCCCGTTGTGGCGAAGACAGCGCCGCCGCCGCCTCCTCCGACGTTCGAAAGGCGTCAGGAAGCCATCAAGAGCAATGGCGGGAGGCCCTTATCAGTCGCGCAGGTGCAGCAGATCCAGCCCGTTGCCGCGCGTCGCGAAGCTCCTGTAAGAATCGCGCCGGCCGCGAAACCGGTCACGCCGCCACAGTCAGAGATGATTCGACGCGGTCCGCAGACCCAGAATGAGCGACCAGTCCAGGTGGCGCCGAACGCCGACAACAAAGCTGTCCAGCCGCCAAATCGTCCGACGGAACGCCCGGTGAACCCGAACAACGCTCCTCCACCAGCGCAAGCCAATCGGCCTCCCGCAACGGAAAATCCCCCGCAGGCAGTGGCGCCGAACGCGCCGCCGCGAGCAGACCGTCCAGGCAATCGTCCGGCCGACCGGCCCGTGCCCGCCGATGCTGCCCGACCTACAGAGAACAAGCCGGTAGCACCGAACACTGTGCAGCCCGGAAATCGGCCCGTCGACCGGCCAGCAGAACGACCGGCAAATCCGAACAATACTCCGCAACCAGGGCAAGCCAATCGGCCTCCCGTAACGGAAAATCCCCCGCAGGCAGTGGCGCCCGACGCGCCCCGGCGAGCAGACCGTCCAGGCAACCGTCCCGCCGACCGTCCCGTGCCGCCCGATACTGCCAGGCCTACAGAGAACAAGCCCGTAGCACCTGACGCCGTGCAGCCCGGAAATCGCCCAGCCGACCGTCCGACGGAACGACCGGCGAACCGGAACGAAGCTCCGCAACCAAGGCAAGGGCAACCCAATCGGCCTCCAGTAACAGATAATCCCCCGCAGGCAGTCGCGCCCGACGCGCCCCGGCGAGCAGACCGTCCAGGCAACCGTCCCGCCGACCGCCCCGTGCCGCCCGATAATGCCAGGCCCACCGAGAACAAGCCCGTGGCACCGGACACCGTGCAGCCCGGAAATCGCCCAGCCGACCGTCCGACGGAACGCCCGGCGAACCCGAACAACGCTCCTCCACCAGCGCAACCCAATCGGCCTGCTCCTCCTCCGTCAGTCCGTCCGAGCGAGACTCCGCCTCCGTCACGGCCCGTTGTTCAACCCTCCGCGAACGCCGAGTTGGATAGGAAGCACCAGCAAGAGCAGGATCAGCTCCGCGCGAAGCAGGAACAGGATCGCCAGAGAGTCCAGCAGCAGCAGGAGCAGGATCACGCAAGGCTCGCGCAGCAACAGGCGGATGCCGCCAAAAAACAGCAAGTTGAGCAGCAACATCAGCAGCAGACCCAGCAACTGCAGCAAAAACACGCTGACGAACAGAAAGCTTTGCAAGAAAAACAACAGAACGAAAAGAAGCCCCCGCCAAAGCCTAAAAAAGACGAACCTCCTCCTGCGGATAAGCCGTAGAATCGCTGGTCCAGGGGCGCTCCTTCCGAAAAAGCTAAGCGCTTGCTCGCGAAGCTCCGCGCCCCAAGATACGATTGACTTCAACGCTCAACCCGAATAGGTTGGGATGGATGCGTTTTCTGAGGCCGATCTTGCTCATTGCCGTTGCCCTTGCGATTGCCGTGTATGCAATCGATTGCGGAGCTATGACGACGCCCGGCGAGGCTATGCAATGCTGCAATACCATGCCTTGCTCGTCGCACAGCCAAGAGCACAGCCAGGAATGCTGCGCGACGATGCCGTCAACGCACGCACCCTTCGTACAACCGGCTTCGGCGCATGACCAGTCTCTCTCGCCGGTTGTGGTCGCAGTGCTGCCGACATTCCATGTATCACAAGACTTGAGTTCCGGTGCGGGCGTTCCTGCGTCGCATTGCCACGCGCCGCCGATTCCCCAAGCAGCAACCCCTTCGCCTCTTCGCGTTTAGTCACCTTTCCAGTCGTCTCGCAGCTTCACGGCTGGGTGTGTCTCCGCACACTACTTTCTACTGGAAGGAAAAATAATGAGATTTCGAACGGTACCTGCTCGTCGGCGCGCCTGGGCGCTCGGTTTGGTCCTTCTTTCGCTTCTTGCTTCGACGGCAAGTGCGCAAGGTCCTTCTCCCGAGACCGCGCCTCCCCTGTTCCCGGGCGGGGGACTAATTTCCTATAACTCCATTTTCACGACCCGTGGTCCAATCGCCATCGAGTCCGGGAATATTCCCTTGACTGCTCGTCCCACCTTTTCTCACGAAGGTGATTTCAACTTCACCTGGGGGTTCTATCGCGATTTTGATTTGACCTTTCTAGTGCCAGTGGTGACAAACCATTTTTATGCAAGCGGCAACGGCGGCGTCGCGGTCAGAGTAACAGGCATCGGCGACGCGATGGTGTTCGTAAAATATCGCTTCTACAGGCGGGACTCCTACCGGGGAACTACCCAAGCCTCCGTTACGTTTGGGCCTAAGCTTCCAACGGGCCAGACGGGATTGCATGATGCCGCTCGAAATCGGCTGCCCGCAAGCTTGCAGCCCGGTTCGGGCTCGACCGATTTCTTCGTGGCAGCGAATTGGACTTACACCGGCCTCTTTAATGTCAGGCGTCTTGTCGCCGACGAGGATTTTCATTCCTTGCTGCGCTCGCAAGGAACGCAAAAGACGCGCCTTGGCAGCGGCCTCGAATCGCGCTTTTGGCTGTCGTACCGCCCTTACGAATCAAAAAGCGGCGCCCGCGAATGGTTTATCGGGCCTGTCGTAACTTGGCGGCACTCTCAGGATGACCGCATTGCCTCAGCTACCCAAGGCGGGAGCGGTGGCGATGAGTTGCTCGCCGGAGTGACGACCTACGTGGGCGTGCGTCCCGGAACTCACCTCTGGCTGGGCATCGATTGGGACGTTGCGCATTCGGCGGGTGCCACGTTCATGCCTGTGCGCCGTCACCTCAGTTTCGGAATCACCCAACAGTTTCGGTTGCACTTCAAATGAAAGGAGGAACGATGAACACAAGAAAACTCGCGTTGCTGGTCTTGCTTGGTTCTGTGCTTGTACCGGTGTCGCAGGCACAGATCAAGCACATCGAAATGCGCGTCGAAGGCATGACCTGAAACTTTTGAGCCTACGGGGTGAAGCAACACCTCGGACGCCAGTCTGGCGTTCAAAAAGTGGATGTCAGCTTGATCGATGGAAAGGTCGATGT
>Ga0070695_100002074_pt1 | contig 11475 bp, 5 predicted proteins | sample KBSK1252metaG_FD_65471 | JGI IMG/M metagenome (GOLD analysis project Ga0070695, IMG submission 65471) | Corn, switchgrass and miscanthus rhizosphere microbial communities from Kellogg Biological Station, Michigan, USA - KBS K1-25-2 metaG | ecosystem: Host-associated > Plants > Roots >...
CCCCCCGCTCGACCAGCACGCCGCACGCCGGCACCGGATTCCGGTACGCGATGAAGCCGCACTCGGGGCAGGCGCGTCGTGGCGTCCCATGCTCGACGATCCGCCGCAATCTCGCCCCGCAAACCATGCAAAAGCGAGCCTCCGGCCGCGTCGGGGCGACCGCATCGGTCTTCCGAACGCGAGGCGTCCGTTTCGGGCCGCTTTTCGATCCGATCCTGTTCTTCATTCGCTCCCTGCGACGCCCTCCGTGGAGGGTAGACTCCCTGTCCCTCGAGAAATCGGCCGGTTCGAACCAGTTCTCAAGTGAAAAGATGTACCGCTGGAATGGAGGCGGGCGTCAAAAAAGTTCGACGCCGTCTTGGAAGGGGCGGCGTCGGTTTGGATTGCGGGAATCTGACTCTTTTGCGATGGCCGGCGAAACGGCCGAAGTCCGAACGAGGGACCGCTCAGTAGGAGCGATCCTCCTCCTCTTCGTCTTCCTCTTCTTCCTCTTCGTCGGAGTCGGCGATGCCACGCTCTTCTTCGTACTCGAGCATGAAATATTCACGGAAGGGATCGACCAGATCGTTGAAGGCCTTGTGAGGCGACGCGACACCGTACTCGCGGAGCTTGTCGCAGATCTCCCCGATGAGGGCGTCCATGCGGGCCGAAAGGTTGGTCTCCGCAATGAGACGGTCGACGATATCCTTGTCCTGGTCGTTCGGGCTCATGGATGTCGCTCCTTCCAGGTAGCGTCCGGGATGGCCTCAGAAAGCCCGGGATTGCACCTTATTATACCAAACCCAAACGCGACGCGCCGGTTCTGTGAATCGATCTGCGGCATCCCGGGAGGCGTCGCGAAATGCGCCCGCGTAAACATATGCCACACAATTAATTGCGGAGGCCGTTCCGAGCCCCGGAGCGCGGCGCGTTCCACGGTCGCGCCGCGCCCGCCAGGACGGCGTTCGGCTTGACAGCGGAACGCGAACCGCCGAGCATCCGCGCCGTGACCTTGACCCCCGACGAGAAGCCACCGACTCCGCCGATCGAGCCCCTCCCGACACCCGAATCCGACGCCGCCGTCCTGGCCGCCGCCAAGTCCGCGCGCGATCGCGGCATGACGCGCGCCGCGGGCGTCATCTCCGGCGCGACCTTTCTGAGTCGCGTCTTGGGCCTCGCGCGGGAGCAGGTCTTCGCCGCGCAATTCGGCGCGGGTTTTGCGGTCGACGCGTTCCAGGTGGCCTTCCGCATTCCGAATCTGCTCCGCGATCTCTTCGCCGAAGGCGCAATGAGCGCCGCGTTCGTCCCGACCCTGACGCGCGTCCAGCAGGAGAAGGGGCCCGAGGAGGCGATGCGCCTCGCGAACCTCGTCATCAATTTCCTGCTCGTGGTGATTTCCGCGCTGTGCGTGATCGGGATCGTGGCGGCGCCGTGGATCGTGCGTTTCATGGCGCCCGGATTCGCCGTCATTCCGGGAAAACTCGAGCTGACGACGCTCATGACCCAGATCATGACGCCGTTTCTCCTCCTCGTCTCCCTGGCCGCGGCCGTCATGGGCATTCTCAACACGCGGCGCATCTTCTTCATCCCCGCGGTGGCGCCGACGCTCCTGAACGTCGGCCTGATCGCGTCCGGATTCCTGATCGCTCCCTTCTGCCCGCGCTTCGGACTCCAGCCGATCGTCGGCATGGCGTTCGGCGCCCTTCTGGGCGGCCTGGGCCAGCTCCTGGTCCAGGTCCCCGCGCTCCGCGCGCAGGGTTTTCGCTGGCGACCCATCATCTCCTTCTCCGACCCCGGCGTGATCCGGATGGTGACGCTGATGGCGCCCGCGTCGCTCGGCATCGCCGCGATGCAGGTCAACGTCTTTGCGAGCACGTTCCTCGCGTCGATGCTCGCCGAGGGAAGCGTCTCGTGGCTCAACTACGCCTACCGGCTGATGCAACTTCCGATCGGGCTCTTCGGGGTGGCGATCGCGACCGTGACGCTGGCCGAGGTCTCGCGCCACGCGGCGGCGGGCAACCTGGCGGACCTTCGCGACACGCTCTCGTTTTCGATCCGCATGGTGCTCCTCCTCACGATCCCGGCCACGTTCCTCCTGATCGCGCTCGCAGAGCCGATTATCGCCCTTCTTTACCAGCACGGCCGGTTCGACGCGGCGGACACCGCGGAGACGGCGCGCGCGCTTTGGGCCTATGCCGTCGGGCTCACGGCCTTCTCCGGCGTCCGCGTCATGGTGCCAGCCTTCTACTCGCTCGGCATGGCGCGGGTGCCGGTGACGGTGTCGATGGTGACGATCGCGGTGACCGTCGGGCTCTACTTCGTGCTGATGGGACCGCTCGACCACATGGGCCTCGCTCTCGCGACCTCGATCGGATCGATCCTAAACTTCGCGATCCTCTTCTTCATGCTTCGGCGTAAAATCGGGTCCCTCGGCGGAAGGCGCCTCCTCGACTCGGGCGGCCGCATCACGCTCGCGTCGGTCGCCGCGGCCTCGGCGGCGACCGTGACCGCGGGCGCCATCGAGGGCGCGTTCGGCATGCGGGGCGTGATGCCGCGGCTCCTGATGGTGGGCACGTCCCTGGCCGTGGGAGGGGCGGTCTACCTCGGCCTCGGCTCCTTCCTCCGCATCCAAGAACTGCGGCCGCTTTTCGGGTGGCTGTCCCGATGGAGGAAACGCACATGACGATCGAGTACTACCAGCGCCTCTTCGCCTACGACGCCTGGGGAAACCGGGCGGTCCTCGACTCCCTTCGCCTGGCGACGCTCTCGCCTTCCTCGCGAGCCTGCGCGATCCTCGCCCACCTCGTGGGCGCCGGCCGGGTCTGGCTCGACCGGATCAACGGCCGCGCGTCGAAGTCGGAGGTGTGGCCGAAGCTTTCGTTCGACGAGTGCGAGGCGGGATTTCGGGAGCTCGAGTCCGGATGGAGGGCGACGCTCGAGGCGATGAAACAGGCGGACCTCGCGCAAACCATCTCCTACCTCAATTCGAAGGGCGAGCGCTGGGAGAGCACGCGGGGCGACATCCTGACGCATGCGATCCTGCACGCGACCTATCACCGAGGGCAGATCGCGATCCTGGTTCGCGAGGCCGGCCACGCGCCGGCCTACACCGACTTCATCGAAGCGGCGCGGCGCGGGTCCCTCGAGCCGAGGTAGCGTCGTGCCCGCCGCGGCGCCCCGGACCCGGATGGTGATCTGCCTCGACGTGGACGGCACGCTGACCGACGGCGTTCGTGGGCCCGCATACCCCGGCGCGGTCGAGGCGGTCCGGGCGCTCCGCGCGCTCGCGCGCGTGCGGCTCGTGACCAACACGACGAGCGTTCCCCGCGCCGAGCTCGCCGCCTTCCTCGGGCGCCAGGGCCTCCTCGACTCGGCGGACTCCCTCTGGGCCCCGGTCCGCGTCGCGGAGGCCGCGCTCGTCCAGCGGGGCCATGACTCGGGGATCCTCATCGCCGATCCGCCGCAGCGCCCCGACTTCGCGTGGTTCCGCGACGATCCGGCGGGACCGGCGGTGCTGCTCGCGACCGAAGCCCACGACTGGACGATCGCGGCGCTCCAGCCCGCGTTCCGGCGACTCCTCGACGGCGCGGCGTTCTACACGCTCACCCGGAATCGCTATTTCCGAAAGTCGGGCGCGATGGTGACCGACGTGGGCGGCGTGGCGGCGTTCCTCGCGTTCACGGGTGGGAGCGAGCCGGAGACGCTGGGCAAGCCGTCGCGGCTCCTCTTCGAGGCGATCGCGCGGGACGCATCGTCGAGCCTTCCGGAGATCGTGATGGTCGGCGACGACGCGGAGGTCGACGTGGCCGCTTCCGTGGCCCTCGGCATGCGGGGTGTGCTCGTGAAGACCGGGAAGTATCGCGCGGGGGACGAGCGGCGCGTGACGCCGGAGCCGACGGCCATCCTCGAGAGCATCGTGGAGTTGCCGGCGTGGATTCGCGGCAGCTGAGCGCCGGTGTCACCGGGGCCGGCGCGGCCGCCGTGGCCGGCGCCTAACGCAGAAGCAGCATGCGGCGGGTCGCGGCGAACGGCGTGCCGCCCGACACGATGAGCCGCGCGAAGTAGACGCCCGACGCCGCCTCTCGTCCCGCGTCGTCCCGTCCGTCCCACCGCGCGCGGTAACGCCCCGCCGGAAGCCCCTCGACCGACACGAGCGTCCGCGCGAGCCGGCCCGACGCGTTGAAGATGCGGAGCGTGACGCGAGCGTCCGCCGCCACGTCGAATCCGATCGCGGTCGCCGGGTTGAACGGATTGGGCATGTTCGGATGAAGCGCATGCACGATCGGCGCGCCCTCCTCGCTCGCGTCCAGCTCGAGGCCGAAGGCCGCGAGGTGGCGGCTCAGGATCCGCACGGTGCCCCGGGCCGCGAAGGACGGACCGTCCGCCACGTCCCCCACGATCGTGAAGGGCACCTGCGCGCCGTCCGGCAGCGCCCGCTCCACCGCCGTGCGGTCGAAGCGCGCCTCCAGATCGAGCCGGCCGTCCCCGTTCCAGTCGCCGAGCCGAACCGCGCCGTCGGGCGGGACCACGTTCTGGAGCCGGATCGTGCTCTGCGTCACGCGTGCCGCATCGAGTTCCGTGGGGAGATAGATCCGCGCGCGGATCGACTGCCCCCGGCTCCCGCGCTGGATGGTCGTGGGGCTCAACTCGGCGAGCGCGTCGACGATCGCGGGAGGCGGCGCCTTCGCCGACGCGTGGAGCGGCACGACGCGCGCGCCGTCGGGATCGTCGCTCTCGATACGGAGGGTCGTGTCGTAGGAACCGGGCTCGGGCGGCGCGAACTCGACCGACACGTCGGCGCTCTCTCCCGCCGCGAGCGCGAAGGTCGCGGGCGACGGCGAGAACGTGAATTCGGGCCGATCCACCGCGATCGAGTTGACGTGAAGGTCCGCGGTTCCGAGATTCCGGACGCGGAGGGCGCGCGTGGCCTTTGTCCCGGCGACGATCTCGCCGAATTCGAGCGGCGCCGGGGCGAGATCGATCATGGCCAGCGGGCCCACGCGGAGGACCACCGGAAGGAGCGACGCCGCCCGGGCGGGATCGTTGCTCGAGAGGCGAACGGCGGCGCGATATTTCCCGGGCGCGAGCCCCCGCGAGTCCGCCGAGACGGTCACGTCGAACGACGCGCCGGGCGGGACGACGCCGTCCAGCGGATCCGCCGCGAGCCAAGGCGGCGAGGGCATGAATCGGATCGCGTGGCGGTCCTTCACATAGGCATCGTTGAACACCACGCGAAGGCCGTCGTCGCCGCGCGAGTTCTGGATTCCGATCGTCCCGCTGTTCAAGGGCGCGCCCATTTCCAGATACTGGAAGACGATCGCGCCGGATCGATCGAGGATCGCCTCGAAGGTGTACGGGCCGCCCGCCACGCGATGGAGCACGCGGTCGTACTGGACGATGAGGCGCTGGCCGTCGGAGTAGTAGTAGGCGTGCTCGGTCTGCGCGAAGTTCAGGTCGTCCCAGTAGATCGCGAGGAGGTTTTCCGGCGCGAGCGGATCGGGCAGCGGCCGGTTCGTGAATTGAATCTGGGAATTCGTGAACGAGATCCACCCGTGCGTGCAGGCGTTGAAGGACGAGAACGTGCGCCCGTAGAACGGGAAGTCGAAACCGATCGGAAGCGGTCCGACGTTTTCGTCCAGGTTCCGAATGGGGATCGCCGTTCCGATGGTTCGGATGTCGATCCAATCGAACGCGGGGCCGCCCGGCTGGTCGCTGTCGCTCCACCGGTAGCCGAAGAAGTCGGGCCCTCCCCGCTGCTCCGCGGACGGCCCGCCCGCCTGCGCCCCGACGGCAAAGCGGAGCATCGAAGCGCCGCGATTCTCGATCGTGAGCGTCTGCCTCACGACGCCGGAACCCTCGATGGAAAACGGCAGCGAGTCGGGGTGCGCCGCCACGACCGGCGGCGGCACGCACTCGCCCGCCATCCCGATCTCGGTCACCGTCTTCTCGCCGCCGCCGTCGTGGGAGATGCGGAGCGTCCCCTCGCGCCCCCCGTTGGCCGTCGGTGTGAACACGATCCCGATGGATCGGGCGTTGCCCGGCTCGAGCGTGAACGACGCGACGTCCAGACGAAATTCCGGGGAAGTGGAGGCGACGTCCGAAACGGTCAGGAGCGTTGTGCCCGCGTTTCCCACCTCGAGCGTGGCGGAGGACGACCCGCCCAGAAAGACCGAGCCCACGGAGAGGAGATGCGTGTCGACCTCGAGCACCGGCGCACCGCCCACGGCGAGGGTCGCCGGTAGCTCGTAGAAGGGCTCGTCGGGATCGTTCGACTCCACGAGCACGTCCCCGGCGTAGGCCCCTTCCGGAAGGCCGCGCGCGTCGACGATGAGCGCGACCTCGGCCTGGGCGCCGGCCGCGACCGTGCCCGACGGCCGCGGCGGCGTCAGCCAGAGGCCGCCGACCGTCGCGTGTTTCCGGTCCGGGAACCAGTCGGTCGGCCCATACGGATTTCCGAGCACGCCGGTCACGTCCATCCGCCCGTCATCGTCGTTGAGCGCGCTGAGCGGAATCGTGAAGCCGATGGTGCGCGGGGTGATGGTCACGGGGAAACTCTGGAGGTAGGCGCCGGTCCTCGCGTCGAACAGGTCGCAGTAGCCGAAGCTCACCGAGAAGAATCCGACCTCGTACTCCGCGCCCAACTCCTGGCGCGGACCGGCGAACGACGGCGGTCGTCCGGTCGCGGCGTTCTGATCGAGGTCGAGGGAGAGGAAGCCGCCGAAGTTGAGCGGCGCGAAGTCCTCCTTCACGGCGATCTCCCCGACCAGGGCGCCATTCCTCCCGGACGCATGGAAGGACGCCACGTCGAGAACGCCGCCGTCGTCCGCCTGGTCGAGGATCACGAGCGGCAGTGCGGAAGCCTCCTCGGCGCCGATCGGGAGCGCCGTGCCGCCGGACGTCTCGGCCACGGCGCGCGGGGCGGCAGCCCGCGCCATCGCCCACCGCTCGCTCCAGGTGGGTTGCGGCGGCGCGGCGGTGGCGGTCTCGGCGGTCGGCGTAGGCGCGACTCTGGCGGACGTTCGCTCGAGGAAGCGCACGCGATACTCGAGATCGCTTCCGGTCGCGTTCGAGACGATCAGCGTCTTCGTCTCCTGACCTCCCGTTCGGAGGGACGCCGCGAACGTCCCGGGCGAGACCGCGATGTCCGGCGCCGGGAGACCGTTGCCGTCGAGCGCGATCGACACGACCGGCGAATCGGGGTCGTCGCTTCGAACCGTGATCGTGCCCGCGATCGGGCCGAGGGCGGACGGCGCGCAGATGAGCGACACGTCGCGCCGCTCGCCCGGCGACATCGTCAAGGCGTCGGGGCCGACCGCGATCGTGATCTCCGGGGCGCTGGCCTCGATTCCGGTGATCGCGAGCGAAGACGTGCCCACGTTCTGAAGCCGCAGCACTTCCGTGCGCGTCGCCCCCACAAACACAGGCCCGAAGTGGATCGCCGCGGGACCCGTGACGATGTCGGGCGCCGACGTGAGTTCGAGATCCACGGGGATCACGGTCTGGGGATTGACGGGATCGTTGGCGTTGAGAAGGAGGTCGGCGTGATAGGCCCCGCCGTGCAACCGCGACCCGTCGATCCGCGCTTGGATGACGGCCGACTGCCCCGGTTGCGTGGTGCCGTACGCGGGCGTGACCGAGAGCCACGCGGCGGCGCCCAGCCACTCGAACGCCTGGGTGGAGATCCGGCGGTTGTCGGCGTAGATCGCCGCGAAATCGGCGAGGAGGCGCCCCGTCATCACGAGCACGCGCCCGCGGCCCGCGAAGGCGCTGATGACGGCCGGCGCGCCCGCGGCGTCTTCGATGACGATCGCCGCGTCCGGACCTAGGGCGCGGAGCCGCGCCGCGGCGCCGGCCAGGTGGGCGGCCGTCGCGTCGCGCGTGATCTCATGCGGCAGAAGCCGCGTGGAGGAGCCGGTCACGCCGCTCGCCGGCTCGTACACGATCGGGACGCCCGTCGCGGCGAGGAGCCCATTGAAGAACGGGAGGGAACGCGCGTCCTCGCCGTCGACGAGGAGGCTCCCGCCCCGCTGGATCCATTCCGCGACCGCGTTGCGCTCCTCCTGCGCCCATTCCACCGTTCCCTCGGAAACCCAGAGAATGTCCGCGGCATCGAGCGTCGCCGGCGCGACCGTCTGGCTGTTCACGGTGAGCACCGCGCCGCGCCCGGTGAGGTTGCTGATCAGGGCTCCCCAGGCGCCCGCGCCGGGGCCGCCGTGCGAGGCGTCGAAGAGAACCCGGACGTCGGACAGGTCGGCCGTCTCCGCTCCGATGGCGCCGGTCGCCCGCGCGCGAACACCCCAGGAAAGCATGCTCCCGCCCGCGTTCGTGAGCGTAAGGTCCCGGGTCACGATCGCTCCCGTCTGGAGCGCGGCGTCGAGGCGGAGCGGCGTGACCGAAAGGAGCCCCGGGACGATCCCGTTGGCGCCCACGGTGAAGCGGAGGGTTCCTTCGTCCGGATCGTCGCTCCGGATCGTGATCGTGCCGCTCGCGGGGCCGGGTGCGACAGGCGTGACGCTGACGCCGACTTCCCAGTATCCGCCGGGCGGGAGGTCGAAGCCGGCCGGGTCCACCGTGAAGCGCGGATCGCTCACGGAGACGTCGGTCACGTGGAGGTCGACGAATCCGGCGTTGGTGACCGCGATCGTCTGCGAGCGCGTCGCGCCGACGATGACGGGGCCGAACGTGACCGACGTCGGGAAGATCTCGATGTCGGCCGCCGACGTTACTTCGAGTCGGGCCGGCACCTCGATCAGGCGATGCGACGGGTCGTTGGTCCGGATGACCACCTTCGCGTCGTAGCTCCCGCCGGAGAGTCCGGCCGCGCTCATGGTGACGGTGTGCTCGGAGGTGACCCCCGCGAGCGCGCTCCCCGACCGCGGCGTCACGACGAGCCAGGAAGACGGCCCGCCGCCGGCGACCGAAGCGACCTGCACCGTGTAGTCGAGCGAGCCGGCGCCTGAATTCGTGATGAAGAGCGGCAGCGCCGTCGAAAGGCCGGTCAACCGTGTGGCATCGAAGCGGGCCGGCGTGATGACCGCGATCGGCGGCGCCGTGGTGGTTCCCTGCGCCACGTTCGAGATCGTCGAGACGTTTCCGAATTCGTCCTCCACCTTCAGGGCAATGGTGTAGGCCGTGAGCGGCGTCAGCCCCTGAATCGTCGCCTGCTCCGAGGTGCCCGCCGCCCCTGGAATCGGCACGGTCGTCACCCGGTCGGCCGAGCCGAAGTTCGCGTCGTCGATCGGGTAGGGAGCGATTCGAAGCTCGTAGCGGGTTGCCGTGCCTTGAGCGCCGTCGTCGCCGGTCGCGACCCACGCGACCGTGAGCTGATCCGACGACGTGGACGTCACGGCCAGCGTCCCGACCGGCGCCGGAGGGATCGAATCCGGGCCCGCCAGCATCCGGAGCACGTTCAAGCGCCCACCGGTCGCGATCAGGCCCTCGAGCGCGGGGATCCGGTCCGTCGAAGAGAGGATGACCGTCTTCATGGTGGCCGCCGGCATCGTCGGGTACCGCGACTTCAAGAGCGCGAGCGCCCCGGAGACGTGGGGCGCCGCCATCGATGTCCCCGACTCGACGGCGGTTTCCCCGTCCGGAAGGGTGCTCAGGATCAGGGACCCGGGCGCCGCGAGATCGACCGAGACCGGGCCGTAGTTCGAGAACTCCGAGCGCGCGTCGGTGCGGCTCGAGCTCGCGACCGAGATCATGTTCGGGACATGGAACGACGAGGGGTAGTGCGGGAACTCGTCGTTGTTGGCGCCGTCGTTTCCGGCGGCCGCGACGAAGAGCGCGCCGGCGTCGTTCGCCACCAGGATGGCGGCGCGCAGCGCTTCGGACGGCGGTCCCCCGCCCCAGGAGTTGTTCAGGACGACGGCCCCCATGTCGACGGCGTACTCGATCGCAGCGATCGCGGAGCTGGTCGCGCCCGAGCCGTCGGCGCCGAGGAATTTCGCGGGAAGGAGTTGGACGCGCCACGCGACGCCCGTGATGCCGACGCCGTTGTTGCCGACGGCGCCGATGATCCCCGCGACGTGCGTGCCGTGGCCGTTCTCGTCCATGGGATCGCCGTCGTAATTGAAGAAGTCGAAGCCGTGGACGTCGTCGATGTACCCGTTCCCGTCGTCGTCGATCTCGTTGGCGGGAATCTCTCCCGGGTTGGTGAAGATGTTCGCGGCCAGATCCGGGTGATGCCAGTCCACGCCCGAGTCGATGATCGCGACGATCACCTGCGACGAGCCGGTGACCTGATCCCAGGCCCCGACCGCGTCGATGTCGGCCCCCACGATCCCTCCCTGTTGCCCTGTGTTTCGCAGGGACCACTGCAGCGGGAAGAGCGGATCGTTGGGCACGCCGTCGGCTTTGACGATGTAGTCGGGCTCGATGAACTCGATGGCCGGGTTGTCCCGGAATCGCGCGATCGCCTGCTCCACGGTGCCGCGAATCTTGTGATGCTCGACGCGACTACGACGAAAGCGTTTGCCGCGGGTCGCGCCGAGGTCGCGGAGGACGGCCTTGATCTGCCCGGGGCTCGCGTCCGGACGGAACCGAAGGAGAACCTCGCCGGGGGCAAAGGGGCCACGGCCGGGGGTCAGGGGCGCGGGACTGGCGGCTGACGGGACGGGACCGGGGGCGGGGGCGGAATGGGGGGCGGCGCCGAGCACGGCAAGGGACGCCGCGAGCGCAAGCGCAAGGCTTCGGAGACGTTGGTGCGTGGCAAAGGTCAACAGGCGGTCCCCCCCGAGACGGCGGTCCTACGATCGTACGGGAGCCGTCGAGCCGCATCCATCCATTTCGCTGCCGGCCATGGGGGGACATGGCGGGCCGGACGGGTAGCGGGCGACTACTTAGGGTAACGCGCGGCTACTCGCCAATGTGACCGGTCGCGGTCCGGAAACCTAGACCTTTTTCCGCCAGGGGGCTTCGAGGCCGAGTTTTCCGAGCTTGGCATCGAGATCATCCAACTCGCGACTCCGAGCCGGAGGGTTTCCATCCGGAGGCAGGAGCCCGACCGAGATCGCGGCGGCCCGCGCCGCTTCGGGCGACTTGGCGAACGCGCGGAGGACTTCCACCTCCTTCGCGGACAAGGTGAGGGAGTTCAGGTTGTAGTCCACGAACGCTTCCCAGGCGATGGGGCACCACTTCGAGACGATCTCCCGGCCGATCGCATCGGCATACATCCTGATTTCGTGCTGCGCGTGCGAGTCCATCCGGAGCGCCAAAAAGTGAAAGAGATTGTGGAGGTCGATCTTCCAGTACGCCTCCGTATAGGTGGAGAGCGGAAGATCCTTGCGCGCCTGCTCGCGCGCCACGCCGGCGGCGATTCGCTCCTCGTAAATCGACCGGGCGAGGCGCTGGAGCTCTCCCTCGCGGGCGGTCAGGCGCTCGCCTTCCGCCGGGGGCAGGAATCCGCTGCTTCCCTGGCGGTTCGTGCTCGCCTGAAGACGCCAGCCCGATGGGGCGGTCTGCTCGGCGGCGTCGATGGCCACGGAGTACCGGGTG
>Ga0070695_100002077_pt1 | contig 11454 bp, 11 predicted proteins | sample KBSK1252metaG_FD_65471 | JGI IMG/M metagenome (GOLD analysis project Ga0070695, IMG submission 65471) | Corn, switchgrass and miscanthus rhizosphere microbial communities from Kellogg Biological Station, Michigan, USA - KBS K1-25-2 metaG | ecosystem: Host-associated > Plants > Roots >...
CCGCTATCCGCACGAGCTGTCGGGAGGGATGCGGCAGCGGGCCGCGATTGCGATGGCGCTCTCCTGCAATCCGCGAGTGCTGATCGCCGACGAGCCGACGACGGCCCTCGACGTGATGGTGCAGGCGCAGATCCTCGAGCTGCTCGACGCGCTCTGCAACGACTTCGGCCTCGCGCTCGTCCTCGTCACGCACGACCTTCCCGTCGTGGCGCAGCTCTGCAACCGCTGCTCGGTGATGTACGCGGGCGAGATCGTGGAGCGCGGCCCGCTCGACGTCCTCTATCACTCGCCCGGGCACCCGTACACGCGGCTGCTCTTCGCGGCCTCACCGGATCTCGGGATGGGCGACCAGCCGGTGCTCTCGATCCCGGGTGCGCCGCCGCGGCTCGACCGGCCGATCGACGGCTGCCCGTTCAGACCGCGCTGCGACTCGTCCTTTGCGGCCTGCGTCGAGCGGCCCAGCCTGCAGGAGGTCGCCGCCGACCATGCGGCCGCCTGCCATCTCAACGACCGGGTGCCGGCGTGAGCACGCAGCCGGAGCCGACCGTGCTCGAGGTCGAGGATCTCGTCGTTCGCTACCCGATCCACCGTGGCCTCGTCGCGACGGTCGCGCGCCGCCCGCGCCGGCACGTCCACGCGGTCGAGGGCGTCTCGCTGTCGCTGAAGGGAGGAGAGATGCTCGCGCTCGTCGGCGAGTCGGGCTGCGGCAAGACGACGACGGCGCAAGCAGTGCTGCGGCTCGTCGACCCGGTCTCAGGCGCGATCCGCTTCGACGGCCGCGACCTCGTGCCGCTCAGATCGGGCGAGCTACGACCGGTGCGCCGCCGGATCCAGGTGGTCTACCAGGATCCGTACGAGTCGCTCGACCCCCGCTTCCGCGTGCGCGCAGTGGTCGAGGAGCCGCTCCTGATCCACGGCCTCGGCGGCTCGAAGGCCGAGCGGATGGAGCGCGTGCGGGACGCACTGGTCCGCGTCGAGCTCTCGCCGCCGGAGCTGTACCTCGAGCGGTTCCCGCACGAGCTGTCGGGCGGGCAGCGCCAGCGGGTGGCGATCGCGGCTGCACTCGCTCTCGAGCCGGATGCCCTCGTGGCCGACGAGCCGGTCTCGATGCTCGACGTCTCGGTGCGGGCCGGCGTCCTCAACGTCCTCGACGGTCTGCGCCAGAACGGCCTCGCCATTCTCATGATCACGCACGACCTGTCCACGGCGGCCCGCTTCGCGCAGCGGATCGCGGTCATGTACCTCGGCCGCATCGTGGAAGAGGGCCCGGCGGCGGCCGTCGTTCGCAACCCGCAGCACCCGTACACGAAAGCGCTGCTCTCGGTCGTACCGCGCCGCGACCCACGCGACCGGCGGAGGCCACAGATCTTGCAAGGCGAGACGCCCGATGCGGTGTTCATTCCGACCGGCTGCCGCTTCCATCCCCGCTGCCCGATCGCGGAGGCGCGGTGCTCGGTGGAGGATCCCGCGCTCGCCCGGCCGGCCTCGGCCGAAGAGGGCCATCGGGCCGCCTGCCTCCTGCTCGGCTAGCGCTCGGCCGACCGCTGCTCGACGCGCAGCGTCACGAGACTCCCGGCTCGGGCGACATGACGCTGCATCAGCTCCTGCGCCGCCTCGCCATCGTGACGCGAGAGAGCGCCGAGGATGGCCTCGTGCTCCAGGACGTTCGCCTCGAGCATCGCGCTGCTCTCGCTCACAACCAGCCTGCTGAGGTCGCGCGGGAAGTTCCGCGCGAGCTGCGCGAGCGCGCCGGCGAGAACCTCGTTACCGCTCGCCTCGTGGATCGTCTGGTGGAAGTCGTCGTTTGCGTTCGCCCAGCGGCGGAGCTCGCGAACTCCTACTTCGCCGCCGCCGCTCCGCTTCGCGACCGTGCGCTCGAGCGCCGTCCGGAACTCCGCCTGGACCCTGATCAGCCGCTCGAGTTGCTCCCGGTTGATCCGCTCGGCCGCGAGCCGGGCAGCCAGCGCCTCGAGCGCTGCGCGCACCTCGTAGGCGTCCCGGATCTCGCGCGGCGAGAGCCCGCGGACGACGGCGCCCCGGTGGGGCTGCAGCTCGACGAGACCGCCCGCCTCGAGCTTACGCAGGGCCTCCCGCACGGGGGTCCGGCTGACCCCGAACTCCTCGGCCAGCGCCTCCTGGCGCAGACGCGTCCCCGACGGCAACTCGCCGCTCAGCACACGCGCGTGCAGCTGGCTCGCGAGCTTGTCCACCAGCGCGCGCCGTTCCTCCGCGGCCTGACTCATGGGTGCACACTCTCACGGCGCAGGCCGTCGTACGCGATCCGCAGTCCGACGAGGCCGACGAAGACCGCGAACGCGGCGCGCAGCGTCGATCCCGACAACGCGAGCGCGAGCAATGCGCCGAGGACGCTGCCGACCGCGCCCACCACTCCGAAGCGGAGCGCGAGCCCGAGGTTCCCGACCCCGCGGCGGCGCAACGCCAGACTTCCCGCGATCGCCGTCGGCAGGATCACGAGCAGCGACGTCGCCTCCGCGGCGTGCTGCGAGAGGCCTACCGCCAGGGTCAGGAAGGGCACGACGAGGGTCCCGCCTCCCACTCCGAGCAGCCCCGAGGTCACGCCGACTACGACGCCGAACGCGACGAGCGCGACGTAGAGCGTCGGCCCGCTCATCAGTGGGCTCCCAGCAGCGCGGCGACGCCGACGAGGAACGCTCCGAACACGACCTTGAGCAGCCGCTCGTCGATCCGCGCGAGGATCCCTGCACCGATCCGGGCACCGACGACCGACCCCGCCGCGAGCCCGAGGGCCTGCCACCACCGCACCTCTCCGGCGACGCCGTAGATGGCGATCCCGGCCAGACTGATCGGGATGATCGCCCCGAGCGAGACAGCGTGCGCTTCGCGCTGCGCGTAGCCGGCCCAGAGCACGAGCAGCGGCACCATGACGATGCCGCCCCCCACGCCGAGAAGTCCCGACAGAACGCCCCCGCCGAATCCAATCGCGAGCAGCTTCGGATCGAGGACGAGCGAGCGGCGCAGACGAACCCGAAGGCTGGTTTCAGCGGTTGCCTGCATCGCCTGCAAACTAACATCTGGATCCAATTAGCGTAGAAATGGATACAAGTGTTAGTGTTCGCATCTCGCTTCGCCCATCCATGGAGGGACGGTCCAGATGAATCGCAAGCGCATCGGAGCAGCCGTCGGCGCGGGGGTCGCAGCCGGGCTGCTTGCACTCATGATCAGCGCCGCCGCAGGCGCTTCGGCCAAGCAGGCGACGAAGTTCAAGCCGGGCGGCACGCTCGTCGTCGCCATGACGCTCGGTGAGCCGGACGCGCTCGACCCCACGCTCGCCCGGACGTTCTCCGGTCGCGAGGTCTTCCTCACCATGTGCGAGAAGCTCTACGACCTCGACCGGCACACGAACATCGTCCCGCAGCTCGCGGCGGCGCTGCCGAAGGTGTCGAGCGACAAGCTCACGGTGACGATCCCGCTGCGTCACGGGATCAAGTTCAACGACGGGACGCCGTTCAACGCGAACGCCGTCGTGCAGACGATGAACCACTATCTGACGACAAAGGGATCGGTACGGGCCAGCGAGATCTCGACCGTCGCAAGCGTGAAGGCGAAAGGCAAGTACGCCGTCGTCTTCCACCTCAAGACGGCGTACTCGCCTCTGACCGCCCAGCTCGCGGACCGCTCCGGGATGATCCTGTCGCTGAAGCAAATGACCAAGCTCGGCGCCAACTTCGCCCGCGATCCGGTCTGCGTCGGGCCGTTCATGTACAAGAACCGGGTCGCAGGCGACAGCATCACGGTCGTCAAGTCGCCCTTCTACTACGCGAAGAACAAGGTGCACTTCGCCAAGATCGTGTTCAAGATCTACAACGACACGACCGCCGCGGCGCAGGCGCTGAAGGCGGGGACGGTGCAGGCGATCGACGCGATCGCTTCGACCGACCTCGCGAGCATCAAGGCCGACAAGGCGTTGAGCGTCACCAAGGCGGCCGGGCTCGGCTACGGCGGCATCACCATCAACATCGGGAACAGGAACGGGCTGCTCAAGCTGCCGTACCAGAACGTCGGCACAGACCTCGCCAAGAGCCCCAAGCTGCGGCAGGCGTTCGAGATGGCGATCAACCGCAACACGCTCAACAAGGTCGTCTTCAACGGCACCGTCCTCCCGGGCTGCACCCCGATCTCCCCCTCGAGTGCGTGGTTCGACAAGAGCATCAAGTGCACCGGCTACAACCCGACGCAGGCGAAGCAGCTCGTGCAGCAGTCGGGGATCTCGAGCCCGACGGTGAACCTGATGGTGCCGACCGGGACGGTGGCGCTCCGCGAGGCCCAGTTCATCCAGGCCGAGGAGGCTGCGGTCGGGATCCACGTGAACGTCCAGTCGACCGACTTCGTGACCTCGCTCTCGAAGGCGGACGCCGGCACCTACGACGCGTTCCTGATCGGCTGGTCGGGCCGCGTCGACCCGGACGGCAACATCTACGGCTTCGTCGCGACGACGGGGACGCTGAACGACTCGGGCTACTCGAAGAACATCGTCGACCGGTTCTTGAGCCACGCCCGGAGCGCCACGACGACGAAGGCACGGCGTCACTACTACCACGCGGCCATCCAGCAGCTCCTCAACGATCGGCCGCTGATCTACCTCGACCATCCGATCGCGTCCGCCGGCATCTCGAAGAAGGTGGCGGGCGTGACCATGTATCCGGACACGCTCCTGCGCGTCGCGTTCGCCGGCTACACGAAGTAGAAGTACCGACATGGGCGGCTTCCTGATCCGCAAGGCGGGAGCCGCCCTCGTCGTGCTCGTGCTCGCGAGCATCGTCGTGTTCGCGGGGGTGCGCGCGATTCCCGGCAACCCTGCGATCGCCCTCGGAGCCGAGAACCGGGATCCGGCGGTGATCGCCGCCGTCAAGGCCAAGTACGACCTCGACAAGCCGCTGCCGGTGCAGTACGGGCACTGGATCTGGCTCGCGCTCCGCGGCGACCTCGGCGTCGACCAGCGCGACCTGGCGGTCGGGCACACGATCGCGCAGCGGCTGCCGATCAGCCTCGAGATCGCGTTGCTGAGCATGCTCGTCGCGGTCGTCGTCGGGATCCCTGCGGGGGTGATCGCGGCCGTCCGCCGCGGCAAGCCGAGCGACTACGCGGCGACGGGCGTCGCGCTCAGCGGGCTTTCGGTGCCGCACTTCTGGCTCGGGCTGATGCTGATCGTCTGGTTCGCCGTCGACCTGCACTGGTTGCCCGCCGGCGGTTACACGACGATGCACCATCCGCTGGCGAATCTCGAGCACATGCTCTTGCCGACGATCGCGATCGGAACCGGCCTGGCCGCGGTGCTCATGCGCCAGATGCGCTCGTCGATGCTCGATTCGCTCGGCGCAGACTACGTGCGGACCGCGCGGGCGAAGGGGCTGTCGGAATGGTCGGTCATCTGCAAGCACGCGTTCCGCAACAGCCTGATCACCGTGACGACGGTGATGGGCCTCCAGCTCGGCGCCCTCATCTCCGGCATCGTCACGATCGAGGTGATCTTCGGCATTCCCGGGTTCGGCTCGCTCACGATCGACGCGGTGAACCAGCGCGACTACACGCTGATCCAGGGGGTCGTCCTCGTGGTTGCCGCCGGCTACGTGATCGTGAACCTGCTCGTCGACGTCGTCTACTCGTTGCTCAACCCGAGGATCAGGGCGATATGAGCGTCGTCGCGTCCGAGGCCGAGGTCGCCGCCGTCGGCCTGCGTCGCAGGCGGCTGCGGCTGCTCCGCAAGCGGTTCCTGCGCCGGCCGATGGCGGTGGCGGGGCTCGTCGTGGCGCTCGGTTTCGTGGTCGTGGCGATCTTCGCGCCGCTCCTCGCCCCGTACTCGGCCGGGCACACCGACTTCAACGCGATCCTCGCGCATTCGTCCTCCAAGCATCTGCTCGGGACGGACGATCTCGGGCACGACGTGCTCTCGCGCCTCATCTGGGGGACGCGGGCGTCAATGCAGGTCGGCGTCTTCTCGACCCTGCTGGCGATGGTGGTCGCCGTCCCGATCGGGATGCTCGCCGGCTTCTACCGCGGCTGGGTCGACCTCGTCATCGCCCGCCTCACCGACGTGCTGCTCGCGTTCCCGTTCCTGATCCTCGCGGTCGGGCTCGCGGCGATCCTCGGGCCGTCGCTCCTGAACGCGACGCTCGCGCTCGGGATCGGTGCGATCCCCGGCTTCATCCGGATCGCGCGCGGCGAGACGCTCGCGCTGCGCGAGGAGGACTACGTCCCCGCGGCGGTCCTGAACGGCGCGAACGACGCGACGATCATCTTCCGGCACATCCTCCCGAACATGACCAACACGCTGATCGTGCAAACGACGCTGACGATCCCGGGGGCGATCCTCGGCGAGGCGATCCTCTCGTTCCTCGGGCTCGGCGTGCAGCCGCCGCAGTCCTCGTGGGGGACGATGCTCCAGGGGGCGGAGCCGTACCTGACCCAGGCGCAGCGGCTCTCGGTCTACCCCGGCGTGGCGATCATCCTCGCCGTGCTCGCGTTCAACGTGTTCGGTGACGGGCTGCGCGACGTCCTCGACCCGCGGACGACCCGGTGAGAGCGGAGCCGCTGCTCGAGGTGAACGACCTCTCTGTGCGGTTCGAGACCGACGAGGGGCCGCTGCTGGCCGTCGACCAGGTCTCGTTCACGCTCGCGGAGCGGGAGGTGCTCGGCATCGTCGGCGAGTCCGGCTGCGGCAAGAGCGTCACCTGCATGTCGCTCGTGCGACTGCTGCCCGAGACGGCGGCGGTGAGCGGCAGTGTCGTCTTCGGCGGCGTCGACCTGCTCGCACTCGGCCCGCGGCGCCTGCGACGCGTCCGTGGCAATGAGATCTCGTACATCTTCCAGGAGCCGATGAGCTCGCTCAATCCGGTCTTCACCGTCGGGAACCAGATCGGCGAGGTCGTGCGCCGCCACCTCGGGGTATCGCGCCGCGACGCACACCGTCGTGCGGTCGAGCTGCTCCAGCTCGTGCGCATCCCCGCTCCGGAGCGACGCGTCGACGAGTATCCGCACCAGCTCTCGGGCGGCATGCGCCAGCGTGTGATGATCGCGATGGCGCTCGCGTGCGACCCGAAGGTGCTGATCGCCGACGAGCCGACGACAGCGCTCGACGTGACGATCCAGGCAGGCATCCTCGACCTGATGCGTGAGGTACGAGAGCGGCTCGGAACCGCGATCGTCCTCGTCACGCACAATCTCGGCGTCGTCGCGGACGTCGCTGACCGAGTGATCGTCATGTATGCCGGCCGCAAGGTGGAGGAGGCGGCCGCAAACGAGCTCTTCGCGGCGCCGCAGCACCCATACACGGTGGGGCTGCTGGGCGCGATTCCCCGGCCGGGGGAGCGGCGTGAGCGACTCGAGGAGATCCCCGGACGGGTTCCGACGGCTTCGGCACCGTTGGCGCGCTGCGTCTTCGCCGACCGCTGCCGCTACGCGGACGAGACGACTCGCACGCAGGTTCCGACGCTGCGTACCGTCCGGCAGGATCACCTCGTCGCCTGCTTTCACCCCGAAGCCGAGCGCGCCGCCTGATGGGCGATGCACCGGTGCTCGAGGTCGACGACCTCGTCAAGCACTTTCCCGCGGGACGGGGTCTCCTCGGCGGCAGCGGTGGCACGGTGCACGCGGTAGACGGCGTCTCATTCGCGCTTCGCGAGGGCGAGATGCTCGGCCTCGTCGGCGAATCGGGCAGCGGCAAGACGACCCTGGCGAACTGCGTCGTCCGGCTCCACGAGCCGACCTCCGGCTCGATCCGGCTGAATGGCCGCGACATCACCCATCTGTCGCGACGCGAGCTCCGTCCGCTCCGTCGCCGCCTCCACATGGTCTTCCAGGACCCGTACTCCTCGCTCAACCCACGAATGACCGCCGGCGAGATCGTCGCCGAGCCGTTGCGCCTGCATCGGATCGCCGGGCGCAAGGATCGGGAGCGCAGCGTGATCGACATCTTCGGACGCGTCGGGCTCGGGCCGGAGCATCGCTTCCGTTACCCGCACGAGTTGTCGGGGGGGCAGCGCCAGCGAGTCGGCCTCGCCCGGTCACTCATCCTCGAGCCGACCGTCCTCGTCGCGGACGAGCCCGTCTCCGCGCTCGACGTCTCGGTGCAGGCCTCGATCCTGAACCTCCTCCGCGACCTGCAGCGGGACATGGGTTTCTCATGCCTCTTCATCACCCACGACCTCGCCACGGTCGAGTTCCTCTGCGACCGGATCGCGGTGATGTACCTCGGGCAACTCGTCGAGGTCGCGAGCCGGGACGCGGTCTTCAGCGACCCGCAGCACCCGTACACCCAGGCACTGCTCTCGGCCGCGGTCGTTCCCGATCCGGAAGAGCAACGTAAGCGCCGGCGGGTCGTCCTCGAGGGGGACCCGCCGAGCCCGCTCGTGCCCCCGAGCGGCTGCCGCTTCCACACCCGCTGCCCATTGCATGATCTGTCTGCGCCGGCGTGCGAGGAGGACGAGCCGCCGCTGCGTGAGGTCTCTCCGGATCACCTGGTCGCATGTCACCTCGTGGGTCCCGGCACGCGGGCGCCGCGCATCGCCGACCCGCCCGACGCGGTCACGGTGGCGGGGGGATGAGCTTCACGACGCGCCCCGAGCTGCGAGGGACGTTCGGCATGGTGGCGTCGACGCATTGGCTCGCGTCGGCGACGGGCATGGCCGTGCTCGAGCAGGGCGGAAACGCGTTCGACGCTGCTGCCGCGGCCGGGCTGACGCTGCAGGTCGTCGAGCCGCACCTAAACGGGCCCGGCGGCGACCTGCCCGCGCTTCTCTGGCCGGTGGGTCGCGATCGGCCGCTCGTCCTCTGCGCCCAAGGGCCTGCGCCTCAGGCGGCGACGATCGAGCGCTACCGCGATGAGCGCGGGCTGGAGCTCATCCCCGGCACGGGACCGCTTGCCGCAGTCGTGCCCGGCGCATTCGGCGGCTGGGTCGCGATGCTTCGCGAGCACGGGACGCTGACCTTCGCCGAGGTCGCGAAGTACGCGATCCACTACGCCGAGCACGGCTACCCGGTCGTGCCCGGGATCGCGCGCGCCATCGGCGGCGTCGAGGCGCTCTTCCGCGAGGACTGGACCACCTCGGCCAAGGTCTACCTCCCGGTTCCGAAGCCCGGCGCGCTGCACCGCAACCCGCGGCTCGCGGAAACCTACCGCCGCCTCGCCGCAGCGCCCGACCCGCTGGAGGAGTGGTACCGCGGCTTCGTCGCGGAGGAGATCGTCCGCTTCCAGGAGCACGAATGGCTCGACAGCTCCGGGGAGAGGCACGGCGGCCTGCTCGCGGAGGGAGACCTGCGGGACTGGGCGGCCACCTGGGAGGAGCCGGTCTCGGTCGACTACCACGGCTATGAGGTCTTCAAGGCCGGCCCGTGGAGCCAGGCGCCCGTCTTCCTCCAGCAGCTGCGCCTGCTCGAGGGCTTCGACCTCGACACCATGGGCCAGGCGAGCGCGGAGTGGGTGCACACGATCACCGAGTCCGCGAAGCTCGCCTTCGCCGACCGCGAAGCCTGGTACGGCGACCCCGACTTCGCCGACGTGCCGCTCGCCGAGCTGCTCTCGCGGGAGTACGCCGACGAGCGCCGACGTCTGGTCGGCGACGAAGCGTCGCCCGACCTCCGGCCGGGATCGCCCGGCGGCCGTCGGCCCCGGCTGCCGCGCCCTATCGGTGAAGCCCCGGTCGCTCCGGGCGTCGGCGAGCCCACGCGGGGCGACACAGTCCATCTCGACGTCGTCGACCGATTCGGGAACATGGTCTCGGCGACGCCGAGCGGAGGCTGGCTCTTCGGCGCGCCGGTGATCCCGTCGCTCGGCTTCTGCCTCGGCACGCGCGCGCAGATGTTCTGGCTCGAGGAGGGCTTGCCGAACTCGCTCGAGCCGGGCAAGCGGCCGCGCACCACGCTCTCCCCCACGCTGGCCGCCCGCGACGGCGAGCCATATCTCGCGATCGGCACACCCGGCGGAGACCAGCAGGACCAGTGGACGCTGCATGCCTTTCTCGCGCACGTCCATCATGGCCTCGACCTTCAGGCTGCGATCGACGCCCCCGAGCACCACACCGAGGCCTTCCCCGAGAGCTTTTACCCGCGCGAGACGCGTCCGCGGCACGTTGCCGTCGAGGACCGAGCCGGCCGGGAGACGATCGAAGGGCTACGAGAGCGCGGCCATGTCGTCGACGTGCACGGGCCCTGGACGCTGGGACGCGTCACCGCCGTCGCGCGCGAGCCCGACGGGATCCTCAAGGCCGGCGCGAACCCGCGCGGTATGCAGGGCTACGCAGTCGGCCGCTGAACGCGGCCGCGGCGAGATCGGAGACGATCAGGCCGCTTGCTTGTTTCGTCCTATGGGCTCGTGAAGTAGAAGCTCTTGCAGTCTCGGTGGTAGCGGTGCCGGAACCAGTGACGGCCGGGGTAGCGAGCGCAGCCGCTACCGCCCGCGCCCGCCTGTAGCGGCACCGTCGTGACAGCCGTGGTATCGGGGGGCTCGGGCGTCGTCTCGGGCAGCGTGCTCGTTGTCGCCGGCGGAGGTGCTGGGGCGTTGCAGCCCGCCTGGAAGGCGAGCAACGGGTGCAGCTCGATCCCGTTCGGAGCGACGCCGCGCTGGCCGTGGATCCGGTCGAAGAAGGCGACCCCGGTCAGCGTGACGCACGGCGATGGGCTCAGGCCGTGGTAGCTCGAGCCTGTCGACGGACCGCCGAGCGCGGCGACCAGGTCTGCCCGCGCCGCCTCGAGCTCGGGCGCTTCGGTGGACCCTGCGAGGCAGGACGCGGCCGGGAGCTCTGCGATCATCGTTCGGCTCGGTTCAGCGGGATCGGCAATCGCGAGATGGACATCGGAATCGGCCTCGACCTTGTCGGCCAGGGCGAGTGCCTGGATCCGGTAGACCACGCGCTCCGGCGGAGTCCGTCCGGCCTCGGCGTCCGCCGGCACCGGCAGCGCCCGCAGCTGGGACACCGACGAGTCCACAGCCGCGCCGGGCAGGAAGCCGTCGAGCAGGTCCTTGACCTCGTGGCGCTCGACGCCGCAGGAGCCCGTGAAGCCGTAGTCGGCGCCGTTCACCGAGACTCGCGGCGCCTGCAGCCGGGCCGCAAGCGCCGTCGTCACCGGCGAGGCGGCGGAGCTGCCGGTCTCCGTGCCGACGAAGTAGCCGATCAAGCCGCCTGCGACGAGGCCGGCCAGAAGCCCGACGATCCTCATCGGGCCATGGCGACCTCTCGCTGCTCGCGCGGCTCGAGCGTCTGACCGAACGAGTTGAGGTACGCCTGCTGGTCGGGCGCGGTGAAGAAGTCGTGCGCGGCGTTCGTGCCCCACGCGTACAGCGAGTCGGCGTCGGCCTTCGTGAGGCCGAAGTCGGTGGTGCTGATCTGATGGGTGGGGATCGAGACGGTGCGCGCCGAGACGACCTGCTCCATCTGCTCGCGATCCCAGGCCTCGGTGGCCGCCGAGAACATCGCCTTC
>Ga0070695_100002078_pt1 | contig 11454 bp, 9 predicted proteins | sample KBSK1252metaG_FD_65471 | JGI IMG/M metagenome (GOLD analysis project Ga0070695, IMG submission 65471) | Corn, switchgrass and miscanthus rhizosphere microbial communities from Kellogg Biological Station, Michigan, USA - KBS K1-25-2 metaG | ecosystem: Host-associated > Plants > Roots >...
CCCTCCATTGCCATCAGGCAAAGCGCGACCGCCGGCACCGCCAAAATGCGCAAATACGTCAGGACGTTGGGCAGGCTGGCAAGCCCTGGTGTGGTCACCGCGCGTTCCATTCGGCAGACAAGAGCACTTGGGTCCGAGAGCGTCAATGGGGCCCGACCGACAGCCTGACCGACAGCCCGACCGACAGCCTGACCGACACCGGCGCGGCCCGGTCTGCGAGCAAGGTATCGGTGGCGTCAGTCACGGCGTTCGTGAAAAAAATCATAGATGGTTTGCGCCATCTGGGCGCTGATGCCGGCCACGCCTTCGAGATCCTCGCGGCTGGCGCGCGACACAGCCTTGGCCGAACCGAAGTGCTTGAGCAACGCACGTTTGCGTGTGGGGCCGATACCGGCAATTTCGTCGAGCGGGTTGACGCCCAGCGCTTTGCTGCGCTTGGAGCGATGGGCGCCGATGGCAAAGCGGTGCGCCTCGTCGCGCAAGCGCTGCACGAAATAAAGCACCGGGTCGCGGCTCTCGAGCAAAAGGGGCTTGTCGCGGCCCGGAATGTGGAAGTGTTCGCGCCCGGCATCGCGATCTGGGCCTTTGGCGATGCCAACGACAGGGATGTCGAGGCCGAAGGCGGAGAGGACCTCGCGCGCAACGCCAAGCTGACCCAAGCCGCCATCGATCAACATCAGGTCGGGCCGGGCAGGGAACTCCGCCAATTGGCCATCCTCCTCGGCCTCGGTCGCGGCCGCAGCGGCGGGCGGCTCGCTTGCTGGCGGCTCGAGGCGCAGCACGCCGAAGGCCAGCGCGCTGCCGCCGCGCCGATCGATCGGCGGCGGTTGCGGCGGCGCAAGCCGCGAGAGGGTGGCCGCGGGCTCCACCGCGACGGTCGCCGTCGCCGCCGACTTGCCGCCCGCCTCATCGAGCACGAGCCGCTTCAAGCGGCGGCTCAGAACCTCGCGCATCATGGCATAGTCGTCGCCGGGCACGAGGTCGGCGGACTTGAGATTGAAGCGCCGATATTGCGGCTTCACGAAGCCCTCGGGGCCGGCAACGATCATCGCGCCCACCGCATTGGTCCCCATGATATGGCTATTGTCGAAGACCTCGATCCGCCGCGGGGGGCGCGCGAGGCCGAACCGATGGCCAAGCCCCTCGAGCAGCTGGCGCTGCGAGGAACTCTCGGCCAGCCGGCGGGCCAAGGCCTCCCGGGCGTTTTGGGCGGCGTGCTCGACGATGCCGACCTTGGCGCCGCGTTGCGGCGTGGTGACCTCCACCTTGCGCTCGGCCTTGGTCGATAGGGCTTCGGCCAGCAGCGCCTCATTGGGCAGCTTGTGCGAGACCAGGAGGCGCGAGGGTACCGGCTTATCGTCGTAAAATTGGGCGATAAAGCTCTCCAGCACCTCCTCGAGGCCCAGCGAGCGATCGGCGCGCGGGAAATAGGCCCGGTTGCCCCAGTTCTGCCCCGAGCGGAAAAAGAATACCTGGATGCAGGTCTGTCCCGCCTCCTGATGCGCGCCGAATACATCGGCTTCCTCGATGCCGTCCAGGTTGATGGCCTGATCAGCCGTGACGTGCGCTAACGCCCACAAACGATTGCGGTAGGCGGCGGCCCGCTCGAAATCGAGATTGGCGGCAGCCTCCTCCATCAGCCGCTGGTACATCCGGCGCGCGTTCTCGCTTTCGCCGCGCAAAAAGCGGCGCGCTTCCTCGACCAGCCCGTTGTAGTCCTCAAGCCCGATCAGGCCCGTGCAGGGCGCCGAGCAGCGCTTGATCTGGTGGAGCAGGCATGGGCGGGTTCGGCTCTCGAACACGGCATCCGAGCAAGAGCGCAAAAGAAACGCCCGCTCCAGCATGTTGATGGTGCGGTTGACGGCGCCGGCGGAGGCGAAGGGGCCGAAGTATTCGCCCTTGCGATTGCGGGCGCCGCGATGTTTCAGGATTTGCGGCGCCCGGTGTTCGGTCGCAATCAGGATATAGGGAAACGATTTGTCATCGCGCAGCAGCACATTGTAGCGCGGCCGAAAGCGCTTAATGAGGTTTGCCTCGAGCAGCAGGGCCTCGGCCTCGGTGCGCACCGTCACGAATTCCATGGCCGCGGTCGCCGCGATCATGCGCATGGTCCGGGCGGGGTGATTGCCGGCGCGGGCATAGTTCGTCACCCGCGCCTTCAGATTGCGCGCCTTACCCACGTAGATGACGGTGCCCGCGGCATCGATCATGCGGTAGACGCCGGGACCGCTAGGCAAGGTCTTGAGATAGCCGGCGATGACGAGGGCCCCGGTCGCGGGTCGGTCGGCCGCCAGCGCCAATGGCGCAGCGGTTGCACTGCTGGATCGTTCGGGGGCCGTCTTGTCGGACATGGTGAGTGACTTAAGGGGGCTCTGGCCCGAGGTCCAGTGCTCCCCCGTGCCGGCACACGGTAGGAGAAACGAGGCCGGAAAGCAGGGATAGGCCCGCGATCGGGGCCCACGCACCCGCCGGAGGCGCAACCCCCTCGTGCCGGCCCGGCCCGACCCTGCAAGCCCTTGCCAGGGCGGCGGCAAACCTAGAGCGCAGCCAGACCTCCCAGGGCGCGTGGCCACGGGGGTGCCACCTCACCCGCGCTTATAGACCGGGGCTTCGATGCCCACGCTTGGGGGCCCGCCAGCAGTGGGCGGGGGCGAGCCTCTGCTAAGCCGAAGCGGGGGAAACGCCGCCCGAGGCGGCATGGCGCCGCGCCAAAAAAGCAAGCGGGCCCCGTAGGGCCCGCCGCCGTCAGGAATGCTGCAAGCCTTAGAAGGTAAATTTTAGGGTGCCCACGACCCGTTCATCACAGGCAAATAGGGGGCCCTTGCAGTTGTCCGCCCGGTCGACGTTGGTATCCCAGTAGCGCACATCGATCGACCATTTGTCCATGAAACCCAGGGTCAAGCCGGCGTTCCAATAAACGTAACGGTCGTCGTCGCCGGTCACGTTGTTGATGTAGCGCGCCTTGTCCGTGTCGCTGCCGGTGGCGGCCTGATAGCCGAGCAGGGCGCTCACGCTCGGCGACCATTCGCGGCCAAAGAGCATGAACTTGGGCAGGTTCTGGGTGAAGGAGCCCTCCACCGTCCACACATTACCCGTCTCGTACTGGTAGTCGGGCGAGAAGAAGCCCGTCACCCCCAGCGTCCCGTCCTTCCACAGTTCGGCGCTGGCACCAACTTTCAGCTCGACGTAATTGAACTCTGCGTTCACCGGGAAGACGCCGGTGGAAGAGGTGCCGATGTCCGCCCCTCTGGGATAGGTGTAGTAGATCACGCCCACATCCCAGGCGATGCGGCCGGTGTTGAATTTGAGGCCGCCGTACCAGTCCATCTCGATATTGGCGATGTTTCTGCCGCTGCCGCCGTCGTTGGCGCCCCAATCGAGGTTGGAGGCCCAGACGCCGGCATAGAACATGCCGCAGGTTGCATCGAAGCCGCCCTGCACGGCGGGCCCTTCGGACGTCTGCGAAAAGCCGCGGAAGACGTATTCGGTTGCGAGCCCGATATTGGCCGAGAGCTTGCAGCGCTCTTGCGGCGGCGGCGGGGGGGCGTCCTTGACGCTGCCGCGACGCATGCCATCGGCGTGGGCCGATCCAGCCAAAACTGCCAGCGCGAGCGCCGCTGCGGTTGGGGCCGCAAGGGCCGGAATTCTGACGTTCATGGTAGCTTCCCTAGCGATTCGTTGTCTCGTCAATCTCCCCAAATTGGCTAGAGACGCAACGAAAAATGGCTGGGTCGCCCACGGTCAAAGGCCCAACGTGCCACGAGCGCAACAGGTGGCCGGCAATGGGATTTTTTAGCGCGGCTTTGCCTATTAATCGGGCGGTGGCGCGCACCAATTTTGCTGCGCGCGTGGGCAAATAGCGGGCCTGCGCCGGCGGCCTGCCAACGGCATGGAAGGCAGCCCGCTTTTGCCGCAGGGCGGCCGATGCGCTAAGAACCGCCCACCGGCCCCGCACCGATCGAGGATGCGAGCTATTTCGGCAAGGTGGGGCGCGCGCATCGGGAGGATGTAGGTGCCAGGCGAGGCCGCCCCGACCGTTCTCATCACGGGTGCAGCCCAGCGCATCGGCCGCGCGCTCGCCTTGGATTTTGCGCACCGGGGCTGGCGGGTGGCGATCCACTGCCGCGCATCGCGTCAGCAGGCCCTGGAGTTGGCCCAGCACTTGGGCCGCGTTGGCGCGCCGACCGCGGTCTTGACGGCCGACCTGGCGGTGCCGAGCGAGGTCGAGCGCCTGCTGCCCGAATGCGTCCGCCTGCTGGGGCCGCCGACCTGTCTCATCAACAACGCCGCCATGTTTGCCGCCGATGCCGTCGGCGGACTTCAGTCGGGCCTGTGGGACGCCCAGCTCGCCGTCAACCTGAAAGCCCCCGTGTTCCTGGCGCAGGCCTTTGCCAGCCACCTGCCCGCGGGCGCCGCCGGCAACATCATCAACATCATCGACCAGGGTGTGTTGAGGCCGACGCCGCAGTTCTTCTCCTATACGGTGTCCAAGGCGGCGCTGTGGGCGGTAACGCGCACCCTGGCCCAGGCCCTTGCGCCGAGCATCCGCGTCAATGCCATCGGCCCGGGGCCGGTGCTGCAAAGCACCTATCAAACCGAGGCCGAGTTCCGCGCCGAATACCAGGCCACGCTGCTCGGTCGCAGTACCCCGCCCGAGGAAATTGCCACCGCCATCCGCTTTATTCTGGAGGCGCCGGCGCTCACCGGGCAGATGCTTGCACTCGATGGCGGCCAGCACTTGACCTGGCAGACCCCCGACGTCCCCGCCCACGGCCCCTGAACGCCATGTCGACGCCCCCACCTCCCAGCAGCGACCAGCCGCAGTGCCAAACCGGTATCCGCCGCGTGTTCGTGCGCGATCTCGAGATCGTCGCCAGCGTCGGCGTCTTCGAACACGAAAAGCGTTACGAGCAGCGCATCCTACTATCGGCGGAGTTGGCGGTGCGCGACGACTATGACGGGGTCTCCGATCGGCTGGAGGACGTGCTCGACTACAGCGCGCTGGTTGAGGGCATCGCCCTTTTGGTGCAGCAGGAACACGTCAATCTGCTCGAGACCTTGGCGGAACGCATCGCTCGGCACTGCCTTTCGGATCGGCGCGTGGAGAGCGTCAGGGTACGGATTGAGAAGCCGGACGCGCTGCCCATGTGTCGCTCCGTAGGCGTCGAGATCGAACGGTCGCGGGGCTAGCTTGGCGGCCGCGGCGGCCGTGGCCAACCGCCAAATTTGCGCCCAAAAGTGTAGTGCACATTGAAGCTTACGGTTTTGCCTCGAGTCGTAGGCGCAGGCGATGACCGGACTGGGGACTTGGGGGAACATGGGACATCGGGGAATGGGGATCAGGGCCGCGTGGGAGGGTCGAGCGACCGCAACAGCACACCGCGTGCGGGGACGCTAACCGGCCCTTAACGTTAAGGGCCTATCAACGGAATCGAAAATCCGCGTGCGCCTTCAAGCCGGGGGCACACGGGTGAACTTAGGGTGGGTGTTCCATGCCACGCCGCGTCGGAGCGTTTTTCCTTTTTGCCGTGTTTGCCGCCCCATTTCCGCTGGCTGCCGCCGACCTGCCGGCGATCAAAACCACCCGCACCAATTCGGTGCCCGTCTGCGTCACGCCCGGCCGCTTGCTCGCCTACCTCGAAAGCCGCAATCCGCACCTTGACCCACGCTTTCGCGTGATCGCCAGCGAATACGTGCGCCTCGGGGACACGCTAGGCGTGCGCTGGGACTATGCCTTTTATCAGATGCTGCTGGAGACCGGATCGCTCAGCTTCCGCGATGGCAACCGCTCCGGCGATGTGAAGCCGGGGCAAAACAATTTTGCCGGTCTCGGCGCCACCGGTCGCGGCCAGCACGGCGAGAGTTTCAAGGATGTCGGCACCGGCGTGCGCGCACACTTAGAGCACCTGTTGCTCTACGCCGGCGAGCACGTCGACAATCCGGTGGCCGACCGCACGCGCAAGGTCCAGGAGTGGGGCGTGCTGACGAATTGGCACAAGAGCTTCGCGCGACCCGTGACTTTCGGCGATCTCGCCGCCAAGTGGGCGCCGGGGACGCGCTCCTACCGCCGGATGATCGAAGCCATTGCCGAGCGCTTCGAGGAGTTTTGCGCCAGGCCCGATCCCAGACCCGAGTTGGTCCAGGAAGCCCGCAAAGACAAGCGCGCCCCGGAGGCCAAGGCCGCGGAGGCAAAGGCCGAGCGCTCGGCCGGCGCCGAATTGGCCCAGCGGGCAATCGATAGCGGGAAGGCGGAAAGCGACGAGAAACGCTCCGCGCTGGGTGGGCAGCCGGCTTCGAGCCAAGCGGCGGCGGCGTCCGTGCCGTTCCGACTGCCCAATCAGCCCACGGCGGAGGCGAGAGGGGACGCGGCGCTAGCTGGCGACGATGGTGGCGGCAAGCTCGATCGCGGCGAGCGACCCGCCATTGCCGCTGCCGCGGCAAAGCTTCCCGGCCAGGGTGGCAAAGCCGACAAAGCAACCGCCGGCGACAAGCCGCTGCAGACGGCCTCGACCGCCGCGGCCGCCAAGTCGCTGGCGGTCCCGCCGGCGACCGCCGCCCAGAAGTGTCGGGTCTGGACGGCCAGCTATGGCGGACAGAAGGCGATGATCATCAAGTCCCAGATCGACAAAGTGGTGAATTACACCGTGCTCGACGTCAACGAGGGTTCCGAAGCGCGCGAGGCCGAGGCGTTCATCTCCGCCTACGCCAAAAACGGCGCCATTGCCGGCCAGTTCGGCAGTCAGGCGCAGGCGCTGGAAAAAGCCTTCGAGCTCTGCCCGGAAGGCTAGCCGCAGGAGCGTGCCAGCGCGGGCGCGCACCCCATCCCGGCCCTTTGAGGCCATCGGGTGGCCCGCGATGCTGAGCTGGGCGCCAACGTCATGGTGGCGCCGCAATTGCCGCATGAGAGCTGGACGGCGAGGCGTCTCGTGCCGGCCGCGGATGCCGGCGGCGCCGAAAGCAGCTAAAAGCTCTGGAGCGCTACGGGCCTGCCCCGGCGCCCGACAAACGAAGCCAACGGACGGCAGCGCGCGATGTGGAAAACCTTTGCTCCCCTGGTACTGGCGGGCCTGCTGTGGGTCGGGGCTGAGGCGCGACCGGCAGCCGGCGAGCAAGCCAAGACGGCAGCGCCCAACGTGGCAGCGCCCAACAATGCCAACTGCCGCAACACCGGCAGCTTCGAAGCCTGGCTCGATCAATTCCGTCAGGAGGCGCGTGGCAACGGCATTTCCAACGCCACCCTTGCCGCCGCGCTCGGCGGCATGACGCTCGATCCCGGCATCATCCAGCGCGACCGCCGGCAGGGCTTTTTTGCCCAGACGTTCACGGCCTTTTCCGGCAAGCTCATCACGCCGAACCGCATCCAAAACGGCCTCTCCCGGCTCAGGCAGCACCGCGATCTGCTCGCCAGAATCGAGCAGCAGTGGGGCGTACCGGGACCGGTGATCGTCGCCTTTTGGGGATTAGAAAGCGATTTCGGCTCGATGATGGGAAATTTGCCGGTGTTGCGCTCGCTGGCGACGCTGGCCTACGACTGCCGCCGTCCTGAGCTGTTTCGCGGCGAGTTGATGGAAGCCTTGCGCATCATCGATCGCGGTGATTTGCGGCCCGAGGAGATGATCGGTTCCTGGGCCGGCGAGCTCGGCCAAACCCAGTTTTTGCCGGCCCACTACATGCAGCACGCCGTCGACTATGACGGCGATGGCCGCCGTGATCTCCTACAAAGCGTGCCGGACGTGCTGGCCTCCACCGCCAACTTTCTCGCCTTTCTCGGCTGGCAGCGCGACCAGCCGTGGCTGGAGGAGGTGCGCCTGACCCGGGAGCTACCCTGGCAGGAGGCCGACCTCGCCATCCAGCACCCGGCCGAGAAATGGGCGGCCTGGGGCGTGAAACGGGTGGGCGGGCAGGCGCTGCCCAACGGCGCGCCCGTCGCATCGCTGCTGCTGCCGATGGGGCGGCACGGACCCGCCTTCCTCGCCTATCCCAATTTTCAGGTCTACCTGAAGTGGAATCAATCTCTCAACTATTCGATCACCGCCGCCCACCTGGCCGATCGGCTCGCCGGCGCACCGGCCATGGACAAGGGCAACGGCACGGTCCCCGAAATGAGCCTGCAGCAGGTCAAGGATCTGCAGATGCTGTTGGCCAAGCGCGGCTATTTCAGCGGCGAGATCGACGGCAAGATCGGCGCGGCCACCCGCGCGGGCGTCAAGGCCGCACAATTGAAACTGGGCCTGCCCGCCGACTCCTACCCGACCCCCGAACTGCTCGAGCGCATGCAGGCCATGCGCTAGTAGACATTTAACGAGCCGGAGGTTCGCGGCCGGCGGCCGCGGCCACCCGGGCCGCCGGCCGCGCCGATTCCATCCACGCCGCCGGCTCCGGGCACGGCCAGGCCTCGGTGCGCCCGCTCGGCCGATCGAGCAACAGCGAGGTGCAGCCGCCGGGCGGCCGCTCGCTGGGCGCGGGGGGTGTGCCGCGCAGGAGGTGGCCGGCCACCTGCCAAAGGCTCGCAAGGTTCCACAGGGCGGCGCCGAGCAACAGGCCGGCAACCGCCGCCCGCCGCGGACCGAGGATCGGGAGGCCTGGCGGCCATCGTTTGGCTGTGCGTCGCTGCCCTTGCACGATCTCTCCTTGGCCAACGGAGCCCGCTACCGGCGCCAGCGCCGATGCGGCTGTGGCTTTAGCGGTCGTGCCGGGGCGACAACAATGCCGGCCGGGCCACCCTCAAAGATATTCGCGCTTTCCACAGCCCCCGCGCCCGAGCTCGCACCCGCCTCAAAAGCGGCGCTCGTCGCGTGGACCGGGGAGGATTTCGCGCGGGTTGGCGGGCGGGGCGGTGCCGGCCGGACCCGGCCGCACCGGCGGCACGTACATGCGGTTTGCCGAACACAGACGGCGTGCGTTTTCGTTGCCGCCGCAGGCGCGAAAAGCTCCGTTCTTGTCAAAGCAGATGCGTACCTCGCGCAGCCGTTGCCCTGGCCCGCCGCACTCGATGGCCAGCATCTGCGGCGTAAGCCCTGGGTTGGCCTCGACAAAGTCTCCCACCAGCTCGCCCGGCGAGAGCATCAGGCGATCGTCCGTCAAGCCGACATAGCGCCGAGGGATTGAGACCTTGTCATAGAGCCGTCGGGCAAGCGCGAAGTAGCCGTCAACCCCGAGCCCGCTGCAGGTGCCGTGCTTGCGGTATTCGTTAAAGATCAGCTTGTCGCTCGGCATGATGTCGAGCATGCGATTGGCCACGGGTCTTGGCACGTAGCCGCGGTCGGGGCTGCGGCAGTATTCGGGCCAGCCCCGTTCGTACTGCGGCCACAGCCCGTGCAGTACGAAGGCGTAGCGTCGCTCCCCGCCGGCGTGGCACTGCGGATCATAGCGCGCCTCGCGCAACTGCGCGCAGTAGGTCGGGCTCCAGGACAGCGCCAGCACGTAGTAGTCGAAGTCCCCGGCGCGGTGCTCCCCGGCCCGCCAATCGCGCCGATCGCCATCGGGCCGCTCACGGTAGGGGACGCCCTGGGCGAAGGCAGCAACGGTGGGGCCGGCCAAGACGAGGAGCGCGGCCGCCAACCGAACGAGCTGCCGCAAAAAGGCGGGCGCGATTGCCATCACAAACCTCCACCACGGCGACGGGCTCGCCGCCCGAGACCGTCGCCCCACCCAATGCGCCCGTCCCCGTCTTGCCGGCCCGGGGCGCGAGGGCTCCCCGGGCGGGCGGGGCTTTCCCCCTCAAGCTGCGAGCTTGTCCAGAATGCGGGCCCAGCTGCGCGCGCCCTTGCGGAAGGACGACAGGTTATATTTCTCGTTCGGCGAATGGATGCGGTCGTCGTCAAGGCCAAAGCCCACGAGCAAGCTGTCCATGCCGAGCGCGGTCTTGAAGGAGGTGACGATCGGGATCGAGCCGCCGACGCCAACCAGCGCCGCGGGTCGCCCCCATTCCTCGGCCAAGGCCGCGGCGGCGCGGGACAGGAAGGGCGCCTCCGGATCGAAGGCGATCGCCGTGGAGCCTTGGCCCGCCTGAAACTCGACCCGGCAATCCTCGGGCAAGCGGTCGCGCACGAAGGTCTGGATCCCTTGCAGGATCTTTGCGGGGTCCTGTCCTGGCACCAGGCGGCAAGTGATTTTCACGGAGGCGCGCGCTGGGATCACGGTCTTGGTGCCAACGCCCTGGTAGCCGCCGCTGATGCCGTTGAATTCCAGCGTCGGCCGCGCCCAGATCTGTTCGAGCACGCTGTAGCGCCGCTCACCGGCGGGCGCGCTCAAACCAACCTCGCCCAGAAACTCGCCGGCATCGAAGGCCAACCCCTGCCACTGCTTGAGAACCTTGGCCGACGGCCGTCTTATGCCGTCATAAAAGCCGGGCACGCGCACCTTGCCGTGGCGATCGTGCATGTCGCCCAGAATACGCGCAAGCACGCGAATGGGATTTTGCGCCGCGCCACCGAAACTGCCCGAATGCAGGTCGCGGCTGGGCCCCGACACGACCATCTCGATGGCACAGATACCGCGCAGCTGCGTCGAGATGGCCGGCGTGTTCTTGTCCCATTGACCCGTATCGCAGACGAGTGCCAGGTCGGCCTTCACCTCCTTGCTGTGCTTGGCGAGAAAGCCCGGCAACGATGCCGAGCCGCATTCCTCCTCGCCTTCGAATAGGATACTGATCGGCAGCGGCGCCGCACCGGCTACGGTCTTCCAGGCCCGCACCGCTTCGAGAAAGGTCATGAGCTGACCCTTGTTGTCCTCCGCACCGCGTCCCGTGATGACCTTGCCGTTCGTCTTGTCGTTGGCGAGCCGCGGCTCGAAGGGCGGCGTTTTCCACAGCTCGAGCGGTTCGGGCGGTTGCACATCGTAGTGACCGTAAAACAAGACGTGCGGTCGAGCGCTCAGTGCCTCAAGCGTGTCATGGGCGACCACCATGGGGTGGCCCGAGGTCGGCACCACGCGGGCGTCGAAGCCCATGGCCTTGAGCTGGCCGGCGCACCACTCGGCCGCCCGCTGGCAATGCGTCTTGTAGGCCGGATCGGTGGAAACGCTGGGGATGCGGATGAATTCGAACAGTCGATCGAGCGCTTCGCTCTGGGTGGCATCGAGCGTACTGAGCACGCGGCGGAGCTGCGTCGACATGGGTCGCGGCACCTTTCAAAGGGCGGGTAAACACTGAGCTGGGAGGCGTAGAGTGCGCAAACAACGGGCATTGTCAAAACATTCCATGCCGAGAGCGGCAATCAACCGCCGCGTCGGCGCGAGAACTTTTGCTTTTGCAAAGCGTTGCCGAGGATTATTTGAGAGACCTTCCCGCCGGTACTGGTCGCCAATGTGACATGGAGTTCGAGCCATGAAGGGGAGCCCCGTTTCCAGCGTGGCAGCCGCAAAGCGGCAAGTTTATCAATTCGGACCGGACCGCGTGGACGGCCGTGCCGACATGAAGGAGCTGCTTGGCGGCAAGGGCGCCAACCTGGCCGA
>Ga0070695_100002080_pt1 | contig 11449 bp, 10 predicted proteins | sample KBSK1252metaG_FD_65471 | JGI IMG/M metagenome (GOLD analysis project Ga0070695, IMG submission 65471) | Corn, switchgrass and miscanthus rhizosphere microbial communities from Kellogg Biological Station, Michigan, USA - KBS K1-25-2 metaG | ecosystem: Host-associated > Plants > Roots >...
CTCCACGACTCGGACGACGAGGAGCCGGTGGTGACCGAGGAAGAGCCGGAGCTCGAGGCGCTCGCCGACACGATGGAGCCCGACGCGGAGAGCGTCGGCCCGTCGCTGCCCGAGCCCGAGGTGCCCGCCATCGACTCGGAGGCACCCGCAGACGTTGCGGCGACGCACGGGCCGGACGCGGTTGCGGTCGCAGAGGCCGAGGGCGAGGTCGACCTCGACACGGTCGCCCCGCATCCACAGATGGCGGCCGAGGAGGACACGACGGACGGCATCCCGATCGAGGCCGGCGAGCCTCCGGCGGAGGACGAGTCGTAGGGCACGAGCCCACGCGACGCTGCGCGGGCTGCGGCCGGCGCGCGCCGCAACGCGATCTGCTCCGCTTCGCGGCCCGAGAAGGCGCTCTCGTGGCCGGCCGGAAAGAGCCGGGCCGCGGCGCCTACACGTGCCGTGACCTGGCGTGCTTCGACCGTGCTGCCGAGCGCGGGATGTTCGCGCGTGTCCTGCGGCAGCAGCTCCGCATAGGACCGGAACTGCGGGGCCTTTACACTGGTGGCGGCCATGGCTAACGGAGGCAACAGACCGAATCGTCCGCTCCGCCCCCGCGGAGGAGGCGGACCGGGCAACCGGCGTCGTCGCGTCGTCATCGACCAGGGTGGGCAGCGTCCCTCGCGCGAGCAGCGGCAGGCGCGCCAGGACGCCCGGCCCCGCGAGCCCCGCGCGCCCGCGCCGCCGCCGACGGGTCCCGTCTCGGTCGAGTCCGGGATCAGCGTCCAGAACCTCTCTCAGGCGCTCGGCGTCCCGATGGCGAACATCATCAAGGTCCTCATGGGTCTTGGCCAGATGCGCACGGCGACGCAGTCGCTGTCGGACGAAGAGGTAGAGCTGATCGCGACCGAGGTCGGTCGCGAGGTGACGATCAAGCATGCCGCCGACGAGGAGGAGGAGCCGGAGGCGTTCGACGACCCGGACGAGGCGCTCAAGGCGCGGCCGCCGGTCGTCACGATCATGGGCCACGTCGACCACGGCAAGACGACGCTGCTCGACGCGATCCGCAACGCGCGCGTCGTCGCCACCGAGGCCGGCGGCATCACCCAGCACATTGGCGCCTATCAGGTCGACGTCGACGGCCGGAAGATCACCTTCCTCGACACGCCCGGTCACGAGGCTTTCACCGCCATGCGCGCCCGTGGCGCGAAGGTGACCGACATCGCCGTTCTCGTCGTTGCCGCCGACGACGGCGTGATGCCGCAGACGAAGGAATCGATCGCGCACGCACGGGCGGCTGAGGTGCCGATCGTGGTCGCGGTGAACAAGATCGACCTCGCCGACGCGAACATCGACCGCGTCAAGGGTGAGCTCGCGCAGGAGGAGCTCCAGCCCGAGGACTGGGGCGGCACGACGCAGTTCGCGGAAGTGTCGGCGAAGACGCAGCAGAACCTCGACGACCTGCTCGAGAAGGTGCTCCTCGTCGCCGACCTCGAGCTCGAGGGCCTCAAGGCGAATCCGAACGCCGAAGCCTCCGGGCCGATCATCGAGTCACGCCTCGACGTCGGCCGCGGGCCGGTCGCGACGATGCTGGTCCAGCGCGGGACGTTGAAAGTCGGCGACGCCGTCGTCGCGGGCGACGCCCACGGTCGCGTCAAGGCGCTCTTCGACTACAAGGGCGAGCGCCAGGAGCAGGCGGCGCCGGGCGACCCGATCGAGATCCTCGGCTTCGACAAGCCGCCCGCAGCGGGTGAGCTCGCGCGGGTCGTCGCGAACGACCGTGAAGCTCGCGAGCTCGCGAACCGGCGAGGGGAGAGGCTGCGGCGCGAGCAGCTCGCGGCCGTGCGCCCGGACACCGGAGTCTCGCTCGAGGGGCTGTACGAGCAGCTGCAGGAGGGCGAGGTTGCCGACCTCAACCTCATCGTCCGCGGCGACGTCGTCGGCTCGGTCGAGGCCGTCGTCTCCGAGCTGTCGAAGTTCGAGCATGCGGAGGTTCGCCTCAACGTGATCGCCGAGGGCGTGGGTGCGATCACCCAGAACGACATCATGCTCGCGTCCGCGTCCGACGCCCTCATCGTCGGCTTCAACATCCGGCCGAACGCCGAGGCGCGCGAGCTCGCCTCCCGCGAAGGCGTCGAGATCCGCACGTACGACGTCATCTACAAGCTCACCGAAGACATCGAGCAGGCCCTCGTCGGCAAGCTCGCGGCGGTTACTACGGAGGACACGATCGGCGAGGCCGAAGTGCGTGCGCTGTTCCGCGTGTCGCGGCTCGGCACGATCGCCGGCTGCATGGTCACGGACGGCGTCGTTCGCCGCAACGCGAGCGTCCGCGTCATCCGCGACGGCGCCGTGATCTACACGACGACGATCTCGCAGTTGAAGCGGTTCAAGGACGACGTCCGCGAAGTTGCGGAGGGCTTCGAGTGCGGCATCCTGCTCGAGGGCTTCAACGACGTGAAAGAAGGCGACGTGCTCGAGATCTTCGAGACGCGCGAGGTCGAAAGAACTTCCCTCGACGAGGCGCCGGCCTCCTAGCATTTCCGCCCATGCCGAGCGGCTGGGTCGGGATCCTCACCTGTGAGCTGCACTTTCCCGCGGCGCACTCGCTGAAGGAGAAGCGCCACTACCTGCGCTCCGCGAAGGCGCAGCTTCAGAACCGGGTGGGGGCGTCGGTCGCCGAGGTCGATCACCACGACGTTTGGCAACGCGCTCGCATCACAGCGGCGTGTGTCGCCCGTGAGCACCGCGAGGTCGAGCGGCTGCTCGACGAGGCGGAGCGCTGGCTGCGTGGGCAGGAGTGGGACGTCGCGCTGGCCGAGCGGCTTCTGATCGATCCCGAGGACTAGGTTCGCCCAAGGACTAGGCTCGGCGCTGCATGCACGCGGTCGAGCTGATCGAGCGGAAGCGGAACGGGGAGGAGCTTTCCGCCACCGACGTCCGCGAGTTCATCGCCGCGTACGTGCGCGGGGACGTGCCCGACTACCAGGCGGCGGCCTTCCTCATGGCGGTGTGGTTTCGCGGCCTGACGCCCGCCGAGACCTATGCCATGACCGATGCGATGGTGGCGAGCGGCGACACCGTCGACCTCGCGACCCGGCTCGGTCGCCGTGTCGTGGACAAGCACTCGACCGGTGGCGTCGGCGACAAGATCACGATCGCGGTCGGGCCGGTCGTCGCAGCGTGCGGCGTTCCGTTCGGGAAGATGAGCGGGCGCGGGCTCGGCCATACGGGCGGCACGCTCGACAAGCTCGAGTCCATCCCCGGCTTTCGCGTCGAGCTGACGACCGACGAACTGGTTGAGCAGACACGCGACATCGGGATCGCTGTCGCCGGGCAAACCGCCGACCTCGTGCCGGCTGACAAGAAGCTCTACGCGCTGCGCGACGTGACGGCGACGATCGACCAGGTCTCGCTGATCGCGGCGAGCATCATGTCCAAGAAGATCGCCGCCGGCGCAAGCGCGGTCGTCCTCGACGTCAAGGTCGGGGAGGGCGCATTCATGCGGACGGTTGACGATGCGCGGGAGCTCGCGCAGGAGATGCGCGCGCTGGGCGAGCGGGCCGGGATGGACGTCGTCTGCGTGCTGACGGACATGGACCAGCCGCTCGGTCGCGCGGTCGGGAACGCGCTCGAGGTGCGGGAGGCGTGGGAGACGGTGAGCGGCGGCGGGCCGGAGGACACCCGTGAGCTCGTCGTGGACGCGGCCGCCCAGCTCCTCGCGCTCTCGGATCTCGGCATCGACGAGGACGAGGGTCGTCGCCGCGCGGAGGCGGCGCTCGCAGACGGCACGGCGCTCGCGACCTACGACCGGTGGGTGCGGGCGCAGGGCGGCGACCCCGATCCCGCTCGACTGCCCGTGGCGCCTGTGGTGCACCAGGTCGCCGCGCCGGCGAGCGGCTACGTCCACGAGCTCGGGGCGAGGGAGGTCGCCGTCACGGCGATGGAACTAGGCGCGGGACGGGAGGTCGCCGGGGAGCCGATCGACCACGCCGTCGGCGTCGTCTGCCTGCGCAAGCGCGGGGAGCCGGTTGCCGCGGGCGAGCCGCTCGCCGAGATCCATGCGCGGGACGAGGCGGCGGCGAAGAAGGCGGAAGCGTCGCTGCTGGAGGCCTACGAGATCGGGGACGGCAAGGTGGTGCCGCGGCCGCTCGTCCTCGAGGTGTTGCAGTGAGCAGGGCGTTGCAATGAGCGAGCGCATGCGCAGAGTGAACGAGTCGGTGCGGCAGGTGCTCGCCGAAGCGCTTCCCGAGCTCAAGGATCCGCGGATCGGGCTCATCACTGTGACCGCGGTCGAGACGGCGCCGGATTTGCGGCACGCGACGGTTTACGTCAGCGTGCTCGGATCGAGCCGGAAGCGGCGCGCCAGCCTGGAGGGGCTCGAGGCCGCGCACGGTGTCCTCCAGTCGCGGCTCGCGCGCGAGCTCAGAATGAAACGAACTCCTCAGCTGACCTTCGAGTACGATCCGACGGTCGAGCGCGGCGTGCGCATGACCCGCCTGATCGACGAGCTCGCGCCGGACGACGATGACACAGACGACTGACCTGACGGCGATCACGGACGCCCTCCAGCGGCACGACCGCTTCCTCGTCGTCACGCACGAAAATCCCGACGGCGACGCCCTCGGATCGCTGCTCGCCCTCAGCCTCGCTCTACGGCAGCTCGGCAAGGACGCGGTCATGTACCTCCCGGGCCAGACTCCGCTGCCGCAGGAGTACGCCTTCATGCCGCTCGACGACATCGTTCGCGAGCCGCCCAAGGACGCTGCGGAGCGGGTGCTTCTCGCGGTCGACTGTGCGAAGGAGGATCGGATCGGCGACGAGTCCGTTCGCTCCGCGGCGCCGCTCGTTCTCGACATCGACCATCACCACGACAACACGCGCTTCGGCGACCTCAACCTGATCGTCGCCGACGCGTCGTCGACCGGGGAGATCCTGCGGGACGTTTTCGCCGAGCTCGGCGTCGAGCTGACGCCCGAGCTCGCGGAGCCGCTCTACATCGCGCTCGTCACGGACACAGGGCGCTTCCAGTACGCGAACACCACGCCGAAGTCGCTCCGCCTGGCGGCCGAGCTCGTCGAGGCCGGAGCCGACGTCCACGCCGTCTTCCAGGAGGTCTACGAGTCGGTCGAGTTCGCGAAGCTGAAGCTGCTTGCGCGCGCCCTCGGACGCGCCGAGGTGCTCGAAGGCGGGCGGATCGTCGTCTCGCATCTCCTGCGCACCGACTTCACGGAAGTCGGCGCGGCCGAACCGTATTCCGAGGGGATCATCGACTACCTGCGCGCCGTCGAGGGAGCCGAGCTGGCCGTGCTGATCAGGGAGCAGCTCCACGGCAGCCCTCACGCCCACAAGGGGTCGCTGCGCTCGAGCATCGACGAGCTCGACGTCTCGGTGATCGCCCGCTCGTTCGGAGGCGGCGGACACAGACAGGCCGCAGGCTTCTCGAGCGACGCTGCGCTCGACGAGATCGTCGAGCGCATCCGGCTTGCCTTCCTCGAGCAACGTGCCACCGCGCGGACTTGAGCCTGCGGGCGTCGCGCTCGTCGACAAGCCGAGCGGCCCTTCCTCCTTCGCGGTCGTTGCCCAGATCCGGAGGGTGACGCGCGCGCGGACGGGTCACGCCGGGACGCTCGATCCGTTCGCGACGGGGCTTCTCCTCCTGCTCTCGGGGAGGGCAACCAAGCTGGCTCCGGCTCTCGTCGGGCTCGACAAGCGCTACCTCACCGAGATCGACCTCACCGGGCAAACGTCGACCGGAGATCCGGAGAGCGATGTTCTCGAGCGCCACGCACCGCCGAGCGAAGACGAGCTGGACCGGAGCCTCGAACGCCTTCGCGGCGAGATCGAGCTTCCGATTCCTGCCGCGTCGGCCGTGAAGATCGGCGGCGAGCGCGCGTACAAGCTCGCCCGGCGGGGCGTCGACGTGCAGATGCCCATGCGCCGCTCGACGGTGCATGCGCTCGAGATCGTCGCGTACACGGGCGAGACGGTCACGCTCGACCTGCGCGTCAGCTCCGGGACCTACGTCCGTTCGCTGGCGCTCGCGCTCGGCGGGCACTGCGTGTCGCTGCGCCGGACCGAGGTCGGGCCGTTTTCGGTCGATGACGCGGTCGGACCGGAGGCATTCACGCCCGAACGACTTCTGTCGGAGGCCGAAGTGCTGGAGCGCGTGTGAACGTCGCTCGCGAGCCCGCCGAGCTGGTCGAGGCGCGGCGCGCGATCGCCGTCGGCACCTTCGACGGCGTGCACCGCGGCCATCTCCGCGTGATCGATGCTGCCCGGAGCGCCGGATTGCGGACGGGTGTCGTGACCTTCGATCCGCATCCCCGCGTCGTACTGGGGGGACAGGTCGAGCTCCTCGCCACGCTGCAGCGACGCCTCGAGCTCTTCGACGAGGCGGGGGTGGAAGACGTGCTCGTGCTCCGTTTCGATGAGCGGCTCGCGGCGCTCCCACCCGCTGAGTTTGCCGAGCGGATGCTGCGCGGGATCGGCGCCGAGTCCGTCGCCGCCGGCGAGACGTTTCGCTTCGGGCGCGGGCGTGAGGGCGATCTCGCGCTGCTCGAGCTGCTCGGCTTCGACGTGCGGCAGGTGCCGCTCGTCGAGAATGTCTCCTCGAGCCGCATCCGGCAGCTCGTTCAGGCCGGCGAGACAGAGGCGGCCGCGGCGCTGCTCGGGCGACCGCCGGAGGTTGAGGGGATCGTCGTCCGCGGTGACGGACGTGGCCGCGAGCTCGGCTTTCCCACCGCGAACCTGGACGTCCCCGAAGGGCTCCTCGTTCCGCCGGACGGCGTCTACGCGGGCTGGTCTCACGACCGGCGCGCGGCGGTGTCGATCGGGACGAACCCGCACTTCGACGGCGTCGAGCGGCGCGTCGAGGCGCATTTGCTCGACTTCGACGGCGACTTGTACGGCGAGCGGCTGATCGTCGAGCTGTGGAGCCCGCTCCGCGAGCAGCGCCGCTTCGACTCGCTCGACGAGCTCGTCGCCGCGATTGACGACGACGTCGAGCGCACCCGCAGAGCGGGCCGGCCGGGCTAGTCGACGCGGGGGAGGGCGACCCAGCCGATGCGCGCGACGCCGGGTCTTGGGAAATCGCTCCGCCAGGTCATGAGAGTGGAGTCGGTGCTGAGGCGGTGGCGTCGTTCTACCGGCACGCGGGTGAGCGGGTCCGGCTCCGTCTCCGTGACGAAGCCGCCGTCGATCACGGCCTTCAGATCGTCGAGCTCATACCTACCGTCGACGGGTTCGAAGCCGTGGGCGTTTGTCGCCCGAGGCGAGAGTCCGAGGGCCTCGACCACGTGCCGGATCAAGGCGGAGCCTTTCCACGAGTTCGTCAGCACGGCCAACACGACTCGCTGCTCGCGGACGAGGAGCAACAGGGCCTGATACCCGGCAGTCGAGCCTTCGTGGTCGAGCACTCCGTCTCGAACCCACCAGCCCAGCGCGTAGTGCGCACCGAGCGCCTCTGCGACGGGCTGGTGCAGCTCGTCCCACTGCTGGCAGTGCGCAAGCCCGTACTCCACGAGGTCTCCGACCGTGGACCACAATCCGCCGCTAGCCCTGCGGTCGATCGGAAACGACGGGTCCGCGACGACGTCGCCCGGCAGCGTCCCCAGCACGGCGTCGGGCGGCTTCTCGAAGCCTGTGTGCTGCAGGCCGAGCGGCTCGAGCACGAGTTCGTGCACCGCATCCGAATAGCCGAAGCCGGTCGCCGCCTCCCAATACGCGGCATTCGAATAGGACCATAACCCCACACACTCGGGCGGCAACGGCTCCAGTCGTTCTGGGCGATAGCCCGCCGTGTGCGAAAGCAATGCGCGCCGCCTCTCGTCGAGGAGCCCTGCGAGAAAGATCGCCGTCGCCGTGAAGGACTTCGTGATCGACGCGATCCGAAACGAGCGCTCGTGCTCGCCGGCGAACACGGTCCGGCCGTCGACGTGCAGCGCCGCGGCGACGACGGAAATGCCCGTCCGCGCCTGTGCCTCGCGCACGATCTCGGACAGCCGCTCATGCGGAATCGCGCTTCCCATGCCGCTTTCCGCTACCCTACCCGCGACCCAGGCCCGGCTCGCGCCAACGTTCCTTGGCGCCGCGGGCGGAGCCTCGGGAGGCAAAAGGAAGGAGAGGGCGTGGCCCTGACCAAGGAAGCAAAGCAGGAGATCATCTCGAAGCATGGCCGAAGCGAGGCCGATACCGGCTCGCCGCAGGTGCAGATCGCGATGCTGACGCAGCGGATCAACGACCTGACCGAGCATCTGCGCGAGCACAAGCACGACCACTACTCGCGGCGCGGGCTGCTCAAGCTCGTCGGGCAGCGCCGCCGCTTCCTGAACTACCTGCAGAGGCACGACCTCGAGGGCTACCGCGCCCTCATCAAGGAGCTCGGCCTGCGCCGCTAGCTCCCAACAACACGGAGGGTGGAAGTTCGAGCGAGCCCACCACAGTTGGACTGGCTCGAGCTCCCGCCCTCCACAAGCAAAGTGGAGGACAATTGATGAGTATCGCGACCGAGCGCCGGGCGCAGGTCTCCGTCCAGATCGGGACACAGGAGATCAGCTTCGAAACCGGCCATCTCGCGAAGCAGGCGGACGGCGCAGTCGTCGTCCGCGGAGGCGAGACGATGGTGCTCGCCACGGCCCAGGGGCGCGCCGAGGCGCGTGAAGGAGCCGACTTCTTCCCGCTCACTGTCGACGTCGAGGAGCGGATGTACGCCGCCGGGAAGATCCCGGGCGGCTTCTTCAAGCGTGAGGGGCGCCCGACGGAGCGCGCCATCCTCACGGCACGGATGATCGACCGGCCGATCCGGCCGCTCTGGCCGAAGGGCTTCCGCAACGAGGTGCAGGTCATCTGCACCGTGCTCAGCGCGGACATGGTCACGGCCCACGACATCCTCTGCATCAACGGCGCGTCCGCGGCGCTGATGCTCTCGCCGCTGCCGTTCCTCGGCCCGGTCGGCGCTGTCCGCGTCGGCCTGATCGAGGGCCAGCTCGTTGTCAACCCGACGTTGGCCGAGAGCGAGAACGCCGAGATGGACCTGATCGTCGTCGGCACGAAGGAGGCGCTGACGATGGTCGAGGCCGGCGCGAACGAGGTGCCCGAGGAGAAGATCCTCGAGGCATTCGAGCTCGCGCACGGCGAGATCGTGAAGCTGTGCGAGGCGCAGGAGGATCTGCGCCGCCAGGCCGGCAAGCCGAAGTGGCTCGACCTCGAGCTCACCGCCGAGATCGAGCGCGACCATGGGCACACCATCTGGGACCGCATCCAGCAGGTCGGTCTTCGCGAGGCCGGAACGGTCGTCGACGAGCTCCTCGCCGAGCTCGCGCCGCCGATCACGATGGACTCGACCGACGACGACATCCAGCGCCAGGTGCAGGTCAAAGCGGCACTCGTGTCGCTGCTCGAGAAGCAGCGGTCGGTCGCCGTCGAGGGCCCGGTGCGCGAGCAGTTCGGCGACGAGCTGAAGGCGCTCACCGACGCCGAGCAGGATTCGAAGGCGCTCCGCTCGGCCAAGCGGCAACTGCTCTTCGACCGGATCCTGGAGGAGACCGAGCTGCCGTTCCCGGTCGGATCGGCGTCGACCGATTCCGAAACCGGGGAGACGCTGCCGGCGACGAAGGACTCGCAGACGAAGTCGTACGTCAAGAAGGCGTGCGAATCGATCTACAAGGACCTCGTGCGGCAGAAGATCGCCGTCGACAAGCGGCGCCCGGACGGCCGCGGGGCAGAGGAGATCCGCCGGATCGAGGTCGAGGTCGGCGTCAACCCGCGTGCCCACGGCTCCGGCCTGTTCACGCGCGGCCAGACGCAGATCCTCTCCTCGCTCACACTCGGCACGGCGAAGGAGGGGCAGCGCATCGACGACCTCTCCCTCGAGGCGGAGCGCCGCTACATGCACCACTACAACTTCCCGCCCTACTCGGTCGGGGAGACGGGCTTCATGCGAGGCCCGAAGCGGCGTGACATCGGCCACGGTGCGCTCGCGCAGCGGGCGCTCGAGGCGGTCATCCCCGGCCCCGAGGACTTCCCGTACACGATCCGGATCGTGTCGGAGACGCTCGAGTCGAACGGCTCGTCGTCGATGGGCTCGGTCTGCGGATCCACGCTGTCCTTGATGGACGCCGGTGTGCCGATCAAGGCGCCGGTCTCCGGCATCGCGATGGGCCTCGTGAAGGAGGGCGACGACTACGTCATCCTCACCGACATCCAGGGCGCGGAAGACCACCTGGGCGACATGGACTTCAAGGTCGCCGGATCCCGCAACGGGATCACCGCGCTCCAGATGGACATCAAGATCACGGGCGTCACCCAGCAGATCATGCGAGACGCGCTCGAGCAGGCGAAGCGGGCGCGTGACTTCATCCTCGACCAGATGCTCGAGGTCATCCCGGAGTCGCGCTCCGAGCTGTCCGACAACGCGCCGCGGATCACGACGATCAAGATCGACCAGGAAAAGATCGGGATGGTCATCGGCAAGGGCGGCGAGACGATCCGTGGTCTCGAGTCCGACTACGAGGTGCAGATCGACATCGAGGAGGACGGCACGATCCTCATCTACGCGACCGAGGGCACGAAGGCCAAGGAGGCCGTCGCCGCGATCGAGTCGCTGACGAAGGAGCCCGAGGTGGGGGACACCTTCACCGGCAAGGTCGTCAAGACGACCCAGTTCGGCGCTTTCGTCGAGCTCAAGAAGGGGACGGACGGGCTCCTGCACGTCTCGAACGTCGGCCCGGGACGGGTCGCGCACATCGAGGACGTGATGAGCCGCGGCGACGTCGTCGACGTCATCGTCCAGGAGGTCGACAAGGCTCGTGGCCGGATCGGCCTCAAGCTCGTCGCGAAGCACGAGAACGGCAATCTCGTCCAGCCGGAGGAGCTGATCGAGCGGGCGAAGGACGCGCCGCCGCGGCCTCCGGAGGAGGACCGGCCGCGCGGTGACCGCCGCGGTGGCCGAGGTGGTGGCCGCGGTCGCGGCCCCCGTCGCGACGACGAGTAGCGCAACGTGATGAGGCGGGCGGCTCGCGCCGCCCGCCTCAAGTCACCCGTTCGGACCGGGCCGGGCTCATCCCCCGCTCATCGCCTGCCGATGAGCCGAGTGAGCCCACCACTTGAGTCTTCCGACCATCTCACCGCTGCGGGGCCTCGTCGAGGTCACCCGCCTTCTGCGGGCGCGTGAGGATCTTCCCGCGCTGCTCGACGCCGTCGCCCGAACCATCGGGGAGTCGCTCGGCTACCGGACTGTCGCGGTCAACCTCTACCGGCCGGAGTGGGACGACTTCCACGTGACGACCGTCTACGGCAACGAGGAGGCTCGGGCAGCGCTCCTCGGCCACGCGCGTCCCGGAGACGACTGGACGGTTCTTCTCTCCGACCGCTTCGAACGGCGCGGCGCCTATGTCGTGCCCAGCGGGTCGGTCGACTGGGACTCGCTCGGACCGAGCTACGTGCCGCAAGGAGGGCGGTCCTG
>Ga0070695_100002082_pt1 | contig 11444 bp, 9 predicted proteins | sample KBSK1252metaG_FD_65471 | JGI IMG/M metagenome (GOLD analysis project Ga0070695, IMG submission 65471) | Corn, switchgrass and miscanthus rhizosphere microbial communities from Kellogg Biological Station, Michigan, USA - KBS K1-25-2 metaG | ecosystem: Host-associated > Plants > Roots >...
CGGTTTCGCTGGCGCAGCTGGGCCATGAGCTGCTGCTGGGCCAGGACCGTCCAGCGCGATCGGACGCGGCCGAGGCCGTCGAACAGCCACCGCTCCTGCGCGGCGCCCAGCCGGGTCTGGGCGGGATCCAGGCGCTTCGCGCAGTTGGCCACGAGCTGACCGCCGCCGCGCCGCCCCTCGCCGCAGGGCTGGACGGCGCGATACTGCCGGCCGTCGAGCACGAAGAAGTCCGCGAGCCCGCCCCAGGAGACGTCCCGATAGAGCCGCATGTCGGGACCGTGGGGCAGGGTGGAGCGCCGCAGCGGCATGTGCTCGTAGTACGCCTGATAGGCGCCCGCGCGACGCCGCAGGAAATCTTGTAGGGCGTCGCGGCGCTCCGACCGGTCGCTGGCGTAATCGTTCGAGACCTCGTGATCGTCCCAGGTGACGATCCACGGATGGGCGGCGTGCGCGGCCTGCAGGTCGGCGTCGCTCTTGTAGAGCGCGTAGCGCCGCCGATAGCCCTCGAGGTCGGTGGCCTCGGGGAGATCGTGGCGGCGCACCGGCGGATTCCTCGCGGAGGTCTCGTAGATGTAATCGCCCAGGTGGACGACGAGATCGAGCTCGTCGGCCAGCATGTGGTGATAGGCCGCGTAGCGGCCGAACTCCCAGTGCTGGCAGGACGCGAAGGCGAAGCGCAGGCGCTCGGGCTGAGTGCCCGGCCCGGGCGCGGTGCGAGTGCGGGCCACACTGGACATCTCGTCTCCCGAGTAGAAGCGGTACCAGTACCAGCGCGCGGGCTCCAGGCCTTGCACTTCCACGTGAACCGAGTGGGCCAGATCCGCGGTGGCCGCGACCGTTCCCTTCTGCACGACGTGCTGCATGCGCTCGTCGGTGGCCACTTCCCAGCCCACCGTCACGGGGTCCGCGCCCATGCCCCCCTCGCGCGCGAGCGGGTCGGGGGCCAGCCGAGTCCAGAGCACGACGCTGTCCGCGCGCGGGTCGCCCGACGCCACGCCGAGCTTGAAGGGATGGTCGGAGAAGCGGGGCCGGGCGCGCGCGCACGCGGCCAGAGAATGGCCGCTCCATGCCAGCGTGGCGAGCGCCCCGGCCCCGGAGAGCAGCTGGCGGCGGCTCAGTGTGGACATGACGCCGATCTTAGCGCGGTGTCATCTCCTCGCCAGCATGAAGCAGTCGCGGGCTCGGGCCTACCGCGCGGTGAGAACGAGCACCGGAACCGACGACTTCCGCCGCAGCGTGTCCGCCACGGTGCCGTAGAGCTGGCTGAACCAGCCACGGCGCGGCTCGGTGACGGCGACCAGATCGGCGCCGAACACGTCCGCCTCCTGGGCGATCTCGTCCGCGGGCTTGCCGAACCGCACCACCGACTCCACCGGCACGCCCTCGAGCTGGGACCCCGCGCCCCGCAGGTAGTCGAGCCGGCTGAAGGTGATGCGCTCCATCTCCTGACTCTCGTACGCCACGACCTGGCCGTAGTCTCCGAGCTTCTGCTCGGGAAGCCTCGCCACATGCAGCAGTCGCACGGTCGCCCCGCTGCTGCGGGCGATGTCGGCGACGACGGGCAGGACAGCCTCCGCGTGCTCACTCCGGTCCAGCGGTACCAAAATTCGCTTTGCCATGATGCCACCTCCTCTTCCGCCTCTTTAGAGTGAGAGGCGCCGGCGATGGATTCACCCCCAAGAGGGAGGTATTCGAGGGAATCCATTGCTGCGCTCCACTCATCTGAAGTGGTGGAGGTGACCGTCATGGCTGCAATCTTCGTGGGGCTTCTGGTGCTGGGTGTGGTGGCGGGTCCCCTGGCGCTCGCGCTCTGGTTGGACCGCCGGCGCGAGCAGGCCGACATCGTCGCGGCGGGAGCGCGCGCGGCGGTGCGACAGCGGCTCGAGGGCGACGCCTTCGTCACGGTGGATGTGACCGCGCCCACGCCGTGGGCGGCGGGTCGCGTGGTCCTTGCCGCGCCGGCAGGATATGGCTGGATGGTCGAGCGCTCGTGGCCCGCGGTGGCCCAGCGCGTGCCGGCGGACTACGAGCTGGTCGTGCACGCCGCCTCGAGTCCGTCCCGGCCGCCGGCGCCCGTTTCCAGCAGGGAGCTGCGCCGCGCCGCCTGACCGGGGCCGGTCGACGCCAGTGGGCTGAAGCGCGGGGCGGGCCGCCGATGCGGTCCGCCCCGTCGTGTTACCATCCGATGCCGTGCCCGATTCTGTGGCCGTCCCGCAGAGCTCCGCCGGTCCCGCGCTACGCGTCGTCTCGCTCCTCGCCGCGCTCACCGCGGTCAGCCAGTTCTATCGCGCCTCGCTCTCCGCCATCGCCCCCGAGGTCTCACGTGACCTCGCGCTCTCTCCCGATGCTCTCGGCCTCGCCAACGGCATCTTCTTCCTCGCGCTGGGGGTGGTGCAGCTCCCGGTGGGGATGGTCTTCGACCGCGTGGGCCCGCGCCGCACCATCGGCGCCCTCACCGTGCTCGCGGTGGCGGGCTCGCTGCTCCACGCCGTCGCCACCACCGCCACCGCGCTCGTGGTGGCCCGCGCGGTGATCGGGCTCGGCTGCGCGGGCAGCTTCATGGGCGCGGTGGTGCTCTGCCATCGCTGGTACGGCGGCGCGCGCTTCACCACCGCGCTGTCGTGGATCTTCGCGCTGTCGAACCTGGGCACGCTCGCCGCCGCCACCCCCCTCGCCGCCGTCACCGAGCAGGTGGGCTGGCGCTGGGCTTTCGTGTACGCCACCGGGGTGACGGTGCTCGTCGGCGTGCTCTTCCATCTGCTCGTGCGCGACGCGCCGCCCGGCCGCGTGGACGTGGCGGACCCCGCCGAGCGGCTCGGCGCCATCCTGCGGGGGCTCGCGCAGGTCTGGCGAAGCCCGGGCCTGCCGCGGGTGCTGGCCATCCACACCTTCGCCTACGCGAGCATGATCACGGTGCTCGGGCTCTGGGCGGGGCCCTATCTCCACGACGTCCACGGCATGGATCCCCTCACGCGCGGCAATGTGCTGCTCGCGATGGGGCTGGCGCAGCTGGTGGGCATTCTCGCGTATGGCCCGCTCGACCGCGTCTTCAACACGCGCAAGCGCGTGGTGATGGCGGGCACGCTCGGCTCCGTGGTGATTCTCGGCGCGCTGGCGGCGCTCTCGCGGCCTCCCGCCTGGCTGGCGGTGGCGCTGCTCGTGCTCTTCTGCCTGGTGACGGCGTACGGCGTGGTCATCGTCGCGCACGGGCGGAGCCTCTTTCCCGACGAGCTGGCGGGTCGCGGGGTGACCACGGTGAATCTCGCCCAGGTGGTCGGCTGCGCGGGCCTCCCCATTCTCACCGGCGCCATCATCGCCACCTTTCCCTCCCCCGGGGGCGCGTCGCCCGAGCTGGCGTACCGGGTGACCTTCGGGGTCATCGCGGCGGGGCTCGCCGCCGGGCTCGTGGTGTACGCGGGCGCGCGTGACGTTCCCCCGAACCCGGCGCCGCCGGCCCCATCCGACAAAGGAGGACTGACATGGGCACGCTGACGGGCAAGGTCGCCATGATCACGGGAAGCGGCGGCGAGGGGGGATTCGGCCGCGCCATCGCCCGGCGCTTCGCCGCCGAGGGCGCGGACCTCGTCCTCACCGACATCGCGCCCACCGGCACCAAGGTCGTGTGGACCAAGCCCGCCACCGGCTGGGGCGGCCTCGAGGCGGTGGCGGACGAGGTGCGCGCCGCCGGGCGCCGCGCGCTCACCGCCATCGTGGACGTGCGCTCGGCGATCACGATCGACCGCGCGATCAAGCAGGCGCTGGAGACCTTCGGACGCCTCGACATCCTGGTCGCCAACGCCGCGGCGCCCCCGGGCGCGGACCGCGCGCCGGTGACGGAGCTGCCGGAGGCGGGCTGGGACCTGGTGCTGGACACGAATCTGAAGGGCACCTATCTCTGCGCGCGCGCCGCCGCCGGCGCCATGCTTCGCGACGGGGTCCGGGGGCGCATCATCACGATGTCCTCCAATGCCGGCATGCGGGGCTACGCGCGCATGGCCGCCTACTGCGCCTCCAAGTTCGGCGTGATCGGCTTCACCCAGGCGCTGGCGCTGGAGCTGGCCTCCGCCGGCATCACCGTCAACGCCATCTGCCCCGGCGCCGCCGACACCGACCGCCTGGATTTCCTCGGCCGGCGTCCGGACGGGAGCTTCGACCCCGCGCAGCGCGCCGAGGCCATTCGCGAGCGGGCGGCGGCGGTGCCGCTGGGCCGCCTGGCCAGCGCGGACGACGTGGCGGAGGTGGCGGCGTTCCTCGCCGGCGACGGGGCCGCCTATATCACGGGGCAGGCCATCAATGTCTCGGGAGGCGCGATCCTGCACTGACGCCGCCGCTGACGCCGCGCGCGCCGCGTGATAGTCTTGGCGGCGTGATCCGACGTTCCCCCGCCTTCCGCCTCCTTCCCCTCGTCGCGCTGATGGCCCTCTCCGCGCTCGCGTGGCCCCTGGCCGTGGCGGCGCAGAGCCTCCGCTGGGACATGCCCAACGAATATCCGGGCACCTCCATCCACGGGGAAGGCGATCAGTTCTTCGCGCGCGCGCTGTCAGAGCGCTCGGGAGGCCGGGTGGCCATCACGCATCACTTCGACGCCGCGCTCGGCTATCGCTCCAAGGATCTCCTCGACGCCATCGGGCAGGGGAAGGTGGCGCTGGGCGATATGTACGTGGGCGCGCTGGGCGGGGTGGACCCGATCTTCCTCCTGCCCTCGCTGCCATTCCTCGCGGTGACGCCTGCGGAAGCGCGGCTGCTGGTCGAGGTGGCGCGTCCCGCCTACGAGGTGGCGCTGGCCCGCCACAATCAGATGCTGCTCTATCCCTCGCCGTGGCCGCCCGCGGGGCTCTGGGCGAAGAAGCCGCTCACGAGCCTGGGTGATCTCTTGGGCCTGCGCGTGCGCACCGCCGACGGCAATGCCACCATCACGATGCGTGCGGCCGGCGCCCTGCCTTCGCAGATCTCCTTCGCCGACGCGCTGCCGCTGCTGAAGTCGGGCGCCATCGACGCGGTGCTGTCCTCGGGCGACGGCGGGGCGGGCGACCGGCTGATGGAGACGCTCACCCACTTCACCGCCGTCAACTATTCCATGACCATGAGCATGGTCACCATGAACCTCGACACCTGGAAGGGCCTGCCGCCGGACCTTCAGGCGGCGGTGCGGGCGGCGGCCGAGGCCGCCAGCGAGCGGCAGTGGAAGGAGATCGTCAACCGCGTCACCGCCAACTACGCGCGCATGCGCGCGCGCGGGATCACCATCGTGACCGAGCTCTCGCCCGAGTACGAGCGGGGGCTCCGCGCCGCCGGCCAGGTGGCGGTGGACGAGTGGCTCGCCCGCATGGGCCCTCCCGGCAAGGACATCCTCGACCGTTACCGCGCTCGGCTCGCCACCGCGCCCGCTGGAGGCGCCACCTCCGCCGGAGGGACCAGATGAAGTTCGGGATCTTCTACGAGCACCAGCTTCCGCGCCCCTGGACCGAGGGCGCCGAGCTGCGGCTGTTCCAGGACGCCCTCGACCAGGTGGAGCTGGCGGATCGGCTGGGCATCGATCATGCCTGGGAGGTGGAGCATCACTTCCTCGAGGAGTACTCCCACTCTTCCGCCCCCGAGGTGTTCCTCGCCGCCGCCTCGCAGCGGACCAAGCGCATCCGGCTCGGCCACGGGATCGTGCTCATGCCGCCCGGCTACAACGCGCCCGCCCGCATCGCCGAGCGCATCGCCACGCTGGATCTGGTCTCCAACGGCCGGGTGGACTGGGGCACCGGCGAGTCCGCCTCGCGCGCGGAGCTGGAGGGCTTCGGCATCGAGGCCGACGAGCGGCGCGCCATGTGGCGGGAGACGGTGGAGCAGGTCGCCAACATGATGGTGATGGATCCCTATCCGGGCTTTCAGGGGAAGTACTTCTCCATGCCGGTGCGGAATGTGGTTCCCAAGCCGGTGCAGAAGCCGCACCCGCCGCTGTGGGTGGCCTGCTCCAATCGCAATACCATCCATCTGGCGGCGCAGCTCGGCATCGGCGCCCTCACCTTCGCCTTCATCGATCCCGCGGAGGCGCGGCAGTGGGTGGACGACTACTACGAGACGTTCAAGAAGGAGTGCGTGCCCATCGGGCACGCGGTGAACCCCAATATCGCCATGGTCACCTCCTTCTCCTGCCATCCCGACGAGGCCGAAGCGCGGCGGCGCGGCACCGACGGCTTCCGCTTCTTCCAGTTCGCCCTCGGGCATCACTACGCCTTCGGGACCCACAAGCCGGGCCGCACCAATATCTGGAACAAGTACGTGGCGGTGCGGGATGCCATGGGCATGGAGCTGATGGGGGGCGGCACCGGCGGCATCGGCACGCCGGAGCAGCTCCGCAATCACCTCCGGACCTTCGAGGACTCGGGGGTCGACCAGACCGTATTCATCCAGCAGGGCGGCAAGAACCGGCACGAGCACATCTGCGAGTCGCTGGAGCTCTTCGCGGGGCAGGTGATGCCCGAGTTCCGGGAGCGCGAGGCCGCGCGCGCCGAGAAGAAGGCGCGGGAGCTCGCCCCCTACGCGGCCGCCGCCTTCGAGCGAAAAGAAAAGCTCAAGCCGCTTGCCGACGAGGATATCCCGACCTATCCCGCCTACGGGCTCACGGTGGCGCAGGTGGATCTCGCCACCCTGCCCGAGGCCAATCGCCAGCGCGCGCTCGTCTTCCGGAAGATGCGCGAGATCATGGAGCGCTCATGAAGGCCGTGCGGATCTACACCGGCGCCGACCAGAAGTCGCACTTCGAGGACCTGGACATTCCCCTCAAGCCCAGCACCTACGGCACCCTCTCCGATCTGGTGCCCTCGGACGGCGTGATGTTCCGCGAGACCCCCGCGGGCGGCGCGCTGGACTTTCACGTGGCCCCGCGCCGCCAGTTCGTCATCACCCTGGCCGGCCTCGTCGAGGTGGAGTGCGGCGACGGCACCAAGCGCCGCTTCGGGGCCGGTGACATCATGCTGGCCGACGACACCACCGGGCAGGGCCACATCACGCGGGAGATCCAGGCGCCGCGGAAAAGTCTCTTCATCCCGCTCCCGGCCAGCCTCGACACCAAGGCCTGGAAGGTCTGAGGCGGATGACGCGAGTTCTCTTCGACCACATCGCCCTCGGTCTGCCCCGCATCGCCGATGCGGCACCGGTGCTCGCGGGCCTGCTGGGGGGCGTGCCCGACGGCGGCCGGCCCTCGGGCGTATTCCGGTGGGCCACCTGGGCGTATGAGGGCGGCGGGCAGATCGAGGTGATCGAGCCCAGGGGCGACGACGGCTTCCTCCATCGCTTTCTCGCCCAGCGGGGGCCCGGGGTTCATCACGTCACCTTCAAGGTTCCCAGCACCCGCGCCGCCTGCGACCGGGCGCGGGCCCTGGGCCTCAACCCCGTGGGCTTCGACGACTCGGATCCCAGCTGGATCGAGGCGTTTCTCCATCCCAAGGAATCGCTGGGCATCGTGGTCCAGCTCGCGGAGTCGCGGGGGCCGGAGCCGGCATCCGCGCCGCCGCCGGAGCCGCCCCCGGGCGTCGCCGATCCCCCGCCGCCGGTCACGGTGCTGGGATTGCGTCTCCGCGCGCACAGCCGCGAGCGAGCCGATCGCCAGTGGGGGCAGATACTCCAGGGTGAAGCGGAGGCGAGCGGGCCCGATGAGATGACGTATCGCTGGCCGGGCTCGCCGATGCGCCTCGTGGTGGAGCTGAGCCCACACGGCGACGAGGGCCCGCTGGCGCTCGAGATCGCGAGCGCCCGGCGGGTGCCGCTCCCCGCGGGGCCGCATCCCGCTCTGGGCGTGACGCTCACCCAGCGCTAGACCATGACCCAGGACGCCATTCTCCATGCCGTCCGCCTCGGTCCCGATCGCGCGCGGCCGCGGGTCGGCGTCGATCGCCTCCTGCATCCGCGCTCGGTGGCGGTGTTCGGCGCCTCCGACAGCAAGGACAAGTTCGGCGGGCGCATCATGCATTTCCTGGTGCGGCACGGCTTCCCGGGCGAGATCTATCCCATCAACCTGCGGCGTCCGGAAGTGCTGGGACGCCGCGCGTATCCGGATATCGGCGCCGCGCCCTCGGGGGTGGACGTTGCCATCCTCGCCGTGCCCTCCGACTCGCTGGTGCGCAGCGTGAGCGAGGCCGCCGCGGCCGGCGTCGGCGGCTGCGTCATCATCTCCACCGGCTTCGCGGAGGCGGGTGAGGAGGGGCGCGCGCGCCAGGCGGCCCTGGTGGAGATCGTGCGTCAGACGGGGATCCGTCTCGTGGGCCCCAACTGCATGGGGCTCATCGTGCCCCACCACCGCCTGGCCCTCTGCTCGTCCGTGGTGCTCGACACCGAGCGGCTGCGCGACGGGCCCATCGGCCTCATCAGCCAGAGCGGCGCCTTGATGGTGTCCATCTTCGACCGCGCCGGCAGCGACGGCATCGGCTTCCGCCATTGCGTGTCCCTGGGCAATCAGGTGGACCTGGAGATCTGCGACTTCCTCGAGTATCTCGTCGAGGACGCGGCCACCGAGGCCATCTGCCTCTACGTGGAGGGTCTGCTGGACGGCGCGCGCTTCCGGCGCGGCCTCGCCGCCGCGCGCGCGGCCGGCAAGCCGGTGCTGGTGGTGAAGACCGGACGCACCGAGGCCGGCGTGCGGTCGGCGCGCTCGCATACCGCGAGCCTGGCGGGGGCCTACGAGGTGTTCGAGGCGGTGTGCCGGGAGGAGGGGGCGGTGCTGGCCCGCGATCCCGACGACATGGTGCGGGCGGCGCACTTCCTCGTCCGCCACCGGAGGCCGCGGCGGGGCGGCGTCGGCGTGATCTCCTCGTCCGGCGGCGGCACCGGGATCGCCTCCGACCGGCTCACGGAGCTGGGGGTGCCGCTCGCCGTGTTGACCCCCGGCACTCGCGCGGCGCTGGGCGAGCTCTTGCTTCCGCCCCAGGCGGACAACCCGATCGACCTCGGGGGACGCAAGGCGCCCGAGGAGGTGGAGATCGCGGGCGACGTCTCGCGGCTTCTCTTCGACGATCCCGGCGTGGCCTACGGCCTCGTGATCCTCACCTCGATGCCATTCTTCTCCGCGCGCAGCCGGCTCATGGCCGAGGCGGCGCAGAAGGCCGACAAGCCCGTGATGATCGCCTTCACGCCGGGGGCGGCGGCGGATGGGCCGCGTCAGGCGCTGCGGGAGATCGGCCAGTTCTTCTTCGACCGCACCGAGGACGCGCTCCGCGTCCTCGCGCTGCTGGCCGATCACGACGCGCTCCGCGCGATGGCTCCGGCGGCGACGCGCCGGCCGGACGGGCTGCCGGCGCCGGCCGGCCTCGCCGCGCTGCCCTCGGGGCCGCTCACCGAGAGTGAGGTGAAGGCGGCGCTCGCGGCGTATGGGATCGCGGTGGCGCGAGAGGCGCTGGCCCCCACGCCGGCGGCCGCCGCGGTGGAGGCGGCCCGCCTGGGCTTTCCCGTCGCGCTGAAGGCGGTGTCGCGCGGGATCGTCCACAAGAGCGATCTGGGCGCGGTGCGGCTCGACCTCGCCACGCCGGACGCGGTGCGGCTGGCCGCGGAGGAGATGACGCGCGCGCTGAGCGCCGCGGCGCCGGGGGCGGCGCGAGAGGGCTTCTCCGTCCAGGAGATGGTGCGGGGCGAGGCGGAGGTCATCGTGGGCGCCCGCCGCGATCCGCACTTCGGGCCCGTCGCGCTGGTCGGCCTGGGCGGGATCGCGGTGGAGATTCTCAAGGACGTGGCGGTGGCGCCGGCGCCCCTGTCTCCCCTGCGCGCCCGCGCCATGCTGGCCGCCCTCCGCGCGGCGCCGCTCCTCGCCGGCGCTCGCGGGCGCCCGCCTCTCGACGTGGACGCCATCGTGGACGCGCTCGTGCGCCTGTCCTGGCTCGCGGCCGATCTCGGCCCCCGCCTCATCGACCTGGAAGTGAATCCGCTCATCGCGCGGCGCGCCGGCGGCGGCGCGGTGGCGGTGGACGGCCGCGGAACGCTTGCCGACATCTCCTGAGGAGGAGCCTTGCCCATGACCCGGATCCGGATCGTGCTCGCCGTCCTCGCGCTCATCCTTGCCGTCGCCGCCACCGCGGGCGCGCAGGGCGTGCTGCGCATCGGGCTCAACGACGACCCCGACGCGATCGACCCCACCATCAGCCGCGCCTACGTGGGGCGGCTGGTGTTCGCCGCCGTCTGCGACAAGCTCTTCGACGTCACCCCCGATCTCCGCATCGTGCCGCAGCTCGCCACCGCCCACGAGTGGGGGTCCGATTACAAATCTCTCCTCATCAAGCTCCGGCCGGGGGTGAAGTTCCACGACGGCGAGCCGCTGAACGGCGAGGCGGTGAAGTTCAATATCGAGCGGCACCTGACCACGCCCGGCTCGTTCCGGAAGTCGGAGATCGGCGAGATCAAGACGGTGGAGGTGGTCAACGACCTCACCGTGCGCCTGCACCTCTCCCAGCCTCTGGTGCCGCTGCTGGCCGCGCTGACCGATCGCGCGGGGATGATGGTCTCGCCCAAGGCGGCCCGGGAGCTCGGGGACCGGTTCGGCACCAGGCCGGTGTGCGCGGGGCCCTTCAAGTTCGTCGAGCGCGTGGCGCAGGGGAAGATCGTCTTCGAGCGCTTTGCCGACTACTGGGACAAGGCCAACATCCACCTCGATCGAGTCGAGTTCGTGCCCATCCTCGACTCCACCGCGCGCTCGGCCAGCCTGCGCTCGGGGGACCTCCAGATGATGGAGCGCGTCTCGCCCGCGGACCTGGAGCAGCTCCGCGCCGACGGCCGGCTCAAGATCACCGGGGTGCCGGAGCTGGGCTACCAGGTCATTCGGCTCAACGTGAACAACGGCCCGCGGGGGAAGCTGCTGGGCGCCGACGTGCGGCTGCGCCAGGCCATCGATCTCGCCATCGACCGCGAGACCCTCGTGAAGGCGGTGTTCAACAACGAGTACATCCCCGGCAATCAGTGGGTGAGCCCGAGCCACCCGTACTACAACGCGAAGTTCCCGGTGCGGAAGCGCGACGTGGCGCGGGCCCGGCAGCTCCTGCGCGAGGCGGGACAGCCCAACCTCACCTTCACCCTCATCCTGCCGCCGGAGCGCGACCGCCAGGAGGCGGCCCAGGTGATCCAGGCCATGCTGTCCGAGGCCGGCATCACCATGAATCTCCAGACGCAGGAGAACGTCACCATGCTGCAGTCGGGGAAGAAGGGGGACTTCGAAGCCTACTTCACCTTCTGGAGCGGGCGGCCGGATCCGGACGGCAATGCCTACACCCACTTCGTCTGCGAGGGCGCCCAGAACGACAGCCACCACTGCAACAAGGATCTCGACACGCTTCTCCTCAAGGCGCGCCAGGTGGCGGATCCCAGGGAGCGGAAGAAGCTGTACGACCAGGGCATCGAGCTCGTGCTGCGGGACGCGCCCGCGCTCATGCTCTGGCACCGGCGGGTCTTCACCGGCCTGAGCGTCAAGGTGCAGG
>Ga0070695_100002083_pt1 | contig 11440 bp, 4 predicted proteins | sample KBSK1252metaG_FD_65471 | JGI IMG/M metagenome (GOLD analysis project Ga0070695, IMG submission 65471) | Corn, switchgrass and miscanthus rhizosphere microbial communities from Kellogg Biological Station, Michigan, USA - KBS K1-25-2 metaG | ecosystem: Host-associated > Plants > Roots >...
CGCGTAGCTCACAATCCACGTCAATCCGCCGCTCTGCTGCAGGCTTTGCGAGAAGACGACCTCCGTCTTCGAGCCAATCGTCTTGCCGAACGTCAGCCGCGCGCCGGGATTCGTTTCGGTGGCCACGAGACCGGCATCGAACCGGACGACGTCGGGCGTTCCACGCTCCACTCGCACCGTGTCGAGACCGACAGCGCGTCCGGCCGCGCCGAGGAGCTCGCCCGTCAGCAGGCCGAGCAGCTCGTCCGCGCCCGCCGTGGTCCGTCCGCTGCGGTCGGATGTCCGGCCGATGAGGAGCAGCGACACCAGATCGCTGTTGGACAGGTCTCTGTTGTCCGAGGTCAGCGTGGTCTCGAGCGTCGCCGGCGTGCCTTTGAGCGTGAGCGTGATCTCGGTGCCCTGCACACGCGTGACGGCACTCACGTCGAGGTCGGGCTCGATGCGGGTGGGATTGGCGAAGTCGATCGATCCCTGATCCGACAGGCGATAGCGATTGCCGCCGAAGAACAGCATGCCTCCTTCGCCGAGCGTGGCTCGCCCGGTGACGGACGGCCTCGACACCGTGCCGACCAGGCGAAGGTCGCTGCGCAGCGTGAGGCGGGCCAGGTTGTTGTCGACGAGGAGATCGTCATCGGTCACGAGGCGCACGTCGAGACGTGTTCGGTCCACGATCGAGGGGGACGCCGGCTGGGCGGAGGCCGCCGAGAACCGTATGGCGTTCAGGAGTCCGCCGGTCAAGGACAGCGGCTCGCGATAGGCGCTTCGAAGCAGCGTCACCGTGCCGTCGAGGGCCGGCCCGCTCGCATCGAACCTCCAGTTCAACGCCGCATCGGCCTCCGCGCGCAAGCCGGTGAAGTCGAGTGAGGAACCGCTCGTGCGGAACACCACCTGTCCGTCGAGCGGCGTCAGCCATCGATGCCGGATCGATCCCGCGAGCTCGGCATCGCCACCGTTGACGGAGGCGTACAGACGCTCCAGCGTCAGCCTGTCGGCCGCGAGCGTGATCGTGCCGGTGATGTCGCTGACGATCAGACGCGGATTCGCGATGCGGGCCTCGCCGTTGCTGAGCGTGACGTAGCCGTCGACGGTCGGCGCGCGAACCGTCCCGCCGAACCGGATTTCAGAGTCCGCCCGGCCGAGCACGCGCATCGTCGGTGTCACGACGTTCAACAAGCGCAGATCGAGCGCGCTGGCCGCCACCAGATCGAGCGCGGGGTCTTCGCCGAGCGTGATGCCGCCGCCGAGCGCGATCCGGTTGTCGTCGCGCCCCCAGTTCCAGGCAGCCACCGTCACACGGCCGTCGCCGACGAGTACCCGCGTCGTCGTCTGTTGATCGAAGGAGACGCCGGCCACCGACAGCTCCGCGCGGCCGAGCGTCACGGTCCCGCGCACGCGATCGAGCGTGAGCCGATCGCTTTCGAGATCGATCGACGCGTCCGCATTGAGGGCGATTTGCTCGAGCGTCGCGGCATCGACGAACGGGGCGGCAATCGACGGCGTGATCGAGCGAATCTGCGCCGTCAGCGTGGCGGGGCCGGCCGCGGGCGCGATGAAGCGGCGGACCGACGAGGGCAGCCGGTCGAGGAACACGCTGCCCGGCACGCGCGCCGAGGCGAGGAGTGTTGCGCCCTCGAACGCCGCCGTCGCTCGCTCGACCAACACGACGCCCTCGTCGTACTTCGCCGCGATCTCGATGTCCGTCACGCCCTGGCCCGCCGAAGCGCCGGAAGCGCGACGGGGGCCCGCTCGATCGGTCACGGGAATGCGGCCGCCGGCGAGTTGGAACGAGCCTGCGAGACGCGGCTGCTCCAACGTCCCCGCCGCCGTGACGCGCGCCCGGATGGAGCCGGCTGGCGGCGGGAGCGCGGGCGCGTCGGCCGGGCGTGGCTGAATCAGATCCCTGACGAACCAGAAATCGCTCACCGATCCGTCCAGCGTCAGCGTGAGCTCACCGGCCGCGGACTCACCGATCGCTCCCGCGATCGTGAGGTTCGAGCTGCCGGTGGCCAGCGCGATGTCGTCCACGCGCACGACGCGGCCGTCGGATTGGATCCGGCCGGGCCGAACGAGCCGAATCGGCTGTTGCGCGACGTCGACGTCGAGGCGGTCGACCGTCACCACGCCGCGCGCCTCGGCAAGTCGATCGCGAGTCCCGGTCAATTCGAAGCCGGCGGACGCCGATCCCGGGCTCGACAGCGGAACCTCGATCGCCAGCCGGCGCGCGAGCGCCGCGAGGTCATCGGGCTCCCATCGGCCGCGCAGCGACACAGGGCCGCCCGGGTCGATGCCGACCGCGCCACTCCCCTTCAACGCGAGGTCGCCCGCATCGACCGTGAACGTCACGTCGCGGCCGGCCAGCGTGAGCTCGCTGCCGATTCGGCCGAGGCCGGCGTCGCGCCATCGCGCATCGACCACTGACAAACGTCCGCGTCCGCCGAGATGCCGAAACGATCCTTGGCCGTCGAAGGTGCCGTTGAGCAATCCGGATATCGGCACAGGCTCGTCGCCGGCGACGCCGACCAGAGGATGGATTGGTACATCGACGGCAGTCGCGCGTGCGGCGTACGTCTCGCGGCTCACATCGATGGTTCCGCTCGCATCGAGTCGGCCCGTTCCGATTTCCACCAGCAGACGATCGACGGCGAGTTGGGAACCCGCGAGGCGCGCATCAGCGCTCAGGCGATCGATTCGTTGTCCCGCGACGTCGAGCGCGCGGCCGGCGCCGGTCATCACGATGCGCGGCTGCGCGAGGGATCCCGAGAGCGTGGCCGAGAGATCGAGCGTCCCGTTGAGCGGAAGCGTTCGGGGCAGCGCCGCAGTCAGGTCGTGCAGATTCTCGAGCTTCAGCGATCCACTCAGCGTTCCGTCGATCGCGTCTGAATCCATCGTCCATCGCAGGGCGCCGCGAGCGGAGCCGCCGGCCAGACGAGCGTCGATGTCGCTGAGCCGGATTTCCCGGGGTGAGATCGACGCGCGCGCGCGCAGGGCGGTCGACGGAACGGACGCGTACTGGAGCGCGGCGTCCAATGAACCGTCGAGCGACGGTGCACCCAGCGTTCCGCTCACCGCGAAGGCGCCGGCGGCGGTGCCGCGAACGGGCGGCCGCGTCCGAATGAGTCCTGCCTGGACGAGCGCCTGCATCAGGCTGGCGGCATCCCGCGCCTGAACGTCGATCGAGCCGCGAATCGGCGAACGCGCCGGCGCGTCTGCGTTCAGCGTGCCCTGAACACTGCCGTCCGCGCGCACGCCGAGCGCGACGAGCTCATCGGCGGATAGTTTGAACTGCGCACCGCGCAGCTCGAGCGTCGACGATCCCGCGGCGCCGCCTCCAGGATCGACGGCGCGGCTCTCGGCCGTGAGATGAAGTTGATCGAGGCGCAGGGCCGTCCACTTCGCGTCGAGCGATCCGTCGAGGCGCGTGGCCGGTATCGCTCGATGCGTATATCCGATCGCGTCTTTGACGAGCGCCGGAAGATCCAGCTGCTTCCATTCGACGCGCAGCGCGCCAGGCCCGTCGACGGATGCCCGTCCGCTCGCCGTCACCGAGCCGCCGGCGATTTCGGCGGTCATGTTCGCGAGCTCGAGATCGGGGCTCGCCAGCGGCCCGGTCACATGCGCATCGCCCCGCGCGGTGCCCGCGATCGCGCGGTCCGAAGTCACCCATCGCGAGATCGCCGCCACGTCGACGTCGCTGACGATCCGCACGTCGATTCGAGGATCGCCGAGCAGCGACTCGATACGGCCGTCGGCGCGAACGGTCCCTTCGGGTGCGCGAAGGGACACGGCGTGGAGCGAGAGGTCGCGATCGTTCCACGACACGCGCCCGTCGATGGCACCGATGCGCGTTTCACGATCGCGCCACCGGATGACGGCCGGGCGCGACAGCGCGATCGGTCCGGCGAGGTCGCGGCCGTCGGAGGTCAGGTCGAGTGAACCGGCCGCTTCGACGTGCGTGGACGTCTGCTCGTCGTTCCAGGTCAGCGCGAGATCGCTGACGTGCGCGCGGCCGATTCGAATCGGGCCCGGCGCGGTCGCGGGCTGACTGGAACCGGTTGTCCAGTTGTCGCGGCCGTCGGCATCGCGCAGCAGCGTGACGCGTGGGGAGACGATGTCGACGCGTGTGACCTCGATGCGCCCGAAGAGCGTGGCTGACGGGAACGAGGCATGAACTTCCTTCGCCGAGAAAAACGGTCTGGACGCCGCGCTCGACGTGGCGAGCGTCACGTCGGAAAGGTGAACCGTGCGCGTCAGCAGGTTGTAGTCGACCGCGCCGACGCGCGCGACGTACCCGGTTCGTGCAAGCCGGTCGAGCGCCGTCGCGAGCAGGCGGGCGCGCACCGGTCGCGAGTGCAGGATCGCGAAGAGAAGCCCGGCGGCAACGGCGACTGCGCTGCTCATCGCCGCGATGCGCCGTGCGTTCAACACAGTAGGCGGATCTTACGCGATAGCGTGCAGTCGCCGGCAGCGCTGGACCATGGTCCGATAGCCGGCCGTCCGGACGCGCGCTAGACTCGTGATCTCCGGGGGAGTCGGACGAGGAGACGCATGCGCGGAACGACATCGAGACACTACGCGCGCGGCATCGTTGCCACCGCAGCGGCAATCATCGCGCTGCTGCCCGGACGCCGCGTCGCCTCGTCTGGTGCCCCCGCGCTTCCTCAACAGCTCGACGCGTTCATCACCCGCCACGTGAAGCTCGAGCCGACGTCCCGGACGCAGCTCCTGGCCGGCCAGCCCGTGGTGAAGCTGCTCGAATCGGATCCGTCGACGGAGGTCGCCGTGTTCGGCGCCGTGTGGGTGAACGCGCCGGTGGCGGCGTACGTGGCGGCCGTCAAGGACATCGAGCGCTTCGAATCCGGCGGCGGATTTCGCGTGACGAAAAAGATCAGCGCGCCGCCGCGTCTCGAAGATTTCGCGGCGATGACGATCCCCCATGACGACGTGGCCGATTTGCGGACGTGCCGGGTCGGAGAGTGCGAGCTCAAGCTGAGCGAGGCGAACATCGAGCGCGTGCGTCGAGAGATTGACTGGACGCAGCCGAACGTGCGGACGCGCCTCGATCACCTGTCGCGGACGATGGCGCTCGAATACGTCAACGGCTACCTCGAAGGCGGAAACGCCAGGCTGGCCGTGTACCGCGACGCGGATCGCCCGACCTTCGTCGCCAGGGAATTCGGCTCGATGATCGATCGGCTGCCGTCCCTCGCCGAGTTTCTGCCGGACCTGCGGCGCTACCTGCTCGAGTTCCCCACGGCGACGCTGCCGAACAGCGAGTCGTTTCTGTACTGGCAGGAAGCGCAATTCGGGCTGAAGCCGACGATTCGCATCAATCACCTGGTCATCGGCGAGGCGCCGGGCGGCGTGGTCATCGCGTCCAAGATGCTGTACGCGAGCCACTACTTCTGGACGGCGCTCGAACTGCGCGTGCTCGTGCAGGATCCGCCGCGAGGCAGGGGGTTCTGGTTCGTGAGCGTGAACCGCAGCCGGTCGGACGGATTGAGCGGCTTCGTCGGCCGCATCATCCGCGGCAAAGTCCGCGGCGAGGCCGAGAAGGGCATGGTCGCCGTGCTCGAGGCCACGAAGTCGATGCTCGAACGCAAATGAAAGCGCGCCGGATCCGGCCGGCTGCGCACCTGTCAAAAATAACAGACGCAAACCCACTGGCGACGGCCGCGCATTTCGAATAGCATCTGCCCGTTGAGTGCCGCATGCCCCGGGGTCCCCTTACCTTATTTATAGGCGCCTGCGCGATCTGGGTCGGAAGCGCAGTTCCTGTCTCGGCTCAAGACCAACAGCATCCGCCGATTCCTGCGCGCGTCATCGAAACGGGTGACCTCGAATTCGTGGTGCCCGCCGAGGCCGACATGACCCGGCGCGTCGCCGAAATGCGCCGCTGGATCCACGACTATCAAACCTGGCGGGAATGGAACGAGAAGTGGCGCAGCAAACGCGAGCCGGGCTGGCTGGGCACGCGGGAACGGCGAACGCGGCCGAATCCGCCGGAGTGGCTGAACGCCGCGTGCCGCGACGGCAACGGGTACGAACACGACGTCCTTGCCGATGCCTGCCGTTTGTTGAACGACTGGAACGACAATGACGCGTCCGTCGAGTTGCGCCGGCAGATGGCGGCCTCACGGACGCAGCGGGAAACGGTGAAGAAGACCGTCTGGTGGGAGCACGTCCATCTCGATGCGCTGTGGCCGATGACGCAGGTGCGCAGCAGCGTGTTCGGCGTGCTCGGCACGCACGCGACCGTCGAGGTCGCGGGCCGGTTCCAGGTGTTCGTCGCGCCGGGCGCAATCCTGCTGAACCTGCCGAACGATCGCGGCTCGCGCGAGTGGCGGCCGGCCACCGACTACGGCATCGCGTATCGCTGCTTCGACTTCACGCTGCCCGGCAGCGATCGCCGCGCGAGCCTGCACATCAATCTCGCCAAGGCGTGGATTCTCGCCGGACCCAGCAACGTCTTCCCGTCGAGCATCAATCTGGCGGGATTCTCGGTCACGCTGAAGAAAACGCCGCAGTAGGGCCGACCTGCGCGGCGGCCCCCCACGTGTCGGCCCGGACGATCCGTCAGAAATCGATCTGCGCCGCGAGCTTCACGAACCGCGGCGTCAGCACCGAGTTCGGCACGGGCCATGTGCCGTTGGGCACGAACGCCTGGTTGTAGGTCAGCACGGCCGCGGAGTTGAGCAGGTTGAACATGTCGATGCCGATGCTGCTGCGCATGTGCGCGAACCTCAGGATTTTCGCGATGCGGACGTCGACTTCGTTCACGCGATCGCCCCACACCTGACCGGGCCGGACGAGATTGATCGTCACGTTCGGCAGACCGCCGGCGATCGTTCGTCCGAGCACCGGTTGAACGAACGCGTTCGACGCGGCCCAGTTCGCCGCGAGCACGCCGCCCTGATCGCTCCGCACCGTTCCGCTGACCTGGACGTCGATTTTCGGGACGAGGTACGAGCCGAATCCGGTGACGCGGGTGATGAAGCCCGGCTCGCTGTGGCACCACGGATTGGTGGGGCCGACGGCCGGACGGCCCTGCGCGTCGGCCGCGACGATCGTGAATTCCGGCAGCTGCGACCGCGGGCCGCAGATATCCTGCACCGTCTTCCCGGTATTGACGCCGCCCTGGAACGTCAGCCCGTTTCGTGGACGCGCGACGATGTTGAGCAGGATGCCGTGCGATCGCTGGTAGGCATCGTCGAAGTTCTTGGCGTTGGTGATGAAGTTGTTCGTGACGCCAAAGAGGACCGGGTTGACGTCGTACAGGCCCGACACGGCGTAGCCGCCGCCGTCCGGCAGACGCGGGTCGAGCGGCGCGGTGATGCTGAACGGTGTGAAGTCGGCGAGCCCGACGGCCATGTTGTCCGTCACCGTGAAATTCTGCAGCCAGCGGCGGCTGTATCCGATTTCGATCGAGACGCGCGGGAGCAGTTGGTGCTGCACCGAGACGCCGACCTGCCAGTCGCTCGGCCGGATTCCCCAGCCGCCGAGGATCGCCGCATCGATGGTGTTGCTGAAGATCGGTTTGCCGAAATTCAGGTTGTCGAGGGCCGCGCACAGATCGCCGCCGCCCGCACGAGTGTCCTGCAGCAGCGGATTGACCAGATCACAGTCCGGCTTGAAGTTGCCGTTGGCATCGGTCCACGCGCGGTTCGCGGTCGTCGCGATGCGTGAGGTGGGATTCGCGATGGAATAGTTGCCGTTCCCGTTGCTCGCGGGCTCGAGATACTTGCCGACGTTCATCTTCAGCGACGTCCTGCCGGATCCGAAGACGTCGTACGCGACGCCCACACGCGGCGTGAGGTCCTTATAGCCGGTCACGCCCACCGTGCGCGGAAACACGGTGGAAAACGGCAGGTAGTTCGACGGTCCGATCGTCTGCTCGGGGAAGTAGCTTCGCGCGTAGTCGAAGCGCAGCGCTCCCTGCAGCGTCATCCGCCCGCGCGTCCACTGGTCCTGCACGTAGAACGCGTCGTACCGGACGTCGGAGTGGGTCTGAAACGGCAGGGCCGTTTCGGTGATCCGGTTGGGCGCGCCGTTGTTGACTCGGAACGTCAGATTCTGGCGGTTGGTGAAGTTCTGGCGATCGTCGACGAGATACCCGCCCTGCAGGCCGAACTTCAAGCTCTGCGCGCCGGTGACGTACGAGGCGGACGCGCGCCACGTGAACGTGCCGTTCCACGCGCGCAGCCAGTTCATCGAGCGGTACGTCAGGTTTGGAATGTTCCCGTTGGCCGCACAGCCGGCGGAACACTGTTCGGTCATGCGAACGAGGTCTCCCGTCGGATTGCCCGGCGTCTCGAATGGTCCCCACGCGGACAGGTATGTGCCCATCCCGGCTTCGAACATCAGCCGGTTCGTCATCGGCGCGGTCCACGTGGCCTGCTGCGCCCGCTGACCATACGGGCTGAGATAGCCGGCCGTTTCCGGCGAGGTCGTCGCCGTCAATCCGCCGAGTCCGAGCGGACCGATCACCGCGGCAGACGAAGGTTGCTTGCGGCAGCCCGTGACGTCGTTGGTGTACACGGCGCCGTTGCACGGACGCTGCTCATCCCAGAAGACGTTGAACTTGTGCCGCTGCGACGCCTGCCATGTGATGCGGATCGTCGCGACGCTCCAGCTCTCGGCGCCTCGGACTTCGCGGCTCGTGTCCGGCACGTAGAGCCACTTGGTCGCGTCGCCCGCGTTGAGGTTTGGATAGATTCCGGGGATCGTCCGGTACTGTCCCTCGTCACGCGCGGTTCCGAAAAACCAGAGGCGGTCCTTTCTGAGAGGGCCGCCAACGCCGACGTTGACGTCCCACTGCTTGATCAGTGCGCCAGGCGTCGTCAGACCTGCAGATCTGAGCGCGTCCGTGTAGTTGTTCCCGACCCATCCCGATGGAACGCCGGAGAGATACATCTGACCCTTGAAGACGTTTCCACCGGTCTTCGGCACGACGCTGATCGTCGGACCGCCGACTTCGGCTTCGCCCAACCCGCCCGACGAAGTCGTCGTGACTTCCTGCGCGTTGCCGATGTCGACGATGTAGGTCGACACGCCGCCGCCGTTGAGCGCCGCGCCCGTGTTCAGCCCGTCCACCTGCATGCGCCCTTCGTTGCTGCGTCCGCCCGCGCCGCCGAAAACGGTCATCTGGGGAGTGATCTGGACGTCCATCGTGTTGCCCGACTGAACGGTCACGGCGGGAATCAGGAACATCATCGCCGCGTACGACCGGGCCGTCGGGATCGACGTGATCAAATCGCTCGTGACCGTTGTCTGACGCCGCACATTCTGGACGTCGACGATCGGCGATTCGACGGCGACCGTGACCGTTTCCTGAATCGTGCCGACCTTCAGCTCCGCGTTGATCGACGCGGTGAAGGAGCCGGTCAATTCCACGCCTTCCCGTTTGACCATCGCGAACCCCGGAAGGACGAAGGTCACGGTATAGGTGCCGGACCGCAGATCGACGATTCGGTACTGGCCGGTCGCGTCGGTGGTGGCGGTGCGGACTTTCTCGATGAGGACCGGGCTCGACGCTTCGACCGTGACGCCGGGCATCACGCCGCCGGAAGGATCCTTGACGGTGCCCGTGATCGATGCCTGCGCGAATGCCGATGCAGGAAGAATCATCAGCCAGGCGAACGCGCACAATCCGCGTTGCAACCCACGCATAGAAACTCCTTTCGACGACGGCCCGAGCGGAGTGAGCCCCTCTTATACATGAGAATGCTTGATCGGTCGACCATGATCTTTCGCGACGCCTGTTCGCGCGTGTCTGAATCGGCTGCGCTGCAGGATTCTTCTCATTTGCTGAAATCGCCGACGCGAGTTCGGTAACGGTCTCCCGCGTTTTTCACGACATCTTCACAAAAGTCGCCCAATCGAATCATCGACGCGGGAGCGGCCGTTGCACGAAAGCGTGGCTGTTCCGTCGATTCGATCAGCTCGGTTCGTCAACAGACCATTCGTGGAGGAAATCTCATGCGTGTCAGAAGAGCGGTTGCGCTTGCGCTTCTCGGACCTCTCATCGTCGTGCTGTTCGCCGCGATCGGAAGTTCGCGCCGGGCGGCGGCGCAGACCTCAGCGGCGCAAGCGTCAGATGAAACCTCTCCCGCGACCGGCAGCAGCCTGCAGGCCGTCGTCAACCACGCCACCGCGACAATTCGCGAGGGCAGAAAGACCTTCCGGTTCGATACGTTCGGCGACGAGACATTCTGGGGCGGCGCACTGAAGCTGCATCAGGCGATCGAAGGATCGCACCACGGCGGCGTCGGGCCGGGGCTGTCGCCGCGCGCCGCGCTCGCGCTGGGATTGAAAGTCGATTCGCGCGCGCTGCCGCCGGACGTCGCCGATGGGATCCGCAGTGGCAAGGTCGATCTCGACGATCCGGCGACCACGCTGGCGCTCCTGAAGCTGAATGCCGTCGTCGGTGTGACGGGCTTCTTCAAGACCGATGGGACGCTGCGCGCGGTCGGCATTCAGTGCGCGTTGTGCCATTCCATGGTGGACGATTCGTTCGCCGCGGGCATCGGCCGCCGCCTGGATGGCTGGGCGAACCGCGATCTGAACGTCGGCGCCATCGTCGCGCTGTCGCCGAGTCTCGCGCCGTTCACCGAGCTTCTCGGCGTCGACGATGCGACGGTTCGGAAGGTGCTTCGCAGCTGGGGCCCGGGAAAATTCGACGCGGAACTGATCCTGGACGGCAAGGCCTTCCGGCCCGACGGCAAGCCGGCGGCGACGTTGATTCCGCCGGCATTCGGCCTGGCCGGCATCAACCTTCACACCTGGACCGGCTGGGGATCGGTGACGCACTGGAACGCGTTCGTCTCGAACCTCGAGATGCACGGCAAGGGCACGTTCTTCGATCCGCGTCTCGACGACGACATGCAGTTCCCGATTGCCGCGAAGAATGGACTCGGCCACGTGCGCACCGATCCCGATCACGATCGCATCACCGGGAAGCTGGCGCCGCTGCACTTCTATCAGCTCGCGCTGGCCGCGCCGAAACCGCCCGCCGGCAGCTTCGACGCCGCGGCCGCCAAGCGCGGCGACGAGTTGTTCGGCGGAAAGGCGAAATGCGGCATGTGTCACGTGGAGCCGCTCTGGACGGAGCCCGGATGGAACCTTCACAAGCCGGCCGAGATTGGACTCGATGCGTTCCAGGCCGATCGCGCGCCGGATCACGCATACCGGACCTCGCCGCTCGCGGGACTGTGGACGCACGTGAACGAATCGCGGTCGGCCGCCGGCATGCGTCCGATTCGGCAGGGCGGATTCTTCCACGACGGCCGCTTCAGCACCCTGCTGGCGGTCATCAATCACTACGATCGCGTGTTCCATCTCGGGTTGACGGAGATGGAGAAGCGCGATCTCGTGGAGTACGTGAAGTCGTTGTGAGCGGGAGGGCCGGACGGCCCTCCTGCCCCTGCCCCTAGAGATCGGACAG
>Ga0070695_100002090_pt1 | contig 11428 bp, 13 predicted proteins | sample KBSK1252metaG_FD_65471 | JGI IMG/M metagenome (GOLD analysis project Ga0070695, IMG submission 65471) | Corn, switchgrass and miscanthus rhizosphere microbial communities from Kellogg Biological Station, Michigan, USA - KBS K1-25-2 metaG | ecosystem: Host-associated > Plants > Roots >...
GCCGCGCCTTCATGACCATCATCGACTGCCACATCACCACCCTGGTCTCCGCATTCTTCCTGTTCTCCTACGGGACGGGGCCGGTCAAGGGCTTCGCGGTGTCCCTCACCATCGGCATCATCGTCTCCATGTTCACCGCGGTGTTCGTCTCTCGCGTCATCTACCAGATCGTGCTGGGCGAGGGCCGGCCGGTCGAAGCCCTCAGCATCTAGTCCGCCAGAATCGCCCGGAGGCCGCGCATGTTGCAGATCCTGCACGACACCAACATCGACTTCATGAGCAAGCGCAAGATGTGGATGGGGATCTCCGCCGTCCTGGTGGTCCTCTCCATCGTCATCATCACCGTGCGCGGCATCAACCTGGGAGTCGAGTTCAAAGGCGGCACCGAGCTGCAGATCAAGTACGTGGCCAAGCCCGACGTGGGACAGGTGCGGGCGCAGCTGGACGGCGCCGGGTTCCGCAGCCCCGCCGTGACCAGGATCGGTCGCGAGCAGGAGAACGAGATCTACATCCGCCTGGCCAGCGAGGGGGTCGCCGCTTCCCAGGCCGAGCGGGGGCAGGGTGTGGTCACCCGGGTGAAGGACGCGCTGCGGCCCCCGGACCTCAAGGCCCGCCTGAACGAGGGCTCGGTGGATCTCAACGAGACCGACGCCAACACCCTGCAGCAGCTGCTGGCGCTGGTCCCCGGGATGGACCCGGCCCGCGCCCAGCAGATCGGCGAGCAGGTGCTGGAGCGGCGCAAGGAGAAGGGAGTGCTGGCCAGCGTCCAGGACGTGGCCTCCGTCCCCGGCATGACGCCGGAGGTGATGACCTTCCTGCAGGGGAAGGCCTTCACCGGCCCCTTCGCCTTCCGCAGCCAGTCCTACATCGGCCCCACCATCGGCGCCGAGCTCGTGCGCAAGGCCATCACCGCCATCGTGCTCTCCATGATCGGGATGCTCGTCTACATCGCCTTTCGCTTCCGCATGGAGATGGGGATCGGCGCCGTGGTGGCCCTGATCCACGACACCATCATCACCCTGGGGATCTTCGCCCTCTTCGGAAAGGAGATGAGCCTTCCGGTGGTGGCCGCGTTCCTGACCCTGGTGGGGTACTCCACCAACGACACGGTGGTGATCTTCGACCGCATCCGGGAGAACCTGAAGAACCATCCCGGCGCCGACCTGATCACGACGATCAACCACTCCGTGAACCAGACGCTGAGCCGGACCATCCTCACCTCGGGCCTCACCTGGCTCACCGTGACCAGCCTGTGGATGTTCGGCGGGGAGCCCCTGGAGCCCTTCGCCTTCGTGATGGTGGTGGGGATCATCGTCGGCACCTACTCCTCGGTCTACATCGCGAGCCCCTACGTGCTGCTCTGGCAGACCTGGCGCGGTCGGCGGAGGGCGGCTTCGAAGGCGGCCACCCCGGCCGCCGCCTCCCCGGCCCCCCGCCAGGGGGCCGCACCGGCGCGGCGCGCCACCAAGGTCCGCAAGGCCTCGGGCGCCCGCTGAAGTCCCGGCCCGCGGGGGCGAAAAAAGCCTCAACGCTATAATCCTGCGCCGGGGGGTACGGGCGCGGGATGGTGCGTCGCTTCGAGGACATCGTCGAGCGGGTGGAGGCCTACGACCCCGGGGCCGACCTGGACCTCCTACGCCGCGCCTACGTCTTCTCGGCGCGCGAGCACCGCAACCAGACCCGGCGCTCGGGTGAGCCCTACCTGGTCCACCCCATCGAGGTGGCCTACATCCTGGCCGAGCTGAAGCTCGACCTCCCCAGCGTGGTGGCCGGCCTGCTGCACGACGTGGTGGAGGACACCCTCACCACCCTGGACACGGTGGGCTCCCACTTCGGGCAGGACGTGGCCCACATCGTGGATGGGGTCACCAAGATCTCCAAGCTCAAGTTCGCGAGCCAGGAGCAGGCGGAGGCGGAGAACCTCCGGAAGATGATCCTGGCCATGGTGGACGACATCCGGGTCATCCTGGTCAAGCTCGCCGACCGCCTGCACAACATGCGCACGCTCCACTACCTGGAGCCGGTGAAGCGGGAGCGGATCGCCCGGGAGACGTTCGAGATTTACGCCCCCCTGGCCAACCGGCTGGGGATCGGCAAGATCAAGTCCGAGCTCGAGGACCTCTCCTTCCAGCACCTGGAGCCGCAGACCTTCGCCGCCCTCACCCAGGCCTTGAGCGCCCGCCGCGCCCTCAGCGAGAGCTTCATCTCGGAGATCCGGGGCCGGCTCACCTCGGCCATGGCCGAGCAGGGGATCGAGGCGGAGATCACGGGGAGGGTGAAGAGCCTCTACGCCATCTGGCGGAAGATGCGCGTGCAGAAGATCGAGGTGGACCAGGTCTACGACTACCTGGCCTTCCGCATCCTGGTGGATTCGGTGAAGGACTGCTACGGGGCCCTGGGCACGGTGCACGCCATCTGGCGGCCGGTGCCCGGACGCATCAAGGACTACATCGCCATGCCCAAGCCCAACATGTACCAGTCGCTGCACACCTCGGTGATGACCGACAAGGGGCATCCCTTCGAGGTGCAGATCCGCACCCAGGAGATGCACGCCATCGCCGAGGAGGGGATCGCCGCCCACTGGCAGTACAAGGAGCTGAGCGGCCTCTCCCGCAAGGACTCGGAGCGGGTGGCCTGGCTGCGCCAGACCCTGGAGTGGGTGCAGGAGCTCAAGGACCCCCGGGAGTTCCTGGAGATGGTGAAGGTGGACCTCTACCCGGACGAGGTCTACGCCTTCACCCCCCGGGGCAAGGTGATGTCCTTCCCCCGGGGGGCCACCCCCCTGGACTTCGCCTACGCCATCCACACCGAGGTCGGCCACACCTGCGTGGGCGCCAAGGTGAACGGGCGCATCGTCCCCCTGAAATACACCCTGCAGAACGGCGACATCGTGGAGATCATGACCCAGCCCGGGCACCATCCCAGCCGGGACTGGCTGGCAGTGGCTCAGACTTCCCGCGCCCGTTCCAAGATCCGCGCCTACGTCAATGCCAACGAGCGGGCCCACTCCATCACCCTGGGGAAGGAGCTCCTGGACAAGGAGCTGCGGCGCTACAAGCTCTCCCTCAAGGGCTGGCAGGAAAACGGCGGCCTGCAGGAGGTCCTGAAGAAGCTCGGCTTCCGGGAGCTGGACGAACTTCACGCCGCCATCGGGTACGGCAAGACCACCCCTGCCTCCCTGCTGGCCCTGCTCGTCCCCGCGGAGAACCTGGAAGAGCCCAAGCCCGACAATGTGGTGACGCGGGTGGTCAAGCGCGCCCTGGGACTGGGGGAGCGCAAGGTCAAGGTGCACGGGATGAACGACGTCATGGTGAACCTGGCCAAGTGCTGCAACCCGGTGCGGGGCGAGGACATCGTGGGCTACATCACCCGCGGGCGCGGCGTGTCCGTGCATTCCGTGCAGTGCCGGAACGTGGTCCGGCTCATGTACGACACCGATCGGCGCATCGACGTGGAGTGGGACCAGAGGTCGGACGGGACCTCGATCTACGATGTCAAGCTGGCCCTGGACGTGGAGGACCGCCAGGGCCTCCTGGCCAAGATCGTCTCCACCATCGCCGACGAGAAGACGAACATCCGGAACGTGGATGCCAAGACCTTCGAGGGCGCCAAGGCGCGGGTCACCATGGTCCTGGCCGTAGCCGACCGTCAGCAGATGGAGCGGGTGATGGCGCGCATCCGCAAGATCGATGGGGTGCGCGAGGTGGAGCGGATCGCGCTCTGAGATGGGGGGGGAAGCCATGGCGACGGCGTTGAAACGGGCGGTGCGCAGCGACCGGGCTCCCAAGCCCATCGGTCCCTATGCCCAGGCGATCGTGTCCGGAAAGCTGGTCTGGGCCTCGGGCCAGGTGGCGCTCGATCCCGCCACCGGGGAGCTGGTGGCGGGGGGCGTGGGCGAGCAGACCCGCCAGGCGCTCAAGAACCTGGCGGCCATCATGGCGGGAGCGAGCACGAGCCTGGACCACGCCCTCAAGGCCACGGTCTATCTGGCGGACATGGGAGATTTCGCTGAGATGAACGCGGTCTACGGGGAGTTCTTTCCGAGCGTTCCGCCGGCCCGCACCACGGTGGCGGTGAAGGGGCTTCCCAGGGGCGCGAAGGTGGAGATCGACCTGGTGGTCGCGATCCCCTAGCGCACCGCCTTCTGGACCGCCCCGCTCCGCAGGCACCGCGTGCACAACCGCATCCTGCGGTTTCCTCCTCCGGGCACGTGGATGCGCACCCGCTGGAGGTTTGGCTGGAAGGTCCGCGAGGTCACGTTGTGCGCGTGAGAGACCGCGTTCCCGAACACCGTCTTCTTGCCGCAGACCTCACACACTCGCGCCATCGCTGACCGCCCTCGCTTCCCAACCTCTTGAAGGGACGCCACATCCTAGAGAAGGGGTGTGGGGCTGTCAAGGCAACCGGCCAGCATATTCGTGTGGCGCCAGGCGCATGTTGCTTTCGACAGAACTGCATTTATATTCTGGCCTCGTCCGACCGGAATCTCCGGACAACCCCGAATGGGGTCGTCGGGGAAACGGCAATGCGACGGGGGTCCCGTTCCTTGACTTCGCCGAAAGTCCGAACCTAGGTTTCCCCCCCTCGGCCACGGGTGTGTGGCAGGGCGGGACGACGCGAGGGTGCCCATGCTGTTTGGAAGAAGCCGGAACCTGGTTGGCCTCGACGTGGGGGACAGCTCGGTCAAGGTGGTCGAGCTCAAGGACCTAGGACGGGGCCGCGGCTTCCAGGTGGCCAAGCTCGGCTGGGAGCCCCTCTCCTCCGAGGCCATCGTGGACGGGGCGATCATGGATAGCCAGCTGGTGGTGGAGACCATCCAGCGGCTCTTCCAGCGCTGCAAGATCCGGAACCTCAACGTGGCCATCGCCCTCTCCGGCCACTCCGTGATCGTCAAGCGCATCAGTCTCCCGGTCATGAGCGAGGCGGAGCTGGCCGAGTCCATCCACTGGGAGGCCGAGCAGTACGTCCCCTTCGACATCGGCGACGTCAACCTCGACTACCAGATCCTGGAGGGGAGCAGCCTCTCCGGCGAGGGGAACATGGACGTGCTCCTCGCCGCCGCCAAGAAGGACAAGATCAACGATTACACCAGCGTGATCAGCCAGGCCGGGCTCACCCCCATCACGGTGGACATCGCCACCTTCGCCCTGCAGAACGTCTTCGAGGCCAACTACGAGTTCGAGCCCCACCAGGTCATCGCCCTGGTGGACGTGGGCGCGGCCGTGACCTCCATCTCGGTGCTGCACGGAGGCACCTCCGTCTACTGGCGCGACATCAACATCGGGGGGAACCAGTACACCGACGCCATCCAGAAGGAGCTCAACCTCTCCGCCGACCAGGCCGAGCGCCTGAAGCGGGGAGAGGAGCTGGAGGGGATCACCTACGAGCGGGTGCTGCCCATCCTTTCCTCCGTGAACCAGGAGGTGGGGGGGGAGATCCAGAAGACGATCGACTTCTTCAAGCAGATCTCCGCCGCCGACGAGAGCTTGGACCGCCTCTACCTCACGGGAGGGGCCGGCCAGATCGTCCACCTCAAGGAGTCGCTGGGCGAGCGGCTGCGCACCCAGGTGGAGCACCTCAATCCCTTCCGCAAGATCACGCCGGCGGGCCGGGACGCGACGCCCGATCTGATCAGCGAGATGACGCCGAGTGCCGCGGTCGCCGTGGGCCTGGCCCTGCGCCGGGCGGGGGACTAACCAAGCGATGATCAAGATCAACCTTCTGGCGGAGCGCAAGCCGGTCAAGGCCAAGCAGTCCTCCAGCTTCAAGCTGGAGGGGGTGGGAGGCAGTCAGAACCTGCTGCTCTCGGGCATCCTGCTGCTGGGCTTCCTGGTGGCGGGCGGCTGGGCCTGGTCGCGCCAGGTCGCGATCAAGGACCTGGAGCAGCAGAACCGCAAGGCGGACGCCGAGCTGCAGCGTCTGGTGGAGATTCGCAAGAAGGGCGATCTCTACAAGAAGCAGAAGGAGCTGCTGGAGCGGAAGATCAACCTCATCACCGACCTCAAGAAGAAGCAGTCGGTGCCGGTGCACATCCTCGACCAGATCTCCCGCAACATGGCGGACTTCCTCTGGCTGGACAGCATGCACGTGGCCGGATCCAAGATCACCATCGCCGGCAAGGCCACCACGTACACCGCGGTGTCGAACTTCTACAACAACCTGGCCGGCTGCGGCTGGTTCGATGACGTGGTCATGGGCAAAGCGTCCGAGATCCCCGAAGGCGTGGGGTTCTCGCTCACCTGCAAGTTCAAGGTTCCCCAGGCGGCCGAGGCGGGCGCGGAGACCGCCTCCCAGCAGGCCAGCAAAACCCCGGCTCCCGCGCCGCCCCGCAGCTGAGGAGAGGACGAGATGTTCGAGAAGCTCCCGTTCTGGGGACAGCTGGCGGTCTTCGTGGCCATCGCCGCCGCCATCGTGGGCGTGGCCTACTGGCTCTGGCCGGGCATCGAAGACCAGGGTAGACAGATCGATCGCCTCAAGGGCGAGCTGTCCTCGAAGCAGGCGCAGATCGACGAGGGTCGCGCCATCGAGCAGAAGCTCCCCGAGTTCGAGGCGGAGATCGCGAGCCTGGAGCGGAAGCTGGGGGACATCCAGCAGATCCTGCCCAGCCGCACCGAGACCGGCGACCTCCTGCGCTGGATCAAGAACCTGGGCGACCAATCCAACCTGGACCTGAACTCCTTCGGCCCCGGGTCGTTGAAGCCCGTGGAGTTCTACAAGGAGTTCCCCATCGACATGCAGGTGACCGGTCGCTACCACGACCTGGGCATCTTCCTGGACCGGGTGAGCAAGTACTCGCGGATCGTGAACGTGGACAACCTCAACATGAGCGCCACCCGCAGCAAGATGGAGAAGTCCATCTCCGCCAGCTTCACCGCCACCACCTTCGTCTACGACTCCGACGCGGCCAGCGCGCCCGGCGACGAGGAGGCCAATCAATGAGGTCCCGCCGACTGGGATGGATTCTCGTGGTGGCGGGGCTGACCGCGGCAGCGGCCGTCTCCGCACCCGCCTTCCCCGCCGGGAAGGACATGGTCAACCGGGCCAAGGACGCCGCCGCGGCGGCCGGCACCGGGAGCGCCGCGCGCACCGGCACGTCGGCCGCGCCCAAGGCGTCCGCGCCGGCTGCCGCCGCCGCGCCCAGCCGCTCGGGGGCGCCCGCCGATCCCACCATGAAGGCCGGCGAGGCCACGGTGGAAGAGATCCTCAAGCAGCAGGAGCAGCTCCTCTCCGGCCAGCGGTTCTCCTACGACCCGGCCGGACGGCGGGACCCGTTCCGCTCGCTGCTGGAAGAGGTGGCACTCAAGAAGAAGGGCCCGCGCCCCAAGGGCGTGGCCGGGATGCTGGTGACGGAGCTCGACCTGGTGGGCATCGTGAAGGACTCCGGGGGGGCCGACATGGCCTTCGTCATCGGCTCCGACAACCGCGGCTACTTCCTGAAGTCCGGGGACGAGGTCTACGACGGGTCGCTCATGGGAATCGATCCTCGGGCGGGCACCGCGACGTTCCGCCAGCAGGTGGACGACCCGCGTCTCATCAAACCCTATCGCGACGTGGTGAAGAGGCTCGTCCCGCTGGAGGAGGAGAAGGCGAATGAGTAAGCAGGGCAAGCTCATCATGGCCGGAATGGCGGTGCTTCTCCTCCTGGGAAGCGCCGTGCATGCGGTCGACCCCGCCCCGGCGGGCCAGGCGGGGAGCGCCTCCGCCGCCTCCGCCCCTGCGGGTGCATCCAACAGCCTGCTGCGCCTGCAGGTGACCGACGGCGCGGCCGGTCCCCAGGTGGAGATGGTGGCCGACGGCGACCTCGCCTACACGAGCGAGGTGCTGTCGAACCCCGACCGCCTGGTACTGGACCTGCCGGGTACCGTCAGCCGTCTGGTCACACCCCAGGTGACGGTGGGCGCCGGCGGAGTGCAGCGGGTGCGTGCGGGCCAGTACCGTACCAAGCCGGAGCCCGTCACCCGGGTGGTCTTCGACCTGGATGGGCCGGTGGCGCACCGCATCGAGAAGCGCGAGGGCGGCCTGATCGTCGCCTTCGGCGGCGCTCCCGCGGACGCCGCTCCGGCCACCGACGCCCCGCCCGCGCAGGCCAAGCCGACGGACGACGCCGTGGCTTCCATCCTGGACACCCCGGCCCCCGCGGCCAAGCGCGCCCTCCCCGCGGAGGCGCTCGCCGCCTACCTCAAGGAGCCCAGCCTGGCGGCGCCCCAGGCCGACGCGGGCGGCGCCAAGCCCCAGGCCATGCCCAGCTTCGAGATGCAGACGATCGACACCAATGCCGTCCGCTTCACCGGGAAGAAGATCTCCTTGAACCTGGTGGACGCCGACCTCAAGCAGGTCTTCCGCCTCTTCCACGAGATCTCGGGCCTCAACTTCGTGCTCGATCCCTCGGTGGACGGGAAGGTCACGATCGTCCTGGACAACGTGCCCTGGGACCAGGCGCTGGACATCATTCTCAAGAACAACGCCCTGGACAAGATCGTCGAGAACAACGTGATCCGCATCGCCCCCACCTCCAAGCTGGCGGCGGAGGCGGCCTCGCGGAAGCAGCTCAAGGAGGCCAAGGAGCTGGAGGTGGAGCCGGTCACCGTGACCCGCACCCTCTCCTACGCCAAGGCCAAGGACGTGGAGCGGGTGGTGCGGGAAGGCGGCGTGCTCTCCCCCCGGGGGAAGGTCATCATCGACGAGCGCACCAACACCCTCATCGTGAGCGACATCCCCAAGCGGGTGGAGCCCATCGAGGCCTTGCTGGGGACGCTGGACACGGAGACCCCGCAGGTCATGATCGAGGCCCGCATCGTGGAGACCTCGCGCCAGTTCGTCCAGGACTTCGGCGTGGTCTGGGGCTTCTCCGCCATCGCGGACGCCTCCCGCGGCACCTCCACGCCGCTCTCCTTCCCGCACAACGCATCCGTCAAGTACGGTCTGAACCTGCCCGGCGCCGGCGAGGCCAGCAGCCTGGCCTTCAAGTTCGGGAACGTGCTCGACTCCTTCACCCTGGACGTGGCCCTGAACGCCCTGGAGACGGAGGGGCGCGGGCGCATCCTCTCCTCGCCCAAGATCGCCACCCAGAACAACGAGCGGGCGGAGATCGAGCAGGGCGTGCGCATCCCCGTGGTCAACACCACCGCCACCGAGATCAACGTGGAGTTCGTCTCCGCCTCCCTGCGCCTGGCGGTGACCCCCCAGATCACGGCGGAGGGGACGGTGATCCTGGACGTGCAGGTGGAGAACAACTCCCCCGACTTCGTGAACAGCGTGGGCGACGTGCCCGCCATCAACACCCAGCGGGCCCAGACCAAGGTGCTGATCGCCGATGGCGGCACCACCGTGATCGGCGGCATCTTCACGGTCAACGAGGGCCAGAGCGAGACGGGCGTGCCCTGGTTCCGGAAGATCCCGGTGTTCGGCTGGCTGTTCAAGACCCGCAACATCACGAACGAGAACCGTGAGCTCCTGATCTTCATCACGCCGAAGATCATGAAGATCGGCTAGGAGGGGACTGGATCATGAGGAACGCAAGGACTTGGATTTCGGCCCCCCTGCTGGCGCTCCTGGCGCTCACGCTGCCGGGGTGCAACGGCGAGTCGCCCACCCTGGACGACCCGGACGACGCCAACTCGGTGCTGGAGATCCTGACGGCGAGCGTGCCCACGGCCAACGCCGGCGGGGACATCAGCGACGGGAACTGCATCGTCACCATCTCCACCATGACCGTGACCTTGGCCAACAAGCCCAAGAGCGCCGCCGCTCTGGGCACTCCCTTCAACGACATCACGCTGCTCTACATCAACCTCCACTACACCTGGGACGACCCCGCCATCGTCACCGCCGACCGGCAGTTCAGCCTGGCGGGAACGGTGCCCATCGGCGGCACGCAATCGGTCCAGTTCGGCCCCATCGCCTTCGGGGACTTCGACACGGCGATGCAGGGACACACCGCGAACGTCTTCATGACCATCCACGGGCGGGCGATCTCGGGAGAGCCGGCCACCGCCCAGGGCGGCGTGAACATGTCGGTGGGAGGCGCCTGCACCTTCTAGGCTGGGCTACACTACCCGCGTCTTCGCGGGATGGAAAAAACGGGGCGAGCCCCCCGCGGGAGCATCCGCAGGGGGCTCGCGTTTTTTTGGAAGAGGAAGCAGCTTGCTGGAGACGGTCACCCACGCCCGCCTGCGGGTGCAGCAGGGCGATGAGCAAGGTGCGGTGAGGATCCTGCAGGCGGTGCTGGCGCGCCGTCCCGGAGACCCCGAGGCCGCCGCACTGCTGGCCAGCCTCCCCGGCTGCGCCCACAGCCACGACGAGCCCGAGGATCCTCCTCTGCGGCCGCCCGCGGCGGCACGCGCCCAGGAGCTGGCGCACAGCTTCCGTCGCCGGCTCGTCGGTGCCCGGCCCGTGCATCGGCGCCTGCAGCGGTTCCTGGCCGCCGTGAGCCGCCATGCTCGATGAGGTCCTGAGAGCCCTGCGCGGCGGCGTCCCCGGCGCCCGCGCCGCTTTGCTGGTGGACGGGGACGGGATGCTGGTGGCGGGCGGCGGAGAGCCGGGGCCCCCCTGGGATCTGATCGGCGCCGCCACGGCGGACCTCGTCCGCCGGTCGGCGGCTGCCCACGAGGAGGCCGGCCTGGCTCCCGCCGCGGAGATGTCGTGGGGCGGGGGATCGGGGACGCTCCTCTACCGCGCGGTGACCTCGGAGTACGGCCTCCTCCTGGCCCTCACCGCCGAGGCGCAGACCGGACGCGCGCGCTGGCTCATGAGGAAGACGGCGGCCCGGCTGCTCCCGGAGCTGTAGTACCCTCTCGCCCCCATGGATCCCAAGCAGCTGCGCGAGTTGATCGAGTTCGTGTCTCGCAGCAACCTGGCCACCTTCGAGCTCGAGACCGACGACGTCAAGCTGAGGCTCGTCAAGGAGACGGCGGCCTCCGCCGCGGCCCCACCCTCCGCTCCCGTCTACGTGGTGGCGCCGGCCGCTCCCTCCCCTCCGGTGTTGCCGGCGGTCGCCCCCGCCGCGCCCTCGGAGCTGGTCCCGACCTCTGGCGCGGTCGCGGCACCGGCGGCTCCGGCGGAGGCAGCTCCCGCCGCCGCCGAGACCGGCTTCGTGGACCTGCGCTCTCCCATCGTGGGCACGTTCTACCGGTCCGCCAGCCCGGAGTCCGCCGCCTTCGTGGAGGTGGGGTCGCGGGTGCGCAAGGGCCAGGTGCTGTGCATCGTCGAGGCCATGAAGCTGATGAACGAGATCGAGTCGGAGATCGACGCCGAGGTGGTCGAGATCCGGGTCGCCAACGGCCAGCCCGTCGAGTACGGCGAGGTGCTGTTCCGGCTGCGGCCGGTCTCCGCGTGAGCGCCCGGTGTTCCGAAAGATCCTGATCGCCAACCGCGGAGAGATCGCCCTCCGCATCATCTGGGCCTGCCGCGAGCTGGGGATCAAGACCGT
>Ga0070695_100002093_pt1 | contig 11425 bp, 12 predicted proteins | sample KBSK1252metaG_FD_65471 | JGI IMG/M metagenome (GOLD analysis project Ga0070695, IMG submission 65471) | Corn, switchgrass and miscanthus rhizosphere microbial communities from Kellogg Biological Station, Michigan, USA - KBS K1-25-2 metaG | ecosystem: Host-associated > Plants > Roots >...
AACGTCTCGACGTTGTTCACGACGGTCGGTTTGCCGAAGAGCCCCGCCACCGTCGGGTAGGGCGGCTTCTGCCGCGGCAGCGGCTTTCGACCCTCGATCGCCTCGAGCGAGGCGGTGTCCTCGCCGGCCACGTACTCGCTGGGCGCCGCGAACAGCTCCACCTTCATCTGTACGTCGCCCGCGGCGGTAGCCTGGTCGAGCGCCTGGCGGAGACTCGCGTGGGCCTTCGTGTAGTTGTGGTTCACGTACAGGTAGGCCGCTTCCGCTTCCAGGGCGCGCGCGGCCAACAGCACACCCTCGAGCACCAGGTGCGGGTGATGCTCCATCAGGATGCGGTCCTTGTGGCTGCCGGGCTCGTCCTCGCCGCCGTTCATCACGACGTAGCGCGGGCCAGGCTGCTCGCGCGCCAGCCGCCACTTCCTCGCGGTCGGGAATCCCGCGCCGCCGCGGCCGGTCAAGCCGGCGGCTTCGACGAGGCCCACGATCGCTTCGGGCTCGAGGCCGCGCCGCAGCGCCTGGTAGCCCCCGCGCGCTTCGTACGCTTCGAGCGTCTCCTTCGCGCGCGAGACGCCGTCCTCCGGAAACAGCACGCCCATCTTCAGAACAGGCCGGTGTCGAGAAGTTGGTAGATGAGCTCCTGGGTCTCCTTGTCGACCTTGCCGGTCAGCCGCGCCACGGTGCCGCCGTTCGTGACCGAGTCGAGGATCTCGCCCGCGTCTTCTTTCTTCACACCCGCGTACCAGACCTTCTGAGGATAGACGACCAGGTTGGGCCCGTGCGCGCAGCCCCCGAAGCAGAGGTACGACTTCACCTCGACGCCTGCGAGGCCGCGCGCGGCTGCCTGCTGCTGCAGCTCCGCCAGTACCTTCTCCGATCCGCGTGACTGGCAGTCGAGGTTGGTGCAGACGAGGACGTGCTTGGTCTTGTCGTCTCCGGTCAGGCCGACGCCCCCTGTTCGACGGGCAGGATGTAGTTCTTCTCCTCGAACAGCGGCTTCAGGACCGCGTCGTCCGCGGGACCCGGCAGGACCTCCGCGAGGTGCTTCGCGTACGCCTCCGGCGAGAGCAGCTCGCCCGTGACACCGTACGGCTGGCCGGCGAACTCCCCGATGCCGCGCTGGAACTTGTCGCTCGGGATGAACAGCTTCGGCTTGCCCTCCGGGATTTCCTTGTTGAGCGCGGCGACCAGCCCGGAGATCTCCTGGATGTACAGGCCGCGCGCGGCCTCGTTGAGGTTCTGCTTGTCCGCGGCCCCTTTTTCGGGCGACTCGTCGTAGCGGCCCTTGATGCCCCACACGTAGGCCCAGTGCGCGGTCGAGCTCTGCGCGGTGCCGAACAGGTCGAGCGACATCGGGATCCACTTGTTGAAGTACTTCTGGACGATCTCGATCGGGATCTTGCCCGCCTTCACGATGCGCATCAGGCCAGTGTGGCCGGTGAGCATGTGGAAGTACTCCTCCTTCAGCATCGCCTTCATGCTGCGCGCGAGCGGCGCGAAGCCCGAGTGCGACAGCATCGTGAGCTGGAACTTGCCGTCGCGGTCCACGAACTCGGTGAACGCGAAGAAGTCGATCCAGTTGTTCACGTCGCCGTTGAAGGCGCCGAGCAGCCGGTTCTTGTTGAAGGCGCGCCGCTCGGTCAGCTTCTGGGCCTCGATCTTGCCCGCGTTGCCGAAGTGGTTGACCAGCAGGTGGCACATCTGGAAGCCGTGGCGCATCTCCTCGCGGTTCACGCGAGCCAGGCTCTGCAGGTCGTAGGGCGTGGGTGCCGTCTCGACCAGGTTGCGCTGCTGCTCGACCGAGGCGAACTCCGTGTCGGCCTGGTAGACGATCAGGTGCAGCAGCGCGTCCTTGATGCGCTGGTCGGGGATCTCGATCGCGCGCTCCCAGCGCCGCTGCCCCGCGTAGTCGCCGAACTCGACCTCGGTGGTGTTGAGCTCGCCGAACTTCGGCTCGAACTGGTAGTCGCCGAGCAGCTTGGTGTCGTAGTGGATGTCCTTCTGCCAGTCCTTGAACAGGTCCACCCAGTCGTCGAACACCGCGATCTTGCCCATCCAGCGATCATACGGCGGCGGCCGGCCGCTAGGCAACGGACTACGCCACGCTGCCCGATCTACTGCACTATAGTGCCTTCGGCACGTGATGCTCGCGCGGCGGAGTCGCGAGCATGCCGACCGCCACGATCAGCGCCGGCGCCAGCAGCACGCCCGAGCGCCAGTGGTACGGCAACGCGACCGAGAGCGCGAAGAAGAGCGTGTGCGGCATCGGCACGGGCCTGCCAGCGGTCGTCTCCATCCAGATGGCGAAGCCGAGCAGCACCGCGATCACCGAGGCCGCGTAGACGAGCACCATCGCGGGCGACCGGCGACTGCTTCGGGCCACAATGGCCGCCGAGAGCGCGAAGCCAGCGTAGGAAATGAAGGCGGCTGTGACCTGGAACGGCCACCACCAGCCGGTCGCGTACGCGGCCTGTCGACTCCAGCCCCAGATCAGCCCCGCGATGCTGTTGGCCGTGACGTCGCCCAGCGCGAAGCACGACAGCAGCGACCCCCAGCCGATCAGGACGGACGACAGCGCCCGCAACGGGTGCGCCTTCAGATCGCCCGCGGCCGTCAGTGCGACGGCCGTGAGCGTCTGCCTCCAGTACCACGTCCCCGAGCGCCCGGCCTGGTATTCCTCGGCGATGTCTCCCAACAGCGAGTCGTCCTGCGGCCCGAAGCGCATCAGCAACACGGTCGCCACGAACGGCAGCTTCCGGGACGGCGTTTCTCCGTTCCTCACGCGCGCGCTCCCTTCAGTTCCGGGATCCCCTTCCACAGCGCCACGAACGCGTTCCGCGTCCTCTTGATGGCGCGCAGGCCGGCGCCGGTGACGCTCCACATCTTCTTCGCCCGGCCGCCGCGGCGCGGGGTCTTTTCGCCGAGCCGGCTACGGACCAGTCCGCCCTCGCGCATCCGTTCGAGCGCGAGGTAGATCGCGGCCAGCGTGGTCGTGCGACCGCCGGTCTCTTCCAGCTCGCGCGCGATCGTCACGCCGTAGGCGTCCTCGCCGACGCGCAGCACCGCGAGCAGCAGCATCAGCTCGAAGTCGGTCAGCAGACGCTCGGACATTTCATCGCATGTTATGAATAAACATCCACGGGATCAACCAGAACTTTCTTGTGCGACGCCGGTGCGCCGGGCATTGAGCCGTGCCCGCTCAACTCGGTCCGGACCGAGTTCCTTTAAGTGATGCTCGAGGTGGCCGGCGCGCGGGGCCTCAACTCGCCCCGGGGCGAGTTCGCCCCAAGCCATTGTCGCCAGGCGGCCGTGTCCCGCAATCCCTGGAGCAGTTGCACACTGAAGACCGAACAGGCCTCTGAGGCCTGTTCGCTCGGAGCGACGCTCCAGGCTCGTGGATGCTGCTCAGCGCGGCTTTTGACTTCGCGAGCGTCTGATCGGCGCCGCGACGTGCTTGGCGCCGATGCCGCCGACGCCCATGATCCCGTTCCAGCGCTGCGCCACGTCCAGGTGGATGTCGAAGAGGTCGAGCACGCGGCTCACGCTGTGGTTCACGACGTCGTCGAGGCCCTTCGGACCGTTGTAGAAGGCGGGCAGCGGAGGCGCGATCACGACGCCCATCCGCGACAGCTTCAGCATGTGCTCGAGGTGGATGTCGTTGAACGGCGTCTCGCGCACGCACAGCACCAAACGGCGCCGCTCCTTCAACACCACGTCCGCGGCTCGGTGCAGCAGGTCTTCGTTGTGGCCGAGCGCGATCGCCGCGAGCGTCTTCATGCTGCACGGGGCGACCACCATCCCGAGCGTGACGAACGAGCCGCTGGAGATCGCGGCGCCCTGGTCGTTCTCGCGATAGCTCTTCGTGGCCATCTTGCGCACGGCGTCGAGCGTGTACGGCGTCTCCTGGATCAGCGTGCGCGCGCCCCAGCGGCTGACGACGAGGTGCGTCTCGACGTCCGTCTTCTGCAGCATCTGCAGCAGCCGGATGCCGTAGATCGAACCGGTCGCGCCGGTCATCCCGACGATCAGGCGCTTGCCGCTGAACGAGCGCTTCACGAGAGCGCCAGCAACTGGCGGCCGAACAACAGCAGCCCGATCGCGAGGCTGCACGCGCCCGCCAACAGCTGCACGCGCAGCTGCAGCAGCTGGTAGCGCGACGCCAGCAACGTCAGCGACAGGCTCATCAGCGCCGAGAGCAGCAGCATGCCGAGCGCGGAGCCGGCCGCCAGCGCCGCCAGGTACGCGAGGCCCGCGAGGAACGACGGCGCCGCGCCCATCACCAGCAGCGCCGGCGCCGCGCTGCCCGCGAGGCCGTGCACCATCCCCACGAGCAGCGGCCGCGCACCGACGCCGAGCGCGTGGCCGTGGTGGTGCGCGTCCTCTGCGTGCCGCTCGCCCTCGCCGTGCGCGTGGATGTGGACGTGCTCGCGGCCGTCGTGCGTGTGCCTGTGCGCATGCAGCCGCAGGCCGCGCGCCGCACGGCGGATCGCCAGGATCCCCAGCAGCACCAGCATCAGGCCGACGCCGGATTCCAGCAGCGCCGCCGCGCGCTCCGTCACCTGCACGCGCCAGGCGAGCAGCGCGCCGCCCGCGAGCAGCAGCGCGAGCGCGTGCCCGAGCCCCCAGAAGCCGCCGACCAGCGCCGAGCCGCGCAGGCCGCGCTGCCCGCTCACGATCGTGGAGACCGCGGCGACGTGGTCGGCGTCGAGCGCGTGGCGCATGCCGAGAACGAGGCCGAGGGAGATCGCGCCGAAGAGCAGTCCGTCCATCAGCTTCCGTTCAAACCTCGACCGCGCCCTTCAGCACCGCCGCGACGTCGCGGATGCCGACGCCGGGGCCCTGCGGCACGCTCATCTTGCCGTCCTTGACGCTGAGCGGCGGATCGAACCACTCGTACTTCTCGCGGCCGAGCTTGTACTCCTGGTACTTGCCGACGTCGGGCACGCACGAGGCGAAGTGCAGCATGTAGACGAACCCGAACCCGCCCGAGATGTGCACGGTGGTCGGCATCTTCGCGAGCGCCGCCATGCGCGCGACGCGCATCGAGCGGATCATCCCGCCGTAGTAGTGCAGGTCGGGCTGCACGATGTCCACGGCGCGGTGCGCGATCATCCAGCGGAAGCGGTGCTCGCTGAACTCCTGTTCGCCGCCAGCGACCGGGATCGTCAGCGCGTCCGCCACGGCCTTCGTGCCCTCGAGATCGTCGAACTCGCACGGCTCCTCGAAGTAGACCGCGCCGTTGTCCTCGAGCAGCCGGCCTATCTTTATTGCATGCGGCGCGTCGTAGGAGCTGTTGGCGTCGCCGTGGATGTCGATCGTGTCGCCGAACGTCTTGCGCACCAGCGGGATCAACCGCTCGGTGCGGTTCGGGCTCGCGTCGGCGTTCTTGCTCATGCGCCCGCCGAGCCGGAACTTCACGGCCTTGCAGCCGGACTCCGCCAGCAGTCCCCGCAGATGCTCGATCTCCTGCTCCGGCGTGGTGTCGCGGCGGCCGCTCGCGACGTAGCACGCGACCTCCTTGCGCACGATGTCGCCGAGCAGCGCGCCCATCGGCTTCCGAGCCACGCGGCCCAGCATGTCGAGGATCGCGAACTCCACCCACGCCTGAACCGACCAGAACGCGAGACCCTGGAGCTTGTAGTTGTCGCCCGAGCGGTACAGCTCCCACAGCAGCTTCTCGAGGTCGCGCGCGTCCTTGCCCACGAAGAACGGCATCACCAGCTGCTTGGCCATCTTGTCGAGGTAGTTGGCGCGGCCCGGGTTCGCGAGCGAGATACCCTCGGCGCCGTCCTTCGAGCGGACGTGGACGAAGTGCTCGTTGTCCTTCTTCAGCAGTCTCACCGACTCGATCGGCACCGGGCTGCGCAGGCCGTCTGTACGCAGCACCGGCTGCGCCGCCGCGCGCTCGAGCGCGCCAGGGTCCGGGCCCGTGGGCTCCGCCGCCGGCACGAGAGCCCCGGCTCCAACCGCGAGAACGCCCCCGAAGAAATCCCGCCTCTTGGATTCCATGGACGGCACTCTAACTCGCCGCGGAATCGGCTACAGTTCCGCCTCATGAAAAGCGCGGGAGCCAAGGCCGCCCTGGTGGTGGCGTTGCTCCTGGGCGCGGGACTGCTCGCGGCCGATGCGTGGCTGCGCCCGCTGACCGATGGCGAGCGCGAGCTGCACGCCGGGAACTACGAGCCGGCGCTGCAGCACTTCGCGGCCGCCGAGAAGCGCTTCGCCGCGCTGCCCGCGGCCAAGCAGGCGCTGCCGCAGGCCTACGGGCTGCTGCAGTCGAACCAGCTGTGGGCGCTCTACCAGCTCGGCCGCTACGACGCGCTGCTCGAGAAGGCGGCGCTCGCGCCCTCGATGGCGCCGGTGCACTTCTGGGCCGGCTGCGCGCTGTTCGTGAAGGCGCGCGAGGAGCAGGCGCCCGAGGCGCGCCAGTCCTGGCTCGGCCGCGCCGGCGACGAGTTCAAGAAGGCGCTCGAAAAAGCGCCCGAGGACTTCGACACCCGCTACAACCACGAGCTGACGCAGCGGCTGCTGCAGGAGACGAAGAAGCAGCCGAAGACGCCGCCGGCGCAGCTGATGCAGATGCTGCGGCCCAAGCCGAAGGAGGGCCAGCCGCCGCCGAAGCGGGTCGGCTGATCCCGCGCATGCTGCGCTTCCTGGAACCCGGGATGGCCCGCTGGCTGCTGCTGCTGCCGGTGGTGTTCGCGTGCTGGTGGCTGCACGTCCGCGCCAAGCGCCGCTTCCGCGAGCAGGCCCGCATCTCGCCGGTGCTGCAGGCGCTGTCGCGGCTGCGCAGCGCGCGGCGCGACCGCGCGGCGCTCGTGGCCAGCCTGGTCGCGCTCGCGGCGCTGGTGCTGGCGCTGACGCGGCCCCAGCTCTACGTGCAGCTGCGCGTCCCGGAGTACGAGCGCCGCGACCTGGTGCTGCTGCTCGACCGTTCGGCCTCGATGTGGGCGGAGGACGTGAAGCCCTCGCGCTTCCGGCGCGCGGTGCAGGAGATCAAGGGCTTCCTGGAGCGCAAGCCCGAGGGGATCGACCGCGTGGGCCTGGTCGGCTTCGCCGGCACGTCGCTGGTGCTGTCGCACCTGACGCGCGACATGAACGCGCTGTTCTTCTACCTGGACTGGGCGGTGGACGACCGCGAGCCGCACTTCGGCACCGACATCGGCAAGGCGCTCGCCAGCGCGCGCGAGCTGATCAAGAAGGACGACAAGAAGACGCGCAAGATCCTGCTGGTGATCTCGGACGGCGACGACAAGGGCGAAGAGCTGCAGGCGCAGCTCGCCGCGCTGCGCGGGGAGGGCGTGCGCGTGCATTGCATCGGCATCGGCTCCGCGCGCGAGGTCCCGATCCCGGACCGGGGCGAGGCGGGCGCGCGCGGCCTGCTGCAGGACGAGCAGGGCGCGCCGCTGCTGACGCGCTTCGACGAGGGCACGCTGCGCGACATCGCCGCGACCACCGGCGGGCGCTACTTCCGCTCGCGCCGCGGCGACGAGCTGCTCACCGCCATGCGCGAGATCGCGGGGCAGGAACGGCGGCTGGTGGGCTACAAGGCCGCCCCGGAGTTCCGCGACGTGCATCGCTGGGCGCTGCTCGCGGCCGCGGCCGCCACCCTGGGTGTGCTGATCCTGTGAACTTCACCGACAAGGGCCAGCGGGCCGCCGAGACCGCGCGCGCCTACGAGCAGATCGCGGCGCTCGAGCAGGAGATCTCCAAGGTGATCGTCGGCCAGCACCTGCTGGTGCGGCGCCTGCTGACCGGCCTGTTCGCCTCGATCCCGTATTCCTTCACCGGCGGCGAGCCCAAGAGCGGCTGCGGCCACCTGCTGCTCGAGGGCGTGCCGGGCGTCGCCAAGACGCTGCTCGCGACGACACTCGCGCACACGATCTCGGCCGCGTTCCAGCGCATCCAGCTCACGCCCGACCTGTTGCCGGCGGACATCCTCGGCACGCGCGTGTACGACGCGCAGAGCGGCACGTTCCGCATCGAGAAGGGCCCGATCTTCACGAACATCCTGCTGGCGGACGAGATCAACCGCGCCACTCCCAAGACGCAGAGCGCGCTGCTCGAGGCGATGCAGGAGCGCCAGGTGACGCTGGCCGACACGACCTTCAAGCTCGACGACCCGTTCTGGGTGCTCGCGACGCAGAACCCCGTCGAGCAGGAGGGCGTGTACAGCCTGCCCGAGGCCCAGCTCGACCGCTTCTGCATGATGCTGCGCGTCGGCTATCCGAGCGCCGGCGAGGAAGTCGAGATGCTGCGCCAGCGCTTCCAGAAGCTCGACGTCGCGCGCCAGCTGGCGCCCGGCGACGTGGTGCGGATCCGCACGCTGGTGCGGGACAGCATCCACATCGACGAAAAGGTCCTCGAGTACGTGGTGCGGCTGGGCCAGGCCACGCGCAACCCGGAGAGCGTCGGCCTGCCGCACCTCCGCGAGCTGGTGCTGCTGGGGATGTCGCCGCGCTCCTACCAGCACGTGCTGGCGCTCGCGCGCGTGAATGCGTTCCTGCACGGGCGCGGCTACGTGCTCCCGGGCGACGTGAAGGAGATCTTCCCCGACACCGCGCGCCACCGGCTCGCGCGCAGCGTGCGCGCCGAGGCGGAGGGCGTCACCACCGACACGCTGGTGCGCGAGATCGCCGACGCGGTCGAGGTCCCCTAGCCGAGCATGCTGCCCGACCACCTGCTCCGCGAGCTCCGCTACGTCGAGCTCGGCACGCGCCGCAAGATGCGCAACCCGCGCGTCGGCACCTACACCAGCCGCCAGCGCGGGCCCGGCTTCGACTTCGACCAGCACCGGCAGTACCGGCCCGGCGACGACGTGCGGCGGATGGACTGGAACGCCACGGCGCGGCTCTCCACGCCGTTCATCCGCGAGACGCACGCCGAGCGCGAGCTGAACGTCACGATCGCGGTGGACCTCTCGCGCAGCATGGCCTTCGGAACCAGCCGCGCCAAGAAGGAGCTGTCGGTGCTGGCGGCGGCGTGCCTGGTGTTCTCCGCGATCGCCGACCAGGTCAACACCGGCTTCCTGGCGTTCTCGGATCGCGTGCTGCGCTACGATCCGCCGCGCCGCTCCCGCGGGCGCGCCTGGCGCATCGTCGAGGAGCTGTGGGCGCTCGAGCCCGCGAGCAACAGCACCGCGATCCTGCCGGCGCTGCGCTTCCTGCACGGCCATTTGAAGAAGCAGAACCTGGTGTTCCTGATCTCGGATTTCCTGAGCGACGAGGATCTCTTCGGCAAGGGCGAGCTGAAGATGCTCGCGGCGCGCCACGACGTCGTGGGGGTGGTCGTGGAGGACCCCGCGGAGGCGCGGCTGCCTCCCGGCCGCGCGGCGCTGGAGCTGCGCGACCTCGAGTCCGGCGAGTTCGCCAGCATCGGCCTCGACGACGGGCTGCGCGCGCGCTACGCCGATGCGATGCGAGAGCGCCGCGAGCGGCTGGCGAAGGCGTTCTACCGCGTGCCGATGGACCACGTGTTCCTGCTCTCCGACCGGCACGTGGTCGAGCCGCTGCTGGACCTGTTCGCGGCGCGGAGGCACGCATGAGCCGGCGCGCGCTGCTGCTCGCGGTGCTGGCCGCGGCGTCCGCCTCCGCGGCCGGCCCCGAGGCGCCGCGGGTGCAGACCTCGCTCAGCCGCACCGCTCTCTTCTCCGGCGAGCGCGTCACGTTTCAGGTCGAGGTGTCCTGCGCCCCCAACGTGGACGTGCTGCAGGACGACCTGCTGCCCGAGCGGCTCACGCTCGACGGCCTCGAGGTCGTGAGCAGCGACCGCGAGCGCCTCGCCGACGAGACGAGCGGCGCCGTCGTCTATCGCGTACGCCACCACCTCGTCACCTACGAGATCCCGCCGCGCGCGCTGCGCATCGCCGACCAGACGCTGCGCTACTACGTGCGCCGGCCCGGACAGCGGCTCGACGACACGGCGCCCGCCGGCGAGACGCAGGTGCGCGGGGCGGCGATCGCGCTGCGCAGCGCGCTCCCCGACGACGCGAAGGCCGTCGCGCTGCGCGACGAGGCCGCGGCCGCGACGCTGCCGCGCGCGCTTCTCCTGCTGCGCCCGCTCGGCCTGGGGCTGCTGCTGCTGGCGGCGGCGCCGGCGGCGTTCTGGGGCGTGGCGCTGGCGCAACGCATGGCGGCGCGCAAGAGCCGCAGCCTCGCCCACGCGCGCGCGGGCGCGGCGCTGGCGCGCAGCGCGCTCGACGAGCTGCGCGCGGTCGACGCCTCGGACGACGCGGCGCGGCGCGCGGCCTACGACCGCCTGGACGCGGCCCTGCGCGAGCAGCTCGAGCATGTGGGCGTGGCGGCACGCAAGCTCACTCCCGGCGAGATCGCCGCGCGGCTTCCCGCGGGCGCGCGCCTGGACGCCGAGCGCCTGAACGCCGTGCTGAGCGAGTGCGAGCGCGCGCGCTACGCGCCTGTCGAGCTGCTGCCGCCGCCCGAGCGCTTCCGCGCCGGCCTGGAGGCCCTCGCCGAGCTGCGCGCCTCTCGATGAGCCTGCTGCTGCTCCAGCCGGGATTCCTGGCGCTGCTGCCCGCGGCGCTGCTGATCTGGCTGGTGTGGCGGCTGCTGCGGCGGCGCCGCTTCGTCGCCACCGCGACGCTCGCGATGATCCCGAAGTCGCTCCGGCATCCGTCGCGCGTGCGCAAGCTCCCCGCGCTCGCATTCGTCGCGGCGCTGCTGCTGATCGCGCTCGCCGCCAGCGACCCGGTGCTGCCGTTCTCGGAGGCGGAGGTCCAGTCGCGCGGGCTGGACATCGCGCTGGTGCTGGACCTGTCGTCGTCGATGCAGGAGCCGATGGACAACCCGCGCACCTTCGGCAACCCGGCCACCGCGCAGCCGCAGCGGCTGCCGCAGAAGCCGCCCGGCGGGAAGACGCGGCTCGAGGCGACCAAGCAGGCGCTGCGCGACTTCATCGCGCGGCGCCACGACGACCGGATCGCGCTGATCGTGTTCTCGGACCACGCCTACGTCGTCAGCCCGCCGACGCTCGACTACGAGTCGCTCACGCGCTACGTCGACCAGGTGGACGACCAGAGCCTGCGCGGAGAGGGCATGACCGCGATCGGCGATGGGATCGCTCTCGCCAATCACGTACTGACGCGCGTGAGCACGCAGCGCCGCGACAAGGTGGTGCTGGTGTTCACCGACGGCGAGTACAACCTGGGGCGCAACCCGATCGAGGTGCTGGGCGAGTCGCGCGAGGCCAAGATCCGCGTGCACGTCGTGGGCGTCGACCTGGAGGCCGAGGTGCTCAAGAAGCCCGCGGTCAAGGCGCTGCTCGAAACCGTGCGCGGCAACGGCGGTCGCTACGTGGACGCGAGCACGGAGCGCGACCTGAAGGCCGCGTCGGCCGCGCTCGACGCCCTCGAGAAGGGCCTGCTGACGAACAAGGTCTACGTGCGCCACGCGCCGGTGTTCCACTGGTTCGC
>Ga0070695_100002094_pt1 | contig 11425 bp, 7 predicted proteins | sample KBSK1252metaG_FD_65471 | JGI IMG/M metagenome (GOLD analysis project Ga0070695, IMG submission 65471) | Corn, switchgrass and miscanthus rhizosphere microbial communities from Kellogg Biological Station, Michigan, USA - KBS K1-25-2 metaG | ecosystem: Host-associated > Plants > Roots >...
GTCGTGGGACGAAGCATGCGGACGGTGTCGGTCTCGACAGTAGCGTGTTTCTCGCTTGCGGTCGCGTTGAGCGCGTCGCTCGGCGTACGGCCCCGCGCGATGGCGCAAGCGAAGACAGACTCGCCATCCACCTCCAGCCCGTCGATCGCTGCGCCAAGCCGGGCCGTTCTGAGCACCTACTGCTTCGGCTGTCATAACGAACAACGTCGCGTCGCGGGGTTGTCGCTCGACAGGATGAGCCGCGAAGACGTCGCCGCCGATGCGGCGGCGTGGGAGAAGGTCATCCGGAAGCTGCGATCGGGCGAAATGCCGCCGGCCGGGCGGCCGCGACCGGACTCAGCCACGTATGCGTCTGTCGCGTCGCAGCTCGAGACCGCGCTCGATCGTGTTGCGTCGACGCGGCCGAATCCCGGGAGACTGCCGCTCCTCCATCGCCTGACGCGTACCGAATACAAGAACGCCATCCGCGATCTCCTTTCGCTTGACGGTCTGCCGAAAGACGCCGATCTCGATTTGCTCCTGCCGCCCGACAACACGAGCAGCGGCTTCGACAATATTGCCGACCTGCTCTTCGTCTCTTCCACGCAGCTCGAACAGTACTTGTCGGCGGCGCAGAAGCTGAGCCGCCTCGCGGTCGGCGACCAGGATCTGCCGCCGCTGGTCGACACGTACCGGATGTCGGATCAGTTCAATCAGGAATATCAGGCCGAAGGCGCGCCGTTCGGCACACGCGGCGGCGCGTCGATTCGGACGTATCTGCCGTCGGACGGCCAGTACCGCATCCACGTCGAGCTCGCGGATGCGGCGCGCGAGCCGCATCAACTCGAAGTCGCCGTCGACGATGAGCGCGTGCAGTTGTTCAGCGTCGGACCGCAGACCGGGCAGCCGGCGGTGGATGCGGCGAACAGCGCGCAACCGGCGGCTTCCGAGCAGTCGGCGCCTTCGCTCGCGGAGACATTAGATAAGGTTGCCACGCCGATCGCCATCAACTCGGTCGTGAACCGGCGATTTGAGCTGGATCGGCAGGCCCAGGCCCGGAGACGCGCGGTTGCCAAAGGCTTCGACGTCGATCTGGCCATGAAGGCGGGTCCGCGCGTCATCACGGTCGCGTTTCTGAAGCGGACGTCGGCGAGGAGCGAAGCGCTCATTCGGCCGCGGATGCGAACCAGAGGCGGGCTGCCGGCGATCGCGAGCGTGACGCTCCGCGGTCCATACAAGGTTGCAGGCCCCGGAGATACGCCAAGCCGCCGCAGAATCTTCGTCTGCAGGCCGGCGACCGCCGCCGAAGAACCGGCGTGTGCCAACAACATTATTAATACGCTCGCGCGGCGCGCGTATCGCCGGCCGGTCACCGATGCCGATGTTCAGCCGCTCGTGGCCATCTACGAGGCCGAGCGGCTCGAGCGCGGGTTCGACAGCGGCATCGAGGAGGCGCTCGCACGCCTGCTCGTCAGCCCGCAGTTCCTGTTCCGCATCGAGCGTGAGCCGGCGAACGTCGCGGCGGGCGCGGTCTATCGGATCAGCGATCTCGAGCTGGCTTCGCGTCTCTCGTTTTTCCTCTGGAGCAGTATCCCCGATGACGAGCTCCTGAACGCGGCCGAGCGCGGAACGCTCGGCGATCGCGCGGTGCTCGAGCAGCAGGTGCGCCGGATGCTCCGCGATCCGCGTTCGGAGGCGCTCGCCACGAACTTCGCGGCCCAGTGGCTGTACCTCCGCGACGTCAACGCGAAAACTCCGAGTCCGCGGTTGTTTCCCGATTTCGATCTGGCGCTGCGCGACGCGTTCGAGCGCGAGACCGGCCTGTTTCTCGACAGCGTGGTGCGCGAGGATCGCCGCGTGATCGATCTGCTCAACGCGAACGACACGTTCGTCAACGAGCGTCTCGCGCGGCACTACGGCATTCCGGGCGTGTTCGGCAACGATTTTCGCCGGGTCACGTACCCAGCCGACAGCCCGCGTCGTGGGCTCGGGTTGCTCGGACAGGGAAGCATCCTCACGATCACGTCTTACGCCAATCGCACCTCTCCGGTGCTCCGCGGGAAATACGTGCTGGCGAATCTCCTCGGCGCGCCGCCCGCGCCTCCGCCGCCGAACATCCCGGTGCTGGCGACCGAAAGCAAGGACTCGGGCAAGGTCCTCCCGATGCGGGAAGCGATGGCGCAGCATCGATCGAATCCCGCCTGCGCGAGCTGCCATGCAGCGATGGACCCGATTGGGTTCGCGCTCGACAACTTCGACGCCGTCGGACGCTGGCGGACGGTCGACGCCTCGGGCACGACGATCGATGCGTCGGGCACGCTGCCGGACGGGAGCGCCTTCGAAGGCGCAGCGGGCCTGCGCGACGTGCTGTTGAGGCAGCCCGATCGTTTTGCGCGGACGCTGACGGAGCGTCTCTTGGCGTATGCTCTTGGCCGCAGCCTGGAGCAGTACGACGCGCCGGCCGTGCGATCGATCGCCGCAAACGGCGCGCGGCGCGACTATCGCTTCTCGCAGTTCATTCTCGGCGTCGTGAACAGCATGCCGTTCCAGATGAGGAAAGCGGGCGCATCATGATCGTCACCAAACGGGCACTGCCGCGGCGCACGTTTCTGCGCGGGATGGGCGCGACCCTCGCGCTGCCGTTCCTCGATGCCATGGTCCCCGCGTTGTCGGCCGCCGCCAGGCCCGTCACGAGACTCGGGTTCGTGTACGTGCCGAACGGCACCATTCACGACAGGTGGGTACCGGCCACCACGGGCAGGAACTTCGAGCTGTCGCCGATCCTGAGCCCACTCGCGCCGCTGCGCGATCGCATTACCGTGCTCACCGGCCTCGCGCACAGACAGGCCGACAACTTCGGCGACGGCAACGGCGATCACGCCAGGGCGACTGCGGTGTGGCTCACCGGCGTGCACGCGTGGGATCGAAACCGCGGCGGCGCCGAAGGCGTCCGGCTCGCGACCACCGTCGATCAGATTGCCGCGCAGGCCATCGGCAGGGACACGCGGCTGCCGTCCCTCGAACTGAGTCTCGAGAGCCCGACACAGATCGGCTGCGACTCCGAGGACTGTTTCTTTTCGAACACGATCTCGTGGAAGTCGCCGACGACGCCGCTCCCGATGGAGGCGCATCCGCGCATCGTCTTCGAGCGGCTCTTCGGCGCGACGAGCAGCGCCGCCGAGCGCCGCACCCGCATGCGGAAGACCGCCAACATCCTCGACTCGGTTCGCGAAGAAGTCGCCGGCCTCCAGCGGTCGCTCGGCTCCGGCGATCGCGCGAAGCTGACCGAATACCTCGAGTCGGTCCGCGAAATCGAGCAGCGGATTCAGAACGCCGAAACGCGCGGCGTGGAAGCGGGGCTCGCGCTGCCGAGCCGGCCCGACGACATTCCGGAATCGTTCGAGGAGTACGTGAAGTTGATGTTCGATCTGCAGGTGCTCGCCTATCAGGCCGACGTCACGCGCGTCTTCACGCTGCTGATGGGCCGCGAGGCCAGCCCGCGCACGTTCGAGCAGATCGGCGTGCCCGAGCAGCATCACTCCTGCTCGCATCACATCAACAATCCGGAGCTGATGGCCCGCAAAGCGAAGATCGACCAGTACCACATCGCGCTTCTCGGCTACTACCTGCAGAAGCTGCGCGCGACGCCGGATGGCGACGGCAACCTGCTCGACCATTCGATGATTCTCTACGGCAGCGGACTGGGCAACGGGAACCTGCACGACCACGTGAACCTGCCGGTGCTGGTGGCCGGCGGCGGCGCAGGGACGCTGGCGGCCGGCCATTTCGCCTACGCGGAGAACACGCCGATGGCCAACCTGTTGTTGTCGCTGCTCGACAAAGCAGGCGTGCCGACGCCGGAGAAGATCGGCGACAGCACGGAGCATTTGAAGGGCCTGTAACCGGCGAGCAGCATCGGTTCTTGTAGGGGCGGACCCACGTGTCCGCCCGAACGATCACAATTCAATCGCTGAGGAGACATGCGATAAGACGTGCGATCTTGATCGTGCTCGCTCTGCTTGCTGGTGTCGTCATCTCCGCGCGGTCAGCCACCGCACAAGTGACGACCGCGACGTTGTACGGCGTCGTGACCGACGAGTCGGGCGCCGCCGTGCCGGGCTCGACGGCCACGATGCGGCATGAGGCGACCGGCACGGTCTCGACAAAAATCACCGACGCAGGCCACTCGCGCGACTACAGTGAGGTTGACTGGGCCTTCCTTGCGGGCGTGAGCAGCTACCTGTCAGGGGAAATCAATCTCGGCGTGCTGCGGAACACGACGGGCATCCCGCGCACCGGCGTCATCGTCGTCGGCGAGACCCGGTGGACGGTAAAACAAGATCGTTAGCGGAGCACTGCCTCGGTCTGTGACCGGTCCGCTGCGATGTCGCGGCCCGGCCCGCCTGACAGTGCAGTTCAGGCAAAGAACCCGAAATCATATGAGAACGGCTCCGGTGGACGGATCCGTACACGTCTGAAGTCGGCGTGATCGGGATTGAGCAGCCAATTGAATTCGTCGGGCGCCAGAGCGGACGGTACTACAAGAATCGCTGCGCGCCTCGTCCGTGCGAAGCGATCACCAATCGCAGCGAGCTCGGCCCGAGCAGGTGTCTGGCGCCACGTCGCCGGCAGTTTCGCAGGAGCGACGTGGACGCGTGATACGTCGTCCGGTACGTCCGCGGTCGCGACGACGAGGTCCGGCGGCGGGTCGTCCCGATCGAGATGAACGAAGTACTCGATCATGGCCAACGAGAGATGCTCCGACGCGTAGGCGAGGCGAACGCCTGGACTGGACCAGCGGCCGCCGTAACGGTATGCGCCTTCACCGTCGAAAGGGGCGCGCGCGTAGCGTTTTCGCAGGAGGCGATAGACGCGGGTCAACTCACGCCGCCGAAGGCGACGCGACCGAGGACGTTCTCGACAGCCCGCGCGCCGATCTCGGTGTCGATGACGGCGAGCGGCGCCTTGCCGCCGAGCGCACGGTTCGGACGCTTGAGCCATCGTGTAGCGGCTTCGCGACTGCCCAGCGATGATTTCGCGAGCGCAACGATTCGAGCCAACCGGTATATGCGATCCGACTCGTACGCACTTAGTCGGCCCTCGCGCCGCCGCCGTTGGAGGCTTCGAGCAGACAAGTCGAGGGATGCCGCAAGCTCCTTGATACTGAGATCGGCGGCTTCCATCAGCGCGTCGATGACCTTTTGCGGGAACCCCTCGCGAATGGCAGCCTGAAGATCGCTATCCCGCTTCAACCGCCGTCGAAGGACGGCTTCGCCTCCAAGCTCGTCGACAACGGCGCGCAGCTCACTTGCCATACTGTCGCTCACTGTAGCGCCAAATGGCGCCGCACTAGTCAACGTACGGTGCCGACGGATGATTGATCCGTTCGTCCCGACGGTCCCCGGAGATCGGCGGACTGATTTTGGGATTTTTTATTTCTCATTGACACGAGAAAATCGGCGAGCCCATACTCCGGGCGTTTTTGTTGAGTTTTGCCTTTGTGCCGAGCGCGCCGATTGGTCGGGCCTTTCGTCAGGAGTTCCCGGCATGTCGCTCACACGACGATCCGCAGTGAGGGTGCTCGGCGCCGGCGCCCTCGTTCTCGGCATTCGCATGGTCGCCGGGACCGCCGCCGCAGGCGGCGATCTGCGGCTGGTCGACGCGGCCAGGAGCCAGGACTGGCAGGCCGTTCGTACGCTGGTGAATCAACGCGCCGACGTCAATGTTCGATCCCATGACGGCGGAACGGCGCTCCTCTGGGCCGCGCACTGGAACGATCTCGATACAGCGGATCTGCTGATTCGCGCGGGCGCGAACGCGAACGCGGCGAACGACCTGCGCATGACTCCGCTGTCCCGGGCCTGCACGAACGGAAGCGCGGCGCTCGTCGAACGGCTGCTGAAGGCCGGCGCCGATCCGAATGCGCCCATCGCCACCGGCGAGACACCGCTCATGACGTGCGCGGGCAGCGGCAGCGCGGACGCCGTCCGCCTGCTGATTGCGTCCGGCGCCGACGTGAACGCGAAAGAGCCGTTGCAGAACCAGAACGCGTTGATGTGGGCCGCCGCGGAACGTCATCCCGACGTCATCAGGACGCTCATCGAGGACATCGAGCACAGGGCCGACCTTCAGGCGCGGACGAAAAAGGGATTCACCGCGCTGCACTTTGCGGCGCGCGAAGGAGATCTCGAAAGCACGCGGATCCTGCTCGCCGCAGGCGTGAACGTGAATACCCGGTCGCAGCCAGACCCCTCTGAGAAAGGAGGAGGTCCCAGCTATAACGCAACGATATCTGCCGGCAGCACTCCGCTGCTCGTGGCCACGGTGAGAGGCCACGTCCCGCTCGCGCTCTTCCTGCTGGAGCACGGCGCGGACCCGAATATCGGTGATGCGGGCTTTACGCCGCTCCATTGGGCGGCGACCACCTGGGAGAGTGGCGTCGCAAACCCGGTGTTCGGTTTCAACGATCCGATGAGCGGGATTCCCGATCGATCGGCGAAGCTGCAGCTCGTGAAATCGCTTCTCGCGCACGGCGCGAATCCGAACGTGCGGGTGACGCGGCGCCCGCCGGGATTCGCCGGAGGGTACTCCGACTCGGTGGGCGCGACTCCGTTCTTGCTCGCTGCCGCTGTCGCAGACCTCGAGATGATGCAGCTCTTGCTGGCCGCGGGCGCCGACCCGGCACATGCAACGAGGAGCAATGCCACGCCGCTGCTCGCGGCAGCCGGTGTGAATCAGCGGCTGGGTGAAAGTCCGGTGACAGAGGATCAGGCGATCGCTGCGGTGACGTTTCTGCTGCGGCTGGGCGGAAGTGCAAAGGCCGTGACCACCGGTGGTGAAAACGCGCTGTTCGGCCCAGCCTATCGCGGGTGGAACACGCTGCTGCAGTTGCTGGTCGACAACGGCGCAGACGTGAATGCCGTGAGTAAGGCCGGCATCACACCGTGGCTCGCGGCCTCGGGGCTCGGCGATCGACTCGGCGGCGTCAACTACAACACGGAAACCGCCGCGTTGCTGGTCAAGCTCGGCGCGGATCCCAAATTGGGAAAGCCCTGTCAGGCCCAGACTCGCTGTCGATGAGCATCACAGGCATATGCGGAAGATATTGATCCTTTGCGCTTGCCTCGCATGGCTTGCCCTGAGCGGAGTCGAAGGGCTTGCCCTGAGCGCAGTCGAAGGAGCCGGAACGATCTCCTTTCAGGCTGCTCCGGCAACTCCGGCGCGCGATCTCGTCACCCGATACTGTGTTTCTTGTCACAACGAGAAACTGAAGACCGCCAACCTGCTGCTCGACAAGGCGGATGGCGAGCAGGTGTCCAACTCGGCCGAAATCTGGGAAAAGGTCATCGCAAAACTGCGGACTCGCGCGATGCCGCCGCCCGGCAATCGACGGCCGGGCAACGCCGAAGCTGACGCCGTCGCCGCATGGCTCGAGACCGAGCTCGATCGCGCGGCCGCGGCTCACCCGAATCCGGGCCGGACGCCGGATCTGCATCGCCTGAATCGCAGCGAGTACGCCAGTGCGATCCGCGATCTGCTCGGCGTCGAGATCGACGGCGCCTCGATGCTGCCGCCCGACGAACAAGCCTTCGGCTTCGACAACAACGCCGATGCGCTGTCGGTGACGCCGGCGCTGCAGGATCGGTATCTGACGGCGGCGGTCAAGATCGCGCGCCTTGCCGTTGGCGATCCCACGCTGCGGCCAGGCTTCGAGCGCTATACGGCCGTCAGGAACAACTCGAACGAGCGGACGTGGTTGTGGCAGACGGATCGTCTCGGTGAAGAGTTTCCTTTGGGATCACGCGGCGGCATTGCCGCGCGCCATTATTTTCCGGTCGATGGTGAATACGTCTTCAAGGTCCAGCTCGATAGGACCTATACAGGGATGATCCGCGGTCTCAATGTGCCGAACGAGATCGAGATTCGCGTCGACGGTGAACGCGTCGCGCAGTTTACGTTGGGCGGCGACGCCGCGCTCAGACCGGCGGACGCTTCCGCAGACCCGGACGAAGACGCGAGCAGTCCGCTGTATACGGCGGACGATGCGTTGCAGGTGCGCGTCCCGCTGAAAGCCGGACTCCGACAGGTGACTGTCACGGTCCTCAAGTCCGACGCCGTCAAGCCTGAGGGACTGGGACCCGCCCGGATTCCGATATGGAGCCATGACTACGACGGAGATATCCGGGCCCCGCTCGTCGTCTCCGTCCTCCTGGTTGGAGGTCCGTACAACGGCAGGCTGCCGCAGGATTCGCCCAGCCGCCGTCGCATCTTTACCTGCTATCCCGCCAACAGCAGGGAAGAGACTGCCTGCGCGACGAAGATCCTCTCGACATTGGCTCGCCGCGCGTATCGCCGCCCGGCGACCGACGACGACGTTCAGACGCTGTTCGGGTTTTATCAGAGCGGCCGGACGGAGGGAAACTTCGAAAGCGGTATTCGAGCGGCGCTTGAACGGCTTCTCGTCAGCCCTGATTTCCTGTTTCGCATTGAAACCGATCCCGATCGCGTAGCCGCCGGCGCGACCTATCGGATCAGCGACGTCGAGCTCGCGTCGCGATTGTCGTTCTTTCTCTGGAGCAGCATCCCGGACGATGAGCTTCTCGACCTTGCGATCCGGAGGAAGCTGCGAGAGGCGACCATCCTGGATCGCCAGGTGCGGCGCATGCTCGCCGATCCACGCGCACGATCGGCGCTCGTGGACAATTTCTTCGGCCAGTGGCTGCAGGTTCGCAACGTCTGGCTGCTGACGCCGGACGCCAATCGGAAATTTCCCTGGTTCGACGACAACCTGCGGACCGCGTTCGTCCGCGAGACGGAGCTGTTTCTCGGGAATCAGCTGCGCGAGGACCGCAGCATCGTCGAGTTGTTGACGTCGAACGAGACATTCCTCAACGAACAGCTCGCGAGGCACTACGGGATTCAAAACGTCTATGGAAGCCATTTCCGGCGGGTGACGTTGACGGATGAACACCGCTGGGGATTGCTGGGCAAGGCGAGCGTGCTGTCGGTCTCGTCGTACCCTCACCGCACGTCGCCGACTCTCCGCGGAAAGTGGCTGCTCGAAAACATGCTCGCCGCGCCCGTACCGCCGCCACCCGCCACGGTGAACACCAATCTGGACGAGAACAAGACGATCAAGGCGGCATCGGTGCGCGAGATGTTGGAGCAGCACCGCACGAATCCCGGGTGCGCGAGCTGCCACGCGCGCATGGACCCGCTCGGGTTTGCGCTCGAGAACTTCGATGCGGTCGGGCAGTGGCGCACGAAGGATGGAGACGCGGCCATCGATCCGTCCGGCGTGCTCCCGGACGGCGCCAGAGTCGACAGTCCCACGGCGCTTCGTGGAGCGTTGGTCGCGCAGAAGCAACAGTTCGTGAAGGCTGTGACCGGCAAGCTGCTGATGTACGCGCTCGGCCGGCAGATGGAGTATTACGACGCTCCGGCGATCCGCGCGATCATGCGCGCCTCCGCCGCTGATGACTACCGCTGGTCGTCGACGATTCTGGCCATCGTGAAGAGCAGCCCGTTCCAGATGCGGAGGTCGCGGTCGTGATAGTTATCAAGAAAGCCATTTCTCGCCGGACCGTGCTTCGCGGGATCGGCGCAACGGTTGCCTTGCCGCTTCTCGACGCGATGGTTCCCGCACTGACGGCGTTCCAGAAAACGCCGGCCAGAGCGGTGCGCCGCCTTGGCGTCGTCTATCACCCGAACGGCGTCGTCTACGAGAACTGGCTCCCGAAAGGCGCCGGCGCCGGGTTCGAGTGGTCGCCGATTCTCGCGCCGCTGGAACCGTTCCGGGATCGGGTGGTCGTGATCACGGGGCTCGCCAGTCGACCGGCCGAGGCGCTCGGCGACGGCGGCGGAGACCACTCACGCGGCTCGGGCGGGTACCTGACCGGCGTGCACGTGTTGCGATCGGACAGCCTTGTCGAAGCCGCGGTGTCGATGGACCAGATTGCGGCGAAGGCGTTCGAGCGGGAGACGCAGCTGTCCTCGCTGCAGCTCACGGTGGATGCGAACAACCTGGTGGGATCCTGCGACGTCGGCTACAGCTGCGCGTACAGCAACACGATTTCCTGGCTCACGCCGACCCTGCCGCTGATGGCCGAAAACGATCCACGCGTCGTCTTCGAGCGGCTGTTCGGTTCGAGTGACAGCACCGATGAACGCGTTCGCGTGTCCCGGCTCCGCCGGGACCGGAGCATTCTCGATTCTGTGACCGCGCGAGTCCGGAAGCTTCAGCGACAACTCGGTCCGGCTGACAACACGAAGGTGAACGACTACCTCGAGTCGCTCCGCGATGTGGAGCGGCGGATTCACAAGGCGGAAGAACAGAGCAGCCGTGAAGTGCCGGAGGTCGATCGACCGGCCGGTGTTCCGGACGCGTTCGACGAGCACGTGCGGCTGTTGTACGACCTGCAGCTGCTCGCCTATCAATGCGACCTGACGCGGGTGGTCACGTTCATGTACGGACGCGAGCAAAGCGCGCGCACGTACCCGCAAATCGGCGTGCCCGATCCGCATCATCAGCTCTCGCACCATCAGAACGATCCGGAGAAGCTCGCAAAGTGCACCAGCATCCAGAAACATCACGTCACGCTGTTCAGCGCGTATCTGGAAAAGCTGCGAGCGACGCCCGACGGTGACGGGTCGCTGCTCGATCACGCGATCATCCTGTTCGGTTCGGGATTGAGCAACAGCGACCGTCATACGCACGGTCCGTTGCCGACGCTCGTGGCCGGCGGCGGCGCGGGCACCATCAAAGGCGGGCGTCATCTCGTGTATCCCGACGGCACGCCGTTGACCAACCTGCACGTGACGCTCCTCGACAAGATGGGAGTGCCGGTCGAGAAACTCGGCGACAGCACCGGAAAATTCACAGAGCTCTCCGAACTCCAGAGGGGGTAGCCGTGACCGAGCGAATGTTCCGTCGACTGCCCGTCATCCTGTTGATGCTCGTTTCCGCGGCCGGCGTCTCGCGCGACGCCGACGCGCAGGTGGCGGGAACGATCAGCGGCTACGTCCGTGACGAGAGCGGCGCCGTCATTCCTGGCGCCGACGTCAGGGCCACGATGATTGGCCAGCAGCTGACTCGATCGACGGTGTCGGATCAAACGGGCTTCTTCAGTCTGCTCGCCATGCCCAGGGGGAACTACGAGATCACCGCGCAATTGACCGGGTTCGCGACCCAGCGCACGACGGCGGAGCTGACCGCCGGAGAAAACCTGCGCGTGGACTTCAAGATGAACCTGAGCCAGCTGCAGGAAACCGTCGTGGTCACCGGCAGCGCCGCGCTCGTGGAAACGAGGAGCGCCACCATCTCGGGCCTGGTCGACGACCGGCGGGTCCAGGAATTGCCGCTCAACGGCCGGAACGTCGTCGAGCTCGCCCGCACCCTTCCAGGCGTGACGGACGTGACCGCGTCGCAGGAGATGGCCAGCACGCG
>Ga0070695_100002097_pt1 | contig 11420 bp, 9 predicted proteins | sample KBSK1252metaG_FD_65471 | JGI IMG/M metagenome (GOLD analysis project Ga0070695, IMG submission 65471) | Corn, switchgrass and miscanthus rhizosphere microbial communities from Kellogg Biological Station, Michigan, USA - KBS K1-25-2 metaG | ecosystem: Host-associated > Plants > Roots >...
GCCATGCCTTCACGTCTTCTCTTCGAAGTCCTCGCATTCGCCGTGGTGTTCGTTTGGCCCCTGTCACCGGGCTTTCCTGCGCCGCGCGTCCCCCCTGACAACCCGGTGACGCTGCAAAAGGTGGCGCTCGGTCGTCGTCTGTTCTACGACGTCCGTTTGTCCGGGAACGGCACGCAGTCGTGCGCTTCGTGTCATCAGCAGAAGCGCGCCTTCACGGACGGCCGCGACCACGCGGTCGGGTCCACTGGTGAGAGTCACCCTCGGAGTGCGATGAGTCTCGCGAACGCCGCCTATAGCGCCTCCCTGACGTGGTTGGACCCGGATACGACGACCCTCGAGGAACAGATGCTCGTGCCGCTGCTCGGCGAGCACCCCTACGAGATGGGATTGGCGGGCAAAGAGGACGAGGCGCTGGCTCGCCTGCGGAGCGATCCTCTCTATGCAGATCTCTTTCCGTCAGCGTTCCCCGGAGAGGGAGACGCCGTGACCCTGGTCAACGTCCGCAAGGCGATCGCCTCTTTCGAGAGGACGATCCTGTCCGGCAACTCTGCCTACGATCGGCTCGTTTGGAAGGACGATCGCAACGCCCTCTCTCCGAGCGCACGTCGCGGCATGGCTCTCTTTTTCTCGGATCGGCTTGCGTGCTCGAAATGTCATGCGGGGTTCACGTTCTCCGGCCCCGTGAATTGGGACGGCGGGCCTAGAGCGCAGCCCACACTCGAGGACAACGGCCTCGGCGGGTGCTTTCGTGTGCCAACGCTTCGCAATATCGCCGTCACCGCCCCCTACATGCACGACGGAAGGTTCCCAACGCTTGACCAGGTCATCAACCACTACGCCGAGGGGGGCATCCCGTCGCCGGATCGAAGTGCTCTCGTCAAAGGATTCATGATCACGCACGAAGAGAGGGCCGATCTTGTTGCGTTCCTGGAAAGCCTCACCGACGACGAGTTCCTGAACAACCCGCTCCTCGCGGACCCGTGGAAGCAGTAACGGCGGATGAACCTCGATCCGACCTGGCTCGCGCGCTAGCAGCCGACGCCCGACTTGGCTCTATTCGGGCTTGAGCGTAGAGCCCTCACCTTCCTGCCGCTGCTCACCTTTTCGGCTCTCCTCCGGGTTCGAGGAGAGTCCGCCTTGGGGAGTCAAGGACCTGCCTCGACCTCGCGTCTGCCGAACAAGCGAGCCAAGACTTCCGCGGCCTCGGGATCGACGATGGCGAGCACCTCATCGCCCACCTCGAAACTCGTCGACCCACGGGGCATGAGAATCTCCCCCTGGCGGATCAGCGCGGCGATCACCGAACGAGGGGGCAGCGCCAGGTCCTTGACCGTCATCCCCACAGCCGCGGCTCCCTCGGGGATCTTCTCCTCGACCAGCGAGTAGCGACCACGGCGGAGCTTGAGGAGCGTCATCATGTCACCCAGCGACATCTCCTCCTTGATCAGGCTGGAAAGGATGTCCGCCTGGCTGAGCGCCACGTCCACGTGGAACGCGCCGTCGAACAGCCAAGCGTTCCGGGGGTTGTTGACGCAGGCAATGATGCGACGGACCCCGTAGCGCACGCGAGCGAAATAGCAAAGCGCCAGGCTGTCCGAATCGGACGGCAGCATGGCCGCCAGAACCTGGGCGCGGCGCACGCCCGCGTGCTCGAGCACTTGTGGATCGAGGGCGCTGCCCTCGTAGATGGACTCCGTGGGAAGCTCCTGGTGGAGGTGCGTCAGGACGTCGCGGCGCTGCTCGATGAGGTGAACCTCGTGCTTCTGTTCCAGGAGCAGCGAGGCGAGCTGGGTGGCCGTGCGACCCCCGCCGGCGATCAGGACGAGCATCGCTCGCCCTCCTCCTGCCGGGGCTTGGGGAGCCTCTTTCGCAGGTCCTCGATCCTCTCCCGGGTGGCGATGAGGAGCAGCACATCTCCCGAGGCGAGGGCCGTCTCACGTTCCGGGATCACGGCTCTGCCGGCCCGAGTCAAGGCCGCGGCCAGGCAGCCGGACTCGGGCAGGACCTCTCGCACGCGCCGGCCGTCCCAACTTTCGGGGACTGGCAGCTCGTAGATCTCTACCTCGCCGTTTCCCGCCGAGAACACGCACCGCCCCACGCTCCCGTGCAGCAGCTCCTCGATGCGCTGAGCCCCCCAGATCGAGGAGCTGACGACCTGCGCCCCGAATGCCTCGTGCAGCGGCATGCAGCGCGGGTCGTAGTTGCGCACGACGCAGTTGGAGACGTGGTACTGCCCTCGCGCGACGTGGACGAGGGCGGCATTGATGGAATCGGAGTTGGTGACCGCCGCCAGGCCATCCGCCCGCTCGATACCCGCACGCTGCAGCACTTCTCTCGAGAGCACCTCGCCCTCGACGGTTCTTCCTCGAAACTCGGGATGGAGCCGCTCGAAGGCCGACGCCACCTGGTCCACGACCGTGACCTGGTGCCCACGCCTCTCGAGCCGGTAGGCAAGCTCCGCGCCCACGCGGCCGCATCCCACCACCAGGATGACCATGCCTATCCCTCTGCCCGGACGGGCACTCGCGCCCTGAGGTGGTAGGGGACGTTGGTGATGACGACTCCCGGCCTGAACATCAATGCCAGCCTGAGCACCAGCGCGGTCTGCGCGTGCAGCAGGTTGTGCCAGCGATGGCGGGGGACGAATTGGGGCACGACGATGGTGATCGTCTCATTGGGCTGGCGACTGGCCGCGATCTCCTCGATGTACCCGAGCAGCGGCTCGATGAGCGTACGGTACGTGGAGTCGAGGACGACGAGGCGAACGCCCTCGCCCCAAGATTGCCACCGTCGCTGTAGCTCCTGGGCGTCCGCCGAATCGATGGAGACGTGGACGGCGGTCACGTCGTCGGACAGGGACCGCGCGTAGCGCACCGCGGCCACTGTTCCCCGGTGGACGCCGCTGATGGGGAGGATGACACGGTGCCGTAGCACGCGCGTCGGCGCCCCGTGGTCCTCCAGGGACAGGGCTGCGGCCAAGTCTCGGTAGTGACGGTGGATGGCGTAGAACAAGGCGACCAGGACCGGGATGAGGACCACGACGATCCAGGCCCCTTCGTGGAACTTGGTGATGACGAACACCAGGGTCACCGTCGCGGTGCAGACGGTGCCCAGGCCGTTGACGGCCATCTTGATCCACCAGTGGCGCTCGTAGCGCAGGGTCGAGCCTCGCTCCTTCACCTCGACGCCCGGCGGAAGGTGGCCGATTTTCCACCAACGCCGGGTCATACCCGCCTGAGAGAGAGTGAAGGACAGGAACACTCCGATGCAATACAGGGGGATGAGCGCGCTGACGCTGGCCCTGAAAGCCACGATGAGGAGGGACGCGACGCCGCCCAGGAGCAGGATGCCACGGGAGTAGACCAGACGGCTGCCGCGGTAGGTCAGCGGCTTCGGGAGAAAGCCGTCTGCCGCTTGGATCGCGCTCAGGCGGGGAAAATCGGCGAAGGAAGTGTTGGCGGCCAGCACCAGAATCGCGGTCATGCCCGCGAGCGTCCCCAGGTAGAGGGGACCTCGGCCATCGAACACCGTTCGGGCGAGCTGGGAGATGACGGTCTCCCGCTCGGAGGGAACCGCCCCGATGCGGATGGCCAAGAAGCTGATGGCAAGGAAGAGCGAGCCCAGGATCCCCGCCATCCAGAGGAGCGTGATCGCCGCGTTCCGGCTGCGCGGCTCCCGGAAAGCGGGGATGCCGTTGGAGATCGCCTCCACCCCGGTGACCGCCGTCGTCCCATTGGAGAACGCGTGCAGGATCAGGAAGGCACCGACCGGCATCAGAGCCGGCGACAACTGGATCGCCGGGGGATCGGTCACCAGGCCCAGGCTGCCGGTGAAAGCTCGGTAGAGACCGAGGCACACTGTGACATACATGGAGGCCACGAAGAAGTACGTGGGAATGGCGAAGATGATCCCGGACTCACGGACACCGCGGAGGTTCACCATCATGACGAGGAGCACGAACATCACGGAGAGGAGCACGCGATGGGAGAACAGGGCCGGGAAGGCCGAAGCGATCTGGGCCACGCCCGCGGCGATCGATACGGCGACGGTGAGGATGTAGTCGGTGAGGAGGGCCGCCCCGGCGACCTGGGCAGCGCTCTCCCCCAGGTTGTCGCGGGCGACGATGTAGGCCCCGCCCCCGCCCGGATAGGCATGAATCGTCTGCTGGTAGGAGATCGTCAGCACCACCAGCAGGAGGACGATGGCCCCGGATATGGGGAACGCGAGCGCAAAAGCGGCGACGCCCGCCGTGCTCAGCACGAGCAGGATCTCCTGCGTCGCGTAAGCCGTGGAGGATAGGGCGTCCGAGGCGAAGACAGCGAGCCCGACCGACTTCCCGACGGTGTGATGCGGTGCGTCGGCGGTCGCCAGGGGGCGACCGATCAGCCACGTGCGCCACGAGCGCGGGGGCTGGTAGTCGATCGTCCGTCGGAAGCGGCGAGGCCCGTCTTCGCCGTCTCGGCCAGAGGCTTCGTTCAAGATCGTCCAAGCGCCGACAGGTCAAAGACCCCGCGGGGTACCGGTCACGATCACGATCGCTCTGGGTACGTCAGGACGGTATCAAGATCCGCCCGGAACGCATCAAGAAAGTGTAAGGAAACGGCAGGTAGGCCTTCGCGATCAGCGATAGCCGGTGACGTCTGCGGCCTCCTCAGGAGCGGCGCCGCCGAACTAGGGCACGAGGCGCGCGTGGGGCTGGGGGCTTTCTAACGAAAAAAGGGCACCCGCAGGGTGCCCTTTCGCGCTGGGCGGTCGGACTGCGTCAGTAGCGGTTGCGACCGCCTCCGCCGTAGCCACCGCCTCCGCCACCGCTGGTCCGCTCCTTCGCCTCGTTGACGGTGAGAGGGCGGCCACCGAAGTTGTGACCGTTCAGGGCGCGGATGGCGCTGTCGGCCTCCTCGCTGGAACTCATCTCCACGAAGCCGAATCCGCGAGGCCTGCCGGTCTCGCGATCGGTCACGAGTTTCACTTCCGAGACCGTCCGGCCATTCTGGCCGAAGAGATCGCGGATCTGATCCTCGTCCGCGGTGAAAGGAAGATTGCCGACGTAGAGCCTGGTGCCCATCTAGAACTCCTGGCGCCAAATGGCGCCCTTATCGGGCTCTGGCCGTTTGACCCGACATCGGGTCGCACACGAGCGCTTCAGCGTCGTTTCGGCTTCGGCGCGTCAAACTGTCGTTTCTGTACGAGAGAATGGCGACCAGAACCTGCGGAGAAGATAGGGAACCCATCGCAGCGTGTCAACTTCAGCTCAAGCTCCAGGGCCAGTACATGGGCCACAGGCGGCAGCTGAAGCCGAGGCAGAAAGCGCAGGCCCGGGCAGCGAAGGAGAAGGGGGGCTACATGGCGGGGAATGCTACCGCAAGGAAGCTGGTAGGCGTTGGAGGGTAGATACGAATCGAGGCGGCAGGATGGTGAGCTGACAGCGAGGGCCGCACGCCGGCCACGCGGTTCAGGTCTTGCCGAGGCACAGGGCACGACGTGCGTGAAGTCCCGCGCACGCGCTCCCGAGCGCGACTCACTTCTTGCAAGGCGCCGGCGCGTCGGTTAACGTCATGGTCCTCCATTGGGACGTTGAGACGTACCCGGTGGGTCCGCGGATTTCGGCCGTGTTGCACAGGCAGAGAGGTAGTGTCGTCGCCATGGCAGACGAAGCGAAGCAGAAGGCCGAAGCGAAAGGGAACAAAGAGAAGAAGGCCAAGGCAGGGGCCGAGGAGGCCGCCGCGACGGGCCCGAAGGTTTCGCCGCCGCCCCGGCCGCCCTCCGATCCCCGGCTCAAGCTTCTGGAGCAGTTCCGGGGCAGGTTCCTGCCGAAGGGCGTCCTCCGCGACCGCTACAAGGCCCTCGTGCAGCGCTGGGACTCCGCAGACGACCACGGCGGCGTGACCGTCGAGGAACTAAGGGCCCTGTTCGAGGACCGGAAGAGCGCGCGCGAGAAGCCCCGTCGACTCCGCAAGGCGTAATCGCGGGCTGACGCCGGACGGCGAACCGCTGCCCAGGCACACGGCCCTTACGGATGGGCAGCCGAGTTCATCACATACGGCGACATCGCATGGTAAACAAAGCATTGACGAGTGCTCGGTCGCCGCGCCTCACCGAGATCACCCGACTCGCCTGTTTGGCGTTGTGTATCTGTTTGTTTTCGAGCGCCTGTGCCGTGAGTACGGGGAAGCTGCGGATGGTTACAAGCCCGAAGGAGGTTCCAAAGAACTATGTGGTGCGTGACGCACGGTGGACGTCGATTGGTGCGCGCCAGTTCGTACTCATTGACGTCGTCGAGAACCATCATCGCACCGACCTAGATCGGCAACGACATATCCAGGCAGTTCTCGCGTGCGACGCGCCTTCACACATCGCACGGGGCTATGTCTTCGGCTTCGTTCTGCGACTGACGTACTCCGGCTTGATCGCCAGCGGCGACCTCTCCTGCCATCGTGAGGGAGAAGCACTCACTATCAGCGGCAGAGCGTCCGGCCACATCCACTGGCGTGGCGAGGACACGAATGCCAGGATGCCGGTCGAGTTCCAAGTGCATGCGAGCGCTCACTATGACGCGGCATTGGCGGACCGCCTCACCCCGTCGCACTACACGGAAGCAGAGCCAACCATGCGCGACTGGCTTTACAAATGACTGTAGCGGTCCACGAGCGCCGAGCACAGCCTCCGGCGAGATCCGCAAGCTTGGATGATCGGACCGTGCTGGGAACGGTCGCGGCGGGGCTCCGGCTCCGCCGCGCAGCCGCTCAGGAACGGCGCTGAAGTCCGAGCTTCTTCATGCGAGCCTCGAGGGTCGTTCGCTTGAGGCCCAGGATCTTGGCGGCGCCGCCGTCGCCGGCGACCCGCCAGCCGGTCCCTTCCAGCACGGAGGCGATGTACTGGCGCTCGACCTCCTCGAGGCTCAGCGCCGCCTGCTTCGGGTTCCCTTCGGCCGGCGGGGTGACGAGATCGCCCAGTGCGAAGCGGCCGCGCGGCGACAGGATGATCGCCCGTTCGATGACGTTTTGCAGCTCGCGCACGTTCCCCGGCCAGGCGTAGTTGGACAGCTTCTCCAGCACGTCCGTGCCCGGCGCCCCCACCGGGCGGCCCATCTTCGACGCGTAGAGCATCACAAAATGCCGGGCCAGGCGCGGGATGTCCTGGGGGCGCTTTCTCAGAGGCGGGATGTCGATGGGGAACACGTTGAGACGGTAGTACAGGTCAGCGCGGAAACGCCCCGCGCTCACGGCGCGCTCCAAGTCGCGATTGGTGGCCGCGACCAGCCGTACGTTCACCTTCAACGATTGCGTCCCGCCGACGCGCTCGAACTCGCCTTCCTGCAGGACGCGCAGGAGCTTCGCCTGCAGCTCCAAGGGAAGGTCGCCGACCTCGTCCAGGAAGAGCGTGCCGCCGTTGGCGAGTTCGAACCGGCCGGCCCTTCGCGTGAGCGCCCCGGTGAACGCACCCTTCTCGTGCCCGAAGAGCTCACTCTCGATGACACCGACGGGAAGGGCGGCGCAGTTCACCTTGACAAGGATCTTGTCCTGGCGCCGGCTCATGCCGTGGATGGCGCGGACGACCAGCTCCTTCCCCGTTCCTGTTTCGCCGGTGACCAGGACCGTGGAATCGGTTCCCGCCACCTTGCGCACGCTCGCAAGAACTTCCAGCATCGCAGGGGACTCGCCGATGATGTCGCCAAAAGCGGCCTCCGAGCGAACCTGCTCCTGGAGATAGACGTTCTCCTCCTCCAGGCGCGCCTTGAGGGCGGCGATTTCCTCGTAGGCCAGGAGATTCTCGATGGCGAGGGCCACCTGCTCGGCGATGGCCGCGAACAAGGAGGCCTCGCCCTCGCCGTACTGGCCCGGCAGGTGGCTGGCGACGTTCATGGTTCCCAGGATCTTCCCCTTGGTCGCCAGGGCCGCCGTGATGGCGGAGCGGAGCCCGTCCTGGAGCAGCCGGGGGTGCTCGACGAACGAGGGCGGGTCCCGGAAATCCTCCGTGAGAAGCGGCGAGCGATGTTCGAGGACCCAGCCCGCGCGGCTTCCCTGCCGTGGCCACACCGTTCCCACCGGGAGGGCGGAGTTCGGCGACACGGGGCCGGTCACCCCGATCGTCGTGAAGGTGTCCTGGCTGGGATCGTAGAGGACGAGCGAGGCACGGTCGAACGGGATCGCCCCCGCCAGCGCGGTCGCGGTCGCCGAGAGCAGCGAATCCCGATCGAGACAGGTGACAATGGCGTTGTTGACGTCGAGCAGCACTCTCTGGCGCTCCTCGGCGGTCCTCAGCTCGAAGGTGCGCGACTCCACCAGTCCCTGGAGATTCGTGCTCAGGTCCCGGAGCTCGTCCACGTGCTTCCGCAGATCGATCTCCGACATCGTGCACGTGCCCAGGACCCGGAGAACGTCGATATCCTCCTCCGTCCACTCGTGAGGCCGCAAGTCCACGACCGCGAACGTGCCTATCGCATGTCCGTCCGCGGTGATGAGCGGAACCCCGGCGTAGGAGATCACCCCCAGCTCGAGGACGGTGGGCCATCGCGCGAAACGGGGATCCTCCCGCGCGTCCGCCACCACCAATGGCGCACCCAAGCCCACGACGTACTTGCAGAACGAATACGCCAGGGGGTTCTGCCGCCAGCCGACGAGCGGTTCACCCAGCCCGCATTGACTCTTGAAGAACTGCCGATCGCTGCCCACCAAGTTGACGAGCGCTACCGGCACCCGGAGCACGCTCGCCGCCATGCGCGTGAGCCGGTCGAACGCCTCTTCGGGCGGCGAGTCGAACAGCGACGTCCGCCGCAGCGCGTCGAGGCGTGCCTCGTTCTGGATGACACCGACGAAGTCGTCCGTCATGCAGAAAGTTTCACGCCCCATAGCCTACTCCGCTTCGGCCGGCGGCGGGCTGTGGCGAGCTGACCGGCGGGAGAGCCGCCAGCGGGCACACCCTCCTCTCCCCCGCCGACCGGCGTTCTCCGGCCCCACTGCCCGGCACCAGGGCCTTGGCATCTTCCCAGTGGAATGGCACGGCGCAGCCGCCCGCTTGGCGGCCGGCACCCCGCGCCTTCCGCCGCTCAACTCGGTGAACGGCCACCGCTTACGCTCTCCCTGCGCCGCGGCCAGGCGCGCTGGCATCGCGCGTGCGCTGTACTCCGACGTCGCGCATCCGCGTGGTGCGGAACGCGCGGCGCGATGAAAAGAGGACACATGAGAACGCTGGTCGTCACCGCCCTGTCCGCTTTGGTGCTGTCGCTGCCCACGGCTTCCGTCGCGGCGCCCGTCGTGTTCGAAGCCGCGGGACCGACCGCGGCCGACATCCGGGAGGCAGTCGCCGATTTCCAGGACTTCCTCGGCCCCCTGAACCCCAACGTGGTCGGCTCGTTCCCCAGCGGCCGCCGCGAGATCAACTGGGACGGCGTGCCCGACGCCTTCGCGGCGCCGCATCTCCTGCCGCCCGATTTCTTCAACGCCAACTCCCCGCGCGGAGCCGTGTTCCTCACGCCAGGGTCAGGGTTCCAGGTGAGCGCCGATGCCGCCAACCCCACCAACACGCCCATCCTCTTCGGAAACCTCCAGCCCGCATTTCCCCTGCGCTTCCGCGCATTCAGCCCGGAACGGCTGTTCACGGCGCTGGGAAGCAGCGTGACGGAGACGCTCTTCTTCGAGCCCGGGCGCGCCACGGCTGCCACGGTCAACGGCTTCGGCGTGGTCTTCAGCGACGTCAACCGCGCCGACAGCACGAAGATCGAGTTCCTCGACGTGCACGGACATCTGCTCTTCAGCAAGTACGTCCTGCCGGGCGGCGCGCAGCCGAAGAGCTTCTCCTTCCTGGGAGTGGGCTTCAATGCCGACGAGCAGGTCTACACGGTGCGGATCACCAGCGGGAATCGAGCGCCGGTGGCGCCGGCACGGGACGTCGTGATGATGGACGACTTCATCTACGGCGAGCCCCAGCCCCTTCCCTGAGTCGTCGAGAGCAGAAGGGAGGTTCGTCATGAAGAGCTTGCGTCCCAATGTGCTGGCGCCCCTGGCGGGGGCGGCGATGCTCCTGAGCCTGACGCTGGCAGGCTGCAGCAACGACGCCACGACGTCCGCGCAGTTTGCAGCCAGCGCCACGCCCCCCTCGCCCGGGCTGGTCAAGCTGGCGCAGAGGTCGGTCTCAGGCTCGCAGGTCCTCGTGGACGTCCTGCTCAATGGCCCCGAGCCGGCGCTCGACCTCTACGCGTTCAGGTTCGCAATCAGAATCAGCGACACCTCCGCGGTCCGTTTCGTCCCGCAGTCCAGCTACGTGCAGAGCGTGCTGGTGGCCGACACCGGACAGACGATCATCTTCGACGTGGATGCGTCCGACCCGTCGGAGGTGAACATCGAGGTCGTGAAACAGGGCGGCGGCGCCGGGAACGGACTCACGTCCCCGGCCGCCGTCGTCATCGAGCTGACCTTCGAGGTCCTGGGATCGGGAGGCTCCGCTCTGTCCCTCTCGGGAATAGGGGCGAGCCAGCCCCAGGCCTTCGATCGGGCCAGGAACCCCATCGAGGCCGTGCACTTCGACACGGCGAGCGCCTCCCTGGCTGGTGTGAGGATGGGAGGCGGCGGGTACTGAGTCTCGGCGGAGGTGGATGATGACCCAGCTGGCGCCCTTCCCGGAGAGGCAGTGGACACTTTCGGAGCGCGCTCCGAGGAGAGCGATGGGTGCCGGCGACGTCCTTGGGAACCATCCGGCTGGCTGGCGCGGGCATGGGCTGACGGTGGACAACCTTCTCTCCGCGCCTGCGGCGATCTGGTGCACGCGAGCGAGAAGCACGTTCTGAACGAGCTCATGACGCCGCGGTGGTACTGAGCCGCAGAGTGACAAGGTGTCCTAGCCAAGGTACAGAACCTTGGCTCGCTCCAGCGACCTCAGCCGGTGGTCGCGCACACCCTTCTCACAGCGCGGGAGCTTGCGGCCCCTCCATCTGGGCCACTTGCGGCAGTGATCGCGCGGCGCTCGGGCCTGTCAAGACAGGCTCGGGACAGTCCAACCGGCCGAGGAAGTCCAACGCTGAAGACGCAGAGCAGGGCCGGCGTCGTCCATCGCCAGGTAGATCCCGACCTCGGGCCTCTCGCGATGCAGGAAGCTCAGCGCTGTCAGGCGCCCCGCCGAGCAATCCCGCCAGTCGACGACGATGACGTCGATGAATCCCTGCAATGCAGCGTCGATGGCGGTGGCACAATCGACGCCGATGAGGACCGCGCGTCGCCCGTTCGGGAGATCCCTGCAGGGTCCCTCGAGACGGCCGTCGTCGTCGTCATCGCAGATCGCAAACACCTCGAAGGCCCTGTGTGACACTGGGGTTGGGCGTTCCAAGAACTCGACTCTGGGATTCACGGCGCACTCTCTTGTGGCCCCCTCGCTTGCCCTTGCAGACTTCGTGCTAGCCGCGGGGCAACGCCTCATGGTCAAACATG
>Ga0070695_100002100_pt1 | contig 11409 bp, 8 predicted proteins | sample KBSK1252metaG_FD_65471 | JGI IMG/M metagenome (GOLD analysis project Ga0070695, IMG submission 65471) | Corn, switchgrass and miscanthus rhizosphere microbial communities from Kellogg Biological Station, Michigan, USA - KBS K1-25-2 metaG | ecosystem: Host-associated > Plants > Roots >...
GCATCGCCCGTCGCCGCCCGCGCTTTTGCGGCCGCCACGAGGATCTCGACATCCTCTGGTGCCCTCGCGACCAGGCCCTCAGCCAGCGGCAATGCCTCAGCGGCGCGGTGCATCGCGAGCAGGCTCTTCACTTCCCCCAGCGCCGCGACGGCATTCGCCGCATCGAGGGTGCGCGCTTCGCGATACCGCTCGAGCGCTTCGCCGTGCAGGCCGCGGCGCGCGTAGATGTCGCCGAGCAGCGTGGCCGCCTGGCCGGCGTCGGCGCCGCGCTGCACCGCCCGCGTCGCCTCCGCAACCGCGAGGTCCATCATCCCCTTGCTCACGTAGTCGCGCGCCAGGGCGAGCGGATCGTCGGGTTTCTTCGCGAGGCCCGCGGGGGCCGCCTGGGGCGCAGTCGCGGCGGGCTCGAGCTCCTGGAAGATGTTGTCGAGCAGGCGCTGGTCGAATGCAAACTCGCCGCCCAGGGTCTCGGCGGCGACGTCGGCCGAGATCTCGGGCACGACGCCGATCGACACGGTCTCGTACTGGAGATCGATCGCGAGCGCGAACTTCTGCGACACATAGTAGGGATCCAGCTCGAGCGCGCGTTTGGTGGCCCGGAGCGCGCCGTCGTAGTCGCCGAGATTCGAGAGCGTGAAGCTGAGATTGTAGTGCGCGCCGGCGTTCTGCGGATCGGCCTCCACCGCGCGCACGAATGCGTTCCGGGCGTCGGGGAAACGCTTCAGCTCCACCAGCACGAGTCCGACGCCGTTCCACGCCGGCGCGGAAGCCGGCTGACCGGCGAGCACCTGCCGATACGCTTCGAGCGCGAGCTGGAAGCGACGCAGATGGGTCAGGAGCAACGCCAGATTGAGCCGCGCGCCCACGAAGTCGGACGACAGCTGCAGCGCCTTTCGAAACGCCTCGATGGCACCTTCGGTGTCGCCCTGATGCGCGAGCACGACGCCGACGTTGTTCCACGCGAGCGCGTACCGCGGATCCACCTCCGTGGCCTGCCGGTAGGACGTCAGCGCGTCCGCGGTCCGGCCGGCCTGATGCAGCACCACGCCGCGCTCGTTCCAGAGCTTCGGTGAGTCGGGAATCTCGTGGATGAGCGACTCGTACAGCTCGAGCGCGTCGGGGAAGTCGCGCTTGAGGAGATAGACCTCCGCCATCGCCTGGCGCACGAGCCGCCGATCCTCGCCGCGCTCGATCGCGAGACGGTATTCGCGCAGCGCTTCCGTGTAGTAGCCCTTCTGCCGGAACGCGAGCCCGAGGTTGAAGTGCGCGAGCTCGCTGCCTTCGGCCACTTCCGGCGCCGGTTGCTGGCGCAGGCGCTGCTCGGCCGACTGACGCTCGGCGCGGTAGCGCTCCAGCGACAGATTGGTCTGCGCGCGCGCGAGTGGCGGGTTGAGCTGGATCGCACGTTTGGAAGCGCCGCGGGCCTCCTGGTGGCGCCCCATGTCGCCCAGCACGAACGCCATCAGATAGTGTGCGTTGGCGTTGTCGGGATTGAGTGTGACCGCCTTCTCGAGGGCCGTCAGCGCCGGCTCGTTCAAGCCGCGATTGTAGTAGACCTCGCCCAGGTAGAAATGCACGACGCTCGAATCGGACTCCTCCTCCGCCGCGCGCTCGAACCATTCCGTCGCCACCTCCAGCCGGCCGCGCGATTTCTCGGCGAGCCCGAGCTGGATGATCGCGGCCACATCCTTCGGCTTGTGGGCCAACAGCTCTTCGAACTCGGCGACGGCTTCTTCGTAGGCGCCGAGGATCGCGTAGGTGCGGCCCAGCTCCCAGCGGGCGTCGCGCTCATCCGGTGCCTGGCGCAGCCGTTCCTGCAGCTCGGCGACTCGGGTGTCGTAATAGCCGGTGTTGTGGTAGGCGATCTCGAGATTGCGCTGCGCCACCTGCATGCGCGGATCGAGCTCGAGTGCACGCGTAAACTGCTCGATCGCCTCGGGGACGAGGCCTTTTTGATAATAGAGGACGCCGAGATTGTTGTGCGCCCCGGCATCCGACGGATCGATCCGGCGGGCAAAGGACCTCAACACCGTGAGGTCGCGCTCGGATACGATCAAGTCAATCGAATGGCGTCGAAAATGGCCTTGAGGGACGCCAGGTCGGGCAGGAGCAGGAAATGACCGCGCAGCCCGTCGCGGGCGTCGATATTGAACTCCGTCTCGACACAGAACACGAAGTCCCGATCGTGCCCGAAGTTCAGGTACGTCGTCGTGAGGACCGCGGCGGAGAGATCCACGACCAGGCTCGGGACGGAGGGCAGGAGCAGCATCCCCATGAACTCGGACAGCGCGTTCATGTAGGCGCCCGAAAGGATATTGCCGGCCTCCTTGATGCACGACTGCTCGATCGTGTCGAAGACCTGCGTCGTACCGAGGGGGCGCTTGAGCAACATGTCGCACAACTGCCGGCCGACGGGCTCGGGGAACAGCAAGAGCGTGCGGCCGGTCAGATCGCCGAGCATGTGCATGAGGACGGCCGCGACGACCTCCTGCGGGTCGCCGATCAGGCCGGGGACTTCTTCCAGCCGCGCGATGTTGATCTCGGGCACCGAGATCATGATGCGCCGATGGGTGAGCTGCGACAGCGCCGTGGCGGCATGACCCGCCCCGATGTTCGCGACCTCGCGGAGCGCGTCGAGCTGGAGCGCCTTCAAATCACGGACGTCTTCCATGCCCTCTCCCTAGACCAGTCCGGCGGAGTCGAGGATCAGTGCGGGCACGCCATCGCCCATGATGGTGGCGCCGCTGAACACGGGCAGCGTGCCGTGCGGCGCGTCGAACCCCTTCACGACGATCTCCTGCTGGCTCAACATGCCGTCCACCACGATGCCGGCACGCCGCTCACCCATTTCCAAGACAATGACGGGGCGACGCGGCGGCGGCGCGGGGGCGCCGCCATTCGTTCCCAGCAGTTTCCGCAAATCCACGAGCGGGACCACGCGATCGCGTAACACGATCGCATCGCGGCCTTCCATCGTCGTCAACGGGACGGTCCCAAATTCGACCGTCTCGGCCACGTAGGTGAGCGGCAGCGCGTAGCGCTCCTGCCCGACGGCGGCGATCAACGCGCGCACGATCGCCAGCGTGACCGGCAGGCGCAGCACGAACGCCGTGCCCTTCCCCGGCTCGGTGTGGATTTCGACCGAGCCGCCCAACGCGCGAATGCGCGTCATCGCGACGTCGATCCCGACGCCGCGGCCGGAGACGCTCGTCACCGCTTCTGCCGTGGAGAACCCCGGCCGGGCGAGCACCCGCAACAACTGATCGTCCGAGAGCGACTCGACGTGCGGTCCGACGATGCCTTCGTGCTTCGCCTTCTCGAGGATTTTGACGCGATCGATGCCGCGGCCATCGTCCGAGATGCTGATCGCCACGCTCGAGCGCTCGCGCACGGCCGACAGGACGATTTCGCCTTCCGGATCCTTTTTGTGACGCTTGCGCTCGGCGGGGGGCTCGATCCCGTGATCGACCGCGTTGCGCAGCAGATGCACCAGCGGATCGCCGAGCGCGTCGAGGATTTCGCGGTCGAGCTCGATCTCTTTTCCCTCGACGCGGAAGGCGACCTGCTTGTCGAGCTGGCGCGCGACGTCGCGCACCAACCGCGGGAAGCGATCGAACACCTGCCACACCGGCGTCATCCGCGCTTGAATGATCTCGTTCTGCAGATCGGCGGACAGGCGCGAGATATGGATCGCAACCTCGTCGATCTCCGGATCCTGGCCCACCCAGCGCGCCGCAAGATCGTTCAGCCGGCCGCGCTCCGTCACGAGCTCGCCGATCAAATCCATGAGCGTGTCGAGCCGGCGGAGATCCACGCGGATGTGGCGGGTGCGTCCACCACCGGCCGCGCCCTCGGCCGCACTAGCCTGGGGCTCGTCGACCCCAACGCCTGCACCGCCGGCCACCGTTACGCGCTCGACGTCGCCCACCGACCGCACGGCGGCCTCGATCGCGGCGGGCGCCGCAGCGGTGTCGAGCTCGCACACGAACCGGCCGTCGAAATCATCCGACTCGAACACGGCAACGGGCGGCTGCACGCGCTCCACTTTGCCCAGCGTCTGCAACTTGCGCAGGGCGAGCATCGCCCGGCCGCCTTTGAGGGGCGCTTCCGAACGTATCACGATGTCGATGATCCGAGCAGCCGGCGCAGCGGACGCAACAGGGAGACTTGGCTCCTCGGCCGGCTCGGGTGCGAAGTGGCGCGCGAGCGCGCTGGGCTGCGGCGCCGGCTTCGTCTGAATCGCGGCGTGATCGATGTCGCTGAGGACCGAGAGGTCCGCCTCGCGCTCGCGGCCCGCAACGGCGAGCCCGACCGCTTTCTCGAGCGCATCGGTGGCGCGGAACAGCAGCTGGATGATTTCGTCGGCGGGCGCGCGGCCGCTGCGGCGCAGATGGTCGAGCAGATTCTCCATCCGGTGCGCGAGATCGGCGACGCGGCCGTAGCCCATCGTCGCCGCCATGCCTTTGATCGTATGGACCGCGCGGAACAGGCCGCTCACCGGCTCGGGCGAGGCGCGATTCCGCTCCCACTCGAGCAGCAGCTGATTGCAGGCGCTCAAGTGCTCGCGGCTTTCGGCCAGGAACAGCTCGGCGTACTGCGAAAGATCCATGACTAGCCCAGAACGCGCTGGACGGCTTCGAGCACGCGGGAGGGTTGGAACGGCTTGACGACGAAATCCTTGGCGCCCGCCTGGATGGCTTCCACGACCAGCGCCTGCTGGCCCATGGCACTGCACATCAGGATCTTGGCGTCGGGGTCCTGCTTGACGATCTCGCGGACCGCGTCGATGCCGCCCATGTCGGGCATCACGATGTCCATGGTGACCAGGTCCGGCTTGAGCTGCCGATACTTCTCGACGGCCTGCGTGCCGGTCTCCGCCTCGCCGACGACCTCGAATCCGGCTTGGGCCAGGATGTCGGTGATCATCGTGCGCATGAAGATGGCGTCGTCACAGACGAGAACCGTGTGGCTCACCGCTCGCTCCTTACGAAGTTCAGAATCGGCCCTAACAGCGCCGCGACATCCAGGACGATGAACAACTCACCATTGCGCCGGCCGACCGCGCGCACCAGGGTCGGATCGACCCCCGGGAGACCTTTCCGATCTTCCAGCGTGGTCTCCGCGCTCGCCAGCATGTCCATCACCTCGTCTACGGTAAAGCCGAGCAGCCTTCGCGCTTCCCCGCCCCCGCTGCTCCCGTTCCCTGCCTCCTCGCCCTTGCCCATCTCGAGGATGATCGTCGATCCGGTGACTGCTTCGTCTGGGGATGGGGTTGAGGAGAGCGGCGGGAGGCCCAGGGCACGCCACCCTTCCACGACCGTCACCAGAGTGCCGCGGACATTCACGAGCCCCGCCACGACCGGGGGCGCGCCCGGGATACGCGTCGTTGGGAGGCGCGGGAGAATCTCCCGCACTTGGTCCACGTCGACCGCGCAGGCCAGTGTTCCCACACGGAACACCAGCAGTCGGGCGGAGACGAGGCTTCCTTCAGTCATCGGATGCGAAGAAGCCAAGATACTGCAAGGGGTTGGGCTGAGCAAGCAAATTTGCGTCGCCTGCCGCTTCCGCGAGCGCCGGACGCAAGTCTTCGGGCCATTCCGATGTTAGCGAGACCGTGACACCGGTCACCGGATGCACGAACGAAAGCGCGGCGGCGTGCAACAACTGGCGCGGCGCCAGCGTCTCGAGCCGCTCCGCTTCCCTCCGCGCCGACGGTGTCACGCGCCGGCTGCCACCAAACGTGTACTCGCGGTCGCCGACGATGGGACAGCCGATGTGCGCGAGGTGCACACGAATCTGGTGCGTGCGACCGGTGCCGAGTCGGACGCGAAGCAGGTCCGCGTGGTCGAATCGCGCGACGACGGCGGCATGTGTGGTCGCGTGCCGGCCGCCCTGCGCGACCGTCATGCGTTTGCGTTCCTTCGGATGGCGCGCGATGGGCGCCTCGATGTCCACCGAACTCTTGCGCAGATGGCCCCACACGAGCGCCGCGTACACGCGCTTCACGGCGCGGCGCTCGATGGCGCCCGCGAGGCCGCGGTGCGCCAGATCGCTCTTCGCGACGACGAGCAGTCCGGATGTGTCGCGGTCGAGCCGATGCACGATGCCGGGGCGGCCCGCTTCCGCGGCCGCGGCGCCCGACAGGTCGGTGCCCCGCCCCACCAACACATTCACGAGCGTGTCGTTCCAGTGGCCGGGACCGGGATGGACGACGAGTCCCGCCGGCTTGTCGAGGACGGCGAGGTGCTCGTCTTCGTACACAAAAGTCAGATCGGCGTGGGAAGGCGTGTAGATGCGTGGGGGTGCCTCGTCGGGGAGGTCGACCGTCACTTCCATCCCGCGTTCCAGCAGGGCGGAGGCGCGCAGCGCCTTGCCACGCGCGGTCACGCGCTTGTCGGCGATGAGGCGTGCGGCGGTGGTGCGAGAAAGAGCGAGCTGGTCGGCGAGAAAGCGATCGAGGCGTTCGGTGATGCGAACCACACAGAAGGTGATGTTCAAGGTTCCGCCGCGCGCGCCTCCTTCGCCCGTTGCTGCGCGCGGCCTTCCTGCCACAGCGAGAGTCCGAGTGCGATCGCGCCGATCGTGATGGCGGAATCGGCGACGTTGAAGGTTGGCCAGCGCCAGGCGCCGATGCCGACGTCCACGAAATCGACGACGCCCTGCGCGCTGCGAATCCGGTCGATCAAATTCCCGACCGCGCCGCCGCAGACCAGCGCCAGCGCGATGAGGCGGAACCGGTCACCGGGGCGCGTGCCCCGCACCAGCGAGCCGAGGACGAACAGCGCGACGACGGCCAGCCCGAGGAAAATCCAGCGCGAGTTGTCGCCGACGTGCAGGCCGAACGCCGCGCCTTCGTTGTAGACGAGGCGAAACTGCACGACGTCGCCGATGACCCGGAGCGGCAGGCGCCGCGCCAGGAACGATTCCGCGATCAGTTTGGTGACGAAGTCGGAGACGACGACCGCGGTCGCCGTTCCCCAGAACAACCGGCGCTCAGCGGCGTTTACCATCTTCCTCTTTCGCCTTGCACTTGATGCACAGGCGGGCGTGCGGGAGCGCATCGAGACGGTCGAACCCGATCGGTTCACCGCATTGCTCGCAGCGCCCGAAGCGCTCAGGCGAGCTGTACAACCGGCGCAGCGCCTCGTTCACGTGCCACAGGTACCGCCCCTCCTGCGACGCGAACAGAAATGCTTTCTCGCGCTCCATCGCGTCGGTGCCCTGATCGGCCATGTGGAACGAGTAGCTCGAGAGGTCGCCGTCGGACGCCTGGAGGCTGGAGTTGAACGACTCACCGTAGTGACCCAGCTCCTTGATGACGCGGGCGCGCTCTTCGAGCAGCCGCTTCTCGAGATGGGTCAGCTGCTTTTTATTGAGGCCGCCGCCTTTGGCCTTAATCTTGGTCGACTTGGTCGGCATTATCGGGTTCCGCCCTTTCTTCCGTCGTGACGCCGGAGCGCAATCGTAACCCGGCGCCCCTCGATGTCCACTTCACGCTGCAAGTCGGGTTCGTCGAGCGCGGCGCCTGCGCCCCCCCCCACCACCATCCGGCGCGCGAGCGTTTCACCTTCCACGAACCCCGAAAACGCGCGCGTCGCGGCGACCACGTCTTCGGCGCCGGCGACGCTCAACTCGATGCGCGTCGTGTATTCGTATCCCGCCTCCTTGCGGAGACGCTGCACGCGATTCACGACCTCGCGCGCCAAACCTTCCTGCACCAGATCGTCGCTCAATGCCGGATCCAGCGCGACGACGTACGGGCCATCGGCCTGCACCAACCACTCGCTTGCGACTTCGCGCGTGACGGTCACGTCGTCCGGATGAAACTCAAACTCGCCGCTGCGAACCACGCCGCCTTGCTCCAGCGCCTGCAGATCCGCGGCTGAGAGATCCGCCACGGCCGCCGCGGCTCGCGGCGTGTCCTTGCCGTACCGCTTCCCGAGGGTCCGAAAATTCGCTTTGCCGCGCAGCCGCACCAGATCGTGATCCGATGCGACCACTTGGACGTCTTTTACGTTGACTTCGGCAGCCAGAATATCTAATAGGTCTGACAAGGCCGGGCCCTGGGCGGCGGCCGGAACGGCCAGCTGCATGCGGGCCAGGGGCTGCCGGACCCGCAGGTTACGTGATTCCCGGGCCGCCCGGGCCAGCGAGGCCAGGTGCCGAACCGTGCTCATGGCCGCCAGGAGCTCCGGTTCCCGATGCCCCCGGTCGGCGGGGAACGGGGCGCGGTGGACGGAGGTGCCCGTCAGGGCCCGGTGTACCCAGTCAGAGATGAAGGGGGCCGCGGGCGCGAGCATCCGGACGGCGGCGACCAGCGCCTCGTGCAGCGTTTCGAGCGCGATGGGATCGGTCGCGCGGTCGGGCGCCCAGAAGCGCGGCCGGTTCCGCCGGATGTACCAGCGCGAGAGGTCTTCGCCGACGAAATCCATGATGGCACGGACGCCGGCCGTGACGTCGTAGGCAGACCACGATGCCCGGACGCTCGCGACCACTTCATCGAGCCGGGCGAGGAGCCAGCGGTCCGCGGCCGGCCGCTCGCTCGCGGGCGTCGCGTCTGCCTCGGCCGGCGGATTCCAGTCCTGGGCGTAGCGGCGGAAAAAGTCATACGTGGACCGCAGCGTGTTCAAGAATCCGCCCGACACCTCCGGGATCTGTTTCTCATCGAAGCGCTTCGGCAGCCAGACCTGACTCTGACCGAGGAGGTAGAGCCGCACCGCGTCCGCGCCGTGCTCGCCGATCACCTTCCACGGATCGACCACGTTGCCGCGGCTCTTCGACATCTTCTGCCCGTGCACGTCGAGCACGTGCTCGTTCACGATCACGTGCTTGTAGACGAGCGAGTCGAACGCCGTCACGCCGATCGCGAGCAGCGAGTAAAACCAGCCGCGCGTCTGGTCCACGCCTTCGCAGATGTAGTCGGCCGGGAAATGCGACTTGAAGTCGGCCTGATGGTCGAAGGGATAGTGCCACTGCGCGTACGGCATCGAGCCCGAGTCGAACCACGCATCGATCACCTCGGGCACGCGCCGCATCGTGCCGCCGCAGTCGCGACACGACCACGTGTAGGTGTCGATGTACGGCTTGTGCGGATCGAAGTCGGCCGGCAGCGCTTTTCCCCAGCGCTGCGACAGCTCTTCGTACGATCCGATCACTTCGCGATGCTCGCGATCGGTCTCGCACTCCCAGATGTTCAGCGGTGTGCCCCAGTAGCGGTCGCGCGACAGCGCCCAGTCGACGTTGTTCTCGAGCCATTCCCCGAAGCGGCCGGCGCCCGTCTCGGGCGGATGCCAGTCGATCTCGGCGTTGATCTCGAGCATCCGCGCCTTCACCGCGGTGGTCCGGACGAACCAGGAGCTGCGGGCGTAGTAGATGAGCGGCGAATCGCAGCGCCAGCAGTGCGGATAGCTGTGCGAGAAGGCCCTGGTCTCGAGCCAGCGGCCGTCGTGCTTCAAGCGCTCGATGATCAGGCGGTTCGTTTCTTTGTCGGTGACGAGCTTGCCTTCGATCTCGGGCCAGGTCGTGCCCCGGAACGTGCCGTCGGGGGCAACAGGGTTCACGAAGGCGAGACCGTTTTGCTGACCCGCGGCGTAGTCATCGGCGCCGAACGCCGGCGCCATGTGCACGATTCCGGTGCCCTCGTCCGCCGTCACGAACGAGCCGGCAATCACGACGGCGCGCTGACCTTCCGGCGGCAGCGCGACCACCTCGAGCGGGCGCGCGTATTTCTTGCCGACCAGGTCCTTGCCGGGGAATGTCTTGATGCGCTCGCCTTGCGCGAGCGGACGGCCGTGGATATGGACGTCGCCGACGCGCGCCGTCGCAACGATGTAGTTGGTGACCTTGCCGGCCGCGTCGGCGAGCGCGTACTCGCCGTACTCCAGATCGGGATGCACGGCGACGGCGACGTTGGACACGAGGGTCCAGGGTGTGGTCGTCCAGATCACGAGCTCGCGCGCCGCATCGCCCTTCCGCGCAAGCAGCGGGAACGCGACGTAGACCGAGTTGGTCTGCACGGTCTCATAGCCCTGCGCGACTTCATGCGACGACAGCACCGTGCCGCAGCGCGGGCAGTACGGCAGGACCTTGTGCCCCCGGTAGAGCAGCGATTTCTCGTGCAGCCGCTTCAGCAACCACCACACCGTCTCGATGTAGTTATTGCTGTAGGTGACGTACGGATGCTCGTAGTCAAGCCAGTAGCCGATGCGGTCCGACAGCGCTTCCCAATCGGCCTTGTACTTGAACACGCTTTCGCGGCACAGCTTGTTGAACCGCTCGACCCCGTACGCCTCGATCTCGCGCTTGCCGTTGATGTTGAGCGCTTTCTCGACTTCGATTTCTACAGGCAGGCCGTGCGTGTCCCACCCCGCGATGCGTGTGACCCCCTGCCCCAGCATGGCGTGGAAGCGGCAGATCAGATCTTTGAGCGTGCGCGAGAAGACGTGGTGAATGCCGGGACGCCCGTTCGCGGTCGGCGGCCCTTCATAGAAGATGAAAGGCGGCCCATAGCGCGTCGCCTCGCTCACGCGCGTGAACAGGTGCTCCTGCTTCCAGGTCGCGAGCAGGTGCTTCTCCAGCTCGTCGATCGACTGCGTCGCGTCCGAAGGCGGATACGGCATCAGCTAGAGCTGCTCCAGCACGCCGCGCACGACGGCCGCGAGCTTGGGCTCGGCGCCGCGCGCGACGGCGATGATCTGCTCGACCGACGTCGGCTCGAGCGCGTCGGGGAGGCAGTTGTCGGTGATGATCGAGAGGCCGAGCACCCGCATGCCCTGGTGGACCGCGGTGATGACTTCGGGCACGGTACTCATCCCCACGAGGTCGGCGCCGAGCGCGCGGAGCATGCGATACTCGGCGCGCGTCTCGAGGTTCGGACCCGGCACCGCGACGTAGACCCCTTCGCGCAACACGATCTTGTGCTCGAGCGCGACCGTGCGCGCCAGCTTGCGCAGCTCGGGATCGTACGCGGCCGACATGTCGGGGAAGCGCGGGCCTTCGGCGTCGACGTTCGGCCCTACCAGCGGATTGTCGCCGAGCAGGTTGATGTGATCGGAGATGAGGACGAGATCGCCGGTGGACCAGAGCGGATGCATGCCGCCCGAGACGTTGGAAACGATCAACGTCTTGGCGCCCAGCGCACGCAGTACGCGGACGGGAAACGCGACCTGTTGCAGGGAGTAGCCCTCATAGCGATGGAAGCGGCCCTGCATCATCGCGACGCGCGTATCGCCCAGGGTACCGAACAACAGCCGGCCCGCGTGGGTCTCCACCGTGGGTCGCGGGAAGCCCGGGATGTCGGCGTACGGGATCGTGACGTCGGCCTTGAGCTCGTCGGCCAACCCGCCAAGGCCCGTGCCGAGAATGACCGCGACTTCCGGAACGATAGCGGTCCGCGTCTTCACGGCGCGG
>Ga0070695_100002101_pt1 | contig 11406 bp, 7 predicted proteins | sample KBSK1252metaG_FD_65471 | JGI IMG/M metagenome (GOLD analysis project Ga0070695, IMG submission 65471) | Corn, switchgrass and miscanthus rhizosphere microbial communities from Kellogg Biological Station, Michigan, USA - KBS K1-25-2 metaG | ecosystem: Host-associated > Plants > Roots >...
TCGTCGGGCTGGAGCCGAGCTGCGTCGCCGTCTTCAAGGACGAGCTGGGGAAGCTCCTCCCGCACGACGACGACGCGAAGCGGCTCGCGCAGAGCACGTACCACTTCGCCGAGTTCTTCGAGAAGTTCGACGTCGAGGCTCCTCGCCTCGAGCGCAAGGCGTTCGTCTGGGGTCACTGCCACCACAAGGCGACCGCAGGCATCGATCCGGAGGTCGAGCTGCTGAAGAAGATGGGCGTCGAGGTCGAGACGCTGAACGCCGGGTGTTGCGGGCTCGCCGGCTCGTGGGGCTTCGAGGATGGTCACTACGAGATCTCGATGCAGTGCGGCGAGCAGGGGCTTCTGCCGAAGGTGCGCGAGCTCGACGAGAACACGATCGTCGTCGCCGACGGCTTCTCCTGCAAGACACAGATCGAGCAGGGAGACACAGGGCGTCGCGCGCTGCATGTCGCGCAGGTGTTGAAGCTCGCGCGCGAGCACGGAGCCTCCGGTCCGCCCGGCCCCGAGCCCGAGCGTCTCTATTACGAGGTGCGTCCCAAGTCTTCGGTCCGCCGCCGCGCGGTTCGCGCCGGCGCCGTGGTGGCGCTCGGTGTGGGAGTCGCTACACTGCTGCGGCGCGAGGCGCCGTAGCTCAGCTGGTTAGAGCGCTGCACTCATAATGCAGAGGTCGGTGGTTCGAGCCCACCCGGCGCTACTGGAGCGCGTTCGTCCCTCGGATCGAGAACAGGAATGGCAACCGGAGTCAGAGTCGCAATCACGCTCGCCTGTACCGAGTGCAGGCGGCGGAACTATCAGACGCAGAAGTCGAAGCGAAACTCGCCCGACCGCGTCGAGTTTCGCAAGTACTGCCGTTGGTGCGGCAGCCACACGCTGCACCGGGAGACGCGCTAGGTCATGGCCCGTTCCACCCGGCAGCAGCGCCGCCAGCGGCGCGCCCAGGCGGCGGGCACTCCGCCGCTACGCCCTGCGCCCCGGCCGCGCCCGACCACGGAGGAGGAGCCTCCGAGGCAGCCGGCCGAGTCGCGTGTCGAGCGCCGCGACGAGGTCCGCCCCGGCACGCCGGGCATCCGTTTCCTCCAGGAGTCGGCCGCCGAGCTGAAGAAGGTCGAGTGGCCGTCACAGCAGCAGGTGATCAGCGGCACCGCCGTCGTCCTCATCGCCTGCCTCATCGTGGGTGTTTACCTGTACGGGAACGACCAGCTGTGGAGCTACGTCGTCAAGCACATCCTGCTGCGATAGGAGCCGAGAAGACCCTGATGTTTCGCTGGTACGTGATCAACACCTACTCCGGGCACGAGAACAAGGTGAAAGCCAACCTCGAGCACCGGATCGAGTCGATGAACCAGCGCACCCGCTTCCGTCGCGTCGTCGTCCCGACCGAGCAGGTGATCGAGACGAAAGACGGCCAGAAGGTGCAGACCGACAAGCGCACGCTCCCGGGCTACGTGCTCGTGAACATGGACTTGAACGACGACGCCTGGACGGTCGTGAAGAACACACCCGGCGTGACGGGCTTCGTCGGCGCCGGTGCGACTCCGGTGCCGCTCTCGCAGCCGGAGGTCGACCGTATTCTCCACACCGGGGCCGGCGCGGCGGCAGCCCAGCGGTCGCAGGTCGAGTTCCAGCTCGGCGAGTCGGTCAAGATCACCTCCGGCCCGCTCGCGGACTTCGACGGCGAGATCACCGACGTCAACCCCGACGCGCAGAAGCTCCAGGTGATGGTCAACATCTTCGAGCGGCAGGTGCCCGTCGAAGTGGGGTTCGACAACGTGAAGAAACTCGATTAGCAACTAGATGGGGAACTAGATGGCGAAGAAAGTGCTCACCCTGATCAAGCTCCAGATCCCCGGCGGCCAGGCCAACCCGGCTCCGCCGGTCGGCCCTGCGCTCGGCCAGCACGGCGTCAACATCATGGAGTTCTGCAAGGCGTTCAACGCGCAGACGGCCGACCAGAACGGCCGCATCACTCCGGTCGAGATCACGGTCTTCGAGGATCGCTCCTTCACGTTCATCACGAAGACGCCGCCGGCCGCTGTCCTGATCAAGGAGGCGCTGCGGCTCGACAAGGGCTCCGGCGAGCCGAACCGCATGAAGGTGGGCCGCCTCTCCCGCGAGCAGGTCAACCGGATCGCGGAGACGAAGATGCCCGACCTCAACGCGCGCGACATCGACCAGGCGGCCAAGATCATCGCCGGCACCGCGCGCAGCATGGGAGTGGAGGTGGACTGGTAATGGCCCAGCATGGCAAGCGCTACCGCGACTCGCGCGCGAGCTTCGAGCGCGAGCAGGTGTACTCGCCCGTCGAGGCCGTCCGCCTGCTCAAGGCGATGGGCGCCACGAAGTTCGACGAGACGGTCGAGCTGCACTTCCGGCTCGGTCTCAACGTGCGCCACGCCGACGAGCAGCTGCGTGGCACGCTGATGCTTCCGCACGGGAGCGGCAGGGAGGTGCGCATCGCCGTCTTCGCGGAGGGCGACAAGGCCCGCGAGGCGGAGCAGGCCGGCGCGGACGTCGTCGGATCTGCCGACCTTGCGAAGCGGATCGAGGAGGGCTTCACCGAGTTCGACGTCGCGATCGCGACGCCCGACCAGATGGGCAACGTCGGCAAGCTCGGCCGCATCCTCGGCCCGCGTGGGCTGATGCCGAACCCGAAGACCGGCACGGTGACGATGGACGTGGGCAAGGCGGTCTCCGAGGCCAAGGCCGGCAAGCTCGAGTACCGGACCGACCGCGGCGCGAACGTCCATGTCGTGATCGGCAAGAAGAGCTTCGACGAGCGTGCCCTGGTCGAGAACTATGCCGCCGTCCTGGACGAGATCGTGCGCGCGAAGCCGTCGGCCGCCAAGGGCCGCTACATCCGGCAGATCACGCTCACGAGCACGATGGGCCCCGGGATCCACGTCGATCCGGCCCGCATTCGCGACATCGTCGAAGAGCTGGACGAGCAGGCGCTCCAGGACGCTACAGTTCCGGCCTAGCACCAGACCCGAAACCGCCGAAGACCACTGGCAGTCCTCTGTGAGGGCAGAAGACCAGTCGAGGTGAGATGAAGAGAGAACAGAAAGAACAGGTTGTCGACGAGCTGACCCAGCGCCTGAAGGCTGCTGAGACGCTCCTCGTCGCGGACTACCGCGGGCTGACGATGCCGCAGATCGACGAGCTGCGCACGCGGCTCATAGAGAGCGGCGCGCGGTTCACGGTCGTGAAGAACACGCTGACCCGCCGCGCCGCCGAGGCGGCCGGCGCCGACGCGTTGCTCGCGCTGCTCGACGGCCCGAGCGCGATCGCCTTCCTCGAGGCCGACGGCGACATGGTCGCCGCGGCGAAGGCGCTCGCCGACTCGGCGCGCGAGACGAACGTGCTCGAGATCCGCGGCGGGATCATGCAGGGCCGGGCTGTGACGGCTGAGGAGGTCGAGACCCTCGCGAAGCTGCCGCCGGAGGAGGTGCTCCGCAGCCAGGTCCTCGGCGCGATCGTCGCGCCGCTCACGGCGCTCGCCGGACTGCTCAACGCGCCGCTGCAGAACCTCGTCGGGCTGATCGACGCACGCATCGAACAGCTAGGTGGCGAGGAGAGCGAGCAGACGCCGGAGCCCGAGGCGGAAGCGGAAGCCACGACTGAAGATGCACCGCCGGAGGAAGCGCCTGCATCAGAGGAGGAGGCTGCCGAAGCCACCCCCGAGGCGGACGCCACAGCGTCCGGCGACCAAGAAGAACCCGCAGAAGAGTCCAGTCCTGAAGAGAGCAGCGAGGAGGAGTAATTAGATGGCGGTCGACAAGATTTTCGACGAGCTCGGCAAGATGAGCGTTCTCGAGCTGGTCGAGCTCAAGAACAAGATCGAGGAGGAGTGGGGCGTCACCGCTGCCGCTCCGGTCGCGGTCGCGGCCGCCGGCGGAGCAGCCGGCGGCGACGGAGCCGCGGCGGAGGAGAAGACCTCCTTCGACGTCGTCCTCGCCGAGGCAGGCGGCCAGAAGATCCAGGTGATCAAGGTCGTCCGCGCGGTTACGGGCCTCGGCCTCAAAGAGGCGAAGGACCTCGTGGACTCGGCTCCGAAGCCGGTCAAGGAGGGCGTCGCCCAGGAAGAGGCCGACCAGATCAAGGCGCAGCTCGAGGAAGCCGGCGCCACGGTGGAACTGAAGTAGCGATCGAAAGTCAGGTGCCTGGCGCCGAAAGTGCCGGGCACCGGTCGTTAGCTCCGCTTGCCGATCTGCGAGAGCGGAGCTACAGTTCCAGCCGATACCGGCGACCGCCGCTGCTTCCGCTTGCGGTGAGGGGGGTCGCTCCGGTACCCTGGCGGGTTGCGCCGTCCTACGGCCACTCGCAGCTCGACGCCGATTTCTTGCCCGTTCTCGCACGCTTCAAGGGAGGCTGTTCTACTTGACCACCACGGTCGCTTCGCCCCGCGCTCGTACAACTTTCAGTCGTCTCGAGCACGTTCTCGACCTACCGAACCTGATCGACATCCAGAAGGCCTCGTTCCGGTGGTTCCTCGACGAGGGACTGCGGGAGACGATCGACGACATATCGCCGATCGAGGACTACACCGGCTCGCTCGCCGTGGAATTCGGCGCCTATAAGTTCGGCGAGCCGCAGGCCTCGATCCGGGAGTGCCGCGAAAAGGACCTCAGCTACCAGGCCCCGCTCTCGATGACCGTCCGCTTCGTGAACAAGGACACGGGCGAGATCCGGGAGCAGACCGTCTTCATGGGCGACTTCCCGATGATGACGGAGCACGGCACCTTCATCATCAACGGGACGGAGCGCGTCATCGTGACGCAGCTCGTCCGCTCGCCGGGTGCCTATCTCATGGAGCCGAAGGATCCGACGAAGCAGGTCTTCACGGCGAACCTCATGCCCAGCCGCGGCTCGTGGCTCGAGCTCGAGATCGACAAGAAGGGCATCGTCTACGCGCGCATCGACCGGAAGCGGAAGCTGCCGATCACGACGCTCCTGCGCGCGCTCCCGGCCGAGGATCCCTCGACGGGGTTTGCCCTCGACACGTCGACGAACGAGGCGATCCTTGCTCTGTTCGACAACTCGCACTACATCGTGAACACGCTCGACAAGGACCCCTCGACGCGCGAGGAAGAGGCGCTGATCGAGGTGTTCAAGAAGCAGCGCCCCGGCGAGCCGCCGACGCTCGACAACGCTCGGAACCTCCTGCGCGCGCTGTTCTTCGACCCGAAGCGCTACGACCTGACAAAGGTCGGCCGCTACAAGCTCAACCAGCGGCTCGGCGTGAACGTCCCCGAGGACACGCGCGTCCTCACGACCGAGGACATCGTCGCGCTCGTCCGCAAGCTCCTCGAGCTGCCGGTCAAGATCGGCGTCCCGGAGGACTCGAAGGACTTTGCCGCGGACGCAGCTCAGCTGTCGCGCGCTCCGATCGTCAACGATCTCGACGAGTACGAGCACTTCGGCAACCGGCGCCTGCGCACGGTCGGCGAGCTGATCCAGGAGGCATTCCGCGTCGGCCTGTACCGCATGGAGCGCGTCGTCCGCGAGCGGATGACGACAGAGGACGTCGACACCATCACGCCGCAGACGATCATCAACATCCGGCCCGTCGTCGCGGCGCTGAAGGAGTTCTTCGGCTCCTCGCAGCTGTCGCAGTTCATGGACCAGACGAACTCGCTGGCGGGCCTCACGCACCGGCGCCGCCTGTCGGCGCTCGGCGCCGGCGGCCTGACCCGCGAGCGCGCGCCGATCGAGGTGCGCGACGTCCACATCACGCACTACGGGCGCATGTGCCCGATCGAGACGCCCGAGGGGCCGAACATCGGCCTGATCGGCTATCTCGCGTCGTACGCGACCGTCTCCGAGTTCGGCTTCGTCCAGACGCCGTACCGGAAGGTCGTCGGCGGCAAGGTGACCGACGAGATCGTCTACCTCGACGCGGTCGAGGAGTCGCGCTACGTGATCGCCCAGGCGAGCGCACCGCTCGACAAGAACGGCAAGTTCGCGACCGACGCCGTCCTTTGCCGCTCGTCGGAGGGCGAGGCGGTGATGTCGGCGGCCAAGGACGTCACCCTGATGGACGTCTCGCCGGCGCAGATCGTCTCGGTCTCGACGGCGCTGATCCCGTTCCTCGAGCACAACGACGCGAACCGCGCCCTGATGGGCGCCAACATGCAACGCCAGGCGGTGCCGCTGCTCGTGCGCCAGGCGCCGCTCGTCGGCACCGGGCTCGAGTACCGCGCGGCCGTCGACTCCGGCGACGTCGTCGTCACGTCGCGGCCGGGAACGGTCGTCGACGTCGACGCCGAGCGCGTCGTCGTCGAGACGAAGGAAGGCAAGGACGAGTACCCGCTGACGAAGTTCATGCGCTCGAACCAGGGCACGCTCATCCACCACAAGCCGATCGTGCGGCTCGGGGATAAGGCCAAGGCAGGCGACGTGCTCGCCGACGGCAGCTCGACCGACAACGGTGAGCTCGCGCTCGGCGCGAACCTCCTCGTTGCGTTCATGCCGTTCGAGGGCTTCAACTTCGAGGACGCGATCGTCATCTCCGAGCGCGTCGTCAAGGACGACATCCTCACGTCGATCCACATCCACGAGTACGAGATCGACGCGCGCTCGACGAAGCTCGGCGACGAGGAGATCACGCGCGACATCCCGAACCGCTCGGAGGAGTCGCTCTCGCAGCTCGACGAGCGCGGTGTCGTGCGGATCGGCGCCGAGGTGGGCGCGGGCGACCTGCTCGTCGGCAAGGTCACGCCGAAGGGCGAGACCGAGTTGACGGCGGAGGAGAAGCTGATCCGCGCGATCTTCAAGGAGAAGGCGCGCGAGGTCCGCGACACGAGCCTCAAGGTGCCGCACGGCGAGGGCGGCGTCGTGATCGACGTGAAGACGTTCTCGCGCGACGGCGGCGACGACCTGTCGCCGGGCGTGAACGAGCTCGTCCGCGTCTTCGTCGCGACCAAGCGCAAGATCGCTGAGGGCGACAAGCTCGCCGGCCGCCACGGCAACAAGGGCGTGATCTCGAAGATCGTGCCCGAGGAGGACATGCCGTTCCTCCCGGACGGCCGCCCGGTCGACATCGTCCTCAACCCGCTCGGCGTGCCGAGCCGGATGAACATCGGCCAGGTTCTCGAGACGCACCTCGGCTGGGCCGCCGCGCACGGCGTGTTCGCCGAGGACGGGGAATCAAATGGCCAGAAGAACGGCGACGTCGACTGGCGGCATCGCCGCCAGGTCATCAACGGCGGCAATCCGAGCGCTGTTGCGTCGCCCGTCTTCGACGGCGCGACGCCGGTCGACGTCGACGAGGCGCTGATCGAGTGGACGAGGCAGAACCCCGACTCCCCGATCCAGTTCCTGGTCGACTCGAAGCGGCCGGCCGGGCGCCAGTGCTCGGGGAAGGTGCAGCTCTACAACGGCCGTAGCGGCGAGCCCTTCGAGCAGAAGGTGACCGTCGGCTACATGTACATCCTCAAGCTGCTCCACCTCGTGGACGACAAGATCCACGCGCGGAGCACCGGCCCGTACTCCCTCGTCACCCAGCAGCCGCTGGGCGGCAAGGCGCAGTTCGGCGGCCAGCGCTTCGGTGAGATGGAGGTCTGGGCGCTCGAGGCGTACGGCGCCGCGTACACGCTGCAGGAGATGCTGACCATCAAGTCCGACGACACCGTCGGGCGCGTGAAGGCCTACGAGGCGATCGTCAAGGGCGAGAACATCGCCGAGCCGTCGATTCCCGAGTCCTTCAAGGTGCTCCTCAAGGAGATGCAGTCGCTCGCTCTCGACGTCCACGTCCTCTCCGACGAGGGCCGCGAGGTCGAGGTGCGGGAGGAGGAGGACGAGCTGCTCCGCGCCGCGGAGGAGCTCGGCATCGACCTCTCGCCCGGCTCGCTCCGCGCCGTCGGTCGCGAGCCGACCGCCGAGGAGCAGGAAGAGGGCCAAGAGCGGACCGACGAGACCGGCGCCGAGCTGACGCTGCCGGCCGACGAGGCGCTCGGGGATCTCGAGGACGTCGAGGTCTCCGACGAGGAGGAAGCCGAGGAGGAAGCCGACGCCGAGGTCGGCCCACTCGGTGAGCCTGTCGCCGATCTGGAAATCGAAGACTGAGCATCGCTGACTTAAGGGACGAGGGAGAGACTTGATCGACATCAACGATTTCGACGCAATTCGGATCGGCCTCGCGTCGTCGAAGCAGATCCGCGACTGGTCTTCCGGCGAGGTCACGAAGCCGGAGACGATCAACTACCGCACGCTCAAGCCGGAGCGTGACGGCCTGTTCTGCGAGCGCATCTTCGGCCCGACCCGCGACTGGGAGTGCTACTGCGGGAAGTACAAGCGCGTCCGCTACAAGGGCATCATCTGCGAGCGCTGCGGCGTCGAGGTGACGCGCCAGAAGGTGCGGCGCGAGCGGATGGGGCACATCGACCTCGCCGCGCCCGTCTCGCACATCTGGTTCTTCAAGGGTGTGCCGAGCCGGATCGGCTACCTCCTCGACATCGCGCCGCGCGAGCTCGAGAAGGTGCTCTACTTCGCCGCCTCGATCGTCACGGCCGTCGACGCCGAGAAGCGCGCCGCCGACCTGAACGGGCTCGAGGACCAGGTGCGCGCCGAGGCCGAGCGGATCGACGTCGACCGCGACGAGGCTCTCGCCGCGCTCGAGGACCGGCTTGCCCGCCGCCGCGACTACTTCGCGAAGGGCAAGGAGCGGAACTTCGACGAGGACGACGACTTCTGGGGCCGCGGCCTCTCGACGTGGGCCGAGGAGCAGGCCCTGCCGACCCTCGAGGATGCGCGAACGCTCGTCGGCGGCCTCTTCGTCGAGCTCGTCCCGCAGATCACGACGGAGGACTCGAAGAAGATCCGCGAGCTCGTCCGCAACTCCGCGATCCGCGACGACCGGCGGCTGACGCCGAAGGAGCTCGAAAACGTCGCAGCCGCGGCGGAGCAGATCAAGGCGGTCATCGCCCCGCTCGAGAAGGAAGCCGAGAAGGCGACCGGCTCGAAGAAGGGCGCCGTCACGAAGCACATCCACCGCGTCGTCGAGGGGCTCCTCAGCGGGGCCGAGCTGAACGAGGAGGACACCGTCCTCGTCGCGGCCGTCGATCAGAAGAACCTCGAGAAGGCGCGAGACCTCGGCAACGGGCTGCTGCAGGAGGTGCTCGACACCGCCGAGCCCGAAAGCGACCTACGCGAGCTGACGAACGACCTCTGTCTCCGCACCGACGGCAGGATCCAGAAGGAGGATCTGGACGCGATCGTCCAGTGGGCGCTGAAGGTGCGCGAGATGTATCTCGACATCGAGTCCCGCCGCGAGGACGCCCGCGAGGCCGCCGTCGACGCCGTGAACCGGCTCGAGGAGACGTGGCGGATCTTCCGCGAGCTCGAGCCGAAGATGATCGTCAACGACGAGCAGATCTTCCGTGAGCTCAAGGACCGCTTCGGCTCGCCGTACGGGTTCGGCATCTACTTCTCAGGCGGCATGGGCGCTGAGGCGATCCGCGAGTTGCTCAAGGATCTCGACCTCAACGCCGAGGCGGCGATGCTGCGCGAGACCATCCGCACCTCGAAGGGCCAGAAGCAGCAGCGCGCGATCAAGCGGCTCAAGGTCGTCAGCGCGTTCACCACGAGCGAGAACCGGCCCGAGTGGATGATCCTCGAGGCCGTCCCGGTCATCCCGCCGGAGCTCCGCCCGATGGTGCAGCTCGACGGCGGCCGGTTCGCGACGTCGGACCTCAACGACCTCTACCGCCGCGTCATCAACCGGAACAACCGCCTCAAGCGGCTGCTCGACCTCGGCGCGCCGGAGATCATCGTCAACAACGAGAAGCGGATGCTGCAGGAGGCCGTCGACGCCCTGTTCGACAACGGCCGGCGCGGCCGCGCCGTCACCGGCCCGGGCAACCGGCCGCTGAAGTCGCTGTCCGACATGCTCAAGGGCAAGCAGGGCCGCTTCCGCCAGAACCTGCTCGGCAAGCGCGTCGACTACTCGGGGCGCTCGGTCATCGTCGCGGGCCCGCACCTGCGTCTGCACCAGTGCGGCCTGCCGAAGCTGATGGCGCTCGAGCTCTTCAAGCCGTTCATCATGAGCCGGCTCGTCGAGCGGAAGATCGTCCAGAACATCAAGGCGGCAAAGCGGCACGTCGACCAGATGCACGCCGAGGTGTGGGACATCCTCGAGGAGGTCATCCAGGAGCACCCGGTGCTGCTGAACCGCGCCCCGACGCTGCACAGGCTCGGCATTCAGGCGTTCGAGCCGACGCTCGTCGAGGGCAAGGCGATCCAGGTGCACCCGCTCGTCTGCCACGCCTTCAACGCGGACTTCGACGGCGACCAGATGGCGGTGCACGTGCCGCTGTCGTCGGAGGCTCAGGCGGAGGCGCGGATTCTGATGCTCTCGGCGAACAACATCCTCTCGCCGGCCCACGGGAACGCCCTTGCGACGCCGACGCAGGACATGGTGCTCGGCTCGTACTACCTCACGTACTCGGACAAGGATCTCGACTCGACCGCGATCGAGAAGCTCGATCCGCGGCCGTCCCGCTTCCGCACGGAGGAGGAGGTCGAGTTCGCGGTCGAGGCGAAGCAGATCGGGCTACAGCAGCCGATCCAGTACCTCTGGAAGGACGAGCTCGTCCTCACGACGGCGGGCCGCGTGATCTTCAATGCCGAGATCGACCGCGCGTTGCACGAGGCGTCGTCATCGAACGGCGACCAAGGGCCGTACCACGAGTACATCAACCGGACCCTCTCGAAGCGGGAGCTCGGCGACTTCATCTCGGCGCTCGTCGAGTCGCACGGCGCCCACGCGGTGGCCCACGTCCTCGACACGATCAAGGATCTCGGCTTCCTCTACGGCACGCGCGCCGGCGTCACGATCTCGAAGAACGACATCGTGATCCCGCCGGAAAAGGAGCAGATCCTCGCCGGCTACGAGGAGCGCGTCTCGCGTGTCGAGGACGCGTACGACCAGGGGCTCATCACGGAGTCCGAGCGGCACGAGCAGATCACGTCGATCTGGACGGAGGCAACCGACGACGTCGCGAACGCGATGGTCGAGAACCTCAACGAGCTGAACCCGATCTACATGATGGCCAACTCCGGAGCCCGCGGCTCGTTCGCACAGCTCCGCCAGCTGGCCGGCATGCGCGGCCTGATGGCGAATCCGAAGGGCGAGATCATCGAGCGGCCGATCAAGGCCAACTTCATGGAGGGGTTGTCGGTGCTCGAGTACTTCATCTCGACCCACGGCGCCCGCAAGGGCCTCGCCGACACGGCGCTCCGTACCGCCGACTCGGGCTACCTGACGCGGCGTCTCGTCGACGTCTCGCAAGACGTGATCATCCGCGAGGAGAACTGCAAGACGAAGGAGTTCGTCGAGCTGCCGCTCTTCCTGCCGGACGGGCTGAACAAGTCCGTCGCCGGCCGGATCGCCGCGGAGGACGTCCACAAG